>Ga0210391_10004042_pt1 | contig 12335 bp, 9 predicted proteins | sample IncBWC12OmetaG_FD_160573 | JGI IMG/M metagenome (GOLD analysis project Ga0210391, IMG submission 160573) | Forest soil microbial communities from Barre Woods Harvard Forest LTER site, Petersham, Massachusetts, United States - Inc-BW-C-12-O ... | reverse complement strand
TCCAAATTGCCCGGAGCGATTGGAAGTAAAAATGACGCTGGTGCTGTCGTTCGTCCAGTCCTGCGTGTAGTTGGTGCTTTCATCCAACGTATAGCGGCGCACATTTCTCAGGCGTGCGCCGAACGCCTCGACGTCTGCCAGGTGGATCGTGGCGTGTCGGGGTTTTCGCGGGAAGACGAGGCGTTTGCCGTCGGCCGAAACATTGGCGTTCCAAATACAGAAGCCGGCCCCTTTGGTGAGTCGTTTGGGTCTTTCGGTCAGCTTGCCGGAGTGCGGGCCGACGCGCCTAGACCAAAAGTCGCAGATGTCGCGAGAGTCATTGAATTCAGCAGCGACGGAGCCGACCTGAATCCGGCGAGCCGCTGCGCTGCGGAAAATGCGTGACCGTCTCTGGGCGTTTGTTATCCACTGTTTTTCGGAGCTCTTTTGCCGCGAACGGATTCGAGCGCTTCGACCGTGCCGTGCAGGCGATGGCGCATTGCATTTCTGTTGGCCCTGGGAGTTTTGGTCAGCTTTTTCGACCGCATCAACCTCTCGGTTTCCCGCGAGGCGCTCCATATTTCTTTCGGAGTATCGCTGATTGCGTTCGGCTACCTTTCCAGCGCATTTAACTGGACGTATGCGCTGATGCAAATGCCGGCGGGAATTTTACTCGACCGGCTGGGAGTGCGCCGAGTAGGGCGCGTCAGCACTTTGCTGTGGAGCCTCGCGTCTTTTAGCGGGGCGCTCGCTCCGGGCTTGAACTGGTTTTTAGGCGCGCGGTTGCTTCTGGGGGTAAGCGAATCTCCCACGTTTCCCGCGAATGCCAAAGCGATCGGTTATTGGTTCGGCCGCGCTGAAAGAAGCCTGGCGATGGCCATCACCGATGCAGCGGCAAAATTCGCGGCGGCTATTGGAGTCCCCTTCATCGGCTTGCTGGTCTTGCATTTTGGCTGGCGCTGGAGTTTTGCGGCGACGGGGTTTATCAGTTTTGTTTATTTCATATTGTTCTACGCGATCTACCGCGATCCCAGCGAAGATCGCAAGCTTTCCGCCAACGAATTTCAATTCCTGGCCGCGAGCGGAGCACAGCCGGAAGATTCGACAGCCGCGCAACGCGGCGCTTCGCTTGGTTATTTGCTGCGCCAGCGCAAAGTGTACGGGCTGGCGCTGGGATGGGGCGCCTACAATTACACATTCTTCCTGCTGCTCAACTGGCTACCCAGTTATCTTTCGATTTCGCAGCATGTGGATTTGCTGCACTCCGTTTTCTACACCAGCGTGCCGTGGCTGTGGGCCACTTTCACGGATTTGCTGGTGGGCGGATGGCTGGTGGATGCCTTCATTCAGCGGGGGTGGAACGCGAATCGCGTTCGCCAAAGTGTTATGGTCGGAGGAATGGCGATGGGCTTGGCGATTCTGGGCACGACGCAGGCGCACAGCCCGATGGCCGCGCTGCTCTGGATCAGTCTGGCTCTGGGCGGCCTCGCCGCAGCCGCGCCGGTGGCGTGGACGGTTCCTTCGCTGATTGCGCCGCGGGAAAGCGTGGGTACAGTCGGCGGCATTGTGAATTTCAGCGGGCAGATCGCCGCAATTTCCGCGCCTGTCGTGACCGGTTATATTGTCTCCGCCACACATTCCTTCGCGGCGGCGTTCGTCTCTTGCACCGGGATTCTTTTTCTGGGGATTGTGGGTTATATCTGGTTGTTGGGGCGCATCGAGCCGATTCCCGAGCCGGGGAAAAACGAAGCGCTGGGATAGGGGCTGGAGAGCGCGGTACTGGCGGGCAAGAATCTTGGAGGTGCCGAGAATGCCGTTGATTGGATTGCTTCGCCGTTTGATCGCTCCGTCGCTGCTGGCCGTGACGCTGGCGTTGTGCGCGCTTTCCCTGCCTGGAGGCGCCAGAGAGGCAGCACGGCAGAAATATATTTTTTATGTGGGCACCTATACCGACCACGGCAGCAAGGGAATCTACGCGTACCGATTCGATTCCGCGACCGGCGAGTCCACTTCGCTGGGCCTGGCGGCCGAGAGCACGGCTCCTTCATTTCTTGCGATTGCCTCGAGCGGACGATTCCTCTACGCAGTCAACGAGATTTCGCAATTCAACGGGCAGCCTACCGGGGCGGTGAGTGCTTTCGCCATCCAGCCCAAGACCGCGAAGCTAACGCTATTGAATCAAGTCGCGTCGCGCGGTGAAGGTCCCGCGCACATCGCGCTGGATCGCAGCGGCAAATTCGCGCTGATTTCCAATTACGATCGCGGAAGCATCGCCGTATTTCCGGTGCTGCAGGATGGGCGCTTGGGTGAAGCCACGGCATTCGTGCAGCACCAAGGATCGAGCGTGAATAAGGAGCGCCAGGCGGGGCCGCACGCGCACGCGGCGGCGTTCTCTCCCGACAACCGTTTTGTAATTGTTGCGGACCTGGGGCTCGATCAGTTGCTGGCGTACCGTTTCGATGCGGCGCATGGAACCTTAGGCAGCGATCCACAAATCGTGCGCGCCGTGCCGATGGCCGGACCGCGACACCTGGTGTTTGATCCCACGGGCCAGCATCTATACGTGATCAACGAAATGGAATCGACTGTGGTGGCGTATGCCTACGACGCGGCGAATGGCACGCTCAGCGAATTGCAGATTGTTTCCGCGCTCCCCAAAGGATTTTTACGAACCAGCGAGGCGGCGGAAATTGAGATGCATTCCTCCGGCAGATTTCTTTTTGCTTCCAATCGCGGAGACGACAGCATCGCGGTATTCGCAGTCAACGCCAAGGACGGCACGCTGACGCCGGTGGAAATTGATTCAAGCGGCGGAAAAACACCGCGCAATTTCGTGCTCGATCCCACCGGAGCCTGGCTGCTGGCTGCGAACCAGGATTCGGGCAATATCGTGGTTTTTCGCGTGGATCCTGGCAGCGGCCACCTTACGCGCAGCGGCCCGGAGCTGCATGTGTCCTCGCCCGTTTGCCTGCGGTTCGTGCCCGAGCCGTAAATTTACGAGATGCTCGATCCGCGTTGCAATGCGCTGCATCGCGCGCTGAGCCACAAACTTTTCTAATCAATTTTAACAATTCCCACAAAAAGGGGAATCACGCCAATGAACTTTCGCCTTCTCGCTCTTCTTGCGGTTGCGGTTCCGGCAACTTTATCCGCGCAATCATCAACGCAAACGATTGATGGCTGGAAAATGCAAGACGCCGCGAAAGTCGCGGAAGAAGCCGCGGTCATTTCGACAGCCGGTTTCGAGCCGCAGGGCTGGTACGCCGCAACGGTTCCGGGGACCGTGCTCACTACCCTGGTGAACAACGGCGTGTACCCGGAACCGCTGTATGGCGAGAATATGCGCGCGATTCCGGAGAGCCTGAACAAGACTGACTATTGGTATCGCACTACGTTCAGCGTGCCGGCGGCGTACCGAGGCCGTCATATCTGGATTCATTTCGGCGGCATCAACTATAGCGCGCAGATCTGGGTGAACGGCCACGAAGTGGGAACCATGCGCGGCGCTTTTATACGCGGTGATTTCGATGTCTCGCAGTTCGTGCAGCTGGGCCGTCGCTTCGTATTGGCTGTGCTGATTGCGCCGCAGCCGCACCCTGGCGTTCCGCACGAACACACCGTTGCGCTGGGCGTAGGCCAGAACGGAGGCGAGACGGCGATTGACGGCCCGACCTTTGTTTCCGCCATCGGGTGGGACTGGCTTGCTGCCGTTCGCGACCGTGATACGGGCATCTGGCTTCCGGTAACCATGGATGCAACCGGTCCGGTCCTGGTGAAAGATCCATTCATTACCAGCGATTTATCCGCGAGACACGACAGCGCAGACCTGCACGCTTCCGCTACGCTGGAAAATAAATCAGCCAAGCCCGTCACCGGGACACTTACAGGCGTGATTCGATTGCAGAACGCGCCAGCGCAGAGCGCGCAACCGCAGAAGGCACAGCAGAATTCGCACGAAGGTGAGATTGCCTTCCACAAATCCGTGACGATCGCCGCCCATGGCACCGAAGCGATCGCGCTGGACAGCATATCCACGCCGGAATTGCACATTTCTGATCCGAAGTTGTGGTGGCCCAACGGCTATGGTCCGCAGAACCTCTACACCCTGACGCTGCGCTTCGACGTCGGAAAAACTTCCTCGGACAGTAATTCGCAACAATTTGGCATTCGCAAGATCGAATACCAGGTGGGCGGCTCGGAGAACCTCACGCTTACCGTAAATGGAGTTCGCGTGATGGCGCGCGGCGGGAACTGGGGCCTCGACGAAGCAATGAAGCGAATTCCGCGGGAGCGATTGGACGCGCAGTTTCACATGCACGCGCTGGCGAATTTGAACATTATCCGCAACTGGGTGGGGCAGAGCACCAGCCCCGACTTCTACGACCTGGCGGACAAGTATGGAATCCTGCTGTGGGATGAGTTCTTTCAGCCCAATCCGCTTGACGGTCCGGACGTGAGCGATATTCCTACCTATCTCGCCAACGTCAGCGATAAAGTATTGCGCTACCGCAACCATCCATCCATCGCGCTGTGGTGCGCGCGCAATGAAGGCTATCCGCCAAAAGAGCTTGATGACACTTTGCAGACGCTCATGAGCCGCTTGGATCCGACGCGGCTGTATCAATCGAACTCCTCAGCCGGCCGCGGCGTCGCTTCGCATGGTCCTTATTACTGGCGATCGCCGCGCTTTTTCTACGTGATTCACGAAAGTTTCAAGACCGAGACGGGCTCGGTCTCCATTCCCACCATCGAATCCATTCAAGGCATGATGCCGCAAAAAGATTGGGAGACGATTAATGACGATTGGGCTCAGCACGACATGGCGGCGGGCGCGCAACGCGGCAATGAGTTTCCCACCTCCCTCGCGGTGCGTTACGGGCACATTCGCAATCTTGCCGACTTCGTCCAGAAGGGGCAGCTGGCCACGTTTGAAGCTTTCCGCGCTATGTATGAAGGCCGAAACCCTGAGATGTTCAAGACCACTACGGGCGTGATTACCTGGATGAGCCACCCGGCCCAGCCCAGCTTCGTGTGGCAGCTCTACCATTACGACTTGGAGCCCAATGCTGCGTTATACGCGGTAAAGAAGGCCTGCGAAATCGTGCACGTGCAGTTCAATGAAGAGAATCGGGAAATCGAGGTGGTCAACAATCGTCCGGACGCGCTCAACGCGCTCCAGGTAAAGGCGCTCATCTATCGTTTTGACGGTACGTTGGATTCACAAAAGACTTATCCGGTAGCGCAGGCCCCCGGCAGCAGCACGATCAAGGTCGCGCAAATCGAGGTGGGCGCGCGCATCAGCCCGCTCTACTTCATCAAGCTCGAGCTTAGCGATGGAAGCACACAGCTGCTATCCAGCAACTTGTACTGGCAGCATGTTGCGCAGGACCAGTTCGAAGGCCTAATGAAGCTTCCCGTGGTAATGCTCGACGCCGAAGCCAGCGCTCGCGCCGAGGGCGACAAAACGATCGTGACCGCAACGTTGCACAACAACACGAGCCACGTTGCGCTGCTCTCGCATCTGCAGCTTCATCAGAAGAGAAGCGGCCGCCGAGTGCTGCCTGTCTTTTACTCCGACAACTATATTTCACTGGTGCCCGGCGAATCCTCGACCGTTGCAATCGAAGCGGCCACGCAAGACTTGCAGGGAGACTTGCCGCTGATCGAGCTGGATGGATACAATGTCGACGTGAAGCCGGTTGAGGGTCCGGTTTCAATCGCGGCCAACGTCAACGCGCAGCCGTCCCACTGGCCTGCATCCGACATCGTTCCTGAGGACAGGTAAATCAATTGCCCCCGTTTCCAGAGTGCGATATGACAAATGAACAAGTCCGTGTATGGGAATGGAATTACTTCCGAGTCGGCGATGGTCCGGGAATTGATCGGTCCCGCTAACGCTTCGGCGTTTTGCGGCAGCGACGGTCGGTCGTGCGCCGAGCAGCGGTCAATGAGGTCCAAGAGGACAACGCAATGCATTATCCGAATTACGCAGCGCTCGATGCCGCATACAAAATAATCCCCTCACCGGTGGGGGATTTGCAGCTGATCGCTGGCGACCACGGCCTGCTCGCCATCCATTGGCACAACACCAAACCGAAAAGCGCTCCATCACCCAAGCTCGTGGCAAATCACAATCACCCAATCCTCCTCGAGGCCGAACGCCAACTGCAACAATATTTCCAAGGCGATAGAAAGTCGTTTGCTCTGCAACTCCAGCTGATCGGAACCCGATTTCAGATCAATGTATGGCACGCGCTGCTGGCAATCCCCTTTGGCGAAACGCGCAGCTACGGGCAACTCGCACGCCAACTCGGCAATCCGAACGCCACGAGAGCCGTCGGCGCCGCCAACGGCAGGAACCCGATCCCCATCGTTGTTCCGTGCCATCGCGTGATCGGAGCATCCGGCGACTTAGTTGGATTCGGCGGTGGGCTGAAGATCAAAGCCCAGCTGCTCGAACTAGAACTGGAACGCGCCGCAAAGGTTTCAACCAAGCCCAGCCAATTGCCGCTTGCCATGGCGGCCGGCTCAGGTTCATTCGAAGGGTAAGTAGATTATTCCGAAGATTGTTCCGCCAATCCCACCGACTTCTGCGGCGACAATGCCAACCATCGAAAAGTTAAGAACTCAAAAGAAAAACTCGATCTGCCGCATGTTCGTTGGAACCGCGCTCGGCCTCATCCTCGAATTGCGCCAAACCCGCGCCGCCGCTCCCCTCCATCACGGAAAATCCGGCTGGACCATGCGCATCTCAGGCTCGCTAGAAGGCCCCGTCGCACGAATCATCCGCATCTTCTGGCATGCCGAAGCCAACGGCCGCCGCGAGGCGGCGATATGCTTCCTAATCGGCGCTCTCAGCAGCCGCTACGCCTGGATCTGGGCCGGACGCGCCTCCGCCCACGATCCCCAAGCCCTGTTCCAAGAATAGCAGCGCAAATCCTGATCCAAGATCGTCACAGGAGCCACGCAGATGCAAATCGGTATAGACAGTTTCGCCGCCGCCATCTCCAATCCCGCCACCGGTCTAACCCTCACCCCGGTCGATCGCATGCATCACCTGCTGGAAGAAATCGAGCTAGCCGATCGCGTCGGCCTCGACCTGTTCGGCATCGGCGAACATCACCGCCCCGAATTCCTGGACTCAGCTCCCGTAGTCATCCTCTCCGCCGCCGCCGCGCGCACGCGAAAAATCCGCCTCACCAGCGCCGTCACCGTCCTCAGCGCCTCCGACCCCGTTCGTATCTTTCAGGAATTTGCCACGCTCGACCTCATCTCCCGCGGCCGCGCCGAAATCGTCGCCGGTCGAGGTTCTTTCATCGAATCCTACCCCCTCTTCGGCCTGCGCCTGGAAGACTACGACGAACTCTTCGCCGAAAAACTCGATCTGCTCCTAAAAATCCGCGCCAGCACAGAGGTCCACTGGTCTGGCAAACATCGCGCCCCCCTCACCGGACAGGCCATCTACCCTCGCCCGCTGCAAAATCCTCTCCCCATATGGGTCGGTGTGGGCGGCACGCCCGAATCCTTCGTTCGCGCCGGCATGCTCGGACTTCCGCTTATGGTCGCCATCATCGGCGGCGAGCCGATCCGTTTCCGCCCGCTCGTTGATCTCTACCGCGAAGCCGGACGTCGCTCCGGACATTCCCCCCAGCAGCTCACCGTCGGTGTTCATTCCATCGGCTTTCTCGCAGACTCCACGGACGAAGCCGCCGAAACTTTCTTTCCCGGCTACGCCCACACCTTCACGGAAATCGGCAAAGAACGCGGCTGGCCCGCCACCACCCGCGCCCAATTCGACGCACAGCGCACACCCACCGGCGCTCTCCTGATCGGTGACGCCAAAACCGTCGCAAAAAAGATCCTCTATGTAAACGAAGCTCTAGGCGGCCTGTCCCGCATCACCTTCCAAATGGGCGTCTCCACCCTCCCGCACGAGAAAATGTTGCACGCCATAGGAATCCTGGGCAATCAGGTAGCTCCCATCGTGCGCAACCAGCTGCCGACAAGCTAACATCCCGCCATCCGGTCTGAGGTCATCTATTCCGCGCAGCGTGTACCTGCTGCACAGGCAGCCTTGGCCGCCGGTAGGCAGACCGATCCGAGTCTAAATCGGTATACTGCTCCATTATCAGAAAACGTCGCAAACCACTGAAAACAATCACCAGTGCCCGTTCTAACCGGCGGTATCTCGGCCGTTTCCCCTAAAGTAGGGGGAAAATCCCGGACCTTTACAGCTTTCGACTGATGGCTCGATAAACGCCTGCAGCCTATTCTCTTCCTGCGCAGAATTCTCGCAGCGCTCGATTGGCAGCGCGAGGAGGGAAACATGCTGTATTACGCACTGGTTTTCCTGGTTGTCGCTCTGGTGGCGGGCTTTCTGGGATTCGGAGGCATCGCCTTCGCCGCAACGGGCATTGCCCAGATCCTGTTCTTTATATTCCTGGCTGTCTTTCTGGTCACGCTACTCATGCACGTCTTGCGCGGCGATACCGCTCGGAACTAGTTCAAGTTGCTGTTCGGAAAGTGCGGCCAGTATTTCTGCACAACTCATGTGTCCTAGGAGATCGAGATGAAGAAGATGATGTTCGCATGCGCGATGAGCGCATTGTTGCTTTTGGCTGTCAGCGGCTGGGCAGACGATACCGAGAAGGATCAGGATCGCCTGGAAACCTCTGGCACCGTGCTGCACGAGATCCTGAATGTTCCAGACGACATTCCGCAAGACCTGCTCGATAAGGCCGATTGCGTAGTGGTATTCCCCACAGTGCTCAAGGCCGCTTTCGTCGTCGGCGCCAGCTACGGCCGCGGCGCAATGACCTGCCGCAAAGGCCCGAACTTCAACGGTCCTTGGGGCGCGCCTTCCATGATGGCCCTGGAAGGCGGCAGCGTCGGCTTTCAGATCGGCGGACAAGCCACAGACTTTGTCCTGCTGGTAATGAATGACCGCGGCGCTAACGGGATCCTCAGCAGCAAAGTGAAGCTAGGCGGCGATGCCTCGGTAGCCGCGGGACCGGTAGGCCGAGACGCTTCAGCGGAAACCGACGTCTCGCTCCGCGCGGAGATACTAAGCTACTCCCGCGCTCGCGGCATATTCGCCGGCGTCTCGCTGGAAGGCTCGACCATCCGCCCGGACAACGACGCGAATGAGCGTATCTACGGCGAGAAGATCTCTGCCAAGGACATCGTGCTGCGTCACGACACGACGGTGCCCCCGTCAGCCCACTCCCTGATCGCAACCCTGAACGCGCGCACCCCCAAGCATGTAATTCAGCAGGGGCAGTAGGCGAACTAGAAAGAAGTTTGACCTGATTCCTTCCGAGCGTGGCAACGCGCTCGGAAGGAATTTTGTTGTGTCCGAATGTCGGGCTGCGGAACTTCAGATCCGATTACCTTAACGGTCCTGTAAAGTGCGGGAAAGGTGTGTGAAGGAGATTCTTCGGCTGCTTGGTGCTGTTTCACCATCGCAACCCCAGAGATTCTGCAAGCTACTGAATAGGCTGACCAAGGTCGCTGAGGTGTGCAATTGCGGCTTCAATCGTGCCGATCAGGTCCCAGGCCCGCGCCTTGGAGACCACGGCATAGATTCCCGCGCCGCTGGCGGCATCATGGAGTTGCTCCACTTCGGAAATGGTAAATAGAATCAGCGGCACCAAAGGATCGATCTTTGACAGGCGGGCTGCGACGTCAATCCCGCTGAGATCGGGCATGGTGAAATCCAGAATTACGACGTCTGGCCTCAGTTTGCGGAATTGTTTTATGGCCGCTTGGCCATTCTTGGCTTCGCCGCAAATCCTCCATTCGCGCGTTTCCAGGATCGCGCGAATAATGCGGCGCGTGGTTTCTGAATCCTCGACAACCATTATCCTGAGATCCATGGCCGTCCCCCAGAATATCTTTATAACCGAGAATGTGCGCCGCGGAAATACACGCATTCGTGTAAAACCAGGCCTTATCGCCGTTAGGCGGGCCCCAGGCGCATAGTACGGCGCTGGCCGGGCGATCCCCAAACCGCGTCGAATCAAGCGCTGGCGCCGCAAACCGACCCTTCGCCTGCGGTTTGCGAGTCCGTACGCTTCCCCGCATATACATTGTTTACTGTAGATGGCGCGTAACGGCTTTATGGTATGAGTTTCTGTTCGCTGGAAATGGCGCTCGATTCGTCCCTGTAGCGATCTTGTGCGTCCATCTCCAAGTTCGTTTGCCTTGCATACTCAATGCAAATTCAGATGTCGTCCAGTTGCGCCGTTAGCAGGGAAGTCGTCGGCGGCGCCAGTTGACCTTGCACAGCGGAGAAGAGGATGAAACGAACCGAGCCCACTAAAACAACCACGACCACAATTTCCGGCAGCGGACCCGGCGCAAAAAGCAACGGGCGGGCTGCGCTGGAAGCCGAACCGGTGTCCGCGGATCTGAGCGTAATCCTGGCGAGCCTGCAGACGATGCGCGACGGAGATTTCTCCGTGCGGCTGCCTGGCAATTGGACCGGACTGGCCGGGAAAATCGCCGACACGTTCAACGACATCGTCACCGCCAACCAGCAGATGGCGAAAGAACTAAAGCGCGTTGGACAAGTGGTGGGTAAAGAGGGCCGCACCCGAGAGCGCATGCGCTTCCACCTGCCCAAGGCCGCCTGGGGAGAGATGGAGGTTTCGGTTAACACGCTGGTAGACGACTTGCTGCGGCCGACGACCGAAGTTACACGCGCGATCGCGGCGGTGGCGAAAGGCAATCTGACGCAGACGGTTCAGTTGGACGTGGATGGGCGCCCACTTGAAGGCGAGTTCCTGCGCTCGGCAACGATCGTCAACACCATGATTCAGCAACTGGGAGTTTTCACGGCGGAAGTAACTCGCGTGGCGCGCGAAGTGGGCACGGACGGAAAATTGGGCGGCCAAGCGCAGGTGCCCGGAGTCGCGGGCACCTGGAAAGACCTCACCGATTCCGTCAACTCGATGGCCAGTAACCTGACCGGCCAGGTGCGCAACATCGCCGAAGTGGCAACCGCGGTGGCGAGCGGCGACCTTTCACGCAAAATCACGGTGGACGTGCGCGGTGAAATTCTGCAGTTGAAGGAAGCCATCAACACGATGGTGGACCAGCTGCGATCGTTCGCCTCGGAAGTAACGCGCGTGGCCCGGGAAGTGGGCACGGACGGAAAACTCGGCGGACAGGCGATCGTGCCGGGCGTCGCGGGAACCTGGAAGGACCTGACCGACTCGGTGAACGCGATGGCCGGCAACCTCACCGCGCAGGTGCGCAACATCGCCGAAGTGACGACGGCTGTGGCGCGCGGCGACCTCTCGCGCAAAATCACCGTGGACGTGAAGGGCGAAATTCTCGAGCTGAAAGACACCATCAACACGATGGTGGACCAGCTGAACGCGTTCGCGGGCGAAGTGACGCGTGTCGCGCGCGAAGTCGGCACCGAAGGTAAACTGGGCGGCCAGGCGCAAGTGCCTGGAGTCGGCGGCACCTGGAAAGACTTGACCGACAACGTGAACTTCATGGCCAGCAACTTGACGGGCCAGGTGCGCAACATCGCCGAAGTGGCGACGGCGATCGCAAGCGGCGACCTCTCACGCAAGATCACGGTGGACGTGCGCGGAGAAATTCTGCAGCTAAAGGAAACTCTGAACACGATGGTGGAGCAGCTGCGTTCCTTTGCTGCGGAAGTCACGCGCGTGGCGCGGGAAGTAGGCAGCGAAGGGCGGCTGGGAGGCCAAGCGAACGTCACCGGCGTGGCGGGAACCTGGAAGGACCTCACCGACTCTGTGAACGCCATGGCCGGCAACTTGACCGGCCAGGTGCGCAACATTGCCGAAGTGACGACGGCCGTCGCGCGCGGCGACCTGTCGCGCAAGATCACCGTGGACGTGAAGGGCGAAATCCTGGAACTGAAGAACACGATCAACACCATGGTGGACCAACTGAACGCGTTCGCCGCGGAAGTGACGCGCGTGGCACGCGAAGTCGGCACCGACGGCAAGCTGGGCGGCCAAGCGCAAGTTCCGGGCGTGGCCGGCACGTGGAAGGATTTGACGGACAACGTGAACGTGATGGCCGCGAACCTCACCGAGCAGGTGCGCGGCATCGTGAAAGTAGTGACCGCGGTCGCAAACGGGGAGTTGACGAAAAAACTCACGGTGAACGCGAAAGGTGAAGTCGCCGCGCTGGCCGACACCATCAACAACATGACGGACACCCTGGCGACGTTTGCGGATCAAGTCACGACCGTCGCTCGCGAAGTGGGGGTGGAAGGCCGCTTGGGCGGTCAAGCGAACGTGCCGGGAGCCGCCGGCACGTGGAAGGACTTGACCGGGAACGTGAACCTGCTCGCGGACAACCTGACCAACCAG
>Ga0210391_10004041_pt1 | contig 12337 bp, 13 predicted proteins | sample IncBWC12OmetaG_FD_160573 | JGI IMG/M metagenome (GOLD analysis project Ga0210391, IMG submission 160573) | Forest soil microbial communities from Barre Woods Harvard Forest LTER site, Petersham, Massachusetts, United States - Inc-BW-C-12-O ... | reverse complement strand
GCGAAGGCGCTGGCGTAGCAGGTGGAGGCGCAAAGACATTAGCTCTGACAGACCTGGGCAAAGCTTTTTTGAGCCAGGTCGGCACCGACACACGGGGACTACAAAACACTCTCGCGTTCCCGCCGTTTGTTTACGAATTGGGTTCAAAGGCGTTTTTAGGCTTCGGGTTGTGGTGCGTCGAAAACAATCTGGAGCCGAAAGAAGTTTTGCAGCGATTTCTTAGTGAGAAAACAAGTAACTATACGTTCTAAAATTCCGGTGTAGAAGATTTTCTACAGTCGGTGTAGAAAGAGTGGAGAATTCGGTGTAGAGAAAGTGTAGAGAACTCCGCTGTAGAACTTTTTCTACGGCGTAGAAGATCTTCTACACCGCATTCTACACTTTATCTACACCTCGTAAGTCATTGAAAACATAGCGATGTAGAGAAATGATGTCACCAGATTGTGTCACCGCCGTCTCAGTGACAGAAATTTAACTGTTTTAGTGACTAGTTGAATCGCGGTCTGATGACCGCCGAACAGTGAAATTCCAACATAAGTTGTTGGTTCTAAACCTGTATATTTGTTTCTACACTTTTACTGCTTTGTCATGAAATACGTTGTTTTGGATAATTTTATGATCTGTTTGACTCTCGGGCCAGGTATTCTGGTGACATCATTTCACCCGGAGCCATCGACTGGCTTGGAAAAGCGAAACAAATTTTGACCGGGTCAGGCGGAATGGCCGGAGAGCACAGGACGTGGTGATAGCTCACCGCACTGTCCAGGAAAATGAAATATTTCCACGACCGACAGCAATTGTGTAATGAACTTACCCCAATTTGGGCTATTGGCTGAAAACAAAGCGCTTACCAATCTAGACAAACTGATCGAAAACGTCGTACAGGCGCGTAATGCCATCTGAGGGGTATTCAGCGCAGATTGAGGGAGAAACACGCTGTACGGGCTTCCTGGATAGCAAGAAAGGTAATCTAAAGAATGATTCAGGGTTAGTAAAAGCATCAGTCGGGTGAGTAGCGGTGATCCTGGCCTAGAAATGAAAGACCCCGCCGAAGATCGACGGGGCAGGGAAGAGATTAAATTGTCGTGGGTTTAGGAAGCGAAAACCTGGGCCATCGCATCGTCGGCCAGCTTGCCGTCGTTCTCCTGGACGTAGGTGTACGCGGCAGATGGGTCCGAGTGGCACAGGAAGCCGGAGACCGCGCCGATACGCTGGGTCTTTTCGTAGACTCGCATCGCTGCGGAATGGCGCACGGTATGGCAATGAACCATATCGGAATGCAGGCCAGCAATCGCCGCGAACTTCTTAATGAGTGAGTGCATATAGTGGCGAGTCAATCCACCGAACAGAGCAGCGGTACCGCGTTGTTTTGCAAGCTCGACCAGATCGCGCATATCGAGCACTGGGTTGGGCGAGACCAGAACGTTGAACGTGCGAGTCTGTCCGCGCTTCGTTTTGAAGATGCGAATGCGATAGCCGCCTGTCTCGGGATTCGGAATGATATCGATGCCCTTGAGACCTGTGATAGGTTTCTTAGCGTGGCGGTCACCAACAATTTGTGAAATCCTAGCACCCGTGGCATACATCGTGAGCAGCGCCAGATGCGCCTCACGGTTGCCGTATTCGTGGCTGACCTTTAGAAGTGCTTTAATTTCAGGATGTTGAAGATATTCCATATATCACTCCGAATCTTTACAAAGTGTAACTGGACATCGATAGTTTGTCAAGTTGAATTGTAACGATTCTAGAAAAAGGTACAATATGTTGCAAGTACAAGTAGTTAGTACTTGTTGACAAAGACTTTATAATGGACACATGGAACAGTTAATCAAGAACGGCAGGCCTAGATTATATCCGCCGTGCGAGCGGTATGGCGCACACAGATTCTCGCCGAAGACTGGACGTTGTCCGTGTGGATATGAGCGACCTGGGTCAGCCTCACGCGCGAAAGATCGGGCAGACGCATCGAAGCCTGTTCGCATTGCGAAGACTTTGCTCGAACGACTGGAGCGAGTCAGTAAAGGTAAGAGCGTCGGTAAAATGGTCAAGATCGCATTAGAGAAATTTTTGTTCGACGCGGAATACGAGCAAGCGAACGTCGACCGCAAATGACTTCGGGCTTGCAAAAAACCTGCAATAAATAAATCGAAATATTTATGTTCGAATGGCAATCGCCATTTCGAATCTGGTGAAGTTCGGATGATTGTCGGCTGGATTTTAATGGCCGAAATCGAGCGTTGATTCTAATGGCTTTCTAAAGCGGGTTTCGATTTTGCCATACGGGACAACGCCCCCAGGTCGCATCGATCTAGCCACCAATTCGCTCAGCGCACCGCGATAAATGAGTGGTGTACGTAACACCACGCTGTGTCGACCAACCGATAGGTAACCGGAAACAAGGACCCGGCATGTGGCATGCCGCACCGACCATTTCGGGTTTATTAAAAGACCCTCCCGGGGTTATACACCGGGTGCAGGAGCAGCTATGAACAACAAAGTTGATTACACGCCCTGGCTCAAACCAGGAGAGACGCTGGAGCTAACTCCGATTTCGCGTCTGAGAAAAAGGGCCTTCGATGCACGACAGCGCATGACTGAGGCTGATCGCGAGGCACTCGCCGAAGCTCGCTATGAGCAGGCCCAGGAACACAAAGAACATGAGGAACGTGGATTGTTGTACTTCTCAGAACTAACGCGCAACCATCCGGCAGAGACTTTGAAAGATGAAGTCATGTGTCATCGTAGGTTCCTCCGTGCGTTCCAAGATCAGCCGGATGTCCAACAAGGCGAAAGCTTACGTCAGTTGGCACGTCGCACTTGGATTCGATGGCTGCGCGGACAGGCGGAAATTGGTGGTGATGCGTGGGCGGCCGCTTTCAATCCGAAGACCAGGGAATTCGAGTTCCACGGCTTCACTATCAGGAATGGAGCAGAGCCTGGATTCTTCGACCGCGATTGGCGTGCGCCAGCGGATTGTCAGAACGGAGAGGAAGATCAGCCGATAGATTGCAGCGTTCTTGCAGACTGGCCTGATTTTGGTCGAATAAATATTCCGGCGAAAGCGAAACTAGCGGTAGCACCGCCACCGGCTCCGGCTCCAGTATTTGAGTTTCCAGACTTCCGACCGTCTATTTGGGGCGGCTACTCCACCAGAGACCATTTGCCGAACGATGCAAGAAACTATTTAGATGGAGCGCGGTGATGTTTGTCTGCAAAATCTGCGATCAGCGTTTCGATCAGATTCCAATCACGGCAGAGAAAATTTCACAATCGATCTACAGGTTTGATGACGGCGCAGTGCATATCTTGAGCAAGCGCAAGAAGATCGAAGCGCTAATCGAAACAACCCATGCGCGTGATGAGTGCCGTACTCACTATCCTCTGACCAGTCATATCAAGAAGTCTGACTGTCCGTACTGCATCGCCAGCAATGAATTAAAGGAATAGAAAATGACAAGACCAGAAAAAATAGCCCTAATTTTAACAACCAGTGGACAAGGTGATCAGTCTGCTCGACGAACCTACCTGGATGGATTAACTGACCTCCAGATCGACGGCATGGTCAATCAAATCCAGCTGCGTGCGGCAGAAGTTAGCACAGCGCAGGCCCGAACTGATTTAGAAATCGTGAGAGCGGGGCTGCGCAATATTGATAGCAACTTTTCCAAGATAAAAACAAAGCTAGGCGACTTCTTTTCTGTCCAAAGTTTCCGTGCAGCTATTGAAATGGACCCGGCGTTCAAGAATTCACTGTTGTGGGACGCGGAGCCGTTCGCCGCAGCAAAGAAGGAAGAACAAGCTGATGTTCAACAGGAGCAGCAACGCCGTCGCCAGTTCAGTGCAACAGTTAAAGCTCTGACATCACAGGGCATAAGAAATGTAGCCGATAACGACAGTAATTATCGTGTAGCAATGGACCAGCTTGACGATGTGCTGGTCAGTGGGAGTGCTACAAACCTAGGTGAAGCCATAGCTCTAGGATTAATCGAAGGGCTGGCACCCAACGATGCCGAAACCGTGGCTGACCTGGACCAAGCAAATCGAACAGCATTGTTGCAGTCGGTAGCAGCACGGCTTACACACAGCCAGTTCGGTTCGACCGTTCGAAAGCAAATTCTTACAGGCCCGATGTCTTACGGCGAATTGCGCGAACGCGTCACACTCTGCTCTGAGCTTGCGAATTCGCACAGTCCCGACCAGCTTACTAACAACAATCATTTTTGCAGTCTCTTTGTCAGCGTCCAGCCTAATCAGGTGTATGCAGCCCAGGTGGAACAGACACGTGAGCGTAAGCGTCTGCGATCACTAAGCCCGTCAGAGCTTAAGGCGGAGACAAACCGCGTAAGAACATTTGAATCCGCCGTTCATCGAGCAGAGGAGCAGTTAACTCCCGAAGGTTTCAAAGTTTTACGACCGGAAACAACTTACAAGGGCCAACCCATAAACGTTAAAACTTTGGGGAAGCTTCCGTCCGAAGAAATCAAAACTCTTCTGAGGCTATATGGCCCTCAGATCAACCAACGAATTCAAGAAGAAGCAAAAAGATTTTAACAGGAGAAATACAATGGCCCGAACCAACAATCAAATAACGCAGCAGGAAATCCAAACATATAAAACATGGTGCCAGGACAATAACGTGATCGCTGACGCCAGTGTTGACGGAGTTGAGAATGCAAATCTTGTCAGCAACTATTTTCTGGTGACATGGCCCAACGAAATCTCTCCGGCCAATCTAGCACTTGCTAAGGCTGCGCTGATGCCACACTTGCGTCAGTACACACCCGATCAGCAGGAATTCAACGCGGTGTTGGCAAAGCTGACTCCGGCGGAAGCTCAGATATTCACCGACTGGAAACCGCCCACGGGTCTCAAGAGAAATGAGCGTGCAGCCGTAGCAATCCTTACATGGTTGACTGCGCATAAATTCGAGATAACCCCGAGGAACCTCGACCTAGCGGTCGGACAAAAGACTGTGCAACCGTTCTTGGAATACGAATATGTCCCGACCCACGTCCAGAGCGAGCACTCCAGAACTGACGATGGCACTAAATTTTTAGGCAATGACCTGCGCAAGCTTCCTGACGGTTCTTACGGGAAGACACGCGCCGACTATTCACGCGAAGCGAGAGAGGCGGCAGAAAAGGCTAATCCTCAAACAGCAGAGAACAAATTGTCGGTAGAAGACGCCAACTGGCTCCGTGTTGGGCAGGAAGCGTGCAGATTTGGAAGCCACAGCCAGCAAGCACAAATCCAGAAAGTCTACGATCAGAGCACGGCCCAGGGATTATCGCCGCGTAAAGTCGCTGAGGCTTGCTGTGCTCTGAGAAATACTTTTGCGAAAAACGAAATGATTCAAGATCGCTCTGGGTACTATCGCCGATGAAGACCGCATATTCTATCTCACTTTCAACCAGCGTGAGGAAAACAGACGACGCTTCCGATAAAGTTAACAGCCAGGTCTTTATCAATCGGATTAAGTATTTCCGCAGCTTCGGAAAGTATGTTCCGGTTCGAAGTTTGGCAACTCCAATGACCCAGATGGCTGCGATGCAGCTTGCCGATCAATTGAAGTCTCAAACAGACCAGATCATAGAAATAATAGAGGTACTCGCTGATGATGACGCGTACCTTCCGGCTAATTTGGAAGAGCTTAATCCAGTCAAGTCACAAACAGAGTCTGTCGGATTGCAAAGTTTAAAGAAAGCAGTCGAACAATGTTTTAGAGACGGCATGAATTCGTTGGACATTCTTTCTGCAGCGAATAAGGCGGTAATCAACGGATGAGACGCGGAACAATCAAATCCGATCTGATAAAAACAATCGGATGGGATAACAACATTCTTGAAGTCGAGTATCGATCAGATTCGAAAGTGTTCCAATACTTTGGCGTTCCACTTTCAACCTTCAGAGCGTTGGTCAGATCAAAGCATCCGGGCGAAGACTGGCTCGCTTTGAGAGACGGCTACAAATTTAAACAGATTTGAATTTAGCTCCGTCGAAGTCCTGTCTTATTTCTGCCCGTCACATCTTCCTTCCCAGGATTTGTTTGCATTGGATGTGATGGAGTAATCAGAAATGTGATGGAACGACGGCGGAAGCTGATATCCGGCCAGCGCCAGCTTCGGCAATCCCGATAATTCTGCCGCTGTATCAATTGTGCCGGAGAGAATGCCGGGTTAGCGATGCATGATCGTAAGCATTCTTTAAGCATAGCCCAGGGACCGGGTAGAGATAGCTACTTAACCCGGTTTTCCATTTTTGCAAGAATTTGACCGTGTAGTTCGAGATCGCGGCAAAAGACGGCGGGTGCATATAAAAGGTTGCTGCAAAGGGGCAAGACGAAGATGAAGAATGAAGTTGACGGGTTGTGGAAAATACATAATAGAAGAGGTATGTCTACTGCCCTTCTTTACTGTGGGACATCTGAAGGTTTTGTTATCGGAGCAGATGGCCGTGCGCGTAATCCGCTGACGCAGCAGTTAGAGTCCGACAGCGAAAGAAAGATTTTCACATTCGAAAATCAAGTCGCGTCTGTCGTATTTGCATGGGCTGGTACTGTTAAAGCCCGTACTCCCGATTTTGATTTTAGTCTGGTGGACGAGACGCACGATTTACTCTTGCAGTTGGATTTTAATGGCTTTTTCGCTCAGGAACTCAATGCCAAACTGAAAAACAGGCTGCGAATATTACGAACGAATGACAGCGGAAAGTGCGGAACAGGAATATTTTTGTCTTATCGGAAGGGCCAACCATGGGTATCCGAAATTTCTGCTTTCAAAAATGGTCGCACGTGGGACTGCTATGTCGATGAAGGTGTACCAAACGGAGAAATTGATATCCTGAGCGGACCCGCCACTGATTTTGAAAGGCCTCGGTCTCTCAATGAAGCAAAGAATCTTATTGAGACTTATCTTAAGAATTGTGTCGCCCATCCAACAGAAGAGATAGGTGGGCATGTTCATATTGGGAAGTTTACACCTGATGGATTCAGTTGGATTCAGCCTCCGAAGTAAATAAGCCACACTCTTAGGAATGTCTCGGGCTACTCACTCCAAATCATCTGGCGCGACACGGTAGAACGACCTTCCATTTTAGGTTTGTCCTGAGATTCAATTCAGGCAATAAGCACTGAACGCGAATCCATCGCGTCCGTGCATGGAGAAGTAAAGATGAGTTATTCACGACGCACCCCAGAACAGAAAGACCCGGCGAACCACCCACGTCCAGCCGGAGCGCAGCAACTGACTCCGCAAACTAGGCACGCACATAAGCCAGATCGAGCGCAGCCGAGCAGCGGAGGTACACCGCAAACGTCCAAGGGAGTTTACGACAAAGCCCACGGAAGAGGCGGTCCAGCGAACGCTAGTTCGGGCTATGTCCGTCACCCTGAGAAAGCTAACGGTAAGAACAGAACCGAAGACCTTGCCGACCCGCAAGGCTCGTAAAAAGTTTCGGGGGAAAACAGCCTCCATATTGCCCCGGACACGATCTTCAAACGAAGACGTGAACTTAACAATATGGCGAGGTGGGCGGCAGAAATGTCGCCCTCTTTTTCCGACTAGCACAATTTATGAATTCATATTCGGTTGTATCAGCAGTCTACGACGGCAGCAGCGGTGGAACCGGAAACCCGAATCCTCTGTGCTGGATAATCGGCACAGTCGACAGCTACCGAGTTTTCCCTGCAGTGTTCTTCGCATACCTGATGTCGGCAAATGCTGCGGGTCAAATACAGCAGGCTCTGACCGCGATCATGTTCAACTGGTTCGCGCCAGTTTATGGGTCGCAGTTCACGCCATGGCCGACTCCGATTCCGGTGCCTAGTTTTCCGGCGTCTGGTGTCACTGCGCGGCAAACACTAGGCCCGTTTCCGCAACCTCCTGTTTCGGTGTCGCAAGCGCTGATTGGAAGCTGGACAGCTTAATTGGTCGGCGGTACATACACACAGCAAGCCGCACTTTTCCGGTTAGACGACTTACCAGGAGTTGAGAAATATTCCTTTTATCGAGACTTTTCGTCACGAGTAAATCGGGCAAGAAGGCCAGCGAAAAAGGAAAGGATTATTAGGAGCACGACTGCTCCAATCCCGCACAGCAACGCAATGGCCCAATAGTGGCCACTCGACAGTCGCAGCTTCACCCCATCCCAAAATCCGGAGCTCGCTCCCTCTATTTTGCCGGTCGTAGGAACTAAAAATAGTAAGACCTCAAGACCGAAAAAGAATAGAAGGAATCTCCGTGCCTCTTCCTTCGATATGCGTACAATACTCATCGGATTCTGTTTTACGGCCACAGACATATTTTAGGGAACTCCCAAAGCAAAATGAGAAACGAACTTAATCCTATTTCCACCCGCGAACTGAGGCGCGGAATACCGGAACGAACTTGTCCGGTAACGCGACTACACGGGCAAGTGGAATTACTTCCTGTTAGCCCGTTATTCGCCAGGAATGCATGCAGCTAATTCAGGGACTCGCGCAGGAAATGGGACAGGCGTTCTCACAACTATTTTTTTCGGCGACGTGCGAGAACGTTCATACTCAGCCAGTCAGTGATTGTTTTGAGAGCGGTGGGCGACATGGTCTCTTCGATTTCGTCGTATTCGTTTGGAGCCCCAGTCTTGGCGTCCTGCAGGAGATGGTTCATGCCCGGCAACTCAACAACAGTTGCGTTCGAGTTGTTTTTCAAAGCTTGGCGGGCGGCGGCGAGATTTTCCTTCGCTGGCACCTGTACATCCAGTGAGCCACTTAGGACCAGAACCGGCACTGTGATATGTGCCAAAGTGGGTGCGGGATCGTAGGCGAGGAAGTACCGCTCCCACGGTGTTGTGTCGTCTTTGGCTAACGATCCTGCCTCATTTGCATCAATGATTTTGTCGGCTACACCACGAGTGATCATTGCTTTAGCGCGGTCGAGCGCGGCCGATTCCGATGGGGCCGAAATAATAGCGTTGTAGAGTTCTTCGTCGAAAACCTTGCGCTTTGCGATGTAATCGTCCGGGGCGCCGTAAGCTTTCGCGGTCATTGCCGATTGCAAAACAAACAATTTGTCCCCTCGAATGCAAGGACCGGCAATCATGACGACAAAGGCCACGCCTTTGTCCGAGGCGGCAACAGCGGACGCTATGATGCCGCCTTCCGAATGACCGAGCACGCCAACACGGCTGCCGTCAATGCGAGGCTGCGTCTTCAGCCAACCAACGGCCGCTTGGGCGTCGGAAGTGAAGTCGGCCGTCGTTGCAGCATCGTAATCGCCAGAAGAGCCACCAACGCCACGCTTGTCGTAGCGGAGAACAGCGAAACCATTCCTGGTCAATGTGTCGGTTAGAACCAGAAATACCTTATGGCCCCAAACGTCTTCGTCTCTCGTGTTGTGTCCAGTTCCCGAGATCAAAACAACAGCGGGAAATGGTCCGTCTCCAGTCGGTAGGCTTAACGTACCCGCGATCTGGTTATGGGCGGTAGTATTTGCGAACTGGATTTCCCGCTGCACATAAGGTGCTGGTCCGGCATTAATCGCGTCTTCTTGCGGGCGCTTGTGGACGACTGCGCCCATGTCCTCAGCGGTGGCGCGCCTCAGGACCAGCGGATAGACCTGCTGAAATGTCAGATTGCCTTTCCAGACCTTTTCATCCTCGTGCCACACACCGTCGTAGCTCAAGTTGAGCTTGTTGACGGCAAAATGCAGATGTGTCCCGTCGGACGTGATCTGATCGAGAACCGTTTCGTTGCCACTGGGATTGATCAGCTTTCCGCTGAAGCCAGAGCCGCTCGCTTCGAACTGTATGCGGACCTTGAATCCCCCATTCATCTGGCCGATCCAATCGCCAGGGAGAGATTGAGCCAAAGCCGAACCTGTGGTTCCGCACGCCGCCAAAAGGACAAGAAAAACAATCTTGCACACAAGCAACCTTTCTTTTCTGTGATGAAAAGCGAATATCTCGATCCCCGACTAATTCAACATGCTATCAAGCCGATGCGCGGGCCGGTCAAGTTGCGCTTAGATATCCCCTAACGAAGTCCGCTCCCGGTGAAACCCTCATTGTCGACGGGTTGTTGGCAAACCAGAAGTAATCACCTAAGTCCCGATTAACGCTTACCGGAGATGTGGAATCCATGATCGAGAACCATCAGGAACTACGCTGAGCGGGATTTCTTCCATTCTAACGGCGGCAGTTCTGAGTGACCTGCATTCTGAAGATATGCCCTAGCATGCGCCGCAGCTCTGTCTTTTCCCTGTTCGATATCATCCACTGGCTCGGAGGGTGCGATCCAATTCTTCGCGGCTACATTGTACACAGATGCCTGTACCCCCTGCGCATTGTGTTCCGAAAATAATCGCAAGTGTTCGTCACCCATTCTGACTTCTGCCCAAACACCTTGATCCAACATCGAGGAACTCCGGAAAGACCGAGATTTCGACACATCCAGTCTACTACCGGTCTATTGCTAAAATTCAGTTGTCCGGTAACGCGACTTATCAGGAGCTTGAATGATGCCGATTCGGGATTCAGTAGTGCTAAGGTTGTATCGCGCTGGACTAATGGCTGTTCGCTGCGGTATTAACTCGAACGCGCTTCGGCGATTGCCGTAAGATCTTTGTTCAGGAGGTTATGATGCAGCCTGAAGTCTTGATTGTGGGAGCTGGCCCGGTTGGAATGACGGCGGCCTGCGAGCTTGCTCGTTTCGGCATTTCGCTTCGTATCGTTGATAAAGCCGCGCAGAGAACAGATAAGTCAAAAGCGCTAGTGCTATGGAGTAGAACCCTTGAATTGTTGAATCGTGGACCGGGAGGGGCAGCGCCGTTCGTCGACGCCGGGTTCAAAGCGCTGGCGGTGAATTTCGTTGCGCGTGATGGCGAGCTAATGGGCCACGTAAGTATGGAGTCGGTGAAAAGCCCGTTTCCTTATGGCTTGATGCTTCCGCAGTCTGACACCGAGCGCCTTCTTGAAGAACGGTTACGCGGACTCGGAATCGAGGTCGAGCGTCAAGTCGAGGTTCTCGGATTCAAAGCAAGCGGCACCGGGACCCAATCAACGCTTCGTCATCCCGATGGCCGTGAGGAAACCGTATCGTCCGATTGGCTGCTCGGATGTGACGGAGCGCACAGTATTGTGCGAAAAACACTCGGCGTGCCTTTCGCGGGTGAGACGCTCAATAGCGATTGGATGCTCGCGGATGTTCATATGAAGGGTTATCCGTATCCCGACACTGAGGCTTCGGTGTATTGGCACAAGGACGGAGCGTTCGTTATTTTTCCCATCGTGCCGGGGCGCTATCGGGTTCTGGCTGATCTACCATTGACACCGGGAGCGGTACCGCCTGCGCCGACTCTTGAACAGGCGCAGGCCGTTATTGATCGACGCGGTCCGGGCAGGATGACCGCGTTCGATCCGATTTGGCTTGCAGGTTTCAGGATTAACGGCCGCAAAGTCGCGGACTATCGCTCTGGTCGCATCTTTCTTCTCGGCGATGCGGCGCACGTTCATAGCCCGGCAGGCGGTCAAGGCATGAACACGGGTATGCAGGACGCGTTCAACCTTTCGTGGAAGCTGGCCTTGGTGATTGGCAATACTTGCGGCGACAGCCTTCTGGATAGTTACAGCCCAGAACGCAGCGCGGTCGGTGATGAGGTCTTAAAGCAAGCCGCTCGATTGACGACGATTGGAACGTTGAAGAATTCTACGCTCCAAGGTTTCCGCAATCTTGTCAGTCAATTCATGTTGGGTTTCTCGGCGGTCCAACAGGAATTTGCGGATTCGATGACGGAAGTGAACATCGGGTATCCGCACAGCCCGTTGAACGCACATTCGGGAAGTGTTCACGGCGGACCGAAACCCGGTGAGCGTGCGCCGATTCTTGATGGCGATTCGCCAGTTGGTGCGGGAAAGAGTCCGCGCTTTGCATTGTTCGCGAACAATACTCCCGAAGCGAAAACAGTGCTGTCGAAATATGCTGAGCTTCTTGAGTCGTCACCGCGAACTCCATATGCGGATAAGGGTGTCTGGCTGGTCCGTCCCGACGGCTACGTTGCGCTGGCTGCGAAAGAAAATGATATTCCCGAGGTCGACGCTTATCTTGCGTATCTCTCGAAACCCAAAGCGACTTCGGCTGACTGACGCGCATGCGTTTTTAGAAGGCTCGCCGAATGGTTAAAGAGGGTCTGCTTTGTTGACCTCCGCCACAATTTTCCTCACCCGGTTGTTCTAACTCCTGATAAACGCATTATAAAAGGGCGCCCCTTTTGGAGTAGGTTTTGATTGTTCGCATCATCACCTACAAGGAGCACCCTCATGAATGACGCTAAGTATATTGGGCTGGATGTTCACCAGGCAACGA
>Ga0210391_10004040_pt1 | contig 12340 bp, 9 predicted proteins | sample IncBWC12OmetaG_FD_160573 | JGI IMG/M metagenome (GOLD analysis project Ga0210391, IMG submission 160573) | Forest soil microbial communities from Barre Woods Harvard Forest LTER site, Petersham, Massachusetts, United States - Inc-BW-C-12-O ... | reverse complement strand
GGCGATGCAGGTGCTGCTGCTTTGCGCGAGGCAACCGGTACGGTGACGAAGCTGAGTTGCATGAATGGATTGAAATTCGAACTGGACACCGCCGCCGGGACGTTGACTCTGCATGTCAAACCCGGCGCGCGATACCAGCTAAAACTGGCGCCACGGCCGAGCGGACCGTTTAATCCGTGCACGGCGATCCAGGGGCAGCGCGTGAAAGTTGAATATCAGCCAGTGGGCAGCAATGGAAAAATGGGTGAGGTGGAATCGCTTACGGTGCTGACGGCTGGTGATGGCGATGGCAGTGGTGGCGGCGCGCGGCGGCTGGGCGTGGGATCGACCCACCCTGATCCGGTGACGACTTCGGCGGAAGGCAACGTGACGCAGGTGCTGTGCAACGGACACGAACTTACTTTGAATCTGGATGCAGGGGACAAGGCGTTTATTTTGCATGCGCGGGACGCGGCGCGCGTGCAGTTCGAGCAGGATGTGGCGTTTGATGCGGGGAATTTTGAGCCGTGTACGCAGTTGAAGGGGCGGGAGGCGAAGATTACGTTTGTGCTGGTGGAAGGAAAGACTTACGACGGCGAAATTCAGGGCGTCGAGGTCGAGAAGTGAAGTTGCGGTTGCAGCACGACCTTTTTTGTCGGCTTCAGAGGTAACTGCAAAAGATTTAAGACACAGGGCACAGCGAAGAGGCGGAAAAAAATCTGCGAAGGCATTTCTCGGGCAGTGTCGTCTTAACGATTTCTCAGTGGATTTTCTTGATTCCCGTCGCGGCCGGTGTGTTTCGCTTCGGATTTTCGTTGCGCGCGGCGGGAGATCAGTGCGCGGCCGGTGGTTCCGGTTGCTGGTAGACGATGCGGCCGCCGGCGATGGTCATTTTTACTTTCCTCGTAAGCAGATCGCGCGGTTGAATTCGATTCAGGACGGCTGTGTACGCCACTAGATCCGCAAACATTCCGGGCGCGATTGTGCCTTTGTGTTCCTCTTCGAATTCCGCATACGCCGAGCCGGCAGTGTAGGCGCGCAGACAATCCTTGATTGGCAGAGCTTCCTGCGGCTGCCAGCTTGCGCTGCCCTGCGGCAACTGACGCGTGACGCAGGCGTAAATTCCGCGCAGAGGATTGAGCGGCTCGACCGGGTGGTCCGTGCCGAAGGCGAGATGCGCGCCGTTCTGTTGCATGGTGCGCCAGGCATAGGCGCCGCGGGAACGTTCGAGGCCCAGACGGTCGCTGGCCCACCGCTCGTCATCGAGCAGATGCGAAGGCTGCATGGACGCGACGATATTGAGCTGGCCGAAGCGCGGGAAATCTTCGGGCGCGACGACTTGTGCGTGTTCGACACGATCGCGGCGATCGCGCGGGCCGTTCGCCGCGACGACTGCAGCGAAGGTATCGAGCGCGACGTGATTCGCGCGGTCGCCGATGGCGTGAAAGGCAAGTTGAAAGCCTGCGCGATCGCGTTCGATGGCCATGGGCGCGAGTTGCGCTTCATCCATGTGCAGTAGTCCTGAGGCGCCGGGCGCATCGGAATACGGGGCGAAAAGCGCGGCGGTGCGCGAGCCGAGCGAGCCATCGAGGAAAGCTTTCAGCGCGCCGGTTTTGAGCCACGGATCGGTTGAGCCCCATTCGCTGCGCAGCGTTTCGAGTGTGGCGACTGGTAAAGTGAAGTCCAGCCACTCCGTGATGCGCGCGGTCAACTTCCCTTCCCGTCGCAGCTGCTGATAGATCAGGAAATTTTCCTTGCTGAACGAAACGTCGCGGCTGATCTCCAGATATGAACAATCTTGAAGCGACGTGACGCCCTCGCGCGCCGCGTCGGCTAAGACCAGTTCGATGCCGCGACGGCGTTCGGCCGCAGCGGGCGCGGCAATTTTGGAGAACACCAGGTTTGTTGCGCCGTCTTCCTGCAGCAGGCCGGTCGGCTCATTGGTCTGGGCATCAAGGACGATGTGACCGGTTGGGGGCTGGGCGGTATTTTGGGTTACGCCTGCGATTTTCAGCGCGAGTGAATTTGCGACGGCTACGTGGCCATCCACGCGCGCGAAAAACATCGGATGCATCGTGGAGACGGCGTCCAGATCGGCGCGCGTGGGGTCGCGGCGCCCGGGCCAGAGGGTCTGGTCCCAGCCGAAGCCGGTTAACCATTCGCCGGGGGCGCGGTCTTTTATATTTTCGCGGATGCGCTGCTGAAATTCCGCCAGCGATTGCACGCCTGTGAAATCGACGGCGAGCTTGGTAAGCGCGGATTGGCCGATGTGCACGTGCGCGTCGTTGAATCCGGGCATGACGAAAGCGCTGTGCATATTAATGATACGGGTGTTTGGCCCGAGCCACGGTTTGATGTCCGGAGGGTCGGCGGCGGGAGTTTCTCGCAGGTCCTCAGTATCGCGAGTGATGTAGGAAACCGCGACGATGGATTCGCCGCGAATCGCGACGGCGCCGGCCCATTCGTGCGCCGGGTCCATCGTTGCAATCTTTGCGTTCGTTAGGACCAGATCGGCGGGGCCTTGCGCGGGAGAAAGCGTCGCAGGGTATTGCGCACGGGGTGCGGCGCCGGATTTCGCAGCGGAAGGATCCACGGAAGAACTCGCAGTGCGTGCGGCGATCAGCATCGCAGCGCACATGACGCCGATGAAAAATGTCAGGAGATGCTGGCGGGACATTCTAGGGCTGGACCCCAGCGAGGGCGACCGTTGCCAGGAACAGGCGCTTCAAACCCATTTCGCGGCCGGAGGCGTCGTACCACTCGGCGGTGGTGTGCGAGCCGCCGCCTTTTCCGCCGCCGCCGAGTGAAACGGCGGGAATGTTGAGCGAAAGGGGAATGTTGGCGTCGGTGGAGCTGCGTTCCAGACGCGAACGATTGCCGAGAAAGCGATCCACGTTGCGCAGAGTTTCCAGCAACGGAGCGTTGTCCGGCAATTTTCCGGCGGGGCGCGAACCGAGCGAGCGAACGATCATGCGCAGCGTCTGTTGTTCGTCGTGCGCGGCAGACATCTCCTCGCGAGCTCCCGACTGCATGGCGTCGCGCAAGGCTCGCTCCATTTTGTTTACTTCGGCTTCGTCCTCGGAGCGGAGATCGACTTTTACGGCGGCGCGCGATGGAATGGAATTTATGGAGGTGCCGCCTTCGATCATGCCGAAATTGTAGGAGCTGCGCGGATCATCGGGAACGGGCTGCGCGGAAAATTTAACGATGCCGCGGGAAAGCGCGGTGATGGGATTGGGCGCGCCGAAATCGGACCAGCTATGTCCGCCGGGGCCGGTGATGGCGATTTCGAAGCGGTGCGAGGCGATGCCTTGCGTGGTGATGTGTTCGGTGGAAGCGCCATCCACCGCGATGACCGCCGAGAGGCGCGAGCTGTAACTTTCCACAAGAGCGCGAATGCCGCGCAGGTTTCCTTCTCCTTCTTCACCGACGTCGCCGGCCAGCACGATCGTTTTCGTTGTGTGGATGCGCGATTCGGAGAGAGCGCGTGCGAGGCCTGCTAGCGCGGCGAGGCCTGCGCCATTATCGGCGACGCCGGGTGCCGTGAGGCGATTGGCGTGGCGTTTCACGCGCACATCGGTGCCGGCGGGAAAGACGGTGTCGAGGTGCGCGGCGAGTAAGATGACGCTATTGGCGTCTGAGCCGGGGCGCTCGGCGATTACGTTGCCGATTTTATCGAGCTGAACTTTCAGGCCGGCCACTTCAAAGATTTTTTTCAGATATTCGGCGCGCGGGGCTTCCTTGAATTCGGGCGCGGGGATTTCGGTGAGGTGGATCTGCTGGTCGGTGAGCCATACGGCGCTTGTGTCGATCCAAGCGAGAGCGCGCACGCACGCGGGATCGTCAGCGATCTTCTCGATCGAGTCACCGGCGGCGCGCGCGTAAAGTGTGGCCATCGCTAAAAAGATACCGCAGATTAGTGTGAGTTTCACGAGATTCGTGCGGCGAATTCCGGCGCCGGATATAAACATTGTACACGGCGACGTAGCGATTCAAGCGCGTCGCTCGCGAGTTTTGGCCGGGGCTGGGGCGGAGTCGATGATCGCTTGGATTTCTTGTTCGGTCATGATGCGCTCGGCTTGTTTTGCAGCGGCGAAAATGCGGTCGACCAGTTCGTCGCTGGCCTGGACGCTGCGCTTTTCGAGCCAGTAGATCACGTTGGAGCGGCCGCTGAGCGGACCGATTTCGATAATTTGTTCGAGACCGAACAGGTGCGAGGGCACGCCGCTGTAGATGGAATTGGCGAGTTCCTGGTCCCCCTTTTTGTACGCTTTCACGATCGCAGCGGCGTGCACGCCGGTGGCGGTGCGAAATGCGTCGCGGCCGACGACGGGATAATTGGGCGGAATTGGCGTGTGCGTCGCTTTCGAGACCGCCTCGGAATATTGCTTCAGCTTCGAGAGGTCCTGTTCGATCAAGCCGAGCAGGCGCAGATTGACGAGCATCAATTCCATGGGCGTGTTGCCGACGCGCTCGCCGAGCGCCAGAGCGGCGGCGTGGACTTGATCAGCGCCGGCAGCGATGGCGGCTAGAGAATTCGCGATGGCGAGGCCGCGATCGTTGTGACCGTGCCAATCGATGCGAATTTTCTCAGCGGAAGGTTTTACGACTTCTTCGACTACGAAATTTACCAGATTGTAGGCGCCGCGCGGAGTGGCGTGGCCGACGGTGTCGCACAGAACTACGGCGCGGGCTCCGGAGCGGATTGCGGTGGAGTACAACGTGATTACAGTGGCAGGGTCGGTGCGAATCGTGTCTTCGGTAACGTACATCACCGGAAGTCCGGCGGAGGTGGCGAATTTTACGGCGTCTTCGGTGGTGCGTTGGAGGTGATCGACGGTCCAGTCTTCGACCAGGCGGCGGATTGGGCTGGAACCGAGAAAAGTGGCGGCTTCGATGGGGCGTCCCACCTTTTCGGAAATTTCGATGATGGGCTGGATGTCGTTCTTCAGCGTGCGTGCGGCGCAGTTGGGTCTGATCTTCATGCGCGAGGTGACTATTTCGCGCGCTAGGGCTTCGGTGTCGGCATAAGCGCGTGGGCCGGCGCCGGGCAGTCCGATATTTACTGTGTCGATGCCAAGCGATTCCATCAGATGCAGGATTTCGATTTTTTCGGCGATGCTCGGATCGCGCACGGAGGGATTTTGCAGGCCGTCGCGCAGGGTTTCGTCATTCAGGGCGACGTGACGCGTGATGGGGATTTCGGCGCCGGTGTATGTGTTCCAATCGTGGATGAGTTCGTGTTTCATTTTTTGAGATAGCGACCTGTTGCTGATCTTCGTTACGGCTGCGGCTCGAAGGGAGATCCTTCACCCGCTTCGCGGGTTCCGGAGGACCTACAGGAACCGACGACGCGCGCTACCGCTAATAGCGAATGGTGTAGCTGCGCGGCGCTTGTGTGTGGCCGGGTTTGTAGATTGTGTGACAAAATTCGCAGCGATAGATTTCGGTTTTTTTGCCCACGAGGGCTTCGATTTCTTTGGGGTAGTCGTACCAGCGTTTTAGGTGGCCGCAGCAGAGCTTGCCTTTGGCGTCTTTTTCGTCGCAGGCGCGCATGGTGGGTTTTTTAGCTTTGATTTTTGGGGCTGCGGGCTCGGCGGCGGCCGCGGCGGTTGCGCTTGCTGCAAGCGGTGTTGCTGGCGCCGCAGCTCCCGCTGGCGGAGTGGCTGGTGTTGGAGTTTCTGGAGTCGCGTCAGTCATTCGGTTCGCTCCTGATGCTGGGATCGCAACGGCAACAGCTACGTCAAAAGATTTAACACAGAGAACGCGGAGCAAAACCGGAGAACACAGAGAAAACTGGCACCGCGCTCCGTTTTTTACTCCCTCTGTCTGCGGTACATCTTTGCTTCCTTCACCTGCTTCGACTCTGTTTCAAATTCTGTCACGGCGGAAAATTACGCCGCGGACTCCGTGCTTTTTCGTCAGGGCCGCCAGGCGACGACGCCAGCTGGGCGCGAACAGCGTCTCGACGAACGCGCCGGCGGCTGTGGCTAGCTCCGCAGTGTAACCGAACCACCAGGATTTCGCGACGCGTGGCAGGCGGTCCACGTCAATATATTTTACGCGAACCATTTCGAGCAGTCCAAGGCGGGAATGGGTGTGGCCCCAGCCGCTGGCGCCGGGTCCGCCGTGCGGGGCTTCGGTGATGCCGTAGTAGCTGGCGACGTCGTTGACCATCACGGAGCCGGCGTGCACGCGCGAGGCAATTTCGCGGCCACGGCGGTTGTCGGTGGTCCAGACACTGGCGCTTAGGCCGAAGGGAGAATCGTTGGCGAGCGCGACGGCTTCGTCGGCGCTGGCGACGGGGCGAATCGCGATGACCGGGCCGAAAGTTTCTTCGCGCATCAGTTGCATGGAGTGGTCTACGTTCGTCACAACGGCAGGTTGCAGGAAACTTGCGCCGAGGTCCGGGCGGCGATTGCCTCCGGTAAGAATTCGTGCACCGCGTGCGGTGGCGTCGTGAAGTTGCGCTTCAACTTTTTCGAGTTGGGCCAGGCGGATCATTGGACCAATTTCGGCGTCGGGTTCAGTGCTTGGGCCGACGCGCAGCTTTTTTGTCTTTTCGACGCAGAGTTGTGTGAAGCGTGCGGCGGCCGCCTGCTCGACGTAAATCCGTTCGACGGAAATGCAGGTTTCGCCGCAATTCATGAAGCCGCCCCAGACTGCGGCGCTCGAGGCGACTTCCAGATCGGCGTCGGCGAGGACGATCATCGCGTCTTTGCCGCCGAGCTCGAGCACCGACGGGATTAGCTTTTTGCCGCAGGTTTCGGCGATGCGTTGGCCGGTGGCGACGCTGCCGGTGAAGAAAACTTTGTCGGGGCCGGCTTCGATGATTGCCGCGCCTAGATCGCCGCGGCCTTGCAGCACCTGCACGAGTCCTGCTGGAAATTTAGCTTGCTCGACTAGTTCGCCGACCAGCTGGCCACACCACGGAGTGAGTTCGGATGGTTTCAGCAGCACGGCGTTGCCCGTGGCGAGCGCGGGAATTACCTGGGCCATGGGAATCGAGAACGGGTAATTCCAGGGCGAGATGATCGCGACGACGCCGAGCGGATTGAATTCTAGCCAGCCGGATTTCGCTTTCATGGCGAGGTTGTGATGCGGCACGCGTTCGGGACGCAGCCAGCGCGGGGCCTGGCGCGCGAGAAAATCGGCGGTGTCGAGCGCGAGGAGCACTTCGGCGAAGATTGCTTCAACGCGCGGCTTCCCTGCCTCGCGCGTGATCACGTCTGCGATTTCGTCGCGGCGCACGAAAATCGCATGGCGCAGGCCGCGCAGCATCGCGCAGCGTTCACGCAGGGAGCGCGCGGCCCAATCTTTTTGCGCGTTGCGAGCGCGGCTGAAAATTGCGGGCAGGTCGGCGGGCTGCGTTACGGTGAATTGTCCGTTTATTTGCTGCGTGGCGGGGTTGATCGAGTCAATGGTCGCTATCGCGCGCACAGGTGGTGATGCAAGCTGTGAAGGGACGGCCATTTCTATCGTGATTGTAACCGAAATGCCGGATACACGCGGAGCTTTAAGTCTCTCACGGCGGCGCAGAATTCATTTCAAGGCGCAGCGCAAAGATTGCCTATGCTAGGCAAACTAACGCACCGGGGAGACTCCGGTGCTACGTAGTTCGTTCGCGGCGGCGCGTGGCGTGCGTGGCCAGAGAATCGGTGGGATCGGGATATTCAAGCGCTACGAGGTAGAGGCCTTCGGCGGGGACTGTGGGGCCGGAGCGGGAGCGGTCGCGGGCTGCGAAAATCTCTGGGATGTCGCTGGGGGCGAGGCGGCCTTTGCCGACTTCGATTAGGGTGCCGACTATTTTGCGGACCATGTAACGGAGGAAGGAGCGGCCGCGGACTACGTAGGCGATTTCGTCGCGCTGTGGCTCGCGCACGATTTCGGAGGAATGGATGGTGCGCTGCATGTCGCGGTCTTTGTCGTCCTCTTCCGAGCCGGTGGATGCGGCGAAGGATGTGAAATCGTGCTGGCCTTCGAAGGCGCGGGCGGCGGCGGACATGGCGGCTTCGTCAAGCGGCCAGGGACAGTGGAAGGCGCGGCGATGATCGAAGGGAGGAAGGACTTCGCCGCGATAGAGGCGGTAGCGGTAGGTTTTTCCTCGCGCTAGCCAGCGCGCGTGGAAATCCTGGCCGACTTCTTGTGCGTCTACGATGCGTATGTTCGGTGGGAGCAGCGCGTTCATGCCGCGCTGAATTTCGTGCGCGTCGAGCGTGGAGTGCGTTTTGAAATGGGCGACTTGGCCTAGCGCGTGGACGCCGGCGTCCGTGCGGCTGGCGCCGTATATGGTGATCGGTTCTTGAGTGATCTGGCGGAGGGCGTCTTGCAGGGCGCCTTGAATCGTCGGCAGGCCGGGTTGAAGTTGCCAGCCGTGGAAGTCGGCGCCGTCGTAGGCGATGGTTAGCTTCTGGTTTTGCATCTGCCGGCCGTGATTATCTCATGCACGCGGCGGCCAAAGGCACCACAGATGAACAAGCGGCTGGCGGGAGCACGGATTTTCTTCCGGGGTGAAGCTCTACCCGTTTGAGTTTAGTATCTGCTACCGCGCCGTGACGGTGGTACTCGTAAGCGGTGATGCCGACCCCAGCTACGAAATCTAAACTCGTATCGTCCGGATTCGTGACGTAGCGGACGGTGTATGCGGTTCGTTGCCGCTGCGTGATTCCCTTTATGTCGTGGAGTGACGTCGGATGCATGGAATCCACGGCCCCGCAAGATTCCGAGTCCTCTCGCTGCACCGCTTCGGCATCGCAGCCGAATTTCTTTCCTCTAGCGAGCGGCATTTCGAGAATCAGATCGTCCGGGTTGAGCAAATCGCCCTTAGACTTACGGGCATCGCACAGTATTTTCAATGCCTTTTGAGTTTCGTCGGAGTCCATCAAGTAAAACCCATTCGATCCGTGCTGCGCGATGTCCCGCGGCCAGCGGAAACGAGCGACTTGATTCTTGGGGAATCGCTGCAGAGCCCGCCGCGACTCTGCCCGAATGATCTTCGCCGGCGAGCACGCGCAGAATGCGACGACCGCACAGACCGGACGGTACGATGCAGGTTAATGCGACTGCAATCAAGATTGGGATTATGCTCCGTCAAGTCTTCATGGACAGTGCCCTTGCTTGCGATTTTATGCGGAGTTTGAATCATTAAACATTATTGTGCGGGAACAGTTTCTGCGCCGGCAGGAACAAGTTACGGCTGGGTGCGCGAGAAGCGCGAGCCGGGGCGTGTGGGCATGCCGCCGGCGTGGCATTGCGGGCAATCGTCGGGCTCGTAGCTGGGCACTTCCATCTCGAGCAGCGCGCGGGAGGTGACGTTGAGCTCGAGGCGGCCGCCGCTGCGATCAATGATGGCGCCGGCGGCTACCGCCAGGCCGCCTTCCTGTTCGACTACGCCGATGGCTTCGCGCGTGGATCCGCCGGTGGTCCAAACGTCTTCGATCACCAACACGCGCTCGCCTGGCTTCACCTCGAAGCCGCGGCGGAGGGCCATTTGGCCGGAGCGATCGCGTTCGACGAAAAGCGAGCGGACGCCGAGAGCGCGCGCGACTTCATGGCCGATAATCAAGCCGCCGAGCGCGGGCGAGACGACGCAGGCGACGGTGTGATCTTTAAAGCGCTCGGCGAGGGCGCGGCCGAGTTGTTCGGCATGCTGCGGGTATTGCAGCACCAGCGCGCACTGGATGTAGGTGGCGCTGTGGCGTCCGCTGGATAACTCGAAGTGTCCCGTGCGGATGGCGCCCACTTGTTCGAGCAGCTTCAGAATTTCGTCGCGTTGCATCGCACTCCATCCGGCGTGTGCGCGTGCGGGGGCACAGGCAGCCAGTCGCGTTAGCCTAAAGGCGAAGGGGAAAAGTGTCAATGGGCGGAAATGCGCGGAAATGCGCTGCAGAGGATCGCGCTCGGCGGACGAGCGGAAGCTACAACTTGATCCAGCACCATTCTTTTGAGTAGGGGACGCGGCTCATGCGGTAGCCGGACTTTGTGCCTGTTACTACTAGGTCGCTCCAGTTGAAGCCTACGCCTGCTTTGGGGTCGAAGAGGCCCGGCTCTTCGGAGAAGCACATATTTTTCTGCAGCACGGTGTAGTCGCCCAGCGCGAGGTACGGTGGTTGATGGCCTTCGGAGCCTTGGCCGTGCGCGGGGCGATGATAGATGTAGTCCTGCACGCCGTTGGCGACCTGATATTTGTGGATCTGGTAGGCGATACTGGAACAGGTGGCGCCCTCTTTTTGCAGCTCGACTTGCATGTCGCACGTGTGTTTGCTGACTTCCCAAAGTTTTTGCATGTGCTGATCGAATTGGCCGTCGGCGCCGGCGATGATGAACATGCGATAGTTTTCGCCGCCCTGGCCGCCGATGGTTGCGTCGCCTTCGACCTGCAGCGGCATGTTGCGCTGGATGCGATTGAAGAGCGGCTGATTCGGATGCGGGTAGGCGCAGAGCGGCCCAACGCGACATTCCACTTCTACTTTGCTGGCGACGGCATGGTGCGGACTACCGTTCGCGAGATTCAGCTCCGAGTAGAGAATGTCGTTGATCCAGAGTGTCGAGGCTGCGGAGACTTCGTAATCCGTGACATCTGTGCCGTAGGTGAGGATGTAATCGCGCGCGTAGGCATGAGCGCGATCGAAATAAGTGTAGGCGCGGCGATTGAGCGCGAGTTCTTCGGGAGTTTTCACTTCGCGCATGTTCAGCAGCACGTCGCTGACGTTCACCCACTCGACGCCCGGCAGGATTCGCTTCGCCGTCGCGGCTTGTTCGGGATAGAACTCGCCGTCGAGAGCGATTTTGTTGCCTTGCACGCCGTGTTTTTTTATTCCGTCAAGAAAAAATTGGAACAGGTCTACCGTCTTGCCTTGCACGACTTGGCCCAAGTGCGGGAACGCGCCCTCGGCGTGCAGGAAATCGAAGTAGAGCCAGCCGCCGCCGAACCACCAGCTGGTGACCAGGTCGCGATCGAGCGCGGGATAGAGATACCAGGGCGCGTCGTCATCCTTATTCATGAAGATGGCTTGCGGGCGTTCGGTGGCGGTGTGCCAGTAGCCGGTGAGGTAGATGATGTTCCAGCGGTCGCGCAGGACGAGGGCTTCGATGCCGCGTTGCGCGAGCGTTTCCTTGAAGCGGCGGACTCGCTCCTTGTTCCATTCAAGGGGCAGGCGGTCAACTGTGGCGGGCTGCGGCGGGCCTTCTTCGCCGGTAGTGGGGCTGAGCAACAATTTCTCGCTGGCTCCGCTGGCGCGCTGATTCACGATTTGCGCGAGCGACAGGCGGGAGGCGACGGATTGCATTCCGGCGACTTTGTCCATGCGCGACAGCAAGCCGCCGCCCATCAGCGCGGTGCTGGCGGATTTTAGAATTTGGCGGCGATCAGGATGCATGAGACCTCGGCCCGCGTGGCCTAATGGGAATAAACGCGCGCGTGATTGCATACAATATACGTACACCTCCGCTGTTTCAACGCATCATTCAAATGCTATCGGGGATGTGAAGCGGGCCCTGCCTTACTCCTCGGTTCGCAGGCTGATCGAGCCGATGCCGCCCTCAATCGTCAGGTCAATTGTTGCGGGAGATTTGCCGAGCGCTGTATTGACGTAGTCGTCACCTTCGCGCGCGAGGCCGTGCGGGTTGACGGAGCCGATCCCGCCGGAAGCGTGGACGCGCACGCCGACGTCCTTGGGCAGGAGGATTACGGCCGAACCGACGCCACCGTGAATATCGACATGCAGATCGGATTTGCGCGGGCCGGTGAGATCGAGGTTCATTTGGCCGACGCCGGCTTGCACTTCCAGATTTTTCACACCGAGGCCCTGCAGGCGCAAATTGCTCGAGCCCGCACCGATTTGCACGTTCATGTCCATGGGAACGTTATCGGCGAAGCGCAGTCGCCAGTCATTGCGCGAGGGGGCGATGTGCAGGTGATGCTGGTTTTCCTGGGTGATCGAAAGGTCTCCGTGGCCGCCGGAAACCGAATAGTCGACGTGCGGCGTGCCATCTGCTTCGTGGTAGTCGAAATTGGCGTTCAGCAATGGGCCGGCGCCGGTGCCGCCGGCGACGTCGAGCGTTCCTGAGGGAATGTCGATATTCGCGGTGACCGATTGCGCGCCCTGCAGAGCGACGTCCTGCGAAGCGTGCAGCACCGGCCGCGATTTGCGCCCGTGCCAAACCACAAAACCGAGAAGGATCAGAATGACGAGCACCGCGATCGGCGCACCGGAATGATGGCGCGGTCCATCGGGCTGCGGGTAGGAACGGTCCATCCAAGCATCCCACATGTGGCCCAGGCCAAGGGCGATCAGTAGGACGGGCCAGTACCGACCGACGATGTCCCAGGCGTTCAGTTCCGGGTGGAGATTGAGGATTA
>Ga0210391_10004038_pt1 | contig 12343 bp, 9 predicted proteins | sample IncBWC12OmetaG_FD_160573 | JGI IMG/M metagenome (GOLD analysis project Ga0210391, IMG submission 160573) | Forest soil microbial communities from Barre Woods Harvard Forest LTER site, Petersham, Massachusetts, United States - Inc-BW-C-12-O ... | reverse complement strand
GGTCCGATGTTCACGGGTCGAGGCAACCAGCCTGCCTTTCAAGCGGACTTCCGCAATCTGAAAAACGGTCTGATCTACGAGACCAACAAGCGCGATGCGCCCGGGGCAAAAGAATCGGCGAAAATGAATTTCTCGCGGCCGGACGCGGCGGGAGCGGCGCGTCTGAATAAAGTCTTGTGGAGGGAGGAGAAGGGCGATGCGCCGGTACCAGTGCCGCGGCACAACGTATTTCCGGCGGGCGATTGAGAAAATGCTCTGGCCGCGAAACCACTTGTTTGGCTCGCGCATCGGTTTCGCGTCCTTTGATGTTTCGAGCGCATCGAACTTGGCCTCGGCTGTCCTCGGCTTTACACTAGAGATGTGAAGATCGCGCTGGGCCAGATTAATCCTACGGTCGGAGATTTCTCCGGCAATGCCGCAAAGATCATCGAGTTTTCACAGCGCGCGAAAGCCGGCGGCGCGGAGTTGATTCTGTTTCCCGAGTTGTCCGTGTGTGGGTATCCGCCGCGCGATCTGGTGGAGCGGCCATCGTTCGTAGCGCGCAATCGCCAGACCGCGGAGCAGATTGCCTCGGCAACGCGCGGTATTTCGGTTATCTGTGGACTGGTGACTCCCGCCGAATCTGAGACTGGCAAGTCCGTGATGAATTCGGCCGCGCTGTTGCAGGAGGGAAAAGTTGCGTTCCTGCAGTCCAAGATGCTGTTGCCCACCTACGACGTTTTCGACGAGATGCGCAACTTCGCACCGGCAAAAAGCCAGCGCCTGTTTTCCTTCGGCGGCAGCCGCGTGGCGCTGACGATTTGCGAAGACGCGTGGAACGACAAGCTGTTCTGGCCCAAGCGGCTTTATGTGGTGGATCCGATCGAAGCGCTGGTTCGAGCCGGTGGCAACCTGATTTTAAATATTTCAGCCTCGCCATTCTGGATCGGCAAACGCGAAGTGCGTCGGGACATGCTGGCCTCGATTTCGCGCCAGTACCAGATTCCAGTCGCAATGGTGAATCAGGTCGGTGGCAATGACAGTCTTTTATTTGACGGATCGAGCATCGTTCTCAATGCGGAAGGGAAGGTCATCGCGCAGGCATGTTCGTTCGAAGAAGACCTGATCTGCTTTGATTCCGAAAGCCTCACTGGGGATCTGCACGGGCAGATCGAAGGCGAGGAAGCCAGCGTATACTCCGCGCTGGTACTGGGGACGCGGGATTACATCCACAAATGTGGGTTTCAGAAGGCCATCGTCGGACTGAGCGGCGGCATCGATTCAGCCCTGACAGCCGTCATCGCGGCCGACGCAGTTGGGCCGGAAAATGTGATTGGCGTGGGGATGCCCGGCCCTTATTCTTCGCCCGGATCAATCGGGGATGCCCGCACGCTCGCCCATAATTTGAGAATTCGGTTCGAGCTGCTGTCAATCGACTGCGCGGTGGAAGCGTATCGGGAAACCTTGAAGGAAGTGTTTCGAAATCAGAAGGAAGATGTTACCGAAGAAAATATTCAGTCGCGCGCTCGTGGAACGCTATTGATGGCGCTGTCCAATAAGTTTGGCGCGATCGTCCTCTCCACGGGGAACAAGAGCGAACTGGGCGTAGGCTACTGTACACTTTACGGGGATATGGTGGGCGGACTGGCGGTCATTTCGGATGTGCCGAAGACACTGGTTTACCGCCTCAGCCATTACGTGAATTCGCGCCATCCAGTAATTCCCCAGGACACGCTGGAGAAGCCGCCCTCGGCGGAGTTGCGGCCCGACCAGAAGGATAGCGACTCACTGCCCCCCTATGAGATCCTCGACGCGGTGCTGGAAGATTATGTAGAGGATGCGCACTCGGTCGAGCGTATTGCCAGGGATCGTGGCTTTGACATTGAAGTGGTGCGGCGCGTAGTGCGAATGGTCGACCGGGCGGAATACAAGCGCCAGCAGTCGGCTCCGGGCATTAAGATTTCTGCGAAGGCTTTCGGCTACGGGCGCCGTCTTCCCATCGCTGCCAAGGGTGAGGTCTGAAGATTTCTATCGGCTACGTATGCCTGCTGCAACAATCTCTGACTTTGAATTGAAAGGAAATCATGCGCGGTTCTATCACTCCGATCCTTGTCCTGATGCTGCTTGTCCTAATCCTCACGTGCGGTGTGGGGGCCGCGCAATCGTCGACTAACTCGAATTCTGCGGATAAAGTCGCCACCTCATCGCTGGTGAATCTTCCGTCGGAGGCCACCGTGGATTCGTTCATGCAACAGACTTTTGGCTACGAGCCGAACGTGACCTGGAAAGTTTCCAGCATCAAGCCGGCGCCGGTTCCGGGATTGGCGCAGGTCGACGTAGTGCTGGCCAGTCCCCAGGGCCAGCAAAGTAGTCGGTTTTATGTGACGGCGGATGGCGAACACGCCGTGGTGGGCGAGATCATTCCTTTTGGGGCGAAGCCGTTCGACCACGCGAGGAAGACACTGGAAAAGGGAATCTCCGGTCCCTCGCGCGGACCGAAAGATGCAGCGGTGACGGTTGTGGAATTCGGCGATCTGCAATGCCCGGCCTGCAAGGCGGCGCAACCGGCAATTGAGGCCCTGATTGCGGCTGAACCGAACACGCGTTTCGTGTTTCAGAATTTTCCTCTTGAAATGCACAACTGGGCGGCCAAAGGAGCGGCTTTTGCCGACTGTGTCGCGCAGGCGTCCAACGAAGCATTCTGGAAGTTCATCGCCAAGACTTATGAGACTCAAGCTGATATCACCGCCGAAAATGCCGACCAGAAACTGACTGCGCTGGCGGATGGCGCAGGAGTAAAAGGGGCGGACATTGCAGCATGCGCCAATACGCCTGTGACCAGGGCGCATGTGGATGCTTCGCTGGCGCTGGGTAAATCGGTGAACGTGAACGGGACGCCGACCTTGTTTGTGAATGGCCGGAGCATTGGGAACATAAGTCAGGTTCCGGCGGAGACGCTGAAGGGGTTGGTGGACTTTGCAGCCAAGCAGGGGAAGTGAAGCCCTTATTTTTCCGTCAGCCAAATCTCATCGGCGGTTCGGCCGCGCTTGGATAATATGTGCGGCGTGATTACGATCAGCAACTCGTCATTCTGGGTGGTGAGGGCGTTGCTGACCATGGCTTGATTAAGGCCGGGAATGGCGCCCAGGCCTGGGATTCCGCTCATCGAACGCTCATCGCTGACGGAGATTTGGCCTGCCACGACAGCCGGTTCGCCATCTTGCAGGCGGATGCTGCCTTGATATTCTTGGTTTGAGATTACGGGCACGCCATTCGAGCTTTGACCAGTGAGTGAGCGCACTTGAATTTCCAGCTTCAGGCTGATTTCTGAGTTCCCGTTGATGACCGTCGTGGTCTTCAGATTCAATCCTAAATCTTCATAGCTGACCGAAGGGAAAGGAGGAACATAACTCTGATTGCCCAAGACCTGAGAAATCTGCGGCGAATTGAAAACGGGCGCGTAGGAAGCGTTCAGGATGGGATAGCGTTCTCCGTTGTGGAAAGTGGCTTCTTTACCTTGCCCGGCGCGCAGAGTGACGCGGCTCACGGCGCGCGACCATGACTCGTTCAGAGAAAGAGCTGCGGAGAGTTGATCCAGGCTTAGCCCGGAAAATGTGAGGCCGCCCCCGAAAGTGGCCAGGGGCTGGCTGAAGATCGAGTTCTGCTGGCCCTGCAGTTGCGCCAACAAGCCGGAAAGTCCCGACGACCCTGCCTGGTTTATTCCGCCGGAGGAGATCAGTTGGTTGACAAGCGACTGGATATTCTGTCCGCCGCCCAAGGCCAGCAATGCGGCTACCGGGATGTTGAACAGGTTGAAAGTGTCAGGAATGTGCAGGCCGATGTTTCGGGTTAGATCGTGGCTGATCTGGTAGATCTCGACCTCGAGCGAAACCTGCGGGCTCTCGCCGGCCAACTGTTGCATCAGCGTGGTGCACGCCCGCAGCGATGCCTGGGGCGCCCGCACTTCCAAGGTTCCATTTTGGCCAGGGCTTATTTTTTGGAAATCGCAAATATTGCGCAGTGAAGTAACCAGTTCGGTTACCTCTTGCGCACTGCTCGCTCCGGGCACCGTGAAAGTTGCAAGCGACATCCGGTCGAACTGCTTATGATTTTCCGGAGTGTTTGCCGCAATCAGCAACTGGTGCGTGTCGAGCGGCGTCCACATGGTTTTGCTGACCCGGCCAGCCAGATTGAGAGCGGTAAAAAAGTCAACATCATCCACATAGAAGCGAACCGTCTTGGTCTGAACGGAGTCGTCAAACTCAGCCGTAACCCCATAGGCGGACGCCAGTTCGGTGAAGAGGCCTCTCACGTCGCCGCGATAATGAAAGGTTGCCCGCTCGCTCTTAGGTTGTAAATGCACTTCGTAGGAATCGGCCAGGAGCGCCTGTAGTCCCCCAGAGTTTGAGGGCGCATCGCTCTGCAACGCCTCCGCCAGGCGACTCTGCAGGTAGTCATTGTCAGGATCGAGTTTCAGGGCAGCGCGGAACTCTGCCGCAGCCGGGTCGCGCTGGCCATCGGCCAGGAGATCATCTCCGCGCTCGGTGTGCCGAAATACTAATTGCGACTTCGCCACTTCTCGGGCAGAAAAGAATTGCGGGTCCCGCGGAACCAGGCGCGATGCTTCGTCGAACTCGAGGAACGCTTGGTCAACATGGCTGTGGCCTTCGAGCTTTAACCCGCGAGAGTAGGCGTTGCGCGCTTCTTTTACATCCTTCTTGGATGGAATGCAGTTGATGCCGCCGGGCACGCCGTTGCCACAGGAAATGACTGGAGCGTCCACCGGCTCGTCGCTCGCGGCAAACGAGGAAAAAACGGCGAGTGCCCCCAGAAAACAGACTGCAAGAATGGACCGCGCGTAATGCATTCGAATGATTTTACCCTGCCCCGCTGCTACCGCCGAACGCTAATAGTGCGGGTACTTTCGGTCAAAATACAGTGTCCGCATAAGGCTTAGTTTGCCGGCGCTGCCTCGGGGTTCCCTTCCCATGGACAGCCGAGGGCCGCAGTCCCCACATTGTTTGCCAGCCAGGTGCGGCTGACGGCGTGGATAGAACGGGGGAGTGGCGATTTCTTGCAGATACCTGCAATCAGCTCAGCATCAGCCGCTGAATCTCGCGGGCCTTGCCGGTGTTTTCGTCGCAGTGGACCACGACGGCGCACAGGCGAACGTCGCCCGTAGCCGGCTCGAAGCGTACGGGCATACCGTTGAGGAACTTGTTGACGACCAATTCTTTCTTCACGCCGATCACGCCATCGAAAGGTCCGGTCATGCCGACATCGGTAACATAAGCTGTCCCCTTGGGCAGAATGCGTTCGTCCGCGGTGGGAACGTGCGTGTGCGTGCCGACTACGGCGGTCACGCGGCCATCAAGATACCAGCCCAGGGAAATTTTTTCCGACGTAGCTTCGGCGTGGAAATCCACAAAGATTATTTTTGCTTCAATCTTTTGCAGCAACTGGTCGGCGGTGCGGAATGGATCGTCGTTCGACGCCATGAACACGCGTCCCTGCAAGTTGATCACGGCGTATGGGATTTTTCCCTTTTGACCTTGATAGAGGCCCCAGCCGGGCATATCCGCGGGATAGTTGGCGGGCCGCAGGACGCGGCGCGCCGGGCTGTGGCCGTTGCCTTCAACCATCTGAAAGTAATCGAGGATTTCGCGCTTGTCCCATACGTGATTGCCGGTGGTGATGACATCGATATTCAGTTCGAAGAGCTCTTCGGCGAGCGCGGGAGTGATTCCGAAACCGGCGGCGGAGTTTTCGCCATTGGCGATGATGAGGTCGATGGCGTGATCGCGGACGATGCCCGGGAGACGGTCCTTGACGATGGTGCGACCGGGGCGCCCGAAGATGTCGCCGATGAAGAGAATTCGCATGTTTATGCTGAATTTCGATGGTAACACGGGAAGATTGCGGCTTCGCTTAGTTCCCAGGGGGAGCGAGTTCGGCGGTGCGCAGGAAATCGAAGTTGCCGGCCGGATTCAACCGTAGATTGCGAACGCGTTTGTTGTGGACCAGAACGTTGTCGAGATACCAGAGATCGATATAAGGCAGTTCGTTGGCGAGAATGAGTTGCAGCTCGGCGTAGGTTGCCTTGCGCTTGTTTTGGCCGACTTCGCGGCGGGCCTGGTCGATGAGCACGTCTACTTTTGGGTTTGAATAATGACCTCGGTTTGCGCCATTCGGCGGGAACCGGGATGAATGGAATACATAGAAGATATCTGGATCCTGATTGCCGCCGACCCAACGCAATCCGTACAGCTGAAATGCCCCGCTAACTACGTCGGCGAGAAAAGTTGCTGACTCAAAACTGCGAATATCGAGCACAATCCCCACCTCGCGCAATTGCTGCTGGATCACGGCGACCATGAGGCGTGTGCTCTCTGTGGTGGAAGTCTTCATAGTGATGTGAAAGCGAACGCCATTGATTGCGGGATAGCCGGCGGAATCGAGCAGCGCGCGGGCTTTTTCGGGATCGTGATCGTAAGCAGGGACATCGCCGTTATAGGCCCAGCTTTGCGGGGGAAGCACGCTGTGGGCCGGCTGCGCCCATCCACCCCAGAGATATTGAACCATGGGACGTCGATCGATGGCGTAGGCGATGGCTTGCCGGACGCGCACATCTTTCAAGATGGGATCGCGCAGGTTGAAGCCGAGGTACTGAATCTCTGTGCCGGGGGCGTGTTCGACGGCGATAAACGACTCGCGCTCGAGAGTGTGAACGGTATCGGGTGTGAGCGCGTTGATGGTTAAGTCGCCAGAACCTTTGCGGAGTTCAAGGGCTTCGGTGGTTGCGTCAGGCACCACCGCGAAACGCACGCGGGGGAGTTTGGCCTTTTCGCCCCAGTAATCGTTGTTGCGTTCGATGATGAGTTCTTTGTCCGTTTCGGAGCTGACGAACTTGAATGGTCCGGAGCCGATGGGATGAGTGGTCACTTCATTTCCGCTGCCGAACGGGACGATGCCGATGGCACCGTCGGAGAGATTCCAGGGCAGAGCAGCGTCCGGTTCTTTCATGCGAAAAATGACCGTGTAGTCATCTGGCGTCTCGATGTGATCGACAAAGCGATACGTCGCGGTTTTGGCACTGCGAATCTTTCCCGTGAGCAGGGAATCGAAAGTCCACTTCACATCGCGCGAGGTGAGTGGGCGTCCGTCATGAAAAGTTACGCCCCGGTGCAGGTGGAAGATGTAGGTCAGGGGATCGGGAATATCCCAGCGCTCGGCGAGCCCGGGTGCGACATCGAGGTTCGCGCCGCGCGAAAGGAGATCGTCGAAGATTAAGTCGTCGATGCGCTCGGACTGTGCGTCGACTCCGATTCGCGGGTCAAGATTTGTCGGGCTTGATTCGATCAGCATGACCAGCGTGTTGGGATCGGGCCTGCTAGAGCAGCAGAGCAACGAAAGCGACAGGGCAAGCGCTGCCAGAGTAGCGAGCGCCGGACGACCTGATCGAGCGCAGCGCATCAGCGGCAGTCCAGACACATCTGGTGAAGGGTGTTGACGGTTTTCCAATTGCGGGTGGTGGCCTCGACGGATAGCACGCGGTCCAACGGATGCTTCCACAAGCTGCTGCCGGATACTCCATTGGGAAAATAAAAATAGACTTCCTTGCCCAGACAGCGAGATTGATCCGGCTCCAGCGTCAACTCCGTCAACTTCTTCAGGGCCAAGGGCGCCGGAGCTTCCGACAGGAAAGCCACGTGAAGCTTTTCGGGATTGATGCTGGAGTCGTTTAAGAATGGATTGTTTGCGATCGTCTTATTGATCCCGTCCGCGGTTCTGGAGATAACAGACACGGCAAAGCCGAACTGACCGATGATTTGTTTCTCGATCTTCCTGGACAATGCGGCTGGCGAAATTGTGGCGGATTTGAAAACAGCGTTCCCGCTTTGAATGTAGGTCTTCACCTGCTGCAAACCCACTGCTTCCAGAGAGCTTCGAAGCTGGTCCATTTTTATTCGGTTATGTCCGCCGACGTTGATTCCGCGAAGCATGGCAATGTAAATCGGCATAGTGTCAAGAATACAGGTACGAGTATCCAGGTACGATTATCAAGGATACGAGAGTTTGCCCAGGATGGCTGCGCGCTTCGCGCCGGTTGCCGAAGGGACGTTAGATGGACGGCGATGCCAGGTTTCATTGGCCAGAACGGCGAATGCCACTGCTTCCTTGGCCGCCGCGGGCAAGCCAAACTCGTCGGAAAATCGAAGCCGCAATCCGAGCGGCGCAAGTTCTTCGGTTAACATTTTTACCAGCGTGGAGTTTTTCGCGCCCCCTCCGGAGAGAATCATTTCCTGAAACTTTTGTTTTCTTGCGGAGTTGTCGGCAGTGTAGCGCTGGACCGCATCAGTGATCGACCTCGCAGTTAGCGCCGTGGCGGTGGCGACAATGTCTGGTTTGCGACTGCGTCCGCACCTTCTCAGAAAATCGCGGACAAAATCCCGGCCAAATTCTTCGCGACCTGCGGTCTTGGGAGGAGCTTTACGAAAAAAGTCGCGCTGCAATATTTCACGGATGACTTTGTCCAGCACCTTCCCGGAGGCGGATATTCTGCCGCCACGATCAAACGGCTGGTGGAATAGCTTGTCGGTGACGGCATCAATCACCATGTTGCCGGGGCCAGTATCAAATGCGAGCACTTTGCTGGCGGGCGCACCGGCAGGAATTGCGGTGAGGTTAGAGATGCCGCCGACGTTCTGCACGATTCTTCCAACGCGAGCATCGCGAAAGAGCAGATAGTCGAGGAACGGAACCAGCGGCGCGCCTTTGCCCCCAGCCGCCATGTCTGCCGGACGAAAATCAGAAACTACAGGCGCGTCCACTCTGGCCGCGATGATTGCAGCTTCGCCGGTTTGCCAGGTGGCTGCGAGTTTGTGTCCCAGGAAACGCTGCGCCTCGCCTTGATGATAGAGGGTCTGTCCGTGGCAGCCGACAAGATTTACTTTCACGCGAAACTGCCGTTCGGTGGCGAGAATCGCATCGGAATACAGTTCGCCGAGAAGGAAATTCAGGCGGGCCAAATCGCCTACACTGGCGCGCGAAGCGTTCATGGCTGCTAGTACTGCGGAACGAACTTTTTTCGGGTAGGAATATTCCGCGTGGCCGAGTAATTCGAACTTAGCAGGAACACGATTCGCGTGACCTGTGTCCCCGCTTGGTTCGGCATGGGCAAACTCTGCGCGCGAGCTTTGAGGGAACATTCGCACGAGGGCCACATTGATGCCGTCGGCGGACGTTCCGCTCATCACGCCAGCCACGATCAGGTTTGTCTTTGCCATGGTTTATGGGCGAAGCCGCCGCACATTCTTAGCGCGAATTGTTTCCGCGCGGACTAAAGCTTCCAGTCGCACCTGCTCGCCGAATTCCCAAAGCTTGCGCGAAAGCTTATCAAAAGTTGCGGCGGAGAACGGCGTCGCCATGCGCAGAAGCTTAGCTGACTTCTTTTTGAATGCAAGACCGCGGCGCATCGATTCGGAGACGCGCTTGGCGAACTTTGGATCACTCTCCACCGCGTGCAATAACTCTTCGTAGGCTTGCGTGATGTAATCTTCACGGTGACAAATCAAACATAGATCTCCACCGGCGCGGATGTGCTCGACGGCGGCTTTGCCTACAGGCGCCGTCGATAACACTCCACCCATTTCCAGGTCGTCTGAGACGACCAGGTTGCGGTAGCCGATCCGTTTGCGCAGGATGTCGGTGATCCAAACTTTTGAGAGCGATGCTGGAGTGCGATCGCGCGTGACCTGGGGATAGGCGGCATGCGAGATCATCACCAGTGGCAAGGAGGCGTGGAGCAGGCGATAGGGAAGCAGGTCCTCTGCCAAGAGTTTTTTCAGTGGCTTGTCGATGACTGGGAGATCGTGATGGCTGTCGAGAGTGCCTTCGCCGAGGCCGGGGAAGTGTTTGCCACACCCGAGGACTCGCGCCTCGCGCAGGCCGGCTAGAAACTCGCGAGCATAGGCAACGGTCTCGCGCGGTTTCCGGGAAACAGTTCGGGAACTCATCACGCTGCGCGAGGCTTCGAAGGCAAGATCGAGGACTGGGGCGAAGTCGACGTTGAATCCGAGGGCGCGGCAGTTTTCTCCCAGCACCTGGCCGTGCTTGCGGAAAAGTCTGCGGTTACCGGTGGCAAAGACGTCGGCGGGCGAGGGTGACGGCCCGAAGACGTCGCGAAAGCGGTCCACGCGGCCACCCTCGAGATCGACGCAGGTGAAGAGCGGAGTGGAGACGCACTTCCGGCAATCGCGCAGCAGACGACTCGTCTGCTCGGCAGTTTTTATGTTGCGCGCGAACAGGATCACTCCGGCGGGCTGCAGGCGCGTGAGCAAGGAAGTAAGGCGCGTGGTCATCTCCGTGCCGTCAAAGCCGACGATCAGGAGTTGACCGATCTCGTCCTGCGAGTTGGATTTATTTGCGCGCATTTTTTATCTCAGATTTCTTTCTTCAGTTGCGCGAGAAGGTTCAACGCCTCCAGTGGCGTGAGTCGGTTCAAGTCCACCTGGCGCAGCTTCTCCAGCACGGGCTGAGATAACGGTGTGAAGATGGTCAGTTGCGTCGGCGGAGGTGTGGCTCCCGGCGAAAGATGGCCTGTGAGCTCACGCTCGGCCGACTCGTGTTCGGCCAGCACTTCGCGGGCGCGCGTGATCACTTCGTTCGGCAAGCCCGCGAGCTTCGCCACTTCAATGCCGTAGCTGCGGTCGGCCGCACCGGGCTCGACTTTGCGCAGGAAGGCGATTCCGCCGCCGGTTTCCTTTACCGAGACATGATAATTCTTCACTCCTGAAAGTTGTTCGGCTAATTCCGTCAGCTCGAAATAGTGGGTGGCGAAAAGAGTCTTGGCGCGGACGCGCGCGTGCAGATACTCGACCGCGGCCCAGGCGATGGCGAGACCGTCGTAGGTGGATGTGCCGCGGCCCACTTCATCCAGAAGAATCAGAGAGTGCGCCGTCGCGGTGTGCAGGATGGCCGCCGTTTCCGTCATCTCCACCATGAAAGTGGAGCGGCCGCGTGCGAGATTGTCGCTGGCGCCGATGCGAGTGAAGACACGGTCGACCACGCTGAGGCGCGCCGAGCGTGCGGGAACGAACGAGCCCATCTGCGCGAGGATCACGATGAGCGCGGTCTGCCGCAAGTAAGTGGACTTGCCACCCATATTCGGTCCGGTCAGCAGCAGAACGGCGTGGCTGGATGCGTTCAGATAGAGATCGTTGGGGACGAAGCGCTCGCTGCCTCCGGCCATTTCCTGCTGTTCGATGACGGGATGGCGGCCCTCGATGATTTCCAGGTCACCAGCGGTACCATCGACGGAAGCAATGAAATTCGGTCGACAATAATTCCGCAACGCGGCGACCTGGGCGAGCGAGGCCAGCACATCGACTTCGGCAAGGGCGAGAGCAGTCTGGCGGATTCGCTTGGCCTCGGCGGCGATGGCGGTGCGCAATTCGACGAACAGGCGCCGCTCAATCTCGACGATCTTTTCCTGCGCGTCCAGAATCTTGACTTCGTATTCTTTCAGTTCGGGAGTGGTGAAGCGCTCGGCTCCGACCAGGGTTTGTTTGCGTTCATAATCCTGCGGGACGAGGTGCAGATTTGATTTTGAAACTTCGATGTAGTAGCCGAAGATGGAATTGAATTTTACTTTGAGTGAGCCGATCCCCGTGCGCCCGCGCTCGCGTTGCTCGATCTGGGCAAGCACCTGCTTGCTGTTGCGGGAGAGTTCGCGCAATTCGTCGAGATCGCGGTCGAGGCCGGACGCAATGACGCCACCGTCGGCAAAGCTTAGCGGCGGTTCGGGGACGATTGTTTTTTCGATGCGGTTGCGCAGATCGGATAATTCATCGAGCAATCCGTGCAGAGTCTTGAGCTGTTTGGCAGTAAGGTGCGACACGGCAGCTTTGATTGCCGGAATTTTTGCGAGCGAAGATGCGAGGGCCAGCACATCTCTTGGATTCGCTGTCTCCAAAGTGACGCGGCTCAAAAGGCGCTCCAGGTCGAATACACCATCGAGGGCGCGGCGCAGCTCCTCGCGTGCGATGGTTTGCTTTACGCCTGCTTCCACGGCGTCCAGGCGCGCGTTGATTTCGGCAAGATCGAGCGAGGGGCGCAGCAACCACGCCCGCAACAAGCGCTTGCCCATCGGAGTGACGGCCGCATCGATGGACCGAAACAGAGTGATGCCCGCATCAGTGCCGGCGAACAAGGGTTCAATCAGTTCGAGATTGCGCACGGTGACTGCGTCCAGCACGAGGCAGTTCTGGCGCTCGTACCATCCGATGCGGTCGACGTGATCGAGCGATCCGCGCTGGGTGGAGCGCACGTAGTGGAGGATTGCTCCTGCGGCGGCAGCAGCAGC
>Ga0210391_10004037_pt1 | contig 12345 bp, 10 predicted proteins | sample IncBWC12OmetaG_FD_160573 | JGI IMG/M metagenome (GOLD analysis project Ga0210391, IMG submission 160573) | Forest soil microbial communities from Barre Woods Harvard Forest LTER site, Petersham, Massachusetts, United States - Inc-BW-C-12-O ... | reverse complement strand
AATCGGATCTCGCCGCCCTGCTGTCGCTCTACGACGAGCTCGCGGGAAGCAAGCTCACGGCCGCACCCGGTGACCGTTCGAGCTCTGAGCCGCTGTTGGCGGAGATCCTCGCCGACCCGCGACGCGAGCTGACGGTCGCGCTGCTCGACGGTCGGCTGGTGGGCACCGCGGACCTCCTCATCGTTCCCAACCTCACCCATCGCGGCCGGCCGTGGGCGATCGTGGAGAACGTCATCGTGGCGGCCGGCGCACAACGGAGGGGCGTGGGGCAGGCGCTGCTCGGTCACCTCATCGAGGTCGCGCGAGCGGCCGGCTGCTGCAAGCTCCAGCTGATCTCCGGCAAGCACCGCACCGAGGCGCACGACTTCTACCGGAGCATGGGCCTCGTCGCGGTCGCCGAGGGCTTCAAGGTCTACTTCGACGAGTAGCGCGATGCAGTCGCGAGCGCTCGCGGAACGCTCGAGGACGCCGCTAGGCGGGGGCGCGATCAACACGCCTCTGACGGCTGGATCGTCGTGCCTGCCAAGGACGCAGTGAGCGAAGTGTGCGCGAGCACACGAGCGATCGAGGACGCCGGCAGGCGCGAGGAGACAGTCGTCAGACGGGCTCGGGGCGTTCTTGATCCGTTGCCCTGATCTCGGCGGTGCCGCCGGCGAGGCCGGGGCGCGGGATCGGGCGCGGTGCTTCGCGCTCGGCGCGGTCGACGGCGGTGGGCGGCGCCGGCAGCTGGGGCTTGGTCTCCTCCTCGACGCCGAACACTTCCTCTTCGCTCTTGCCTTCGAGCAGTGCGAGGAACTCCTCCTTCTCGATCGTCTCGCGCTTGACGAGGATCTCGGAGATGTTCTTGAGGTCGTGCTGGTGCTCGGTGAGGATCGTGCGCGCGCGGGTGTGGGCGGCCTCAATGATGCGCCGCACCTCGTCGTCGATCTCGCGGGCGATCTCGTCGGAGTAGTCGGGCTCGGTCGAAAACTCTCTCCCGAGGAACGGCTGGCCGTGGTCGTGGCCGAACACGCGCGGGCCGAGCTTTTCGCTCATGCCGAAGCGCATCACCATCTGCTTGGCGGTGGCGGTGACCTTCTCGATGTCGTTGGAGGCGCCGGTTGTGATCTCGCTGAAGACCAGCTCCTCCGCCGCGCGTCCCCCGAGCGTCATCGCCATCGCGTCCTCGAGCTCGGCGCGCGTGGTCAGGAAGCGATCCTCCTGTGGCATCGAGATCGTGTAGCCGAGCGCCTGCCCGCGGGATATGACGGAGATCTTGTGCACGGGGTCGGAGTGCTCGAGGAAGTGGCCGACGAGCGCGTGGCCCATCTCGTGGAAGGCGGTGATCAGGCGCTCTTTCTCGCTCATCACGCGGGTCTTCTTCTCGGGGCCGGCGATCACGCGCATGATCCCCTCCTCGAGCTCGACCTGGCCGATCTCACGCTTGCCGGTGCGGGCGGACAGCAGCGCAGCCTCGTTGATCAGGTTCGACAGGTCGGCGCCGGTGAAGCCCGGCGTCTGCCCGGCGAGCGCGTCGATGTCGATCACCTTCGCCAGCGGCTTGCCGCGCGTGTGCACCTCGAGGATCTTCGCCCGGCCCTTGCGGTCAGGACGGTCGACGGCGATCTGCCGGTCGAAGCGCCCTGGACGCAGCAGCGCCGGGTCGAGGATGTCGGGCCGGTTGGTGGCCGCGATCATGATGATGTTGTCCTTCGCCTCGAAGCCGTCCATCTCAACGAGCAGCTGGTTGAGCGTCTGCTCGCGCTCGTCGTGGCCGCCGCCGAGGCCCGCGCCACGGTGGCGTCCGACGGCGTCGATCTCGTCCATGAAGATGATGCACGGGCTGTTCTGCTTGGCCTGCTCGAACAGGTCCCGCACGCGCGAGGCGCCAACGCCGACGAACATCTCCACGAAGTCCGAGCCCGAGATCGAGAAGAACGGCACGCCCGCCTCACCAGCGACCGCGCGCGCCAGCAGCGTCTTGCCGGTGCCGGGCGGCCCGTACAGCAGCACGCCCGTCGGGATGCGCGCGCCGAGCGCCTGGAACTTCTTGGGGTTCTCGAGGAATTCCTTGATCTCGTGCAGCTCCTCGACCGCCTCGTCGACCCCGGCGACGTCGCGGAAGGTGATCTTGGGCGAGTCGGCAGACATGCGCTTGGCGCGCGACTTGCCGAACGACATCACTTTCGAGCCGCCGCCCTGGACCTGGTTCATCAGGAAGATCCAGAACCCGAGGAACAGCGCGAACGGCAGGATGTAGGTGAGCAGCCCCAGCAGCGCGCTGCTCTTTTCGGATTCGACGTTGAACGGCACCGCGTCTTTTTCGAGCGTCGCGATCAGCTGCGGCGAGGCCTGTTCGATAAACCCGATTTCATAGCTTTCCTTGTGGCCTTTGCTGTTGACCTTGACTTCGAGCGCTTTGCCCTTGTTCTTGAACTCAACCGCTTCGACTTCGTGTTTGGGGAGTTCTCTGGCGACCAGCCCCTGGTAGCTGTGGGCAGGCTTGTTGCTGCTCGGGTTGACGAGTTTGACCGCGAGGAACGCCAGCACCACCACGATGAGGATTGGGAATGCGGCGCTCTTGAAGAAACGGCTCATGGCTGATCCCTGACGGTTCTGGCAGCGGCTGAAGTCGCGGTAACCAGTGCCCTAGCGTACCATGCGGCCTGCGATTTTCCGGTGGTTGGCGACCCCAGCCACCCGGCCCGCACGCCCCGTTCTAGCGCTCGAGAGCGGCCACGAACGGCAGGTTGCGATAGTGCTCTGCGTAGTCGAGCCCGTAGCCGACGACGAAGCGATTGGGGATCTCGAAGCCGACGTAGCGCGTCGGCAGATCGACCTTCCGCCGTTCCGGCTTGGTCAGCAGCGCGCACACCTCGAGCGTGCGGGGGTTGCGCGAGCCGAGGTTGCGCAGCAGGTACTGCAGCGTCAGGCCCGAGTCGACGATGTCCTCGACGATCAGCACGTCGCGGCCTTCGATCGAAGCGTCGAGGTCCTTGAGGATGCGCACGACGCCCGAGGAGTCCGTCGCAGAGCCGTAGGAGGCAACCGCCATGAAGTCGAGCTCGACGGGAATCTCGATGCAGCGCATGAGATCGGACAGGAAGAACACCGCGCCCTTCAGCACGCCCACGAGCAACAGCGGATTCGATCGATCCGCCTGGTAGTCGCGTGAGATCTGCTCACCGAGCTCGACCACGCGCCGCTGCAGATCCTCGGCGCCGACGAGCACATCCCCCAGGCCGGGCTCGCTGGGCAGGCTCGCGGTGCTGGCCACGCCTCGGAGTCTAGTGATCGGCCGGCGGCTGCTCGCCGGGCTGCCCCGGCCGGGCGTCTCGCGGCTCGAGCTCGACCATCTCGAGGACGCCGCCGCGGATCACGGCGCTCGCGTGGCCGCCGACGTGCAGCTCGGCGCTGCCGCCGCGGTGCCCCAGCGCGATCAGCTCCTCGACGCGCGCGCCGGCCTGCGGCACGTAGGCGCCGGTGGCGTCCTCCGCCAGGCGCACCACGATCATGCGTGCCAGCGCTGCGGGCAGCTCCTGCAGCCGGGCCAGCGCAATGCTCGAGCGCCCCGCGAGCTCCTCGCTGACGAGACCGTCGAGCAACTCGGTCTCCTCGCGCAGCAGCGCCGCCGTCCTCAGCACGCTCGCCTCCGCCGCCGGGTGCACCGCGCGCAGCGCCGGCACCAGTGTCGTCCGCACCCGCGCGCGGGCGAAGCGCTCGTCCTCGTTGCTCTCGTCCTCGCGCCACCGCAGGCCGCGCGCCACGCAGTACGCGGCTGTCTGCTCGCGGGTCACCGTGAGCAGCGGGCGGATCAGCCTGCCCTCGCTCGCCACCATCCCCAGCAGCGCGCGCCGTCCAGGCGAGGCGGCGAGCCGATACAGGATCGTCTCGACCTGATCGCTCGCCGTGTGCCCAGCCGCGATCAGCGCGTCGCGCTCGCGCGCCACGCGCTCAGCCTCCGCGTAGCGCACCTCGCGCGCCCACGCCTGCAGGTTGCCCGACGGCGGCGGCGGTGCCTGCTCGTGCGCCGACGAGACAGCTTCCAAGGGGGCGCTTAGGGGCCGGCGTACGGCAGCGCGCTCGGTGCGCACAACCTCAAGCTCAACGCCCAGCTGCTCGCACAGCGCCGCGCAGTGAACGGCGTCCGCGTCGGAGCTCTCGCGCAGGCCGTAGTTGACGTGCAGTGCGCTCACCGAGGCGCCACCGAGCAGCGCCACGGCCACGTCGAGCAGGCACGTCGAGTCGCGCCCGCCGGACAGCATCACCACGACCGGCCGGTCCCGCGCGAACAGCGAGCCGGCGCGCACCAACTCGCGCACCTGCTCCGTGATCATCGGCGCACCTACGCCTTCCGGGGCGAGACCGTGAACAGCTCCGTCGGCTCTGGGAAGCCCTTCAGGCGCACCTCGCCGATGCGCCTGAACTCGAGCCCGTCCATGCCCTCCGCCAGCTCCACGACAGGACGCGTCACCAGCACCTCGCCGCCGCCTGCGCGCGCGACCACGCGCGCCGCCTGGTTGACGTCACGACCGTAGTAGTCCCCGTCGCGATACAGCACCTCGCCGTAGTTGATGCCGATCCGCGGCTGCGGGTCGCCGTCGGCGATCCCGGCGCCGAGCTCCACCGCCCAACCGGTCAGCGCCGCCGCGTCCGAGCCGACGACCATCACCTCGTCGCCGAGCGTCTTGATCACCCTGGCATCGACCGGGAGCGTCTGCTCGACTGTCTGCACGAAGCGCTCCACCGCACCGAGCGCCGCCTCGTCGCCGCGCTCAACCGTCAGCCGCGCATACCCCGCCAGGTCGGCGAACGCGATCGCGACCCGCAGGCGCCCCTCCTCGGGCGCGTCCGCGCTGAGATCGGCCTCCATGTGGCCGATCATGTCCTGCTCGACGAACTGCGCCAGCAGGCGGCCGTGGAGGTAGTTCATGAACGGCGCCGCGAACGGGAGCGTGTCGCGCATCAGCCCCTCCATCTCGTCGGCGATCTCCACGCTGGCGACCCCCGAGCGCATCAACGGCTCGTGCACGTACAGGTGGATCAGCCGTACCTCGGCGTCCGCGATCTGGGCCACCGCCTGACCGTACACGCGCATCAGCTGCAGGAACGCCGGCAGCGGCAGGCCCGCGTCCAGCACCGCCGCTGCGTATTTGAGGATCTGCACGTCCTCGTCGGAGAACCCGTCCGCGGGCAGCGCAGCCAGCCCCATGGTCGCGTACACGCGCTCAATCATCCCTGCGTCGAGCCCGCTCACGCGTGCCGCGTCGCGCAGCGGGTGGCGCGGTCCCGGGCTGCTCAGCAGGTTCTCCAGCGGCCCCACCGCGAGCTGGCCGTTCTCCCCCGCGCGCTTGATCTGCTCGAGCGTGTGTCCGCGCGCGCGCAGCCTCGCGATCACCCGCGCATACGCGGCCGCCGCCGGAGTCCAACGCCCGTCGAAGCCCGGGATCAGTCCGCCGTCCACCCAGCGCTTGATCGTCGCCGGCGACACACCGGCGCGCGCCGCCACCTGGGCGAGCTTCAACTCGCCCGTCTCGCCGACGGGGTCATCCGTGGGCTCGACCACTCAGCAGCGCGACGCGACGGGCAGGAGGTGGGCGGGCATCCCCTGCGAAGTCTAAAGTCGCCGCCCTTGTCGCACAGCGACCCCATCCACCTGCACCCCACCGCGGCGCTCGCCGAGCGCGTGCTGCTGCCCGGCGATCCCGGGCGCGCCCTCGCACTCGCCCAGGCGCTGCTCGTCGAGCCGCGCATGTTCAACCACAACCGCGGCCTGTGGGGCTACACCGGGGCGGCGCCCGACGGCGAACCGCTGACGATCCAGTCGACCGGCATGGGCGGACCATCGGCGGCGATCGTGCTCAGCGAGCTGATCGCGCTCGGCGTGCAACGCGCGATCCGCGTCGGCACCTGCGGCGCGCTCGCCGACCAACTCGCGCTCGGCGACCTCGTCATCGCACGCGAGGCGATCTGCGCCGACGGCACCTCCCGCGCGCTCGGCGCCGGTGAGCGCGCGAGCGCCGATCAAGCACTGAGCGACGCGCTCGCCACGTGCGCTCCCGCCGCGTTGCAGGGCACGATCGTCAGCGTCGACCTGTTCTACGACGGTGGCGAGGAGCGCACGCAGCACCCCGACGCGCTGGCGATGGAGATGGAGGCTGCAACGCTGTTCGCGACCGGCGCGAAGGCCGGCGTACCGGTGGCGTGCGTGCTGGCGGTGTCGGACACGTTCGGCGCGGACGGAGCGCGCGTGCGCATCGACGACGAGTCGCTGCTCAGCGCAGCCGAGACCATGGGTCGGGTCGCGATCGCCGCCCTCGCGAGCTGACCGCTCAGGCTTTTCCAGGGCGCGCACGCGCTTTCGCCGTGGGTTTCGTTCTCGGTTTCGCTTTGGTTTTGGTTTTGGCGTTGCCTGCGCGCGTCTGCGCCGTCGAGACTTTGCCTTCACGCGGCGGTGCCACCGCGTGATCTAGCCGCTCGGTCACTTGCCGCAGCTGGGCCTCGATCGCCGACAGGCGCTGCGCGATCTCCGAGCGGTCGCTGCCGGCCGGGCCCAACGCCCTGTCCAGGCGCTCGACGCCGTCCTCGATGCCCTCCAGGCGCTGGGACACCGAACGCAGACGCCGGGTCAGCCTTTCGATGTCCGCCGCCGAGGGGATGTTGAGCGCCCCCATCGCGACCTCCTGGGCCTGCGCGGCCTTCTCGCGCGCATCGAATGCGCGCCCGATCGCGCCCGTCAGCACGGGGTTCTCCAACAGCTCCGACAACGCCCTGCCGAGTCGATCCTCCGTGGTGGTGCCGAGCCGCTCACGCAGGCTCCGTGCGACATGGCTTGCGTCGGACATGCTCTGGGTGCTCCCGGTGTCGAATGGATGGAACCCAATGCAAGGATACGGTGCAACGATGCCCCAGCAGCTGTTCGTCTTCATCCAACTCGAGTTCCCGTGGAAGCTCGGACCCGCGGACGGCCGCTACCTGATCCGCCGCAGCGACGACGGCGAGCCCGAGCACGTGGTGGTGCTCGGGACGCTCGAGGCCACCGGCAGGCCGATCGGGGCGCCCGCCGGCGCCGGGCGCGGCGGCGTGTGGCTGCCGCGGCGCCTGCGCGAGCGTCCACGCAGTATCCCGGCCGGACCCGAGCCCGCACCCGTGTCCACCTCCCGCGTGACGGTCATCGATCCGATCTCGCTGTCCGCCGAGAGCCAGGCCCGCGCGTGGCTCGCCGAGCTCGATCGCGAGCGCGAGGTCGGCGCCGCCGTCACGGTCGTCAACCGCGTCATCCACGCGCACCGCATCGCCGTCGCCGATCCCTACGTACACGAGGTCGCAGCCGCCCAGGCGCTGGTGATCAGAGCCGGATGGGGCGAGGGCGAGCAGGTCGCAGACGGCCGCTGGCTACACGCCCGCGGCCTGCCGTGGCACGACGGCCGCGGTGCCGTCGCAGGCCCGGCCGCCGTGCGCCGCGGCCCCGGTCGCGACCGCTCATGGGCGCTGCGCCCGCAGGAGCGCCTCGCTGCGCTGCTCGGCGCGCGAGGAGCGGCGCTGGTGTGCGAGGAGCTCGCGCTGCGCGCGCGCGAGGACCTGGATCACGGCCGCCTGGCGCACGCCGCGCTCGAGCTCGACCGCGCGCTCGCGCTCGCCGTACCCGAGCTGCACGGCGAGAGCCGGCAGGATCTCGCGATCAGGATCGCCGAGCTCGAGCAGCTGAGCTCCGGCGTTCACGCGCAGGCGGAGCTCGCGCTGCCCGGCAACCACGCGGGAACGGACGCCGCGGGGGCGGATCAGCCGCCCGGCGCGCTCGACGAGGAGATCATCGCGCACGCGCTCAGGCGCCTCGAAGCGACGCTGCGCGCGCGCACCGCAGCCGGGCTCTAGGCTGAGGAGCGATGGACCCGACCACCACCGCGATCGGCACCTGGAGCGGCGGGCGCTTCATGCACTTCGGCGAGCCGTTGGATGACGAGCGATTGACCTCGCTGCTGCGCCCCGGCGCCGGCATCGACACGGCGATCACAGCCGACGTGTACGGCGCAGGCGTTGCCGACCACGCCCTCGGCGGCGCGCTCGCCGGCGTCGAGCGTGACAGCTACTGCCTCGTCGGCGCGATCGGTCACGACTTCTACACCGGCGAGCGCGACGGCGCCAAGGGCTTCCCACGCTTCACCGATCCGCGGCTGCGCGGCGCCGGCGACTACGCCGACTACATCCGCATGGCCACCGAGCGCAGCCTCGCGCGCTGCGGAGTCGACCGCTTCGACCTGCTGCTGCTGCACAACCCCGACCGCGTCGGCTACTCCAGCGATGCCGTGTGGGCGGGCATGCAGGCCGTCCGCGACGACGGGCTGACGCGGCGGCTGGGCGTCGCACCGGGGCCGGCCAATGGCTTCACGCTCGACCTCATCGACTGCTTCGAGCGCTTCTCCGAGCTGATCGACTGGGCGATGATCATCCTCAACCCGCTCGAGCCGTGGCCCGGCGAGCTCGCGCTCGGAGCCGCTCGCGCACACGGCGTCGAGCTGATCACACGCGTGGTCGACTACGGCGGCCTGTTCCACGACGACGTCCTGCCGGGGCACGCCTTCCCGCGCCACGATCATCGCTCGTTCCGCCCGGCCGGATGGGTCGAGCAGGGCCACGACAAGCTCGAGCTGATGCGTCCCTACGCGGCCCGTCACGGACTCACCATGCTGCAACTCGCGTGCGCGTGGAACCTCGCCCACCCGGGTGTCCGGTGCGTGGCTCCTACGCTGATCCAGGAGAGCGGCGCCGACGCGCAGCCGATCGAGCGCAAGCGCGCAGAGCTCGCCGCCGTCACGACGCCCTCCCCGCTCACCGCCGAGGAGGTCGAGGCGATCGCCGCGATCGGCGAGAACCGCGGCTGCATGACGCTGAAGGGCGCCAGCCCCGACTACGCCGGCGAGCCGGTCGCAGACCGCTGGGAGCTGGGCGAGCAGCTGCTCGAGGTCGCCGGCCGCTGGCAGATCGATCCACAGCGCGACCTGCGCGGTCCCGCGCCGGCGATCGCCAACCGCGGATGAGGAGGCAGCGATGAGCATCGACGTGAACGCCGTCAAGCAGGGACAGAAGCTGATGTGGGCGGCAGGCGACTATCCCGACATCGCCCGCAGGATCGAGCTGGCAGCCGAAACGCTCGCCGAGGCGGTCGGCGCCGGCACCGGCGCGGAGCTGCTCGACGTTGCGACCGGAACCGGCAACGTCGCGATCGCCGCCGCACGCCGTGGTGCGAAGGTCACCGGCCTCGACCTCACGCCCGAGCTGCTGGACGTTGCCCGCCGGCGCGCCGCAGACGGCGCCCTCGATATCACCTTCGTCGAGGGCGACGCCGAGCAGCTGCCGTTCGCGGACGACTCGTTCGACCTCGTCACCTCCTGCTTTGGCGTGATCTTCGCGCCCCGACACGAGCAGGCCGTCGGCGAGCTCGTCAGGGTCGCGCGGCCGGGCGCAACGATCGGGATCACCGCCTGGACGCCCGAGGGCCTCAACGGCAGGATGTTCAGGACCGTCGGCTCCTACATGCCGCCCACGCCTCCCGAGCTGAAGCCGCCCGTCGCGTGGGGCGAGGAGCAGCACGTCAGCTCGCTGTTCGCCGGCACCGGCGCCGAGCTGAGCTTCGAGCGCCGGAGCGTGACGTTCACGCACGATTCGCCGGAGAGCTGGGTCGAATACAACGAGCGCGTGCTCGGGCCGACGATCATGGCCAAAGCGGCGCTCGAGCCGCAGGGCCGCTACGGCGAGCTGCGCGCCGAGCTGATCGGCATGTACAGCGCCGCCAACGAAGCGCAGGACGGCAGCTTCCGCGCCGACGGCGAGTACCTGCTGGCGCTCGCGCGGCTGCCCGGCTGAACCCGCGCGCTTCGAGCCTCCGCCGTTTCGCTCAGCGCTGCGCTCCTCACTTGCCTCTATTCGTATACGAACGCGACCGCGCCGTTCTTCTTGCTCTTGGCCGGCTCGTTGCTGTTTACGCTCACGATCACGGCGGCCGCGCCGGCCTTTCCCTTTTTCGCCGGCGGGATCACAGCCGTGCACGTCGTGATCGAGCTGCAGTCGACCGACGTCGCCAGGGCCTTGCCGATGTCGAATTTGGTCTCGGTTTCACCAAGACCGAACCCGGTCCCGGTGAGCGTCACCGTGGTGCCGCCGGCCGCCGGCCCGGAGCTCGGCGTCACCTTCGTGACGGTCGGTTCCAGATATTTGTAGAAGTCCCGCACCGAGCACGACACCGTTCTGCCGTGAAGAACACACCATTCTCGTGAGCTGGGCCCGAACGTGGACTCCACCTGGACCTCGATCCTTTCCGCCGTGCTCGGCGGGGCGACGGCGGTGATCGAATCGGGCGAGTCGACAGTAAAGCTGGTCGTTTCGTCCGTCCCAAACCTGATGCCTGTGACGCCGTAGAATTCCTTCCCGCTGATGAGCACCGAGTTGCCGCCCGCGGCGGGGCCTGCGTTGGGCGAGGCGCCAGAGATCTCGATCGTCTTGCTCTGATAGACGAACTCGTCGGCTGGGCGGATCGGACTGATGCCTTCGGGCGTCGTCACGCGCACGTCCACCGTTGGGGCTGAACCGGGCGGTGTGACCACCCTCAGCTGTTCCGATGACACCACTTCAAAGGCTGCGCTCGACCCGCCAAAGCTGACTTCGGTGGCGCCGTCGAAATGCGCTCCTTCGACTTTGACCGTCTTTCCGCCTTCCACCGGGCCTCCGGCTGGCTTGACGTCCAACACCACGGGCCCAGGCGGCACGTAGACGAACTGGTCCGCGGAACTGGTGGCACTGGTGCCTTCCGGCGTGGTCACGGTCACATCCACGGTGCCTTCGCTTCCCGGCGGCGATACCGCTTCGAGTTTGCTCGACGATTTCACGCTGAAGCTGGCCGGAATCCCACCGAAGTCCACTTCGGTAGCACCCGCGAGGTTGGTACCTACGACGGCCACGGGGGTGCCGCCAGAGAGCGGGCCGAATCCCGGTGAAACGTTCGTCACCGTCGGCGCCAGCGATTCCAGCGCCGGCAGGGCGAGCCCCGCCGAGAAGCGCGACGCGGCGGCCGACGCGGAAGCGGTGATCGCAAGACAGCCCAGAAGGGCCAGCAGCAGCACGGCGGGCCTGGCCGACTGCCGGATGCCTGAAGCCCACCAAGCTCTGGACCGCATATCTCCCCCTCCGTTCGAGCGATGTCCGAGCGACTATACGCTCCTGCCGGTGAAGCGCGGCGCGCGTTTGCCGAGGAACGCGGCGATGCCCTCGCGCGCGTCGGCGCTCGCGAACACCTCCGCGAACGCGAGCTTCTCCGCCTCGATGCCCTCGTCGAGATCGCCCGCCGCCGACACGCGCTTGATCTGCGCCACCGCGAGCGGCGCCTGGCCCGCCAGCTTGGCCGCCCACTGCATCGCGGTGTCGAACAGTTCGTGATCCTCCACCAGGCGGTTGCTGAGGCCGAGCTCGAACGCTTCGTCGGCAAGGATCGGATCGCCGATCAGGTTCATCTCGAGCGCCTTGTTCTCCCCCACCAGGCGCGGCAGGCGCTGGGTCCCGCCGAAGCCCGGGATGATCCCGAGCTTGATCTCCGGTTGACCGAAGATCGCCGAGCGCGCCGCGATGCGCACGTCGCACGCCATCGCGAGCTCGCAGCCGCCCCCGAACGCGAGGCCGTTGACAGCGGCGATCGTGACGATCCCGTCCGATTCGAGCTCGCGAAAGAGCGCGTGCGCACCGTCGATCAGCTCGCGCCCGGAGGACTCGTCCATCGTCGTGAACGCCTTGATGTCGGCTCCGGCGCAGAACAGGAACGGGTTCGATGAGGCGATCACGAGCGCGCGCACGGGCGGATCGGCGGCCTTGACGTGCGCCCAGACCTTGCCGAGGTCCTCCACCACCTGCGGCGAGATCGAGTTCATCTGGCCGTTCGCGAGCCACGCAACTGCCACCCCGTCGGCGCGCGTCTCGAGCTTGACCACCTCGGCCGGCTGCTCTGCGTCGGGCTGCGGGTAGGCGTAGAAGCCCTGCCCGCTCTTCTGCCCCAGCCGCCCTTGGGCGACGAGGCGGCGCAGGATCGTCGGCGGCGCAAAGCGCGAGCCGAAGCGCTCCTGGGCGTTCTCCATGCGCTCGAGGACCGCGTCGAGGCCCTCGCTGTCGGCCTTCATGAACGGCGGCAACAGGCCACGGCGCGGGTCCAGGCCGGCGCCGGCCATCATCCCGAAGTCGATGTCGCGGTGGGTCGCAACACCCTCCTCCAGCACCAGGCATGCCTCTGAGAGGGTCTTCAGCGAGAGCATCTCGACCAGCTCCTGCACATCGGGATCGGCGTCGCCTGTGACATTCGGCTGCCCTTCAGGGCCATAGAAGCCG
>Ga0210391_10004036_pt1 | contig 12346 bp, 10 predicted proteins | sample IncBWC12OmetaG_FD_160573 | JGI IMG/M metagenome (GOLD analysis project Ga0210391, IMG submission 160573) | Forest soil microbial communities from Barre Woods Harvard Forest LTER site, Petersham, Massachusetts, United States - Inc-BW-C-12-O ... | reverse complement strand
CCATGTGCCGCGGACATCGGGGGAGATGACCTCTTCGACCACGGCATATCCCAAGGCTTCCTTGTTTTTGAAGTGGTGGTACAGCGCTCCCTTGGTGACGCCGGCAGAGGCCAGAATTGTGCCCAGGCTTGCACTCTGGAAACCCGATCTGTAGATCTCGCGAGATGCCGCCTGCAGCAAGCGCTCCCGCGTGCGCTCAGGATCACGCAGCCTTGCGGCCCTACGTTTCGGATTCTTGCCTGCCGCCAACATACCAAGCAGCATGTATGGTAACTACCGGAGCGTCAAGACGGATCTAACACGCGCCCCGCAACATGAAAATCCTTCGTGCGGCCCGTCGCAGTGATTGCATCGCATAGGCATCCCCCGGTGACCACGGCTCGTAGTGTTGCCCCGCCCGATCATTAGATAGGCTTCTCCCGTCACGCCTAACATACAGACCGGTATGTATGTTCATCGCCTGAAAGTCATTCCAGATAATTGGAGGTGCCCACTATTTTCTATAGAGCTAAGACGTATTTCATCTCTCTGCATTTTTGTAACTCACCCTTAGCAAACAACTTACTTGGCGCGAAGAATGGGCACGAAGGTGCTTTATGCCTTGGCGTGTGAGGTTCGCTCATCGATTAGCGGTCTCCGAAAACTTGACAGAAGACTGGAGCTGAACAAATGCGATTGCGATTGGACCACTACGTCCGACTTGCTGTTTCGTTTATAGCGTTGCTGTTCTTGCTGCCGACTCTGGTGTCGGCGCAGAGCGTGGTAACCGGGGGCCTGACGGGAATTGTCAACGATCCTACAGGGTCGGTAATTGTGGGTGCCACGGTGAACTTGAAAAACCAGTCCACAGGTGAGATCCAGTCTGCGACAACAGGGTCAACGGGTATCTATCAATTCACGCTACTCAAGCCGGGAATATACGTTGTATCGGTGTCGCAAACTGGCTTTAAGCAAGCGACGGAGAGAGTCGAAGTTCTGCTCGGGCAAACTGCGCTGGCCAACCTCAAGCTGGAAGTTGGCGCTTCTTCGGAAACCATAACGGTCACGGAGCAAGGCGCGTTGCTGCAAACCGAAGACGCGAACATCGCCTCGAATTTCGATACGAACCAGATTCAGAATGTCCCGAACCCTGGCGGCGATATTACTTACGTGGCGCAAACTGCCCCGGGCATCACCATGAACAGCTCGACCGGCGGTGGCTATGGTAACTTCAGCGCGTTCGGTCTGCCCGGCACCTCCAACCTCTTCACGGTCAATGGCAATGACTACAACGATGCGTTCCTGAACTTGAACAATTCAGGTTCGAGCAATTTGCTGCTGGGTGGCAATGAGCTTCAGGAAGTTGCGGTGGTCAGCAACGGTTACACCGGACAATATGGCCGTCAGGCGGGCGCGCAGGTGGACTACAGTACAAAAGCCGGCGGCAACGCTTTCCACGGAGATGCGGTATACGACTGGACGGGCCGGGCGCTTACCGCCAACGACCCCCTCAACAAGGCGTCTGGAGGCACCCGGCCATTTGAGAATAACAATCAGTGGGCGGCGTCCCTAGGCGGCCCGATTAAGAAAGACAAAGCGTACTTCTTCGTGAATACGGAAGGAATTCGATACATCTTTGGTTCAATCCAGAACGTCAGCGTGCCCACGCCAGCGTTTGAAAGTTTCGTGCAGGGGAATGTTCCGGGGGATCCGGCCACCCAGGCGTTTTATGCGAATATCTTCAAGCTCTACAACGCCGCACCCGGGATCGGCAACGCCAAACCAAATGGCGACAGCTGCCCCGGATTCGTAACTGCGCCAGGGGCCACAGGTGGCGCCTGCACCGAGAGCTTTTCGCAGTCCGTATCCAGCGGAAACAAGGAATGGTTGCTTAGCGGACGGGTGGACTACAATTTAGGGGAAAACGACAAGCTTTTCGGGCGGGTCCGATTCGATCGGGGAGTACAGCCGACCTACACCGACCCAATCAACCCTGTGTTTAACAATTCGAGCATTCAGCCCCAGGATGAAGGCCAGTTGAACTACACCCACATCTTCTCATCGACAGTGGTGAACAACTTCATCTTCTCCGATATATATTACACGGCGGTTTTTGGCAATTTGAATCCGTCGTCGGCGCTGCAGCTTTTTCCGGGTAACCTTGAATTCCTAGTGGATGGTGCATTGACGCCACTGGGCACCGGATCCGGCAATCCCAACGGATTCGCCGCAGGTTTCCAATTTCCGCAAGGCCGCCATGTGGAGCAGTGGCAGTTGGTCGACGACTTGTCGGTCACGCGAGGAAACCACAACTTCAAAATGGGTATGAACTTCCGGAGGGACGACGTCTCGGACTATACCGCGGGCGAAAACACACTGTATCCTGAGGTTGACACCACCTTGTTTGGTTTTGCGAATGATCAAGTTGCTCCGGCAGGCTGTAACGCCATCCCGCCAACGAATAGTCAGGTAGGCTGCGGCAGCGTACTTTTCAACTTTGCCTCCCAGATCAAACAACCCATCGCCTACTATAGCGTCGGCTTCTACTTCCAGGACGAGTATCGAGTCAACTCCAGGCTAAAATTGACGATGACGCTCAGGGCCGACCGCAACTCGGGCGGCATATGCCATTCCAGTTGCGCCAGCCTTCCGGCCACTGGTTTCAACAACATGTCACACGATCCGACGATTCCCTACGACGTCTCGTTCCCCACCGGCAACAATACAATCATTCCTGGCATCGAGAAGGTTGTTTTCGAGCCGAGGTTCGGCCTGGCTTGGAGCCCCATCGGTCAAAATACGGTCGTTCGGGGGGGCGTGGGCCTTTTCACCGACCTTTACCCCGGCGGTCTTTTGAGCCTATTCGACACGAATTTTCCGCAGGTAAACTTGTTCGACGTGCCAACAGGAAGCGTGGCGTTCGACTTGGCGCCCCCGGGATCCACAGCATTTCCAGGCAGCGGCGTGAACCTTGTGACGCAGTGCAATAGCGCGTTTGCTTCGAACTATGCGAACGGTGGCAACCTGGCCGGCTACGCTGCGGCGGCGGCGCCGATCGGCGGTTGCCTCAACGCGCAAGGCGCCCTTACCGTTCCAAACCTGAATGACGTCAGCCGCAACTTCCAAAATCCGAAGTATGTGGAGTGGAATTTTGAAGTACAGCATACGTTCGGAACTCGCACCGTGGTCTCGGCCAATTACGTTGGCAACCATGGGTATGACGGTCTGGTTTTGAATCCCACCCTGAACGGCTTTGGTTTTGGCAGCCTTCCGGCAACCGCGCCAGACCCGCGTGTCGGCCGCGTGGATTTACTGTCTAACGGGGCAGTATCGAACTATAACGGCGTAACGTTCTCCATCCTGGAAAACAACTGGCACGGATTGACCGGCCGCCTTAACTATACCTACTCTCATGCGCTTGACGAGCTCTCGAACGTGCCAGAAGAGCCCTTCAGCGTCATTACCAGCATCCTTACGCAGGTCAGTCCCAACAATCTGCGCTCCCAATATGCCTCAGGAGATAACGATGCACGGCACCTGATATCGGGCAGCTACGTCTACCAGCTGCCGTTCAGAAGCGAGCGGCGCTTGGTGAATGCAGCCATCGGTGGCTGGATGATTTCCGGCACAATGTTCTACCGGACTGGATTCCCCTTCAGCATCATCGACGGCGGAGCGACTGCGGGGCTGGTGGGTAACAACCTGGGAGGTACAAGTTCATTTGGTGCAACTATCCTGGCGCAGCCACTTCCGACCTTCACTCAGAGGAACTTCAGCAACGGGCGAGGCTGTGTGCTGGTTGCGTGCTTCTCTTCGGCGGACTTTGCCACCAGCACGGACTTTATGGGTGATGTCGGCCGTAACGCATTTCGTGGTCCAGGATTCCTGGGCGGCGACATGAGCGTGAAGAAGAATTTTGCGGTTACCGAGCGCATGACGTTCCAGATTGGTTTCAGTGCCTACAACTGGTTCAACCATGCGAATTATGGTTCACCTTATCCGAATACTAACGCGCCTTTCTTTGGCCAGGTAGCCTTCATGCAGTTCACGCCGACGTCGCCCTACGGAGCGTTCGCGGCCGCTGCCACGGATCAGAGAATTGCCCAAATCACGGGCAAGTTCATCTTTTGACCGGACCGTCCCCGCTAGAAAAGGCGGCTCTTCGCGAGCCGCCTTTTTTTTCTGACGTCGGGTTCAGACGCCTGGACCGTGAAAGCGCCTGTTCGGTTGAGTTGCCTTTGGATAAAAGCAAACTCGCGGAAGAACTGATACGCGCGATACGACATTTAGCGAGTGATCTCCGAGTGTGTTCCACTTCGCCGTGACGCGGCGAATCAATAGGAGAACCCGGACCCTGGGATCGACGGCGCGATCCTGCCCGCAACGGCCCGAAACGGCGCGGCCTAGGGTGAATCTCGATCAGGGCGCGTAACAACTCGCGCAACCGGAACCAACTTCTGCGGTAGATGCGCTTAGAAGACACTACCGCGGTCCAGCGAGTGCGTCAGGCACCGAACCCGGTCCTACACATGCTCTAGCGGCGTTACATCGAGATACTTGACAAGCATAACTTCGTTACCCTTCTGATCGTAAATCAGTTCATCCACGAGCTTTTGGGCGAGCAAAACGCCATAGCCGCCTGGACGCAACCCTTTAGCTTCCCGATATGCAACGTGCCGAGCAGGATCTCCCAGCGGATTTGCAACAGCAGCATGATCGATTTCGTCGAGAGTGAACCCTTCACCGGGATCTTTAACTCGGCACATCACCATGTGTTTGGCTCGGACGTAGGAGATCTCGACATATTGGTCGGCGCGAAAGTGCCCACCGTGCTCGATCGCGTTCATCAGAAGTTCGTGAAAAGCCATTGCCACGGCGTCGGCTTCAGGCTCTGGCAAGTCTGCGACCTCGTGCATGAACTGGATGAGTCGGTTCGCGGTCATCATATCGCAACTAGCCGCAAGGCGGATCCACTCTGGCGTTGCCGACAAAACCTCGATACCGTCATCCCAGCAAGGTCCCTCAGAGGCAGCATGCACCATGTCCGCAAGTGAGGAGAGCGAGAACGGCCTTGAAAAGTAACTAAACGCGTGTTCGCGCATAGAAGCGATGACATCAGTCGGAGTACTTTCCTCGGTGAGAATAATAAGCCGGGTATGGGGACGTATGCCGCGAATCCTGCGCAGCAGATCCACATCTTCCTTGCCAGATGTCTTCTCACTCGTGAGGATGAAATCGAAATGTGCGGTCCGAGCGACGTCGAGCGCCGCCTTGTTGTCAGGGGCATGCCGCACGCTCCACACTAGCGGATCAAGAATGTTGACAAGCATCGCACGAACTTCCGGGTCAGCATCGATGAAAAGAGCTTTTTTCGGCTCCGGCGACTCGCTTGCAAGCTGTGGAGAAGAGCTCATGATTCCTCCTAGGTCGCGGACATTTAGAACTGAACCGGCTTGAGTGATTTGTAGGATGCCGAAGAGTCACCAAGACTTCAACAGTTTTTGATTGAATCAAGCGTAAGTCAGTCAGGCGGATTCGCTTGGCCCAATTTCACTGGGAGATTCTTTGATGTGCAGTGTGTAGTCGGCGGCTCTGGACTCGCCTTGCGTTGCTGAAGGTTCAACTTGCGGCTTGCCCTCGGCTATCTGAGCAAGACTTTTCCTGGGGGAAAGCAATACCGCGGGGGCCGCCAGGGTTGTGGTCTTTAGAAATCGACGCCGTGGGTCCCCGAAATCTCTCATGCTTTATCCGAGATCCTTACCAGCAGCGCCTTGCTTCAAGCGACCAAGCTCCACTGCCCACTAAAATCAGGAACAGCAGCGAGCATAACATCGCTAGATCAGTGAGCGCGTCGCTCACCATATACCAGAAGCCTTGATTGCCACGGCTTGGTTCAGGAATCTTCGTCGTCACAATCGCCGTGCTGATCACAAGCAGCAGCGGAACGGCTGATGCCCTTGTCCAGAACCCGATGACTATCAGAAACCCACCCACGATCTCAAACGTCCCGACGAAATGCGCGGCGAAGTACGGATGCGGAAATCCGATTTTGCTGAAACCAACCACACCCGTGTCGGGATCGATGTACTTGAGAATGCCCTGCGTGAAAAAGGTGAGTTTAACTGCGAGGCGAATCAGCGCAATGCTTGCAGGCCCCGTCGTCGGCCCGAAGAGGAATCGAAAAGGTGAATCCATCCCTGTTTCTCATAGTGGCGACGCAGAACCCTAAGCGAAGCGGGCCGCTATGGTTGCAAAGGCATTGCGGAAGGCACGGGCCGGACTCCGATGCCGATCTGCATCGCGGTGTTTTCGGGGAACACGACGTCGCGGCCGCGCGCGATGAAGTGAATGTACACGGAGCGCCTCGCGCCGAGCGCACCCATCGCGATGCCGAGGGGATTCGAACGCGCCGCAATTCCTACAGCGATGCCCACAAGTTTAAACCCGTTGGCCCCGCCCGCTGACTTATTAAGAACGTCTGCGTCGCTGGCCTTCGTTCATCGCCAGAGCCTGCAGCTGATTCATGATCCGCGTCCGCATCTGCACCATCCGATGCCGGTGCTATAGCAGTTGTCGCAGATCACGATTCTCCGCACTGGTTACCCAGATCTGCGGGAAATTCCGCACATTCGGCAAATTCGTTGTGTCCGGGGCAGGACGGAGGTAGGATTCGGCTGCGAAGGTCCCGAATCGGGAATTCCGCTTCATATGTAGTTGGGCGCATTTTTCCGGTTAGCAGGAGGGCAGAAACGGAAATTCCGATTGGAGCGAGACTGTTTCGAACGGAGGAAATTATCCCCATGCCACGCAAGATGAGTTCACGAATCTGTACCGGCGCCGCATTGCTGTTGATGGCAGTCTTTTTGTTTTCTAATTCGAGCGACGCAACCACCCAGAACAACTCCAACAACGGATCAAAAGAGAGGATCAGTGTAGTGGCACACCTGCCGCTGCCGGGATCAGCGGTGCGGCAGATTTTTTTTCAACAAGAGAACGGAAAGCAATACCTCTACCTGCAGCAAAATGCACATTTCACAGTAATTGATGTGACCGATCCGAAAAATCCGCGAGTCGCGGATCGCGTAGCGTCAGCAGGCAAATTGACTGACGTGGGCGCGGGTATCGCCATCGCTGTGCAATCTGACCAGACGGAACAAGCTAGCGTTCCGACGCAGACGATTCGATTGGTGGATGTGAGCGATCCGAAAAATCCGCATACGGCCAAGAAGTTTGAAGGTGTCACCAGCGTGTATTCGGAAGCCGGACGGCAATTGATCTACTTAACGAACAGTGAAGGACTGTGGATCATCAAGCACTACGAGACCTTCCGCTTGCCATTTTGCACTTCGGAGTCGGAAGAGAATTCCGTAGCGCAATGCCAGTAAGAGACTAAGTTCAGTCGCGATAGCTCTGTTCATTAGTGGCTGATTGCGCCGCCGGCTCACCGTGATTTCATGGTCAGCCGGCGGCGCTGCTGCAACTCCTCGCTTCTTGTGTTCGTCCACGTTGCGGGCTAGAGCCTCGTCGTTCGTGACGGTATCGAGGGTGAGATGAATAGCCGGCGGCGGCTCGCGGACGCCGCCACGGGTTTCTTAAGCACTGAAATGGCGTATGCAGTCTTCGGCGATCGGCTCTGGAACAGCGTCGCGTTCTACTCTGGAGCGCCTGAAACTTCGGCAGCGACGGCAGCCTGCTGGCGCCACGCGTCGGGCGATGCTAAGTTTCGCCGCAGCTGCGCAGGGTCGAGTTCGTGTTCCCAACGCGCGACCACCAGAGTGGCGACGCCGTTGCCCAGCATATTCACCGTCGCGCGGAACATGCTCATGAAGCGGTCTATTCCAAGAATTAAACCCATCGCAGCCACCGGAATTGTCGGGATCACCATCAAGGTACCCACCAGCGCGATAAATCCCGCCCCCTGCACGCCGGACGCGCCCTTCGACGTCAAAACCGCTACGGCGAAAAGCGTCAGCTGTTGCCCCAACGTCAGGTGTGTGCCTGTCGCCTCGGCGACGAACAAGGCCGCGAGTGCCATGTAAAGACTGCTGCCATCGGTATTAAAGGTATAGCCGGTCGGCACCACAAGTCCCACCAATGCCTTGGAACATCCCAGTTGCTCCATCTTTTCCATCAGTGTCGGGAGCGCAGGTTCCGAGGAACTGATCGCCAGAGTGAGGATGATCTCCTCCTTTATATACACCAAATACTTGATGATGCTGAATCCCGCGAGCCGAGCGACAGCCCCCATCACAATCAGGACGAACAAGATGCACGTGACCCAGAAGGTGACTACCAACTTGATGAGCGGACCAAGCGAGGAAATTCCGTAAGCACCAATAGTGAAAGCCATCGCACCGAAGGCGCCAATCGGAGCAAACCGCATAATGATATTGATCACGCCAAAAACGGCACGCATGAGGGATTCCAGAAAATCGAGCAGCGGTTTGCTTCGACTTCCCATCGCTGACAAGGCGAAGCCGAACAAAATGGACACTAGCACCACCTGCAAAATATCTCCCCTGGCGAATGCATCCACGACAGTGGCAGGGATTATGTGCATGATAAAATCGGTCACGCTTTGCGCTTTGGCCGCGCCGGCGTAATTTGCCACGGCCTTGGCATCCAGCGTAGCAGGATCCACGTTTAGGCCAGCGCCGGTATGCACGACATTGCCAACCAGCATGCCAACCAGCAAGGCCAGCGTCGATACGATCTCGAAGTACAAAAGCGCCTTGCCGCCGACCCGGCCGATCTTCTTCATATCCTGCATGTTGGCTATGCCCGTGACCACGGTACAAAAAATGACGAGCGTGATAACCATGCTAATCAGTCGGATGAAAGCGTCGCCTAGCGGTTTCATGGCCACTGCGGCGTGCGGCCTGAGGTAGCCGAGTATGATCGCGATGGTGATGGCCAGCAAAACTTGGCCCCACAAAGTCTCGTAGAAGGGTTTCCTGCCCGATTGCTGCATGGTCTTGGAGAATGCCGAGGAAGCTGGTGTGCGACCGGAAGTTCCCATACTCTATTCTCCCCTGAACAACATTCTGATATGGCACGGCACTTGTTTGATATAGTGCATCCACTGTCATGTACCGTTCCGCGACGAACGAAGTAAATGATTCTGCCTCCGCCTTATCTCCATTACTCACACGAAATCAGATCCGCGGCTTCTGGGCGTGCTGGGGTGGATGGACACTGGACGGCATGGACTCCTTTGTTTACGCGCTCGTCCTGGTGCCCTCGCTGCGTGAACTTCTACCGCGCTCCGGGATTCCAGCCACCAAGGGGAACATCGGATTGTACGGAGGTCTGCTGTTCGCGCTGTTTCTGATCGGCTGGGGACTTGCGTTTCTTTGGGGTCCGATCGGAGACAAGTTTGGCCGCGTGCGAACACTCATGCTCACCATCGTGTGGTATTCGTTATTCACCTTTCTCAGCGCTTTCGTCATTGATGTCTGGCAACTTGCCATTCTTCGCCTGCTCGCCGGCGTGGGCATTGGCGGCGAATGGGCCATGGGCGGGACGTTTGTCGCCGAGGAGTGGCCGGAGGGCCGGCGGCGCTTCGGCGCCGGTCTCATGCATACCGGTTATTACGTCGGCATATTTTTGGCAGCCGTGGCGAACTACGTCATCGGCAGCCGCTTTGGCTGGCGCGCTATGTTTGTGATGGGCGGTGTGCCGGCGCTGCTGCTCGCCTGGATTCGCCACGGAGTCACCGAGCCCGCTGCCTGGAAAAAGAAAGAAAGTGTTATCCGGTCGTGGGCCGTGTGGCGTCCATTCGCAACGTTGTTTTCGGCTGCTTGGCGCCGCCGCACAATCGTGAATGCCCTGCTCATGCTGGTCTCGATCTGCGGACTGTGGGCCGGAACCGTCTATGTTCCCTCGGCCATTACTTCGCTTGCCGAAGCAGGCGGAGGAAGCACTCCGCAAGCTGCGCAACTGGCTTCGTGGGGTATCATGCTGGTTTCGTTCGCCACCATTCTCGGCTGCCTGGCGATGCCGCGGCTCGCCGAACTGGTTGGACGACGTAGTGCACTCGCTATTTTTTTCGCTTTGATGATGGTGTTTATTGCCCTCTCGTTCGGCAAGGTCTTCTATCTCGGGCCAGGCGCGCTTCCATGGTTTTTCGTTTGCCTCTTCTTTCTGGGCTTGGGCGGCGCTAACTTCGCCGTATATACTCTGTGGCTGCCGGAGCAGTACCCTACAGAGTGTCGCGCCAGCGCCTTTGCTTTTTCCACATCGTTCGCCCGATTCGGCGGCGCGGGAATCACATTCCTGGTTGGAGCGGGGGTGCGGCATTTCGGTTCGCTGGGTATTCCCGTGGCAATGACTTCTATGGCTTTTGCTCTCGGTCTGCTGCTGATTCCGCTCGCCGTGGAAACGCGCGGCCAGACGCTCCCGGCTTAGTTCGAATATTCGGCCAACACGCATACGTTGAATCGTCGCTAGCGAATTTTTCCCAGGCATTCCGGGAGCAGGGAAATCAGCTCACCCTAGGCCGACGCCCCGCGCTTTTATCGCTGTGGCCGTCTCGGCGATCGCAGCACTTCGCTCATTTTTGACAGCGCGAGCCGCCAGAGGCTTCAGCCAAAACAAAGCCATGAACGCGGCCAGTAGATCGCACACGATCATGGCCCAGAAAACCTTTGACCAGGAGCCGGTTTTTGCAAACAGCCAAGCAGCGCCGGGCCCGGCAAAGCCGGCGGCAACGCCCTTGGCTGTGTACACGATCCCGTAATTAGTAGTTGCCCATTTGTTCCCGTACAAGTCGCCGGTGATAGAAGGGAAGAGCGAGAAAATATTGCCCCAGGCGAAGAAACAAAGTCCCGACAACACTACGAACCACACAGGATGATTGATCAGTTGGAGCAATGCATACACCGCGATTGCCTCCAGCACAAACGCGATGAAGATGGCATTCTCGCGGCCAATATGGTCCGAAACCCATCCCCAGAACGGGCGCGTTAACCCGTTCAAGATCCGATCGACGGTAATGGCCAGCACCAATGCAGTCATGCCGAATGCCACGATTACATTATCCACGTGGTACGAGGACGCCATGGGGTTGAGTTGGGCCGTAACCACCAAACCGCCGAAGGCTAACATGGTCATCATCACGTAGATCAAATAGAAAGACGGCTGGCATAGCATTTCCCACGGTGTCATGTCTACAGCCGAAGTGTTGACCTTCGCTTTGATCTTCTCTTCTTTCTGCTTCCAGTTAGGCGGCGTCCATCCAACCGGCGGCCGAGCTAAGAAGAGTGAAGCAGCCAGAACAACCACCCCCTGGATAATTCCCCAGACTATGAACGTGTGTTGGTAACCAGAGGCTTTGAGCATCGCGGCAACCGGAGAAATCGTCGTGGCGGTGCCGATGCCAAAAGCTCCGGCAGTTAGCCCCACGCATAAACCGCGATGGTCCGGGAACCATTTCAGAGCGTTGCCAATTGCGCCTCCGTACACGATTCCCGCGCCGATACCACCTACGCCGTACCAAAAGTACAGGGTGTTGATTGTTTCTGCACGGCCCGATCCGACCCAACCCAGTCCCACAAGGACCGCTCCAACACCCAGCATGAATCGAGGTCCGATTCGATCAACTAAATATCCTTCAAACGGAACAAGCCAGGTTTCAAGTGCGACGAATAAAGTGAAGGTCCATTGCACGGCGACCAGCGTCACATGCAGATGGGCTTGTATGGGTTTGGTGAACAGAGTCCATGCGTACTGCAGGTTCGCGATTGCCATCATCGCAACGATCCCAGCTATCAACTGGGCCCAACGGTTGGGAATACGCGAGGGATGAATAAGAGCGGCTGGAGATCCAACCATAGGCTACCTCCGTAAACGGCGCGTTACACGTTAACAACGCCCTGCCGGAACGACTTGGTTCCGCCGAATTGTGCCCGATAAGCCGTGCGGACCCGAATTCGAGGGTTCGCTAGCTTTGCGAACTCTGCTACACTGGTCCGTTAACCGAACCACTTGCGCAACACCCTTAGCACGCTGTCTCGCGGCTGTCAAGCCTTCGCTAACACTACCGCGATACTCTTCATGTCTGGGCGGTGCGCCGAGGAGCGCAAGTAGCCGAGCTTGAGACTCGACTGATGCCGATGGATGAAAATCTGCGTGCGCAACTGCAAACTTACCTGTCTCACCTCGATGGCTTAATACGGCGCGGGCATCAGATTCTCCAGACACTGACGAGTGATCCCTCCAATCCTGCGACCATGGCAGCCACTCGCACCTGGCAAGAAGACTGCGGCGTCACGATCAACCAATTGTCCGGAGGCAGCAAGACCCATTGGCTGGCCCGAGCGTTTAGCGAATCTTTTCTGATGCGCGCAGCGAGCGGCGATGCTGTGAC
>Ga0210391_10004034_pt1 | contig 12351 bp, 14 predicted proteins | sample IncBWC12OmetaG_FD_160573 | JGI IMG/M metagenome (GOLD analysis project Ga0210391, IMG submission 160573) | Forest soil microbial communities from Barre Woods Harvard Forest LTER site, Petersham, Massachusetts, United States - Inc-BW-C-12-O ... | reverse complement strand
CATTGGCGCCGTCAACGGGACTCCGGCTGTCGATAAAGATCCAGGTATTCACGCGGGACAAGAGTGCCAGGGCGTCGGTGAAGTCGGGGTCCAATCGCAGTGCTTCCTCGAGCAGGCGCTTTGACTCGATCAGGCGAGATTCATCGTTTGGCGCCGGGTTCAGGAAGGACGCGACCGCCCGCAGGTAGCAATTGTAGGCATCGCCGTTGTTGGTGGCGATGCGGTCGAGCTCACCGCGTTCGTAGCGTGTTAGCGTGGCCGCGAGCGCCTCGGCGACCTGTCGTGCAACGGCACTTTGCAGACTGAGCACGTGCGATAAGTCGCGGTCGTAGTTGGCAGCCAGCAGGTGACGGTCGTCGCGCGCATCGATCAGCTGCACAGTGAGCCGCAGCGTGTTGCCCTCGCGACGAATCGAGCCCTCAAGGACCGAGGTAACTCCCAGCCGCTCGCCGATTTCGCGGACACTGGGGGGATTGCCGCGGAATGCCAGCACCGACGTGCGCGAGATGACCTTAAGAGCGCGCACGCGCGCCAGAGCGTTGAGGATCTCTTCCTGCAGACCGTCGGCGAGATAGGCATCATCAGCGCGGCCGCTCAGGTTCTCGAAGGGCAGCACTGCTACTGACTTGGCATCTCGTGCCGGCGCCTCAGGTGCCGGGACCTTGCGGGCTACTACCTCAGTGACGCGGCCATTCCAAAGCGTGATGCCGATGATGAGCGCGACGATTGCTGCACACAGTATCGCTCCCGCCAGAAGCCGCTGACGTTTGCTGGCTGCAGCGCCCGCCATTGGATGCGCTAGCGTGGCTGAGGCCGCCGGAGTCAGTGCTCCTAAGAGCAATCGCTTGACCTGTTCGACAAAGGCGGGTGTCGTTGCGCCCCCTTCCAGGTGCGTCCATTGCCGCTCGCGAAACCGATCGGGTACGCGGGCTGACGACTCGGGTGCGGCGTCAATGGTTACCGGGAGCAGAAACGCCTGATCGTCAGCCATTGAGTGGGAGCGTTCAACGGCGAGGCGCCATTCCAACCGGAAGTAACCTTCACTGCGCGCATTGGTGTTAGCCGAGATGAGCGGCACGAACAAGGCGCAATCCTTGATCTGATTGCGGATGGTCGCATCCCAGGCGTCGCCGGTCTTAAGATCGCTTTTATCGAACCACACCTCAATCCCGGCCGCTCGCAGGCTCTCGCCAATCCGCGCCGCAGCGTCCGCGTCGTCGGAGGCGTAGCTCAAAAAGACAGCGCCATGGCCGACCCTGACGTTGATGTCGCTACCAGGCCCCTGGTCGGTGGTCAAATGAATGGCTTCCTGGGTTCTTATTCGCGAATTTTGAGAATGACCTATTTAAGATGGCAACAAATAGCAACACGCGGGTCGTTCATCAACGCTTTCTTTTCTTAGTCGTCTTCAATTTAGCCCTCTTAGGAGGCTTCGCAAACCGTTTTCTTGCCGTTGATCCAGCCGGTTTCCGTGGTTTGGACTTCGGCACAGAAAGTGATTTACGTTCAGTCAGTTGCCTCGAAAGTGATTCTCGCGTGGCCTGTTCTTTGCGCAGCAAGCCTGACAGTTCCCGCAGGCGCAGATTTAACTCTTCGATGGTGCGGTCGCGATCGCGCAGGCGCGAGTCGAGTTCGCCTTCGCGAAGCGTGAGCACGTGAGAGCGGACCTCGAGGTTTTGTTGTTGGTCTGCGGCCAAGCGTTCCGAGGTTTTGTGTTCTGCGTGCGCCCGTCGGCGGCCTTCCTCCAGCGCTTGCATCCACAGCGCCTCGGCGACGTGCGCGACGGTTTCGGGGAGACGGTGCAGGGCGGCGGGGCCTGAGTCGAGTCTTGCAGAAAGGGTCTTCCACCAGGCATCGAGCAACGGATTGATGGTGTTGGGGGAGCCTTTGCCGATTTTTTGTCGGACCTTTTCGATAGTGGGGCGATCGCCGGCACGCAGCAGGGTGTCGGCGGCGTAGCTGACGTCCGACTGCGTGATGCCGCGGGGAGGGGGGCCGAGGCGACTGGGTGGTGAAGTTGGTTCGGACATGTTTGTAATACTACACCATATATGGTATGTGCCTAATACTACATGTAAGCTACTGATAATGGCAGTTATCGATAGTTCTGGCTTATGAGAGGCACAGAGCGACTGGGTGAACTTCGGGCCGGCGTAGATCCATCCCAGGAGCCTGCGGGCAAACCGTCCCTGGTTTGCACGCCCCGGCGATCACCCAGTTGCTCCGTTCCACACACAGTAGAGGCCTAGCTATGCGAGTGCGTTGTCATCGTGCTGATCGGGTGCTAGAAATCGCAGCCACCATTCATTCATGAATTCTCGAATCACAACTCCTACGTCCGGCGTCTTAGTGCCAGCCGAGCGCTTAGCCGATTGGTCATCGATGGCTAAGGGGGCATTCGCGGCGAATACGTTAAGAGCGTGGAGGGCGGATTGGGAGATCTTCGGGGAGTTTTGTCGCAACTTTAGGTTGGAGGCGTTGCCGGCCGCTCCAAAGACGGTGAGAGATTTCGTGTTCGAGTGTCTCTCTAATAATAAGAAGCCAGCGACGATACGGCGCTATGTGTCGACCATTGGGCGGGCGCATCGGGCGTCGGGCGTTGCCGATCCTACGGCGACGGAAGAACTGAAGCTGGCGTTGAAAGAGGTGGGAAGAAAATCGCCGGCGCGGCAGCCTCAGGCGCGGGGTTTGACGTGGTCGGAGATTGAACTCTTTCTTTCTGTGGAGCCTCGGAACTTGAGGGACATCAGGGATCGGGCGTTGGTGGCGGTGGCGTATGACACGCTGTGTCGGCGGGAAGAGTTGGTGTCGCTGCTAATTGAGGACATTGCAGATGCTGCGGATGGGTCGGGCAGCGTTCTCATTCGGCGGTCGAAGACGGATACGACGGGGGAAGGGGCGACGACGTATCTGTCGCCTTTCACGATGCGGTTGCTGAATCAGTGGATCACGGAGGCGGGGATCAAAGAGGGGCCAATATTTTTGAGGGTTCACGGTTCTGCTGGCGTAGGTGAAGTATTGACGGCGCAGAACGTGTCGGCGGTGTTGAGGAAGGTAGGGCAGTGGATAGGATTGCCGCGGGAAGAGTGGGAGAGGATTTCGGGGCATTCCTGCCGGGTGGGGGCTGCGCAGGATTTGTTGGCGCTGAATATTGATTTGAGCTCGGTGATGCAAGCCGGCCGGTGGAAAGATACGCGTATGCCGATGCGGTATGGGGAAAAAGTACTTGCCGGAAGAGGAGCGATGGCACGAGCTGCGAAAGCGCAGGGGCGTGTGTGAATTCGCTGCATAGTTGAGCGTAGGCGATGTCGGACGCGCCGGCAAATTTCAATCCATGCACCATTGGGGGTTTTGTTATGCACACATTTCTCGCGCTGACCATGCTCGGCTTTCTGTATTGCGGGGCTGGCACTGCATTCGCGGATGACGTCCCAGACGCAAGCAAGACCCCAGGGCTGGCAAGATCCGGTTTATCCAAGGCAACAATCTGCGCGACCAAATGGGGTAAGGACGAGCGCCATGTCACGCAGGCGATGAAGGACAAGGTCTTCAGTCTGTATGGCTACTCGGGATACCAGGACAAACGCTGCGTGCCCGACCCAAATGGCAAGACGTGCGAGATTGATCACCTGATCAGCCGCGAGGTGGGCGGTGCCGATGATGTCAGTAATCTTTGGCCGCAGGCGTACGGGTCGACGCCCTGGAACGCGCACTTGAAGGATAAGCTCGAGAATCGTCTCCATAAGGAATTGTGCAAGGGGAATATCACGCTGCAAGAAGCGCGCGACTCGCTGACGAACGATTGGCGCATCGCGTACCGCAAATACTACGGCGAGCCCTAGCGCGGCGCTGGATAGCGCCCTTGGCGCAACTGGGTCGAGGCGGGATCGCGCAGGCGGCGAAGAGTCGGGGCAAGTTATGGTTGCTGGCGCTTTGCCACAGGGAAGTGGCAACGGATTATTCGGCGCAGAGCGCCTCACCCCTCGCCTCCGCTCGGGGCCGCCCTTCGGGCGTTCGTCGACTCTTCGCGTCGTCGTCGAAGGGCATTGAGCCGAAGAATCCGGAAGGCGAGTCGGAGTCGCAATCGCCCGGCGATTCCGTCGCAATGGTTGGGAGGAGTTCACAAATCGGGCGAGAACGCCGTGCGCCCCAAACCAGGGAGATTATTCCGACCTGGGATGATGTGAAGAGTGGGCGGCGCGACCCAGTACTGGAATGGGTTTCAGCGCAGCCATGATGAATACAGACCAGACGGCTTTCCAAGGTGAGCCGAGCCGGAGCAATAGAGCAGACAGGCGAAAAGACAACCGTGGACAACCCACCATCACATCGGTCCGCACCCCGATACCTTGTTGTTCTTCATCGTGACATCGGGCCCGAGGTTCACAAAATAGGTTGGCCCCAACGTGTTATCGCTCAGGCAAGTGTTCTCTATTATCAGGTGATTTACAGGTTCGGTCGGAGTTGTGTTGCTGGTGTCGCTCCAGATGCCGTACTCAATATTTCCGGTCGCGATTGCAGAATCGATGTTGATCCATTCCGTGATCCGAAAGGTGGGATCTGAATGGGCAATCGCAATGCCCGAACGACCGTTTCCGAAGCTACCTGTCCTGGGGTCGGAATTCGAAATCAGGATATGCTGCACTCCGTCCATGTTGATGCCGTCGCCCGAGTTGTCCTTCACGGTGTTGTCGATCAAGGAAATATTGGTGCCGTGTAGCTCGATCCCGTCCGCAACGGTGCCATTCGGGCTCACCGAACCATTCTGGAAGGTGTTCTTCGAAATCAGGGCGTTTTTTGCGCAGACGGTCAGATCGATCTGCCCGCCGCTGTCGCCGAAGGGGATCGTGTTCGAGTGATTGTTGGTAAACACATTCCCCAGGATTTGCAAGTTCGTCACCTCAGCCAGAAGCCCGGACTCCCCCGCATTCTCAAATACTGAATTCTTCAGAATCACATCGTTTACGAACTGAATGTTGGCGCAATCGATATAAGTAATGTTGGTGGTGTCGACGGTGGCATCCGACCACATTCCGAAAACCACTGGGTTGCCGAAATAAGACTGGTTGACGATTACGTCTCCGGTTCCTGCCCCGTAGAGAGCGAGCCCGATGTTGGGAGAATTGATGAACGTGGCATTGTCGACACGCAATTTCTGGACGACGAAGATAGAAACGTCAGGATTGTAGGCGTAATAAGGAGATAGGTTCGCGTCTCGATTCCCGTCGAAGGTCAAGTCGCGGATTGTGATTGACTTCAAGGTCGTCCCAATCGCATTCACGTCGCTGATCAGAGCGCCGTCGAAGCCTGGGGCGCGTTGCAACGTAGTTTCAAGCAACGAGCCGAGCACAGTCCCTTCGACGGTTATGTTGGATCTGCCAAGGGAGATTGTCTGGCTCACGGGATAAATGCCGGCATCTAGCTTGCAAACCGGTTCGTAGCCACTTGCGCCCAGGCATTGGACGAAATCTGGAAAAGAAAGCGCGCCCGCAGATTGAACGAACAGAAGGCCTGATATTAGGGTTACGAGGGCGAGCGCATTGCCGAAGGTCATTGCGATGCCCCGAGTGGGCGAATTCATAGATCCGTTCATTGGATGGTCCCCTTGTTGTGAGCTTCAATCGTGAACGGGTGCGAGATTGATTGAATGTACGTCCGGTGCTCAAGTGAGCAATCGCTGATTGTGCGGTCTCCCGATTCTTTGCTGAGGAAATGCTGATGGTTTCCTAAGGCCGCTACCGGTACTTCATTTTGCGTAAGTCTGAGTCTATTGGTGTGCAACTCACGTTGAACGATCGCCTTCCTGCGCTCCTTTGCATTGCGGCCGCGGCGCGAAACGTAATCGGCTCGTAACGTAGCGATCGAGAGGCCGATGCCGGCGATGATGATCGTGATCAAGAGATCTGACAGACTCATCTCAATCTCCTCGGCTGGAGCATTAAGGTAACCCGGAAATAGAGGCACTCACGGGCTTCGGTAACTTCACTGGCGTTGCCTTCAAATGCAGTCCCGCCAGTTCCGGCAATTCAAGTGAGATCTCGTGAACTTCGCCGCGGATTGAAAAATTCAGCACCAGACGAGTCGGGGACGGCGTGATCGGGAAAAAGGCGCTCTTAGTTACTTGCGTTTGGGCCGGGATTTGCAGTGGCAGTGCGTAGCCACGCTGGTGGAGTTGCCGATCAATGAGCACCTTATCTTGGGTATCTCGGTGGTGGCGATTGATGACGTAGACCGTCCCGCCAATGAGACCCACCGGTATCGCCACGATGCCGATGGCGGCGACCGCGGCGGCACCGCTTGATGCTGATAGGATGCCGCCGCCTGTTCCGATCGCCCCGACGATCATTGCCGAGGGAGCAACAATGCCGACGCCGGCGACGATTCCCACGTCCTTGAAGGCCCGCAGCGTGCTGTTTGAGCGCGCGTCCAGCTGTTTCCGCGAATTGCTGCTCTCCTCGGGTGCGGGGAGTTTGTCGCTGTACAGAAAGATACTCTGAATCTCAACGGCGTCCCGAGAATCATTCTCTATCGTCAGTACATACTCGTCCCAGTTCGCATTCTTGACCCAGCTGCCGGCGGTGTCGCGAAAGATCAGCTGGTGCACCTTGAGGATAGTGCCCTCGGGGGAGGATGCGGCCCAACCCACGTCCGTTTCAGTGGCCGGGGGAGGATTCTTGAGTAGACGCGACGATGCACAGCCGTCAAGGAGACCGTTCAGCAACAATAGGCCGCCTATCAGTGCGGGGACTCCCCGTGGAGTGAGGTAAACGTTCATGTACTCAATCTCCTTGCCGCACACCACTGACTTCGGGTCTGCAATCGTCGTGAAATAAGTCGATTTGGGCCTCTAAGCCTGCGGATTCTCGCGTTTCCATACTAAGAGGTGTGAAGGACCGCCAAAAACCCTCATGTAGTTGGAAACAGTCTTATTCGAATCGGCGAGGAACAACTGCGCGGCTATTCGATCTTCCTGCCGTTGCTCGTCACGATGACATTGGGCGTTACTACCGCCGTGCGAACTTCTCGTCCTTGATCAACTACCACGATGCTCAGAGCGAGAGTCATCCCGCCCGCGGTCAGCGTCATGGTCCCGGAGCAGTCGGCGTTCAGGCTGTAGGTGCCTGTGCCGGGGCGGTCCGGCTGAAGCGGGACGGTGGGGGAGTTGACGTTGATATTGTCGAACTGGTCAAGCGTTCCATCGCCATGAAACGTTGTTAGCGCCGTGCCGACGATGGCGACCTGGGGGGCACCGGGTCCTGTCGGACGCATGCCGGTGACAGTGAATCCATAGTTGCCCTTGAGGGTCTCATTTGTGCAGGCAAATCGATCTTGACGGTGTTCATGGCCGGGCTCGGCGGCTGGCAATGAACCGGTTAAGGCTGCGCACGCGGCGAGAGCACAAACGCTGACTAAGGACTTCGGGAGGGCGGCTGCAGTCTTCTTCATAGGGGCTCCGTTTGGTTGAGAGCTGGGAATCAAGCGCCTGATCGATGCGCGGTCACGGCAGACGGTGCCCTAAGGTGGTCCTGCCGTAATGAGGACGGCATGACGTTGAGCTGAAGACGGTCTGAAATCGGGGGTTTCCGATGCCGATCTCGACGTTTTGAGCCTGCAGGCGGCGCCGGCCGATGATTTCGCCCTCTTCGGTATACTGACCCGTCGCTGCCTCATAGCCCGATGCCGGGCTGATATCGCAGTGATGAGGTAGCTGATGAATTCGCCGAACATGAAGGGACTGCGAGTTGGCGAGTGGTGGGTCGATCCTGCGCTCGACGAGATTTCCAAGGATGGAACAACCGTCAAGCTCGAACCGCGGGCAATGCGCCTACTGTTCTGCCTCGTCGAACATGCCGGCCAGGTCGTCAGTGTCGAGCAGCTGCTGGATGAGGTCTGGAAAGACGTCGTGGTGACGCCGAATTCGGTCTATCACGCGGTGGCGACTTTACGCCGAGAGCTCGGCGACAGCACAAAGGAGCCGACCTACATCGCCAATGTTTTACGCCGCGGATATCGCCTCGTGGCGACGGTCCAATGGCTTGATGCAGCCCCGGCGTTACCAGGCAATCTCCAGGCGAATATAGGTGCATCGAAGACCGCCGCCAGGACATGGCGCCGGTCGCCCGCTCTGTGGGGGGCGGCGGCTCTGCTGATTGCCCTGCTGACAATCGCGTACTTTGTCACCCTCAAGCCGCATAAACCCATGCTGGTCGTACTACCGTTTGAGAATCTCAGCGGTGACGCGACTCAGGAATATTTCTCCGACGGGATGACCGAGGAGCTTATTACCCAGCTCGGCAGTCTCGATCCCGAACACTTAGGCGTGATCGCGCGAACCTCCGCCATGCAATACAAGGGGGCTCACAAAGATGTCGCGCAAATAGCCCGAGAACTCGGTGCGAACTATGTACTCGAAGGCAGTATACGCGGCTCGAAAGAACGAATTCGTGTTACGGCCCAGCTGATCGCGAGCAACGACCAGGCGCACATTTGGGCGCAGAGCTTTGATCGCGATGCGAGCGATGTATTGAGGCTGCAAAGTGAGGTTGCGCGAGCCATCGCGGAGAAAATCCAACTTGCGCTTCCGCAGGCGACTACCACCAAGCTGACTCACTCACCCAGCATAAACCCACAGGCGCATGAGGCATTTCTCGAAGGCTTGAACGCGCAGAATCAACGCACCAAACCCGCGTTCGAACGTGCGATTGCGGATTTCAATCGTGCCATTAGCCTCGAACCACAATACGCAATGGCCTACGCCGAACTCGCCCGCACCTACAGTCTCGGGACAGTGGTCGGGCTAGGCCCGCCGATTGAAATGATGATCAATGCGCGAAATGCTGCCACTAAGGCCATTGAGATAGACGATTCCGTTGGTTCGGCGCACACGACACTCGGGTTTATCCACGCGCACTTCGAGTTCGACTGGCCTGCTGCGGAGAGAGAGTTTCGTCGCGGGATCGAAATTAACGCAAGCGACGCAAATGCCCATTTTTTCTTTTCCAACAGCCTGTTGTCGCCTCTGGGTCGACATGACGACGCGATTGCCGAGATGAAAATGGCCATCCGCCTCGATCCCCTTTCAGCGCCGGTAGATTCCTTTCTGGGGCGCACTTACCTGTGGGCGAGACGCTACAACGATGCGTTGGCGCATTTGCAAAAATCGGTGGAGCACTTTCCCAGTTTCGTTCTCAATCACGTGCGGCTCGCGCATCTTTATACCTATATAGACAAGTTTGATGATGCTATTGCCGAAGAGACGAAGGCCTCGGTGTTATCGGGCATGGACGCTGCTGAAGCGCTCAAGCGAGCGGACGCGATGCGCTTGGCGCTGGCTTCCAAGGGTGCGCATGGTTATTGGGAGAAAGTACTGGAGTTCTCACAAACCGCTGACAACGCACCTGAGGCGTATAACAGCAGTTATGGCACTGCGATCCTTTACACCCGTCTCGGGGAGACGGACAGGGCAATTGAATCGCTGGAACTCGCATTCACACAACACCAGCTCGCCTTGACGGAAATCGCCATCGAGCCTGCGTTCGATCCGTTGCGATCCGACGCCCGATTCGTCACCTTGCTTCGCCGCGTTGGCGTGGGAAAGCCGCCATAGCAAGCGTGGATCGTTACTTGCTGTGTGGACCGCCGGCGTGGATCGTTGCTTGCTGTCTGGATCGCCATAGATCCATCCATGGGTCGAACGCATGCATTCGACGGGTGGCCAGGGACGGCCACCCCGGGCTTGCGCGGAGCATGGACCGCGCAGCGCAATGCTGCGAGCGAAACTTTCTGCGCTTTTGCTTCCTGCATCGCGCAGAAGCCAGTGATTTGCCGTGGTGGCAAATCCCGCTCGACGTATACGTCTCGGCGCTGAAGCGCCCCCACAAATACCGCTGAGGCCTATTTGCCGTTGCGGCTGTTAGCGCCCGGCGGGAGAGCGGCCAGATGACAGTCGACTGTGCGATCGGCTAGAAAAATTCGTTGTTGACGAAGCCGATTTTTTTCAAGCCGCGATGTTGAAGGTCGGCCAAGGTTTGGGTCACGATTTCGTACCTGGCGAACTTATCGACCGTGATGTGCACCTCTGGCTGCGGGGATTTCAGCGCTTCCGAAGTGATATAGCCCTGCATCGTGGCGCGGTCCAGAGCAGAGTGCCATCGAAGTCAATCTGCAAATCGATGACTTCGGGCGGCGTCGAGAGTTGCTCGGGGTTTGGCACGGGGTTGTCGATCTTGATGGCGTGCGTCTGGCGCGGCAGAGTGATAATAAAAATGATCAACAGCACCAGCATGACGTCGATCAGCGGCGTCATGTTGATCTCGGAATAGGACTGTCCCGCGTTGCTGTTCATAGTCATGGCCATGGTGCTCTCCTCGGGGTTGGTGACTTAACTTAAGGGATGCCATTCGCCTTGAGAATTCCCGTCGATTGCGTGCTACTTGCTTTTATCCTATACCCTATGTAGACTTTCTACTATGGGTAAGAAAGACGCTAATGTCCGCATGTCGCTGCAGACCTTAAGGGTCCTGGAGTCCTTCTTGGAAAACCCGACGGAGCAGTTGTCGGGTGCGGACGTGCATCAACGCTGCCGTATTGCTTCGGGCACCTTGTATCCAATTCTTCTGAGGCTCGAATCCGCAGGCTGGTTCGTCAGCCAGTGGGAATCCATTGACCCATCGAGCGCCGGCCGTCCGCGCCGACGCCTCTATCGGCTGACTTCAACGGGCTTAAGACGTGCCAGTGAAGTGTTCGCAAGCTTTAACCGAGGAGTACTCGCATGAGCCAGCGCAGCGTTACCCATTGGTTGATTCACCATGCCGCTCGCCATGCGCCAGAGTCCTTGGCGGAGCGGCTGGAGGAGGAATGGCTTGCGGATCTAGAGGTGCGTACCTCAGGTGTGTCGCGGTTGCGGTTTGCCATCGGTTGCTGTTGGGCGACTCAAATGATCGCGTGGGAGCATCAGCCATCAAGGGCGGCGGTAGCGAGTACCGCCACGGCGGGCCGGGGTGTGATCGCTTACGCGGATCAGAACTTTGGCTTCATCTCGCTGCGGTCGAGTACGTTCTTTTTGGTCGCATCCTTGCACATCGTGCTGATCTACGGCTTCATGACCGCGCTTTCGCACACCCACAAAAGTGTGGTGCCGGATCCGTTGCAGAATCGGGATCTGCCGCGGTCGCAGCCGGATAGAATACCGCCGCCGCTTCCGGGGCCGACAATCAAAAATCCGCCCATCGAAGTGCCAAAGCCTCCCATTGATATTCCGTACGAGCAGGATCTTGAGAGCGGCGTTGCGACTGCAATCCTTCAGGAGCCGATAAACCCGTTGCCTCCGGGACTTCCCACTCCCCACGTAGCCAAGCGAATCGACGGCGGCCCCGGGGCTGGATTTCCCGATACGGCGGATTTTTATCCGTCGCACTCGATCCGTTTGGGAGAGCAGGGAGTTTCCACCGTGCGCGTCTGCGTCGATGCCAAAGGACGTCTGACCTCCGATCCGACGACGCTGAAGGGTAGCGGCAGCGCGCGACTCGATGAAGGGGCGCTCATGCTTGCGCGAGCGGGCTCGGGTCACTATCGCGCGGCCACCGAGGACGGGCAGCCGGTGAGCTCTTGTTATCCGCTGGGAATTAGGTTTCAGCTTAAGAATTAGCGCGGAGCGGGTAGACATTGTCCGGGCCGCGGTAAATCCATTGCGCTGCGCATTATTCGGCGCTTCGCGCCTCACCTCTCACGTTGTTCGAGGTCACCCTTCGGGTGTTCTTCGACGCTGCGCGTCGTAGTCCGTGCTTCGCGCAAGCCCGGGGCGTACTTCCATGTACGCCCGTTCGGCGTATACGCCTCACCCATGGAGGCTTCGGGCGAAACTTTCTGCGCTCTTGCCCGCGACGCTTCGGCTCCTGCCTCGCTGCGGTCCAGCCCGGACATCCATGTCCGGTCGTTCGCCGCCGTGCGGCTCACCCTGCGTCGCGCAGAAAGCCGGTGGTTTGGCGTCCCTGCCAAACCCCGCTCGGCGCATGCGCCTCGCCCCTGTTTCGCACGCCCCGGAAAACAAATTCAGCACTCCACTGTGGGCGCACCATAGCGCTCCCGGTTTCCACAGTAGCTCATGGCTAGCGCCAGAAAAAAATGGGGCCCCGGAGGGGTGAGGCCGGACGGAGCTTCAACCCGACTCAATGTCGAGTTGAACCGGCCGAACGGTAGGCCATGGAAGGCGCGATGCAGGGCGGAGACAAAGAAGTGGGGGCGCCGAAGCGCCCCCACAAATGTCGCTAAGGCCTATTTTCCGTTGCGGCCGTTGCCATCGTCGGTATCGGGTGGTAGAACCACCAGGCGACCATCCATTGGGAAGGCCTT
>Ga0210391_10004033_pt1 | contig 12355 bp, 8 predicted proteins | sample IncBWC12OmetaG_FD_160573 | JGI IMG/M metagenome (GOLD analysis project Ga0210391, IMG submission 160573) | Forest soil microbial communities from Barre Woods Harvard Forest LTER site, Petersham, Massachusetts, United States - Inc-BW-C-12-O ... | reverse complement strand
GCTCCTGGAAGATCATCGCGATCCTGCGTCCGCGGAGCCCGTCGAGCTCGCGCTCCGAGGCTCGAACGAGGCTCTTGCCTTCGAAGAGGATGTCGCCGGACGCGATCCGCCCTCCCCGCAGGCCTTCGAGGCGAAGCAGGGAGAGCGCCGTCACGGTCTTGCCGCACCCGGATTCGCCGACGAGACACACGGTCTCCCCGCGTTCGACGCGAAAGGAGGCGCGGTCCACGGCGCCGAGACGCCCTCCGCGGTCGAAGCCTACCGCCAGTGCGTCGACCTCGAGCAGCGGCGCCGGGCCGGGCCTGCGCGTCGGCCCGCGGCTCGCGACCTGCTCGGGCGTACGCGGCCGGCGAAACGATTGTATGTTCCCGCCATCGCGCGGGTCCATCCGCCGCCTCAGCGCTTCGCCGAGCATGTTGATCGACACGACGAGCGCCGTGAGCGCGAGGCCGGGGTAGGTCACCGTCCACCACGCCACCGTCAGGTAGCCGCGGCCTTGCGTCAGGAGGTAGCCCCAGTCGGGGCGCTCGTCGTTGACACCGAGCCCGAGGAAGCTCAACGCCGCACCGACGAGGATCGATCCCCCGACGCCCAACGTGGCCATGACGAGGATCGGCGCCGCGCAGTGTGGAAGGACGTGCCGACGCACGATGGAGGCATGCGAGCTGCCGGACGCACGAGCGGCGTCGACGAACGCGGACTGGCGAAGAGAGAGCGTATGCCCGCGCAGCACGCGCGCGTAGCGAGGCGCGCCGGCGAAACTCACCGCGACCACCGTCGCAACGAGGCTCGGACCGAGCGCCGCCGAGAGTGCGATCGCGAGCAGAATCGCGGGGACGGCCATCCACACGTCCACCAGTCGCATGAGCGCGGCGTCGAGCGCGCCGCCCACGTATCCGGCGGCAACGCCGAGCGCGACGCCGATCGCGCAACCGAGGCTGACGGCGGATATGCCGATGACGAGAGAGGGCCGTGCGCCGTAGACGACGAGCGCGAAGACATCGCGCCCGAATTGATCGGTGCCAAAGAAGTGACCGAAGCTCGGAGGCGAAAGCACGAGATCCGTGTGCATGTCGGTCGGCAGGGCTCGCGCGAAGAGCCACGGGACCACCGAACAAAGTACGAAGAACACGAGGACCGCCCCCGCGGCCACCGTCGGGATGGGAACGGGAGGCCGCGACCGATGACTCGCCGAGGAGACGGCGCCGGTGAGAGGCGCCTTTGGCCCGACCGGCTCGAGCGCCCGCAGATGGCGCACCGCGAAGGGCGGATCCACGGGGGCGATCGGGACCGCGGACGGGTCGACCGCCGTCTTCATCGGGACACCGTGGCGGAGCGCAGCCGCGTCCGCGGGTCCACGATCGCATACGACACGTCGACGACCAGGTTGGCGACGACGTAGGCGATCGAAGCGAGCAGAATGGCGCCTTGCACCACCGGAAGGTCCTTCTGGCCGATGGCCTCCACCGTGATGCGGCCAATCCCTTGCCGCGCGAAGAGCGTTTCGATGACGACCGCGCCGGACAGAAGCTCGCCGACGAGCACGCTCACGAGGGTCACCGTGGCCATCAGCGCGTTGCGCAGCACGTGGACGAGCAAGGTTCGCGGCGCGCCGAGACCCTTCGCGCGCAGCGTGACGACGTACGGATCGTGGAGCCCCTCCAGGATTCCGCTCTTGACCATCCGGAGCAGGGGAACGGACGCGACGACGCCGAGGCAGGCCACGGGGAGCACGGCGGCCGAAGCGCTGCCGTCGCCGATGACCGGAAACCAACGGAGCTTCACGGAGAAAACGAGGATGAGGAGGAGCCCGAGCCAGAACGACGGAATCGATGCGACGACGAGGGCCAACGTCTGGATCGTGCGGTCTATCCACCGATCGTTTTGCATGGCCGCGACGACACCGAGCGAAACGCCGACGACGACGGCGACCGCCGTCGCTCCGAGCGTGAGCCATACCGTCGAAGGGAGCTGCGCGGCCAGACGCTCCAGCACGGGTTGGTGCGTCGCGTAGGATCGCCCGAGGTCGCCGTGCAACAAGCCGAGGAGGTAATCGCGATATTGGAGGATCAGCGGGCGATCCGTTCCGAGCTGCGCGCGTAGCTGCGCGATCGTCGCGGCGCTCGCGCCCTCGCCGGCGATGAGGGCCGCCGGGTCCCCCGGCAGCCAGTTGAGGATGAGGAAAATCAGCGTCACGGCTCCGAAGACGACAGCGAGGGACGCGGCGGCGCGCGAGGCGATGCGGCGAATCATGATGCGAGCCACGCCCCGTGGAACGTCGGAAAGCCGTGCAGGTCGATCGCGACGTCGCGAGCGCGCGACGCGGTGACGAGATTGTAGAGAAGGACATACGCAGGAATGGCGTACGTCTGGGCCACGATCCGCCGCTGCGCCTGCGCGTAAAGCTGGGCGCGGGCGGCCGGCTCGGCCTCTTCGCTCGCGGAGCCGAGGATCCGATTGAGCTCCGCGTCGTCGACCTTGGCGACGGAGAACTGCGAGCGCACGAGCGGCGTGTAGATGCGCCGCAGTACATCGGGGTCCGGCGCGAACTGGCTCGCGGCAAGAACGTCGAAGTCGCCCGCTCCGATCTTGGCGAGGAGCGTTCCGCCCGACTGGCTTTCGATGCGGACGTCGAATCCGCTTTCACGCAGCTGGTGGCGCAGCAGCGTGAGAAGGTCGAGCCTTTTCTCGCGATTCCCCTGCGAATCGGGGATCACCACCGACAGCCGTTTGCCGTCTTTGACGCGCACGCCGTCGGGCCCCGGCGTCCAGCCCAGGGCGTCGAGACTGCGGCGGGCGCTCTCGCGGTCGGGTGCCCACGACCCTTCGAGGGATCGATCGTAGCCGAAAATCGAAGGCGAAAGCGGAGACCACGCGCGCGAGAACGTGCCGAGATAGACGGTCTTGACGGCCGCGTCGAGATCGAGCGAAAGGCGGAAAGCCTCGCGCAGCTTGGCGTCGTTCCACGGTGCGCGGTTCGTGTTGAAGAACAGCGAATAGTTGTGATTCAAGAGCTCCGCCTCGAGAACGCGGAATTCCGGAGACGCGCGGAGCTCGAGCAGATTCTGCGGCGGGACGAGATCCGCGCCTGCCGCCTGCCCGCTTCGCAAGACCGCGACGCGCGTCGATTCCTCGGGCACGTTGCGGAACGTGAGCCGTTCGAGCCATGCAGGGCCGTCGTGGGCTGCCCCCTCGGGCGCCCACCGGTAATCGGGGTTACGTTCGAGCGCGACTTCGGTCCCCGGGGTGGTCGAGCGGAGGCGGAAGGGGCCCGTTCCCGTCGGGTGATCTTCCACGCGGTCGCCGAACTCACGGAGAGCCTTGGGCGAATGGATCCCGAGGCTCGTCTTCGAAAGATTGATGAGGAAGGGCGCGAAGCCCGCGGAGAAGCGGACGCGGACCGTGAGCGGATCGACGACGTCGGCAGCCTCGTACGGCCCGAGATCCGACAGCGCGAAGAGCGCATTCTTCGGATTCGCGATCCGGTCCAGATTCTCTTTGACGGCTGCCGCGTCGAACCGCGTCCCGTCGTGGAAGGTCACGTCGTCCCTCAAGTGGAACGTATAGCTGCGCGCGTCCGGAGACATCTCCCACGACCGCGCGAGCCATGGCCCGAATCGATGACCCGGCCGCGCGACGACCAGGCTGTCGAAGATCGAACGCATGATTCGATGATGCGGAGCGAATGCCGACTTGTGCGGGTCGAGCGCAAACTGGGTGACCGCCGCGCCGTCGAATGCGAAGAGCAGATTACCGCCGGGACGCGGCGTGTCCTGGGCCCCCGGTGCATGGCCGGGATCACCGCCGCGCCGGCAGGCGCCCACGAAAGCCACCCCGGCAGAGGTCATTGCGGCCAGAGCAGCGCGACGAGACAACGTTCGGGTCATGGTTGAATCCACGGGTCACCTCGTGCAAGTGACGAACCATTCGATTGGCGCGGGATTGCGCGACGGCTCTTCTCGCGGGCACTTGGAAGTGCCCTTTCCCGCGCACGCGCTGCTGGGAGAGCAACACTTGCGCGCCGGGCTGCTGCGGGAGCGTCAGGACGGCGGATCCGCCGCAGCCCGTCCTCGTTTCGCCGGCTGCCGGCGCTCAGAAGTTTTGTTCGGCGCGCGCGTAGTAGAAGCCGCCGGTCAGGCCGAACGGGGCATACATTCCGTACGCGTTCGACCCATCCGCCGCCACGAGCCCGTTCTTGTCGGGATAGACGTTGAAGACGTTGTCGGCGCCGACAGCGACGTTGAAGTGATCCGACACGTCGTAGCCGACCTCGAAGTCGGTGATCCACTTGGCGCTGAAGTACCGGTCTCCGATCGGGCTCGTCCCCGGTTCGGTGTAGTCGCCGTAGCGCGTGAGGCGCCCGTGGGTGTGCACTTTGCCGATCCGCCAGTCGGCGTTGAATATGAGCTTGGAGCGCGGCGTCGAGACGACGAGGAGGCGCTGGCATTGGTAGCCGCAAAGCGTGATGTTCAGGCCGGAGAGAGCCGCTGTCTTCGCGAGGACGTGGTCGACCGCCGTCGTCGCGTAGCTGAAGGCCACGCTCGGCCGGAAGGCTCCCCACTCCTGTGAGCGAAGCGTGTACTCGGCGACGGCGTCGACGCCGGTCGTCGTCGTGTCGACCGCGTTCGTGAAGAACTGCGCGCTGTCGACGCCCTGGATGCCCTGGGCCTGCAGGAGATTGACGATCGCCGCGCCGCCGTTGGCCGCCGTCCCGAGGAAATCGGTCTTCACAATCCGGTCGTAGACGTAAATCTGGTACGCATCGACCGTCGCACGGAACGCCGAAAAGGGCTCGTACGAGAGGCCCGCCGTGTAGTTCAGCGAACGTTCGGGCTTCAGCGGGGTCGCCCCCAGCGCCTTCGCCGCGGGGCTATCGACGGGGAGAAACTTCGACACCGTGAGGACTTCCTGGTTCCCGACGACCGTGCCCGTAAACTGGGTCGTCGAGAACCCCGTCTGCGCGAGCGCCGGAGCACGGAAGCCGTTGTTGATCCCTCCGCGGATGGCGAGGCCCGGCAAGATCTCGTAACGCGTCGTGAGTTTGCCCGCGAGCGTGTCACCGGCACTGTCTGTGTAGTGCTCGGCGCGTACGGCCCCTCCGATTCCCCAGGTTCTCACGATCTTCGTCCAGAGATCGGCGTACCCCGCGATGTTGTGGCGGCTGCGCGAGCCGGCGTCCGCGGGGGAGGTCCCGGTGAACGACACGAGACCTGGCGACTCCGCTTGGCCGCCGTACGCCTGCTGGAACGGCGTCGTGCCGGTGGGCACGATGTACCCGCCGTTCCGGTAGCTATTGGGCTCTCCGGCGATTTCCTGGAATTGCTCCCACCGGTGCTCGACGCCGAAGGACACTTGAAGAGCATCGGCCAGGAAGGAGACCGGGATTGGCTTGCTCGTGTCGACGTTGTTGATCCACAGATTCTGGATCTGTTTGCCCATGTAGAAAGACGTCGGGCTCGTGGGTCCCAGCGACGGATTCAGCGTGTTCTCGGCCCCGAGGCGAACGTCGTCGTGACCGAGCCCCGAGCTCAAGTCCCAGTCCCAGCCGGCGATCTTCGTACGAATGCCGACCGTCGGCTGCCAGTCCCACTCGTAGATGCGCCGGTACGCCTGGAAGCCGTTCGGGTAAATCTGCGGCAGCGAGGCGATGTTGTTCGCGGTGAACGCGCCGCGCGCGTCTTTCACGTTGCGGTAGCTCAGGGTCGAAAAGCTGTAGAGCGTGTTCGTATCGTCGATCGGGATCTCGGCGTTGTACGAGCCGTTGACGGTGAAGTCCGTCGTCGATCGACCGTAGCCGCCGGCAAATACGTAGTTCTTCACCGAAGCTTCGCGGGGATCCGGCACCCCCGGCGCGAGCGGCGGATAGTAATAGACCGGCTTGCCCGTCGCGGAAACGGTCGGCTCGGGCCCGGCGGAAGACGACGAGGCGCCGTGGTAGCGGACTTCCCCCGCGACACGGACGAAGCCGTCCTTGCCGATCGGAATTCCGTCCGTCACCGTCTGCTGAATCAGCGGAGCGCCCTGTGTGTAGGTCGATCCGGCCGTCTCCGTGAGCGTCAAGCCTTCGCGCTCCTTGTCGAGGATGATGTTCAGGACGCCCGAGATGGCGTCGGAGCCGTACTGCGCGGCCGCGCCGTCGCGCAGGAGCTCGATGCGACCGATCGACGGCGCCGGGAGGAGGTCGAGGTCGACGGGCGTGCTCCCCCCCGAGATGTTCGAGAGGTTGTTGATGAGAGCCGTCGTGTGGCGGCGTTTGCCGTTCACGAGCACGAGCAGGTAGTCGCCGGACAGGCCTCGGAGGGAGTACGGCTTGACGCTGGCCGAAGTTCCCCCCCCGGCGAGCGCCGGCATGTCGAACGACGGTACGATGGCGCCGAGAATCTCCTTCAGCCCCGCCCGTCCGGTGTTCTTGATCTCCTCCGCGCCGATGACGTCGATCGGCGTCGGGCTGGTGGCGACAGACCCGGGCCGGGAACCGCGCACGCCGGTGACGACCACGGCGCCCAGCTCCTCGGGGGAGCCTGCGTCGGGCGGGCTCTCGGCGGGCGGCGGTACGTTCGACGTCGCGCCCGCGTCGGCCAAAGTCCATTCCGGCGCGGGGGCGCCCGCGTCGGACTCGGGTCCACGCCCCGCCGTCGTCGCATCGTCGTACCCGCCGCCCGCATCGGGAATCGAAGGTGCCGCGGCGTCGTCCCCGCTGGGCGGGTCGACCGCCCCCACGACGACACCGCCGTCCGGAGACGCCGGCACGTCGCCGCGCGCCGTTCGCATGGCGACGACGGCGGCGACGCAAATGGCAATGGCCAAAAGGTTCTTCGGAAGATGCCATTCAACGTATCGATGCTTCGTACTCGGCGGATTGGTCATGGGCGGGCTCGGCTACAGCAACGCTCGTGCCTCGTCTCAGCACGTTCGAACTCGGTCTTGCTGTTTGCTGGGCGCCATCGGTGCGCGAAATCGCGCAGTGCCGCCGCGCGCATGCTGCGTGGCGGTCAGCTCGCTGCGCGCGCGAGCGCGCTCGCCTGGGGAGCTTCTCGCTCGGCAACGAGATCGCGAACGAGCGGCAACAGATCGCGCCCGTAGACGATCGCGTCTTCGAGCGGTTCGAACCCGCGAATCAGGAAGTGATCGACCCCGAGATCGTAGTAATCGAGCATGGCGTCGGCGACCTGCTCGGGCGTTCCCACGAGGCCCGTCGAGTTCCCTCGCGCGCCGCCGACGGCCGCGAGGCCGGTCCACAGGCGCTTGTCGATCCGGTATCCCTTCGCGGCCGTCTGCAGGAGCCTTTTCGAACCGACGTTCGGCGGCGCGTGGCCCGCCGTCGCTGCGCCGCTCCGCTCCCGCAACGCACGGACACGTTCGACGATTTCGTCGGCACGCTTCCACGCAGCTTCCTCGGTGGACGCGATGACCGGTCGCAGCGACATGCTGAATCCCACCCGCCGCCCATACCGCCCGGCCGAAGCCCGCACGCTCGCGATCGCGTCGCGCGCCTGTTCGAGCGACTCGCCCCAGAAGGCGTAGACGTCGGCGTGGCGGCCGGCGACATCGACCGCTTCGTCCGACGCACCGCCGAAGAAGACCGGAAGGTGTGCCGGTTTGACGGCGCTGAACGCCTGCCGCACATCGTAGAACCGGCCTGCGTGGTCGAAGGGCCGCTCGGCCGTCCATTCCTTGCGCAGAATCGTCAGGTATTCGTCGGTGCGTGCGTACCGATCGGTCTTCGTCGTGTGGTCGCCGTCGCGCGCCATTTCTTCGTCCGCGCCGCCCGTGATGATGTGCACGGCCACGCGCCCGCCGCTCAGCTGGTCGAGCGTTGCGAGCTGACGCGCGGCGAGCGTCGGCTGCGTGAAGCCGGGCCGATGCGCGATGAGAAATCCGAGCTTCGAGGTGATCGCCGCCGCGTGAGCCGCGACGATCTGGCTTTCCGGCGAGGAAGACCCGAACGGAACCAGCACGCGATCGAATCCTCCGGCCTCCTGGGCGCGGGCCGCACGATCGACATAGTCGCGGTCGAGTGATCGCCCTTGGTCGTGGCCGTGGATCTCCGAGTGGTTATTGAAACCGATATAACCGATGAACGAAACGCTCATTGTGCGCTCCTTGCGAGTCAGGGGTGGGCGCGCCAGGCAGCACTCGTCGTGCCAGCGCGGCGCATCGGGCTCGGCTCGGATCGTGGCCACGAGGTCGCCGGACACCATGGAATGCGCTCACCGGTGCTGCCGCAGCAGCAGCCGTTGCTCGAGGAACAGCAACGTCGGCGCGGCGGCGGCGTCCACTTTCGCGGTCTCGAAATTGCTGGATGGCGCCGCCACCCATCGAACTTCTCCGGAAAGGCCAACAAGGGATGATTCAGCCGTCCGTAACGTCTTCTCGAACCTGGGATCGAACGCGGGACATTGCGTTTGTCGCCTTGGTCATCGGCCTCGCGAGCGCCGCACCGGGGTGCGAGACGAACACGTGCCTGCCCTCCACGACCTGCGTCTCCGGTCCGCAATACACCGAGACGTTCAGCGCGGCCGTCCCCGTCTCCGACGCCGCGAGCGGGGATGCGACCGCGGAGACGAGCCCGGAGTCGGGCGCCCCCGACGCGAGCTTGGAGTCCGGCTCGCCCGATGCGGCCGAGCCCTCCGAGGGCGCCGCCGAAGCCGAATCGCCGGACGACGCCTCGGACGAGTAGCCGCGTCCTCGCGCGCGCGGGGCCGCGTTCTCGCTCACGCGGGGGCCGCGTTGTCGCGCCCTCCCTCAGGCGGAGGGCGCGATCGCGACCGCGTGATGGGCGGCGCCGTTCGTTTTCTTCGGCCGCACCGCCGAGGCTCCGTCGTCTCCGGGGAGGCCGCGCAAGACGGCCGTAGCGAGTTGCGCAAGAAGAACCTGCGCGTCACCCGCGGGGGTGGCCGTCACGACCACGTACGCGACATCGGGCAACGCCGGGAGCAACCTGTCGTGGATGACGGGTAGGCCGGGCAGAGAAGGAAACGTGCGGCACGTGATGCCGAGCCCCGCCTCGACGGCCGCACGAAGCGCCGAGAGGTTCGGCGTCTCCACCGCGATCCGAAACGGACGCCCCGCGGCCTCGAGGCTGGCGATGGCGGCCTCGCGAAAGCGGCAAGGCTTCTCGAGGATCGCGAGCGGCAGCACACTTCGTTCGGCGAGCTCGCGCCGGCCGAGCCACGAAACCGCGGCCGTTCGCACGCCGCTAGGGTCATCCTCGGCGCCGAATCCGACCGCGACGTCGAGCGCTCCGCGGTCGAGCATCGCGAGGAGCTCCAGCGTGCCGGCGACCCTCGCGAAGATCTGCGTCTCCGGATGGTGCTCGGAAAACTGCGCGAGGACGCCGGCGAGAAGCGTATCGGCGAAGTCTTGGACCATGCCGACGCGAACGGGCCCCAAGAATTGGCCCGCGGCGACGGTAGTCACGGCCTCGTCGTGGAGCTTCAGGATCCGCCGCGCGTATTCGAGCAGAGATTCACCGGCGGGCGTGAGGGCCAGGCGCCGGCTCTGACGGGAGAAGAGCGGGCGCTGCACGAGCTCTTCGAGCCGCTTGATCTGCAGGCTCAGGGCCGACTGGGTGACGTAAACCTGCTCGGACGCGCTCAGCATCGACCCCGTGTCGACGATCGCGACGAAGCTTCGCAAGAGGTTCGTGGGCAAATTGACAGGCATCGGTGGGCTCGCCGTCACGGGGAGCAAGAACGAGGCCTCCATCGCGACCGGGATCCGCGTCGAGTTCCTTCTGCGGCGCCGGCCGCCGACGACCGCACTGCTGCCTCCGGGGCACCTCACGAGAGCCACGTGCTGGTAGGTCAGCACGGTTTGTTGATGCACCAGCAAGGCCAACAGGCCACTTCGACGAGGCTTGCAGCGGGCGGAGGGTGGCACGGCGAGTGCTGAGCACGTCCGACCATGCGATCGGCGCTATACAGCGAGCCATCATGACGGGCGGGCGCAACGACCCCGAGGCTCTCCGCGCAGGCGGGAGCGCGCGTGAGATCGGACCGCTCCGCGAGTTCGTCCGGGCGATCGCGCAGCTCATTCGAACGACCGACGACGAAGAGACGATCGTGACGAAGGGCGCGCGCCTCCTCGGAACCCTCGTCGCCGAAGACACTTGGCTGCCGGAAGAATATGCCCGGCCCGACCCGTCGAGGTACCAGCAATACCTTCTTCATTGCGATTCGGAGGAGCGCTTCTCCGTGGTCAGCTTCGTCTGGGGACCCGGACAGTCGACGCCGATTCACGATCATCGGGTCTGGGGGTTGGTGGGGATCCTCCGCGGTGCCGAACGGAGCCGCGCCTTCGTTCGCCAGGGTCACGGAGAGCCGCTCCTTGCGGGTCCGGAGGAACGACTCGACCGGGGCCAGGTGGGCGTCGTGTCTCCGCGGCTCGGCGACATCCATCGCGTGTCGAACGCCTTCGAGGACCGGGTCTCGATCAGCATCCACGTCTACGGAGCCAACATCGGCGCGGTTTCGCGGGCCACGTACGACCCGGACGGCAACGCGAAGAAGTTCGTCTCGGGCTACGCGAACCGCACGCTTCCGAATCTCTGGGACCTGTCGGGGGCACCGTGACGTCGGCGATCACCGCTCGCGATCTGCGCCTCGCGTTCGTCGCGCGAAGGGAGGTGGCCCTCCTCGACGTACGCGAAGAGAGAGCGTTCGCGCGCGGCCATCCTCTCTTCGCGAGCCAGATTCTTCCGGACCGCATCGAGGTCGAGAGCCCCGTGCGCTTGCCACGGAAGGCGACCTTGATCGTCGTGTACGACGACGGCGAGGGACGCGCCCAAGCCGCCTACGATCGTCTTGCCGCGCTGGGCTATTCGAACGTCCACGTCCTCGCGCGGGGCCTTACGGGGTGGCGAGAAGAAGGCTTCGAGCTCTTCGAGGACGTCAACTCGTACAGCAAAGCGTTCGGCGAGCTGGTCGAAGCACGGCGCCATACGCCTTCGCTCTCCGCGGGGGAGGTGCACGCTCTCCTCGAAAGCCGCGCGGACGTCGCCATTCTCGACGCCCGTCGTTTCGACGAATACCAAACGATGAGCATCCCCTCGGCGACGAGCGTGCCGGGTGCCGAGCTCGTGCTGCACGCCCAGACGCTGGCGCCCGACGCCAAAACCACGATCGTGGTGAACTGCGCGGGGCGCACGCGAAGCATCATCGGCGCCCAGTCGCTCATCAACGCCGGAATTCCGAATCCGGTCGTCGCGCTCCGGAATGGCACGATCGGCTGGCGGCTCGCGGGGCAGTCGCTCGAGACGGGACAAGCCCGGCGGGCACCGGCCGTTTCGACCGAGGCAGTCCAAGTCGCGCGGCATCGCGCGCGCGCCGTCTCCTACCGGGCCGGCGTTCTTCGCGTGCGCAGTCGCGACCTCGCAGACCTGCGCGCCCTCGACGAGCGCGCTCTCTATTGCTTCGACGTTCGATCGCCCGAGGAGTACGCGGCCGGCCATCCGCGCGGCTTTCGGCACGCGCCGGGAGGCCAGCTCGTACAGGAGATCGACGTGTTCGCCCCTGTGCGCGGGGCCCGCGTCGTCCTTCATGACGACATCGGCGCGCGCGCGGACATGACCGCCTCGTGGCTCGCCCAAATGGGATGGGACGTTTACGTCCACGACGGGCCTTTCGAGGGCTCGGTCGATCCCGACGCCGATACGGCGCTGCCCCCGCGGCCCACGGCAGGGCGTTACCGTCGCCCCTACGAGGGCATCGACCACGCCGAGGACGCGATGCGCGCCTATCTCGAATGGGAATACGGGCTCGTCGATCAGCTCTCGCGCGACGGGACCCATGGCTTCTTCGTGATCTGAAGTTTCTTGAATCCGAGGTTTGAGGATGCCCGAGCACGCCCGTTTCGAGCGCTCTCCCAGAGAGCTGCAGAATCCCATGGACCCCGATGCAGGCCGCGATCCTTCGCTGGATTCGGAGCGACCCGTCTCGTTTCCAATCGCTCCCCCCGCGCCGCCGACGCGGACCGGATCGAGTCTGTCTGCGTGGATCTTCGGGTGCTCGCTCCTCGTGCACGCACCCGCCGCGCTCGCGCTGGCGAGCACCTACCATCCCGCGCACGCAAAGCACGTTCAGGAAGTCGAGATTGAAATGACACGGCCGCCGGAGCCGCCTCCGCCTCCACCCGAGCCTCCCCCTCCCGAACCGCCACCGCCCCCTCCGGTGGCTGCGCCGCCCCCGCAGGCCCCGCGCGTTCATCTCCAGGCAGCGCCCATCAGCGCGGCCCCGACGGCGCCCCTCGGCGACACTCCCAACGTCGTCGCACAGGTCGGTGAACTCGCAGCCCCCGCGCCGCCTCCTCCTGCGCCGCCGGAGGTTCCTGCCGCGCCGCCACCGCCACCACCGCC
>Ga0210391_10004031_pt1 | contig 12357 bp, 9 predicted proteins | sample IncBWC12OmetaG_FD_160573 | JGI IMG/M metagenome (GOLD analysis project Ga0210391, IMG submission 160573) | Forest soil microbial communities from Barre Woods Harvard Forest LTER site, Petersham, Massachusetts, United States - Inc-BW-C-12-O ... | reverse complement strand
CAATGATCTCGCCAGTGCTTCACGCAGCCGCGTCGGGCCGTTGAAGCCACCGTGCGAGTTCTTCGGGCGCCAGGCGGTCTCCATGCCGCTGCCCTCGATCACCAGCGGCGCATCCGGCAGCACCGAGGCCGGCGTAAAGCCATCTTCGAGCGCACCGGAATACAAGAAAGGTTTGAAGCCGGAGCCCGGCTGGCGTTTCGCCTGGACCGCGCGGTTGTATTTGTTGCTGAAGTAGTCGAAGCCGCCGACCAGCGCCGAGACGCCACCGTCGGTCGGATCGAGCGAGACCAGCGCGGCCTGGGCCTCGGGGACCTGCACCAGCTGCGCGGCATGGGTACCGTCGGTATAGATATAGATGACGTCGCCGCGGTTGAGGATTTCGCTGGCCGCCTTCGGCGCAGGTCCGATGCGCTCGTTGTCGAGCTGCTTGTGCGCCCAGGCCAGACCGTCCCAGTTGATCTGCTGGAACCCATAGTCCTTGGCATAGACCTTGGCCGACTGGTCGGCGACCTGGGTCACCACGGCCGGGGTGAGCGGCCCGACCGGCGTGTATTCATCGAGCAGGTCTTCCAGATCCGACTCGTCGGCGTTCGCCGGCACCTCCACATGCGCGGTCGCTCCACGCCAGCCGTAGCGACGGTCATATTCGATGAGCCCGAGCCGCACGGCCCGGTTGGCGGCCGTCTGCAGGCGGCTGTCGATGGTCGTGTAGACCTTGAAGCCGGCCGTTTCGGCCTTCAGGCCGAAGCGTCTGCGCACTTCCTGTCGGGCCATTTCGGCCACGTACTGCGCATCGACGTCATACAAGGGGGCATGGGTGCGGGCTTCGACCGGCTCGGCGTTGGCCGCGGCCGCGGTCGCTGCATCGATGAATCCCAGGTCCTTCATGCGCCGCAGCACATAGGTACGGCGGACCTTCGCGAACTGCGGATTGACGATGGGGTTGTAGCGCGAGGGCAGCTGCACGATGCCCGCGAGCGTTGCCGCCTGGGCGACCGACAACTGATCGAGCGGCTTGCCGTAGAAGGTTTCGGCGGCCGCCGCGACGCCGTAGGCGCGCTCACCGAAGAACACCACGTTCAGATAGAGCGCAAAGATCTCCTGCTTCGTGAACTCATGCTCCATGCGATAGGTCAGGAAGGCCTCCGCGAGCTTGCGCCGCCAGGTCTTATCGAGCGTGAGGTACAGCTGCCGGGCGGCCTGCTGCGTGATCGTGCTGGCACCCTGGGCGCGATCGCCGGAGATGACGTCGACCACGATGGCGCGCAGCACGCCCTGGTAGTCGATGCCGTGGTGCTGGAAGAAGCGGTCGTCCTCGGAGGCCAGGAAGGCGTGCTTGACGAGGTCCGGGATCTGCTCCCAGGTCACCGGGATGCGGCGCTGCTCGCCGATCTGCGCAATCAGATTGCCGTCGCGGGTGTACACGCGCAGCGGTACCTGCATTTCGACGTTGCGCATTGCATCAACGGACGGCAGCGAGGGCTCCAGATAGAGATAGCAGCCCGCGAGGCCCATAGCCCCAAGAAGTGTGATCAGGATCACACCGCCCGCGGCCGCGATCAGCAATGACAAGTAGTTTCGTTTCACAGAACCCGACTGTATCCGCTTGATTAGGTTTCAACTGCTATGCATAGTAGCTGCCGACATTAAGGGCAAACTCACTGAAAGGTGGGGACGCAAAGCTTCCGGTCTACGGGTCCGAGTGCCTACGACAGCGGGGCTGCCGGCTGAGACGTTAAACGATCCCGTCGCCAGGGGCCATGCATGGTACGGGCCGCGCCAGCCGCAGTCGTTCGCTTGCCACTCCCTCATGGATATCCGGAGCCTTGTCTCCCCAAGAGCTGATTGGACCATACGCATATCAAAACGTTGGCGGCGACGGGATCGCGCAAGTGTGACGGCGGCGGCATTTCCTGCTCACGCATTGCCACATGATTGGGGTTCGCGGTGATTCATGAGCCGTCTCACGTTCTATTTAACTTTTCACTGTTATATAGTGACTCAAGATTTTATCCTGCACGGGCGTTTTCGGCTGTAACTTACTGATAAGGAATCAGAATGTTCCTCCTACAGGGTAAGTATCGCCCGCTCGTCGGCCTTGACATAACGACATCCTCGATAAAACTTATCGAACTGTCGATGTCCGGTGGGCAATACCGGGTGGAGGCCTATTCGGCCGAACCCACCCCGCAGAACGCGGTGAACGAGCAGACCATCGTCGACGCCGAGGCGGTCGGTGAGGCCGTGAAGCGCTGCATCAAACGCTCCGGCACCCGCAGCCGCGAGGTCGCCATTGCGATCAACGGCGATGCAGCAATTACCAAGGTCATCCAGATGCCCCGCGCCCTGCGCGCCGCGGATCTGGAGGCCCAGGTGGAAATGCAGGCCGATCAGTACATCCCCTTCCCGATGGATGAAGTCAGCTACGACTTCGAGGTCCTGGGCCCTTCGGAGAAGGAGGCCGAGACCAACGATGTGCTGCTGGTCGCGACCCGCACCGAAAACGTCGAGCAGCGCCAGGCCGCGATCAATGCCGCGGGCCTCACCGCCAAGATCGTGGATGTCGAGGCCTTCGCGCTCGAGAACGCCTGCAAGCTGATGACGCACCAGATGCCCGACGGCGGCATCGATCGCTCGATCGCGGTGGTCGATTTCGGCGCCACCAGCACCACCTTCAGCGTGCTGCGCAATCTGAAGGTTGTCTACACGCGCGATTTCGCCTTCGGCGGGCAGCAGCTCACCGAGGAGATCATGCGCACCTACGGGCTGTCGATGGAGGAAGCCGGTCGCGCCAAGAAGGAAGGCGGCCTGCCCGGCAACTACCAGTCCGAAGTGCTGGACCTGTTCATCGATGACATGACGCAGCAGGTCAGCCGTTCGCTGCAGTTCTACCTCGCCTCCGGCTCGGGCCGCGAGCAGCCGGAGAAGATCCTGGTGTGCGGCGGCTGCGCGAACATCTCCGGCGTCGGCGATGTGATTTCCAGCCGCGTCGGAATTTCCGCCGAAAAGGGCGATCCGCTGGGACAGATGAAGCTGTCCTCGCGTGCGAAGGCCCAGGCGGTGGCCCGTGATGCCACGGCGCTGCTGACAGCCTGCGGTCTGGCTCTGAGGAGTTTCGACTGACATGCCACGGATAAACCTCCTCCCCTGGCGTGACGAACAACGCCGCGAGCGCCAGCTGCAGTTCCTGATCGCCCTGGGTGGCGCCACCCTGTTCGCGATCCTGCTGGCGTTTCTGGGTTACCTGATGTTCACCTCGATGATCGACGGTCAGCAGCGTCGCAATGACCGGCTGCGCACCGAGATCAAGGGCCTCGACAAGCAGATCGAGGAGATCAACAGCCTCGAGACCTCCAAGCAGAACTTCATCGCGCGCATGGAGATCATCGAGAAGCTGCAGGGCTCGCGCCCGGAGATCGTGCATATATTCGATGAGATCGTGAAGGTCATGCCGGATGGCGCCTACCTCACCGCCATCAAGCAGACCGATCAGAAGTTTCGCTTCGATGGCGTGGCGCAGTCGAGCACACGCGTCTCGGCCTTCATGCGCAACATCGACTCCTCCGAGTGGCTGCGCAATCCGGAACTGCAGGTGGTGGCGGCGGATCCCGCGACCGGCGGTCAGGGGTTCACGGTGTTCGCCAACGAGGTTCCGAACAGCGCCGATGCACCGGAGCCCACCACCGGACCGAAACCCGCCAAGGGCGGAGTGCGCAGGGGGCCCGGACAATGAATCTGATCGAAGAACTGCGGTCACTTGACCCGCGCGAGCCCGGCCGCTGGCCGCTGCCGATCCGCATCGGCGCGGTGGTGATCTGGCTGGTGCTGCTGACGTTCATCCTCGGCTATTTCTTCGTCTGGACGAACGAGAGCCCGATTCTGACCCAGTATCAGAACGAAGAGCAGTCGCTGCGCCAGGAATTTCGTACCAAGCATGCCCAGGCGGTGAATCTGAGCGTCTACAAGCAGCAGCTCGGCGACATCGAGCGCTCCTTCGGCGCCCTGCTGCGCCAGCTGCCGGGACGCACCGAGGTGCCGAATCTGCTGGTGGAAATTTCCCAGGCCGGCGTCGGTGCGGGCCTGTCGGAGAAATTGTTTCAGCCGGGTACGGAAGTGAAGAAGGACTTCTACGCCGAACTGCCGATTCGCATCCGGCTCTCCGGCAGCTACCATCAGTTCGGCCAGTTCGTCAGCGGCATCGCCGCCCTGCCGCGCATCGTCACGCTGCATGACATCGAGATCCATCCGGCCGGCGCCGCCGGCGCCGGTGGTGCCGGCTTCGACAATCTCACCCTGGACCTGACGGCGAAGACCTACCGCTATCTTGATCAGGACGAGCTCGGTGGCGGGGGCGCGGAACCCAACAAAAATGGTGCACATAAATGAGCGCCTTTAACGCCGCCCCGCGCCTCCCGCTCGTGCCGCTGCTGCTGCTGAGTTTTCTCGTTGCCACGGCCGCGGGTCTCGCCGGCTGCTCCGGTGGCGATGATGACCTGCAGAATTTCATCACGGAGACCAACAAGGAGGCCGGCGGTCGTGTCGAGCCCCTCCCCGAGGTCAAGCCGTACCAGACCTACGCGTACGTCGACATGAACCTGCGCTCGCCGTTCATGCCGACCTCGCCCAATGCAAGCAATCCGAATCTGCGGCCCGACGCGCATCGCAACCGAGAGTTCCTCGAGCAGTACTCGCTGGATACCATGAAGATGGTCGGCTCGATGCAGCAGGCGGGACAGTTATTTGGCTTGGTCCAGACCAAGGACGGTCTGGTGCATCGGGTCATCGTCGGCAATTACATTGGCACGAACGACGGCAAGATCACCAGTATCAGTCCATCAAAGATCGACGTCCGCGAAATTGTTCCGGACGGCCTGGGTGGCTACATCGAGCGCCCGGCGGCGCTCGCGTTGAACGATTAGCCGAACGGCTGCAGGGAGTTCTCAAAAATGATACGTCTCAACCCGTTGAACCGGATCCAGAGCGCCTTAGCGACGCTCCTGACCGCGCTCATCGTAGGTTCAACCCTCCTGTCGTCGGCCCACGCCGCGGACAGCAACACCCTGACAGCCATCGACGTACGGCCGATGTCGGGACAGCAGCTGCAGTTGACCCTGAAGCTGTCGGGTCCGGCACCGCAGCCGAACAGCTTCACCATCGACAATCCCGCGCGCATTTCGGTGGACCTGCCGGGCACCACGCTCGCGCTGACCTCGAGGCGCATTGATGTGCGCTCCGGCGGTCTCGACACCATTCTGGCGGCGCAGACCGCGGATCGCAGCCGTCTGGTCTTGAACCTCGACAAGATGATGCCCTACAACATGAAGGTCGACGGCAACAACATCGTCATCACCCTGGGTGCGCTCCCGGCCGTGGCCGGCGGGGCCAATGCCGCGGCCCCCGCCACGACCGACGGCGCCGCCCCCGTCACCGTCGGCAGCACGCCGCGCAGCATCGAGAGCATCGACTTCCGCCGCAGCGTCGATGGCGCGGGGCGCGTCGTGGTGCGTTTGTCCGACCCGCATACCCCGATCAACCTGCGCCAGGTCGGCGATCAGGTCGTGGTCGATTTCACGGGCACCGAGCTGCCGCAGAAGCTGATGCGGCGCTTCGATGCCACGGACTTCGGCACCTCGGTCACGAGTTTCGATGCCACCCGTTCGGGCAACGATGCCCGCCTGATCATCAGTGCGAAGGGCGACTACGAGCAGCTGGCGTACCAGACCAACGATCAGTACGTGGTCGAGATCCAGCCGCAGCGTAAGGTCACGGCGGCGGTGGATGAGAAGCGTCAGTACACCGGCGAAAAGATGACCATGAACTTCCAGGACATCGACACCCGGGCGCTGCTGCAGCTGCTGGCTGACACCAGCGGCCAGAACATCGTGGTCAGCGACTCGGTGCGCGGCAGTGTCACCTTGCGACTGCAGAACGTGCCCTGGGATCAGGCGCTGGACATCGTGCTGCGCACCAAGGGCCTGGACAAGCGCCAGGACGGCAACGTGATCATCGTCGCGCCGGCCGAGGAAATCGCGGCCCGCGAGAAGGCCGAACTGGCCGCGCGCAAGGATCTGCAGGAACTCGAGCCGCTGCGCTCGGAGTATCTGCAGGTCAACTATGCCAAGGCACAGGACATGGCGGTCCTGATCAAGTCGACGGGACGCTCGCTGCTCTCACCGCGCGGCAACGTGTCGGTCGATGCCCGCACCAACACGCTCCTGCTGCAGGATACCGCCGATAGGCTCGAGGACATTCGGCGGCTGGTGACGACGCTGGATATTCCGGTACGTCAGGTCCGCATCGAGTCGCGCCTGGTCATCGTCAACAACGATTTCGAGCGCGAATTGGGTGCGATCCTGGGCTTCACCGGCGTCAACAAGAATGGCGCCAACGGACTCATCACGACCACCGGCACCGCGGCGGGCACCGACAACATCGTCTCCTCGGCCCTGACCAACCTCGCCTCCAGCGGGTCGATCAATCCGGTCTCGCTGCCCACCGGGAGCAATGCGGCGAACCGCTACAACGTCAACCTGCCGGTCTCCAGTCCGGCAGGCAGCATCGCCTTGGGCGTGCTCGGATCCGACTACCTGCTGGACCTGGAGCTGTCGGCCGCGCAGACCGAAACGCGCGCCGACATCATCTCCTCGCCGAGCGTAATCACGGCCAACCAGAAGCAGGCCACGATCATGCAGGGTACGGAAATTCCGTACCAGGAATCGGCCTCCAGCGGCGCGACCTCCATTCAGTTCAAATCCGCCGTACTGCAGCTGCAGGTGACCCCGCAGATCACGCCTGACAACCGCATCATCCTGGACCTCGATGTGAAGAAAGACACCGTCGGCACGATCGTCGTGGCCTCGGGCGGCGTCAACGTACCTTCGATCGACACCCAGGAGATCACCACGCAGGTGCTGGTGAGTGACGGTCAGACCGTGGTCCTCGGCGGCATCCTGCAGACCACGCACCGAATTGACGAGACGAAAGTGCCCTATCTGGGCGACGTGCCGATCCTGGGGAATCTGTTCAAGACAACAACCAAGACTGACGACAAGGACGAGCTGCTGATCTTTGTGACGCCGAAAATCATCCACGAAGGTGTCAACGTCTACTGAGGGACTTCGACAGTCATTTGGTAATTATCGCAACGAATTTTCAGGTGAGACATGCGTAAATTCTGGTCGACTTTGGTCCCGCTGCTGCTCGCGGCAACGCTCGCAGGCTGCGGTGGCGCGAGTGATAACCCGTTCAATCCGTCGAGCGGCACGGGCACGACGGGTACCGGCACTGGGACTGGCACTACGGGCACGGGCACCGGCACCACGACTACGGTCACCGCAGCGGAGCTGACGGTCACCAGCAGCACGCCGACGATTCCGGCGGATGGCTCGGCCAATGCCACCATCACGGCACTCGCGAAGAACGACAACAACAATCTCATCGCCGGCGTAAACGTCTGCTTCAAGGCCTCCGCTGGCGGCATTGCCGTCACCGGCGGCACCAATGGCTGCGTCCTCACTGCCGCGGACGGCTCCGCGACGGCGACCCTGAGCACGGCCGGTTCATCGACCCTCGGGACCATCACGGTCACGGCCACCGCGGGGGCGCAGGTCGCGACCACCACCGTGCAGGAAGTAGCCGCCTCCTCGACCGGCTCGACGACCGTGCAAATGGGTAACGGCACGGGCACCGGCTTCGTGGCGGGTGCCATCGGCGTCGGCGTGGGTACCGCGCAGTTGCCGGCGGGTGGCACGACGGGCCTGACGGTCTCGATCGTCGATTCGAATGACAATCTCTATACGGCCGCACCGGTAACGGTGACGTTCAACTCGCCGTGCGCGGCCAACAGCCTGGCAACCATCACTGCGACCACCGCCAATGGCGGTGCCGTCGGTACGGCAGTGACGAGCAATGGCATTGTGAACGCCACCTACGCGGCCTCGGGCTGCAGCGGCTCGGATCCGATCACCGCCACCGCCACGGTCGGCTCCCAGAATCTCGCGGCGACGGGCAGCGTGACGGTGGCTGCCGCCGCGATCGGCTCGATTCAATTCGTGAGCGCCAGCAACACGACCATTGGGCTCAAGGGAACGGGGCTCAACCAGACTGCGACGCTGATCTTCAAAGTGGTGAACTCCACCGGCGGCCCGTATCCGGGCGTGACGGTCACGTTCACTCCCAATACCACGGTCGGCGGTCTGTCGATTTCGCCCGCGACTGCGGTGTCGGGCTCCGACGGCACGGTTCAGACCACCGTGAATGCGGGCACCGTGCATACGGCGGTCCGGGTAACGGCGAGCATCACCTCTCCGGCGGCCTTGAGCACCCAGTCGAGCCAGCTCACCGTGTCGACGGGTCTGCCGACCTCGAACGGCTTCTCGATCGCGGTGGGTAAGGCGACTTATTTGACTTTCACGTCGACTCTGGCCTGCCCCAATGTCGAGTCCTGGAGCGTTGACGGGGTGACGGTGCCGGTCACGGTGATCCTGTCGGATCGCTACTCGAACCCGGTTCCGGATGGCACGGCGGTGGCCTTCAGCACCGACGGCGGTCAGATCATGGGTAGTTGCAACACTACCGGAGGGCAGTGCACCACCACCTGGACGAGCTCCAATCCCCGGCCCCAGAGCCCAATTGCCACGCCGTTCGTCCCTGCGCCGACCCCATCCTTGACCAATCCGGTTAACCCCAATCCCCCCACCGTCCCCTATATCTATGATGGCCGCGGCGTGATTCTGGCGACCGCCATCGGCGAGGAGTCCTTCGACGACGTGAGTGGCAGCGGCTTCTATGTGGCGGGCGACTCATTCGCCAACCTCGGCGAGCCGTATCGCGACGACAACGAGAATGGCTCGTACGACTTAGGCGAGTACTTCCTCGACTTCTACAATAAGGGCAGCTATCTGGGTCCGAGCGGTTCCTTCATCGGAATCACCTGCACGGGTACAACGGCGACGAGCACCTGTACCCAAAACACGCTGGCGATCGGCGTGTCACACTTGCTGACGATGTCGACTAGCGGCGCTGTTATTGCCTACGTTAGCGCTGCTTCCAGCGGCGTGACGGGTTCGGGCAGCGGGCTCACGCTTTCGACATCCGGAGGCACCGTGGTCTTTAATGTGCAGGACGAGAATGGCAATGCCATGGCCGCCGGAACCACGGTGTCGATGTCCACGGGTAACGCCGCTGCCATGACCGCCACGCAGGTCGGTGCAACTGTCGTGGGCTGCGACGCCGGCAAAGGCGGCGAGGACTATGCCGTCAACTTGGGCGCTGTAGCGGCAGGTAATACGACTCTGACAGTCTCGGTCGCATCGCCGATGGGCACAGTCACGTATCTGATCGTTCCGGTGACCGTGCTGTAGCGTAATCCTGTCCGGCTGGCGCGGCTTGCAGCTATGCTTCCGCGCCTATGCTGGGCAAACGCAACATCTACCTCGTCGGCCCGATGGGCTCCGGCAAGAGCGCCGTGGGCCGGATTCTGGCGCGCATGGTCGACGCGCCGTTTCTGGACAGCGACGCGGAGATCGAGAAGCGCACCGGCGTCGACATTTCCTACATCTTTGAACGCGAAGGCGAGGCGCGATTCCGTCAGCGCGAACGCGAAGCGATCGAGGCCCTGACCGCGATCGAACCCCTGGTGCTGGCCACCGGGGGTGGCGCCATTCTGCTGCCGGAGAATCGCGCGCTGCTGTCCCAGCGCGGCAGCGTGATCTACCTCATGACCTCGGTCGATCAGCAGGTTAACCGGGTGAGCCATGCCCGGCATCGTCCGTTGCTGGCCAACGTCGATCCGGAAGCGAAGCTGCGGCAGCTGATGGCAGAGCGCGAGCCGCTTTATTGCGCGGTTGCGGACTTCAAGGTGAGCACGGATGGCCGCCGGATCCAGGCGGTCGCCGAGGAAATCATCAAGGCCCTGGGTTTTCCGATCGCGGGTGGCTGAGGGACTATAATCCCCGCATCGTGACCACTCTGACCGTCGAACTTGGCGCGCGCAGCTACCCGATTCTGATCGGGCCGGCATTGCTGGAGAATGCCGAGCTGCTCGATAAGCACGTGCCGGCCGGCACCGTGCTGCTGGTCAGCAACACGACGGTCGCGCCGCTGTATGCCGCGGCGCTCAGGCGGGGGCTGAAGGACCGCAACGTCATCGAAGCCATCCTGCCGGACGGCGAGGCCTACAAAACGCTCGTGACGCTCGCGCGAATCCTGGATGTGGCGGTGGCAAACCGCCTGGCGCGCGACAGCTCGGTGGTGGCACTCGGGGGCGGGGTCGTCGGCGACATGGCGGGTTTTGCGGCGGCCTGCTACCAGCGTGGGGTCGATTTCGTGCAGGTTCCGACCACGCTCCTGGCACAAGTGGATTCCTCGGTCGGCGGCAAGACCGGCGTCAATCACGTCGGGGGCAAGAATCTGATCGGCGCCTTCCATCAGCCGATCGCGGTGATCGCCGACACCGATACCCTGAGGACGCTCCCGCCGCGCGAGCTGCGCGCGGGCCTCGCGGAGATCATCAAGTACGGCCTGATCCATGATGCCGCGTTCTTCGATTGGCTGGAGGTCAACATCGATCGGCTGCTGGCGGGGAATTCGATCGCCTTGACCCATGCGATCCGCCGCTCCTGCGAGATCAAGGCGCAGATCGTCGGTGCGGATGAGCGCGAACACGGGGACCGTGCCTTGCTGAATCTCGGCCACACCTTCGGTCACGCGATCGAATCGGCGACGGGCTATGGCACCTGGCTGCACGGTGAGGCGGTGGGCGCCGGCATGCTGATGGCGGCGGCGATGTCCAAGGAATGTGGCTATCTGAGCGCTGCGGACGTCGCGCGGCTGCGGGCGCTGCTGCACCGGGTCGGGTTGCCCCTCGCCGCGCCGGATGTCTCACCGGAGGCGGCGCTCGAGCATATGAAGATCGACAAGAAGGTGAAGGCAGGGCGCATGCGCTTCGTGCTGCTGCAGCGCATCGGCGCGGCGCTGGTCACGGCGGACTATCCGGCCGAGGCTTTGCAGGCAACGCTCAGCGGTTACTTCGGCTGATCGTGCCGCGGGCCACGCGCAAAACATCGGGCCTCGCCCCCTACGCGGCGGCAGAGCCCGACTCGCGCGGCCGCCGCTTCCCGGAACCCGCGCCGCGGTTCCGCGGCGAATACCAGCGCGACCGTGATCGCATCATCCATTCGAACGCCTTTCGGCGCCTCGTCTACAAGACCCAGGTTTTCGTCAATCACGAGGGCGATCTGTACCGGACCCGTCTGACCCATTCGATGGAGGTCGCGCAGATCGCGCGAACGATCGCGGCCGCGCTGAACCTGAATGAGACCCTGGCCGAGGCGATCTGCCTGGCGCACGACCTCGGCCACACCCCCTTCGGTCATGCGGGCCAGGATGCGCTCAATGCCTGCATGCGCCCCTTCGGCGGCTTCGAGCACAACCTGCAGTCGCTGCGGGTGGTCGATGAGCTCGAAGACCGGTACGCGGACTTTCACGGCCTCAACCTCACTTTCGAATGCCGCGAGGGGATTCTCAAGCACTGCTCGCTGCGCAACGCCCGGCAGCTGGGGGAACTGGGCGAGCGCTTCATACGACGTCGCCAACCATCACTTGAGGCGCAGCTGTCGAATCTCGCCGACGAGATCGCCTATAACAATCACGATGTCGCCGACGGTCTGCGCGCCGGTCTCATCTCGCTCGATGATCTGAACGAGGTCGACTCGTTTGCGAACCAGCACCGCAAGGTCCTCGCGCAATACACGGACCTGCCGCAGCGGAAGGTCATTCACGAGACCATCCGCCGTGTCATCAACCACGTCGTCAGTGACCTCATCCAAACGACCCGCCGGAATATCGAGGAAGCCGCACCCACTTCAGTGGCCGACGTCCGTGCACGCTCCAAACCACTGGTCTCATCTAACCCCGACGTCGCTCACGAGCAGCTCGAACTCAAGCGCTTCCTGAATGAGAGGGTCTACCGGCACTACAAGGTTCTGCGCATGACGTCCAAGGCAAGACTGGTCGTGACCCGTTTATTTGATACCTTCGTCGCTGACCCCCAGCTGATGCCCACCGAGAACCAGGAGTCGGTCGCACTACTCGAGGGCAAACTCGGCGCGGCTGGACGTGCCCGGGCTGTGGCGGACTACATCGCGGGGATGACGGATCGTTATGCGATCCTGGAGCATCAGCGGCTGTTTGATCCGGGGGAAAGGACTTGAGGGGAGGCGCTGGTCCGTGACTGATGTGAATTTAGGAGACACTATCATTGCGCCGCGGTAAGTCTGCTAGGGAAGCTCTGCACAGCGGCCTGTGCGAGCGGTATTTAAACGGATGATCATGGGTTTAAAGGGAGAGTTCGGTGCG
>Ga0210391_10004030_pt1 | contig 12358 bp, 14 predicted proteins | sample IncBWC12OmetaG_FD_160573 | JGI IMG/M metagenome (GOLD analysis project Ga0210391, IMG submission 160573) | Forest soil microbial communities from Barre Woods Harvard Forest LTER site, Petersham, Massachusetts, United States - Inc-BW-C-12-O ... | reverse complement strand
AAAGTACATACTTTTGCCTGAGGCGTTCCGACGCCCAGATAAAACAAATATGGAATATAATACAGTACGCACCAAGATGCTCATGCGCGAATATGGTCGCCATATTCAGCAGATGGTGGATTACCTGATGACCATCGAGGATAAAGAAAAACGCCAGCGAAACGCCTACGCCCTGATAGAACTGATGGGATTCCTGAATCCCCACTTACGGAATGTAGAAGACTTCAGGCATAAATTGTGGGACCACCTTTTCCTGATCAGTGATTTCAAACTGGATGTGGAAAGCCCTTATCCCATTCCTACCCGGGAAACATTGAAAGCCAAGCCTGAGCGCCTTCCCTATCCCAAGCGTTATCCCAAGTTCAATCACCTGGGAAAGAATATCGAAATCGTCATCGACAAAGCCCTCGCCGAGGAAGACGCCGACAAGCGCCAGGGTTTCGCCAATGCAATCGCCTACTACATGAAGCTGGCCTACAGCAACTGGCATAAAGAATTGGTCCATGATGACTCCATCCAGGCGGAGCTGACCAATCTGACGCATGGGCAACTTGAATTCAACAACAAGCCCTTCGTCAAGCACCGTGTTAGCCCCGAAAGGGAGGAGTTCATCAGCAACGTGGGCAAACCCCGCCACAAGCAGCATTTTGCCCGAAATAACCAGGGTGGGAACCGTGACAGGGGCGGCAACCGTGACATGAATGGCAACCGTGACATGGGAGGCAACCGGGATATGGGTGGCAACCGTCAGGGTGGCAACAACAACCGTCCGGGCAATAACCGCGACAACCGTGGAGGAGGAAACGGGGGCGGGAACAACAACCGGTTCAATAAAAAACGCTTTAAGTAGTGAGTTCATTTGAAGTAACGGGCGGAAAAAAGCTGTCCGGCACCATCACCCCCCAGGGAGCCAAGAACGAAGCCCTTCAAGTCATCTCCGCAGTACTCCTCACTTCCGAGCCCGTCACCATCACCAACATTCCGGATATCCTGGACGTAAACCTGCTCATCGAACTTCTCGGTGAAATGGGGGTATCCATCGAACGTCCGGCCAGGGACACCTGCACCTTCAGGGCCGACACCGTTGACATCGACTATCTCCAAAGCGAAGCTTTCCGTTTAAAAGGGGGCCGTCTGCGTGGTTCCATAATGATCGCCGGACCGATGCTGGCGCGTTTTGGCAAGGCCTTCATACCCAAACCGGGAGGCGATAAGATCGGTCGTCGTCCCCTGGACGCACACATTATCGGCTTTGAAAAGCTGGGCGTTCGTTTCGACTTTCACGAAGGAGATAACTTTTTCACCCTGGATGCGCGGGATATGCGAGGGACCTATCTGCTGTTGAGCGAACCCTCCGTGACCGGTACCGCCAATATCGTCATGGCCGCCTGCATGGCGAAGGGCCGTACCATGATCTACAACGCCGCTTGCGAACCCTATATCCAACAGCTCTGCCACATGATCAACCGCATGGGCGGAAAAATCCATGGGATCGGCAGCAACCTCCTGACCATCGACGGGGTAGAAAGCATGGGCGGAACCGAGCACCGGATGCTGCCCGATATGATCGAGGTCGGATCCTTCATCGGCCTGGCCGCGATGACGCAAAGCCCCATTACGATCCGGAATGCGGGGATCGAGCACCTCGGCCAGATACCTGATAAATTCAGGCAAATAGGTGTGGAGCTGGCTTTGAGCGGCGATGATATCTTCGTCCCCGAGCAGGATATTTATACGATTCAGAACTTACTGGACGGCGGCATTCCCACCATATACGACCATCCATGGCCGGGCTTTACTCCCGACCTGATCAGCATCATCCTCGTCGTGGCCACCCAGGCGCGGGGGAGCGTCCTGATCCACCAGAAGATGTTCGAAAGCCGCCTGTTCTTTACGGATAAGCTCATGGACATGGGTGCCCAAATCATCCTCTGCGACCCCCATAGGGCCGCCGTCATCGGCCTGGGCAGGCAAAAGCGCCTCCGGGGCATCACCATGAGCAGCCCCGATATACGCGCCGGGGTTGCCCTTCTGATCGCCGCGCTGAGCGCGGAAGGGAAAAGCACGATACAAAATATCGAGCAGATAGACAGGGGGTATCAGTACATTGACGAACGCCTTCGTTTATTGGGGGCCGAGATTAGGCGGGTCTGACGGCCCAGCGGCGACGCCCCAGCGGCGCTCTTTGGGGCTTTTCGGGCCGTCCACCCAACGTTTCCCATCTTTTATTCGTTATATTGGTAAAAAGGCCGCTCGCCAAGATTTGCATCCGGGACAGATCGATGAATGGATAGAGGGGTGCCGGAGGGACGACAGAAGGTCCCAGGAATCGCTCTACAAGCACTTCTATCCTGCTTTATACAGGATATGTCAGCGCTATTGCCCGGACGATATGGAAACCATGTCCGTGCTCAATGACGGATTTCTGAAGGTATTCACCAAGATCCATAAATACAATGCTAACCTGGGGGCTATAGAGGCCTGGATAAAGACCGTGATCACGCACACCGCCATCGATCACGTTCGGAGTCGCAACCGAAAGGCCTTCCAGGTCGTACATATCGAAAACATGGGTGACATCCCCGAAGCGGAAGTCCCCCTGCCCGATCTCGACCCTGGAATCCTGTTGCAGGGTATACGGTGTCTGCCCCAGACGACCAGAGCTGTCTTGAATATGCACCTTTTCGATGCCTTTTCCCATAAGCAGATCGCTTCCGTCCTGGGAATCAGTGAGAGCACTTCCCGCTGGCACCTTACGGAGGCCCGAAAGAAACTAAAACAATACTTCTCGGAAAGCGTGCCCCTGGTGGACGTTCCCAAGAAAAAAAATATGTATTCATGAAGGACGAATTGTTTGACCACTTAAAGCATAAGTTATCCGAGACGGAAATCCCCGGCCCGGATCAGGGTTGGCTGCACATGCGGGCTTTGCTGGAGGCGAATGCGCCTGCAAGGCCCGTCTCTTTTCCGCGTGTATGGTACGCGGCCGCTGCCTGCCTGGCGTTGGCGGCTGGTGCATGGGCGCTGATTCACTATTCGGCCGCTTTCAAGTCCGGGGGGCAGGCGGTTGTTGCGCCGGCAATTCATGGGGCGGCCTTGCAGGCCCCGGCGACCACCGCGGCGGCCGCGGGCGCGACATCTGCCGCGGCAGCGCGTGCAACATCAGCGGGCGTGGGCGTGACGACGAGCACGGGCGTGACGACCAGCGCAGGCCCGGTGAGGAATCATGCGACGGCGAACCCTGCGGTAACGGATGGGCTGCCGACAACCGCAGGCACAACCCCGACGACAGCGGCGACGGGCCCGACGGAGGTTACTTCGGATGCCGGAATCGCCCTTTCCACCGCAAAAGGTGGCTTCAATCTCCTGGACAAACCCCAATCCCCTCCCCTGGCCACTGAATATAAAACAATAAGGCCCGCCGTCGGGCCCGTACATCCGGCCCATCATTCGCGGTGGAATTTTGAATTTGGGCTGGGCGCCAATTTCCCGGGAAGTTTCCGATTCGTTACCATCAACGGTAAGAAAAAATGGGAAGCGGGCGTCTATCCCGAGGTGAATGTATTGTATCGTCTGAACTCCCGGCTCAATCTGACAGCCGGGCTGGCCGCCCCTTCGCCGGTATCGTATTCCAAGACCCTCACGAATACGAGCCTGGAAACCGCGACGAATCCCGGACAGACTTACACCCAAAGCACCCGGATAGGCCGTTTGCTTTACGCGGACCTGCCGCTGGGGCTGAGTTGGATGGCCATTAAACACGTCAGCCTCGACGGTGGAATTCAATTTTCGCGCCTCTTGTCAAAACAATACGACACCCGTTCCAGTAAGGTAAATACACAGGGATTCACACCCTACGTTTTAGGTAACGCCGGTACGCCGCCGGTAGTGGAATATTCCGACGGGCAAGTGTTGAAAACGGATGCCCGGTACCAGTTGGGCGCCGCTTTCCACTGGAGGCGCCTAAGCGCGGGGGTGCAATACCAAAGCGGCCTGTTGCGCACGTATAATATCAGCGACGGACAGGGTAACAGCATCGAGAATCATACGAGCATCGCCAGGATGAGGATCATGTATAGTTTGAGGTAAAGCGCGCATTTTTTGCGTTCTTTGCAGCATCATGGATATGCGCACCCTGCAACCAATTATTATTTTTACCGCCCCATCGGGTGCCGGAAAAACGTCCATCGTCAGATACCTCCTCCGGAAAATCCCCCTGCTGAGCTTTTCCGTATCGGCGGCAACCCGCTCTCCGCGCGAGGAAGAGGTGAACGGCAAGGACTATTATTTCATGCCCCTGTCCGAGTTCCAGCAAAAGATCCAGGAAAATGACTTTGCCGAATGGGAAATGGTCTATGAGGGGAAGTATTACGGGACGCTGAGGTCCGAACTGGAACGCATCTGGGATTCGAACAAGGTCCCGGTGCTCGACGTAGACGTGAAGGGCGCCATCCACGTTCAACAACAATATCCGGCCCACACGCTTTCCGTGTTCGTGCAACCTCCCGGAATTGCCGAGCTCAAGAAAAGACTGGAAAGCAGGGGAACCGAAACCAAGGAAACCCTCGAGACGCGTCTCAATAAGGCGGAGTACGAACTATCTTTCAGCCGGCACTTCAAAACCGTCATCGAAAACAAGGAACTTTCGCAGGCCTGTGATGAAGCGGAGTCTGTGGTCATGGCCTTCCTGCGTGGCTTACGCCTCGTTTGACAATCCGCCGGAAATGGATTATTTTTAGCGCATGGATGTATCCAGTCTAATTGGAATTGTCATAACACTTTTGCTAACCGGGTTTTTTGCAGGAATAGAAACTGCCTTTTCCTCCGCCAATAAGCTTTCCATTGAATTAAAGAAAAAACAAGGCCTCGGCAGCGGCCGTATCCTTTCCAAGTTCCTGGAATCCCCGGCCAGACTGGTGGGCACCATTGTAATTGGCCTCAGCATCATCCTGGTCATTTACACCCTGTTGATGGACCGCTTCTTTGTCCCGATCTGGAAGCTTTTCCCTGGCATCACGCATTATGCCTACGCAAAGCTGCTGATCGAATCCCTCTTGACCGCCCTGCTTTTCCTGATCTTCGAATTCCTGTTCAGGTCCTTGTTCCGGGCCAAAAAGGACTATCTCCTTCCCTTCTTCGCCCGGACGCTCAAGTTCTTCTATACCATCTTGTTCCCGGTAGCCGCGTTCTTCGTGTACTTGTCAGAGTGGGTGCTCAAATACCTGTTTGACGTCCGCACCATTGAAAACAAAGACCTGTTCAACCGGGTAGACCTGGATCACTTCCTGCAGCAGCGGGAGCAATTGGATGAAGTACCTAACCAGGAACTAAATAAAGAGCTGTTCGAAAACGCCCTGTCGTTACCCAACATGCGCGTCAGGCAATGCCTGGTCCCCCGAAAGGAAGTGGAAGGGGTGGAAAAAAGTACGCCCATCGGGGAGGTCCGTCGAAAATTCATCGAAACCCAACTCAGCAAGCTGGTGGTATATGACCAGAATATCGACAATATCCAGGGATACATCCACCAGCTTGACCTGTTCAAGGATCCCCGGGACATCAACTCGGTCCTGTTGCCCATCCCCGCCGTTCCGGAAACCATGAGCGTGACCGACCTGATCAATAAATTTACCCTGGAGCGGAAAAGCATCGCCTGGGTGGTGGACGAGTTCGGAGGGACCTCCGGCATCGTAACCATGGAAGACCTCCTGGAAGAAATTTTCGGGGAAATAGAAGACGAGTATGATACCGAGGAGTTCGTAGACAAACAGATATCGGAGGACGAATACGTCTTTTCCGGAAGGCTTGAACTGGATTATCTCCGCGAAAAATATAACCTCGATTTTCCCGAAACGGAATCGGAAACCTTATCGGGGTATATTATCAACAAATATGAAACCATCCCCAAGCCGAAGGAACGCATCATTATCGACAATTACGAGTTCGACATCCTGCAGGTAAGCGATACGCGCATCGAGATGGTGAAGCTGAAGGTGCTCAAATAGCCGCCCTGCGGCGCTGCGGCCAGGGCCCTTGCGGGCGCCGCGGTCAGGGCCGCTTGGGGGCGCCGCGTTACACAAAAAGATCAGGCGCCAGGGGCTTTGAAGGGTCGACCGCGTACTTCGTAAAATCAGTGACCCCTTCGGCGGCCAATACTTCCTCATCGATAAAATGATTCCCCGTGCAGGTTGCGGAAGGCCGGCGCAAAATCGCATAGGCCGCATCCGCCACCATCTGCGGCGTCCGGCTCATCGACGCCAGCGCTTCACCTCCTAAAAGGTTGATGACCGCCGCGGTGGCGATCGTGGTCCTCGGCCAAAGGGTATTGGAAGCGATCCGGTCGCCGGCCAGTTCGGCGGCAAGACCCAGGGCCACCATGCTCATCCCATATTTACTGAGGGTATAGCCCACATGGGCCCCCAACCAGCGGGGGTCGAGGTTGATGGGTGGGGACAGTGTAAGGATATGAGGATTCAAACCGCGCCGCAGGTGTGGAATGCAGGCCTTGCTCACCAGGAAGGTGCCGCGCACATTGATTTGCTGCATCAGGTCGAATCGTTTGGATTCCAATTGCTCCGTATGGCTGAGGTTGATGGCGCTGGCGTTGTTGATCAGGATGTCGATCCCCCCGAAGTGCGATATGGCCGCGGCTACAGCGCGGTTGATCTGGTCCTCGTCGCGGATGTCGCAAACGAGGGGCAGGGCTTCTCCGCCCGCCCGGGTGACTTCTTCGGCGGCAGTATAGATCGTCCCATCCAGCTTTGGATGCGGCACCTCGGTTTTAGAGGCGATGACAATGCGGGCGCCGTCGGCTGCCAGCGCGAGGGCTATCGCTTTTCCAATGCCGCGGCTGGCGCCGGTGATGAAGACCGTTTTTTTTGCGAATGACATAGTTTGGAGTGGGTTTACCATTTTTCATTTTCAGGTATATCGCGATCGGGCATCCGGTAGCGCTTTCGCGAAAGGATGATTTGCTCCACGCGCTCCAGGATCAGTAGGGCCATGAGGCGCCCCGGCTCGGTGCCACCGGATTCCTTCAGCAAATACCTCAGCTTTTGCTCCGAGACGTCCACCCGATACAAGAGTTGGATGAGACCGGGAAAGTCGTCCTTCAAAAGGATATTGCAATATCCAGTGAGCCAGACCAGGAGTTCTTCCCCAGTCTGGACCATGGGCAATGGCGTGGTTTCCCGCAGCCAGGCCGCTATATCGCTGTCATACTGCATATCCATACCGTTCCATGACACCCAGCCCGAACAAAGCGAAATCGTACTTCACGGGATCCGCAGGGTCGAAGGACCTCAGGTTCTCCGTCAATTCCAGGGCCGCTTTCCAATCGACGACGGGCCTTTGCATCAGGCCCAGATACCTGGCCACCCTCGCCACGTGCAAGTCCACCGGACAAATCAGGTCGGCCGCCGACAAGCGCCGCCATAGCCCGAAATCGACCCCTTTCCCATCGTTTCTGACCATCCAGCGCAAAAACATATTGAGCCTTTTGCAGGAAGCATTTTTTTCGGGCGCGGCGATGTGTTTGCGGGTGCGGTCGGGAACGTCTTCCAGAGAAAAAAAAGTGTGGTAGAAGCCGTTCAGGGCAGTCTCAGCGCCACGACCTGCAAGGAACGCCTCTTCCAGCGAATTATGCCGTGCATAAAACCACGCGAAGAACTCGATGAAATACAACAAATCCGTCGTATTGAACGTCCGGTGGCGGAAAGATTCAAACCGACGAAGATCAGCAGGACGGTGCCCAAGAATGAACTGATAAGGCGCATTGTCCATCAGTTCCATCAACGCCGAAGCCTTTGCGACAATGACCCGCCTGCCGCCCCATGCGAATATGGCGGCGAAGAAAGCGGATATCTCGATATCCTGCAAAAGGGTAAAGCGATGTGGGATGGAAATGGGGTCGTCGGCAATGAAGTCCGGCCCGTTGAAGGCATCCACCTTGTCATCCAGGAATTTTTTCAAATCATGCATGTGCTTATCCTATAGCGCTGTCCAGGTCCTCGATCAGGTCATCCACGTGCTCTATTCCCACGCTGAGGCGGACCAGGGAATCCACCAGGCCGTTTTTCACGCGCTCTTCCCGGGGAATGGAGGCATGGGTCATGGAGGCAGGGTGTCCGATCAGGGATTCCACTCCTCCCAGGGATTCGGCTAGTGAAAACAGGTGGGTGCCGCTAAGCACTTTGTAGGCAGCTTCCATGCGGTCATCCTTCAGGGTAAAGCTCATCATGCCCCCGAAGTCGCGCATCTGGCGCCGGGCTACCGCGTACCCCGGGCTGTCTTCGAAGCCGCACCAATGGACGCGGTCGACCTTGGGATGCTCCCTTAAGAAACGGGCTATCTGCCTGCCGTTTTCACAATGGCGCTGCATGCGTACGTGAAGGGTCTTCAGTCCCCTCAGGACCAGGAAACAGTCCTGGGGTCCCGGAACGCCTCCGCAACTGTTCTGGAGAAAGCGCAGGCGCTCCTCGAGTCCGGGATCATTGCCGATGATGCAACCATGAACTACATCGCTGTGTCCTCCCAGGTATTTGGTCGCGGAATGCACGACCAGGTCGGCTCCCCAATCCAGCGGGTTTTGCAGGTAGGGAGAGGCGAACGTATTGTCCACGGCAAATAACGCCCCGGCGGAATGCGCGATTTCTGAAACCGCGGCCAGGTCCGTTATGGTCATCATGGGATTGGTGGGTGTTTCCGTCCAGATGAGGCGTGTGCGCGGACTAATACGGGCGACGATGTTCTCCACGTTTTGCATATCCACGAAGTGGAAGCCTATTCCGTATTTCTCGAAAACCTTGGTGAATATCCGGTACGTGCCTCCGTACATATCACCTCCCGAAATGACTTCATCACCTGGCTCCAGCAATTTCAGAACGCTGTCCGTTGCCGCCATGCCGCTTGCAAAGGACAAGCCCCAGGCGCCTCCTTCGAGGGCGGCAAGGGCCAGTTGAAGGGCGTCCCTGGTCGGATTCTGGGTGCGGGCATATTCATATCCCTTGTTCTGGCCGGGCGCGGCCTGCACATAGGTGGATGTCTGATAAATGGGTGTCATGATGGCTCCGGTAGTAGGATCCGGAACGACGCCTGCGTGAATCATCTTTGTTTCCAGTCTCATAATCACAAAAGTATCTCTTCCCGCGCATAGGCTTCCAATTCGGGAAAAAAAACGCGGTAGCTTTCCCTGAGCTCCTCGTAATGATCCTCGAAACAAGCATACACGGGGGCGCCGTCAGGCAGGTATTTCGCCCTGCGGACCATTCCTTCCAAGCTTCGGCGGATCCCCTCCTTATGCGCATACCCGCTCAGCCAGTCCTGGGACTCCATATACTGGAACATGCGCAGAAAGTCCGGAGGGAGTGGGAAAGTTTCCCGGCGCAAAATTCCGTAGACGTTCCGGGAGAAGGTCGCCAGCGAAGACGGCGTAAATCTGACGGGGTCGGTCGCCAGGAAGTGATCGTATACAATATCCAGGAAGACGCCGCTGTACCGGCCCGCGGCGGGCGCCAGGTATTGCCTGGCCGAAAAGCCTACGGGGTGGGCATCGGTAAACAAATCGATCTTTCGATGCAGGTGAATCCCTTTTTGAATTCCCGGGGGGTATCGCTCCCAGCCACGACCCTTCACGTAATCGCTGACCATATTGCCCACCAGGACATCATCCGAACCGAAAGACAAATATGCGTGGGCCAGGTAGTTCATACCTGTAATTTACAAAGGCGTATCCACAAGACAATTTCTGATCTTCCGAGGGGCATCCATCCCATCTACGAAATCCATCGTTGTAGTTTAACACAAGATTAACCCTGCCTTAGTAACAAAGTAATATTCGGCTGTAACCCTCGCCAGCAAGCATTTCCAGCACTACGTAACGAGCCCGTGCACCAAACTCCGTTGGAAATACTTATCGAGACATAGCACAATGACAACCTGCTGTACCATTTATCCATTTGGATGAAAGCAAAACATAACCTTTGTTCCTGTATTAAACTACATAGCCATGTTTACAATGTTTCATCTTAAAAGGATGGGCGTCGGCCTGCTCCTGGCCGCCACCCTAAGTACTGGCGCATTCGCCTCCGATCCTAACACCAATAAGGATGTTAGTGAGCGCGCCAAAAAGACCTTCGTCAAGACATTCCCCAAGGCGGAGGATATCAATTGGACAGAAAGCAAGAACGGAGACCTCTATACGGCCTATTTCTGGCTGTATGACGTCAAAACCGTTGCCAATTTCGACAAGGACGGTACCCTGATCAGCGTGCTGAGGTACTACAAAGAGGACCATCTTCCCCTGACGGTGCTTGCCTTGATCAAGTCCAAGTACGACGCTCAAACGGTTGCCGGCGTGACCGAGTATTCCAAGAACCAGAACGAGGACGTAGCCTACTACGTCAAGCTGGAGGATGCTACGCACTGGTACACCGTGAAGGTCGTCGGAAATCAAATGGAAGAAACGGAGAAGCTGGATAAGCAATAGCTCCCGACGGCGCGCCGCCGCGTTGCACGGGCTCCGGCCGGCCGTGCATCGGCCCGGATTTCCAGTTTAACACGACCTTAACCCGCCCAGGTTAAACCCGCTAAAACCCTTTATAACAAAGGGTTTTTTTGTTTTTAGTCGGGTATCCTGCCAAACAATTGGCCACTCGTTGGCCCTATGATACCATTTGTCCGCAAGTGAAGGATAGGCACCCGAGCTTTGTATCAAAATCAAAAACCATGACAAGCAAAATCATTCGTCGCGCAATGGGTATGGGGGCCGTCGTTGCTCTCAGCGCGCTCAGTACAGCAGCCCTGGCCGCAAAGCCGGTCTCTCCCGATGTGCCTTCCGAGGCTGCAGCCACCGTAACGGCGGATTTCCCCAGTGCCCATAACCTTCACTGGGCTGGTGAGGGTGAAGTATATACCGCCTATTTCACGGAGTACCGGATCCGGACCATTGCCAATGTGGATGCGGACGGCCAGTTACTCAGCGTATTGAAATATTACGGGCCTGCACGTCTGCCGGAGAAGGTAAGGGAACGCCTGGACAACAAGTATCCCGATAGGACGATCAAAAGTGTGACCGAGTATGACGTTAACTCTTTCGACGATCCCTCGGACGGGCTGGATGCCACCTACAGCGTGACCATGGAAGACGCAGGCCATTATTACATCGTGCGGACAAATGGTTCGGATGCATGGCAGGAACAGGTCCTGGATAAGGAATAAAAAACCCTATTTTTGCGGCTCTAAAACCGCAGGAGTATGTCCAAAGGCCCCATTTCCCAATTCATTCAATATCATTACCGTCACTTCAATGCAGCGGCCCTGGTCGACGCCGCCAAGGGATATGAGGCCCACCTCGACGCCGGTGGCAAAATGATGGTTACCCTTGCCGGGGCCATGAGCACAGCCGAGTTGGGCCTCTCCCTGGCGGAGATGATCCGGAAAGATAAGATCCATATCATTTCCTGCACAGGCGCCAACCTGGAAGAGGATATCATGAACCTGGTGGCCCATTCTCATTATAAGCGCGTCCCGAATTACCGGGATCTGACGCCCCAGCAGGAATGGGAACTTTTGGAGAAAGGCCTGAACCGGGTCACCGATACTTGCATTCCGGAGGAAGAGGCGTTTCGAAAGATCCAACAACACATCCATAAGATTTGGGAAGAAGCTGATGCGAAAGGGGAGCGGTATTTCCCCCATGAATTCATGTACAAGCTCCTTCTCAGCAAGGTCATGGAAGCCGATTACGAGATCGACCCCAAAGACAGTTGGATGATCGCTGCCGCCGAAAAGAACCTGCCCATTATCGTAGGCGGCTGGGAAGATTCCACGATGGGGAACATCTTCGCTTCCTACTGCATCAAGGGACAAATAAAGCCCACCACCATGAAAAGCGGCATCGAATACATGATGTGGTTGAGCGATTGGTACCGGAAAAATTCAGGGGGAAAGGGTGTGGGCTTCTTCCAGATCGGAGGTGGCATCGCAGGGGACTTTCCTATTTGCGTGGTGCCCATGATGTACCAGGATTTGGAGTGGCATGATGTGCCTTTTTGGTCTTATTTCTGCCAAATCTCCGATTCCACCACTTCCTATGGTTCCTATTCCGGGGCCGTTCCCAATGAAAAGATCACCTGGGGAAAGCTGGGCATAGATACTCCGAAATACATTGTGGAAAGCGACGCCACCATCGTTGCGCCCTTGATTTTCGCATACCTCCTAGGATGGTAGCTCCCTTAGTATTCGCTCAAGCTTCCGCGCATCGGGCAACGCCCGCGCCAGGAAAATAACAAACACGATCCTTACGATCAGTCCGCTGAACGCCGTGGTCCCGTTGAAACTCCCGGCCCTCAGGCTGAATACC
>Ga0210391_10004028_pt1 | contig 12360 bp, 10 predicted proteins | sample IncBWC12OmetaG_FD_160573 | JGI IMG/M metagenome (GOLD analysis project Ga0210391, IMG submission 160573) | Forest soil microbial communities from Barre Woods Harvard Forest LTER site, Petersham, Massachusetts, United States - Inc-BW-C-12-O ... | reverse complement strand
TGCCCGGCGGCAAGTTCGAGCTCGAATACAAGACTTAAGCAGGGGAGCCTGTTTGAGCATTCCCGTGAGCCGCACCGACGCCGTCACTCGGATCCTTTTCGAGGCGTTCGGAAAAGCCGAGGTGCGGCTCTTCTACCTGATCGGCTATGCCGCGATCGCGGTATTTTTCTACGGCGTGTACGTGCAGGTGCGCAAGTACCGCCGCGGCGCGGCGTTGAAGCTCGACGGCGGGCTGTGGAAGCGGCTTGGCGACATGCTCTCCGCGGTGTTGAGCCATCGCACCATCGATCGGCGCGACCGGGGAGCGGGCGGCGCACATCGGCTGATTTTCTATGGATTCATGCTGCTGTTCGCCGGTACCGCGACCATCACCCTGGAATACGACATTCTCGAGCCCCTGTTCGGGATCCGCTTCTGGTACGGCGAGTTCTACCTGGTGTTCTCCCTGGTTCTGGATGTCGCCGGAGTGGCGCTCATCGCAGGTCTCCTCTACATGATGTATCGGCGCGGCTGGATGCGGCTGCCGAAGCTCGACTATGCAAGGCCGGACCGCGTGCCGGGCGATCCCGATTTTAATCGGCCGCAGTACCGCCGCGAAGACTGGGCCTTTCTCTGGATTCTGCTGATCATCGGCGTCACCGGCTACGTGCTGGAAGCGGCCAGGCTGGTTTGGCTGCAGGACCGCGCCGATATCTGGGACACGCGCTGGTGGTCCCCGGTCGGCGCCGCAATGGCCGACGGCCTTCGCGCACTGGGACTGAGCGCCCACGCCGGCGGCGAACTGCGGCACGGCCTGTGGTGGTTTCACGGATTGATCGCCCTCGCGCTCATCGCGCTAATTCCCTTCACCAAGGTGAAGCACATCTTTACCGCGGCGGCCTCGTTGATGGTGCGCGACCCGCTTGCCGCGCAGCGTCTGCCGCGCGTGCCCGAGTCGCAGGCCGAGGCCGGTGCCGCGAAGATCACCGATTTCAATTGGAAGCAGCTGCTGAATCTCGATGCCTGCACCAAGTGCGGACGTTGCCACGAAGCCTGTCCGGCCCGCGCGGTCGGCGCACCGCTCTCGCCCCGCGACGTGATTTTGAGCCTGCGCGAATTTGCGAAAGCCACGCTCGAATCCGGCGAGGTGCCCGAGGCCGCCGAGCTCGACATTCACGGCAAGGGGCCGGGCCAGGTGGCCATGGAAACACTGTGGTCCTGCCGCACCTGCATGGCCTGCGTCGAAATTTGTCCCGTTGCGGTGGAGCACGTGCCCATCATCGTGCAAATGCGGCGCAAGCTGGTCGAGGACGGCGCCATGGATCCGTTGCTCACCAAGACGCTGCAGACCATTCACAAGACCGGCAATTCATTCGGCGAGTCGAAGCGCAAACGCGGCTCCTGGAGCAAGGCCCTGCCCTTCCCGGTCAAGGACGCGCGCAAGGAGCCGGTCGACGTGCTCTGGTTCGTCGGCGACTACGCCTCCTTCGACCCCCGCAATCAGAAAGTCTCGCAGCTCTTCGCCACCCTGCTGCGCGAGGCCGGCGTCGATTTCGGCATCCTCTATGACGGCGAATCGAACGCCGGCAACGATGTGCGCCGGGTGGGCGAAGAGGGGCTGTACGAAGTGCTGGCCACCGCCAACGTAAACGCGCTGTCGAGCGCCTCCTTCAAGAGCATCGTCACCACCGATCCGCACTCCTTCAACACCATTCGCAACGAATACCCCGATTTCGGCGGCAAGTACGAGATCCAGCACTACACCACGCTCCTCAAGCAATCGTTCGCCGAGGGACGGTTGCGGGTGGCGAATCCGCTGAAGTACCGCGTAACATTTCACGATCCCTGTCACCTCGGCCGCTTCAACAAGGGCTACGAGGCGCCGCGGGAACTTTTGGCGCTGCTCGGCTGCGAGCTCGTGGAGATGGGCCGCTGCCGGGCGAATTCTTTCTGCTGCGGAGCCGGCGGCGGCAGGATCTGGATTCCCGATCCGGTGGGCGCCGAGAAGCCGGCGCAGAATCGGATCAAGGAGGCGGCAGCCATCCCGGGGCTCGAGGTCTACGTCGTCAGCTGCCCCAAGGATCTCACCATGTTCGAGGACGCAGTCAAAACCACCGGCAATGAGGGCAAATTCGTGGTCAAGGAACTCATAGAACTCGTTCGCGAAGCGACCGTCGCGCGCACGGTTGCGGCGGTGTCGGCATGAAGATATTGGTGGCCGTCAAACAAGTCGCGGCGCTCGACGAAGATTTCGAGATCCGCGCCGATGGGCGCGATGTGGAAGAGGATTTTCTGATTCGCGATTTGAACGAATGGGACGACTTCTCCCTGGAAGAGGCCGTCAAGATCAAGGAAGCCGCCTCCGAACCGGTGGAAGTGGTCGCGGTGTCGGTGGGGCCCGAAGAGGTCGATGAGACTCTTCGCAAATGCCTGGCCAAGGGCGCGGACCGAGCGGTGCGCATCTGGGACGCGGCCGTCGAAGGTTCCGATTCCATCGCCATTGCGCGCATCCTCGCGGCGGCGGCCAAGCGCGAGGCGCCGAACTTGCTGTTCGCCGGCGTCCAATCTTCCGATCAGTCGTTCGCATCCACCGGCATCGCGGTCGCGGGCCTCCTGGGCTGGCCCCACGCGGCGGTGGTCAGCGCCCTCACGTACTCTCCGGGCGCCAAGACCGCCGTGTTGCGCCGCGAGCTCGAAGGTGGGCTGTTGCATGAAGTCGAAATCCAATGCCCCGCGGTGCTCACCATTCAGCTCGGCATCAATACGCCGCGCTACGCCTCGCTGCGAAGCATCAAACAGGCCGCCGCCAAGCCCATCGAGGTGCTGTCTTTGGCGGACGTGGGCTTGAACACGGGCGCAGTGGGTGAAGCGGGCTCTTTGTCGCGGGTGCGCCGAATGTACATTCCGGAGAGGGGCCGGGCGCAGCTCATCGAGGGAGACGCCGCAGCCCAAGCCGCGCGGCTCGCGGAAATCATTCGCGAATTCAAAGGAGCTTCGGCGTGAGCGGTATCCTCGTCATTGCCGAACAGCGCCGCGGCGAGCTTCGCCCCATCTCGCTGGAACTGGTGGGCGCCGCGATCGGCCTCGAGCGGGCCGGCGAAGAAGTGGCCGTGGCAATCTTGAGCGACTCTCCGGACCGCTTCGTCTCGCCCTTGAGTGTCTCCGGAGTCGACGAGATCGTGACCGTGAAGACCGCTTCGCCCGAGTTCGACCCGGACGCCTTCGAATCCGCGGTGGGCGCGCTGATCGCCGCGCGCACGCCGGACATCGTGTTGGCGGCACACAGCGTCGATTCCTTCGGCTATGCGGCGGCGCTCGCGACCCGCCTCGGATTGGGGTTCGCCACGGACGTGTTCAAGGCCGAGCGCATCGACGGCGAACTGGTGGCGACCCGCGGCGGCTACGGCCAGAAGGTCAATGTCGAAGTGGATTTTCCGGGGCGAGCGGCCGTGCTGCTCTGCATTCGCGGCAATGTATTCAAGCCCCCGGAGCAATCCGCCGCCCCGCGGGTGACGTCCTTCGAGGCGCCGCCGGTGATGAGCCGCTCAAAGGGGCGCGAATTCATCGAATTGAGCGCGGGCGACGATGTGGATATGACTGCCGCCGAGTTCATTCTGACCATCGGCCGGGGAATCGGCGAAGAATCCAAGGTGCCGCAATTCCGGGAGTTGGCGGATGCCGTCGGCGCGACCCTGGGATGCTCGCGGCCCATCGCCGATGCGGGCTGGCTGCCGAAGAGCCGTCAGGTCGGCCAGTCCGGCAAGACCGCGAGCGCCTGCAAGCTGTACATCGCCATGGGCGTTTCCGGCGCGATTCAGCATCTGGCGGGCATGAAACACGTCGGCACCATCGTCGCCGTCAACACCGACGCCGAAGCATCGATTTTCGGGGTGGCAAAATATGGCATTGTGGGAGACATCTTTGAGGTCGCAGATGAACTACGAAAATTATTTTAATTCCCCCGCGGAGTGCACAACATGAATGCAGCTGCTGACGTGGCTGCCGTCGACACCGGCGCCAAGAGCGCCGGCCTCGAACGCGGAATCGACTGGACGGGAGCCTTCTGGGTGGCCAGCGGCGTTCCGCCCCTCGTCCTCTTCTCCATCGGCGCGGTGGCTGCCACCGTGGGCAAGCTGTCCTGGGTCATCTGGGCGGCATCGATTGCCATGGGCTTCATTCAATCCTTCACCTACGCCGAGATAGCGGGGCTGTTTCCCAACAAGGCGGGCGGTACTTCGATTTACGGCGCAATCGCCTGGGTACGCTACGGCAAGCTCGTGGCGCCCATCTCGGTGTGGTGCAACTGGTTCGCCTGGTCGCCTGTGCAAGCCACCGGCTCGGCGCTCGCAGCCGGCTACATATTGAGCGGCTTGTTCGCGCCGGATGCGGCCATCAATACCTGGCAGCTGACCTTGTTCGATCTCGGCTTCCTCAAGACGGGCTTGAGCTTGCGCATCAATTCGGTGTTCGTGCTGGGCGCCGTCATCTTGCTGGCGGTCAAATTCATTCAGGACGGCGGCATCCTGCGATCGGCGAATACCACCAAGATCCTCGGCATATCGGCGATGATTCCGCTGCTGCTCATCGGCATCGTGCCGCTGTTCACCGGCGACATCGTCAAAGCCAATTTCTTCCCGCTCGCCCCCCTGGCGCATGACGCCATGGGACGCGTCACCGACGGCACCTGGAACATGGCGGGTGTTACGGTATTTGCCGCGGGCATGTTCCTTGCCGCCTGGTCCACCTACGGATTCGAGACGGCGGTGTGCTACACCGGAGAATTCAAGAATCCGAAAACCGACACCTTCAAGGCCATCTTCTATTCCGGGCTGCTGTGCGTGGTGGTCTACACCCTGGTGCCGTTCGCGTTCCAGGGTTATCTGGGCTTGGGCACTTTGGTGCATCCCGCGGTCGTCGATGCGGCCGGCAATGTGACCACGGCGGCCGAGTACAGCGGCATGCTGGCGCCGGATATCTACAGCGGCATGGGAGTCGCCTCCGTCATGGCCAGAATGGTGCACGCCGGCCAGTTCATCGGCGCCGTCGTGGTGGTCATGCTGATACTGGCACTGGTGCTCTCGCTCATGACCTCCATGGCCGGCTCCTCGCGCACCCTCTATCAGGCCTCGCTCGATGGCTGGCTGCCGAAATACCTGGCCAAGGTGAACACCCACGGCGCGCCGACCAACGCCATGCTCACCAATTTGGGCTTCAACCTCGTGCTGTTGCTCCTCTCAGATTCGGTGTTCGTCATCGGCGCCGCCAATATCGGCTATCTCATATTCAATTTCCTGAACTTGAACGCCGGTTGGATCCATCGGATGGACCGGCCGCGGCAGGAAAGACCGTGGCGCGCCCCGACGTGGATTCTCGCCGCCGGTGCGGTGCTGTCCTTCGTGAATCTCGCCTTCATGGGATTCGGAGCCGACGTGTATGGCGCCGGAACTCTGAAGACCGGCCTGGTATTCGCCGCGCTCATCGTGCCGGTGTTCGTCTACCGCCACTACATTCAGGACAAGGGCTCATTTCCGAAAGACATGGCGGACGACCTCGAAACAGTGGACGGCGAACGCATCGTCAAGCGCGCCGGAATCTGGCCCTACGTCGTCCTCGCACTCGGAATAGCCGTGGTCGCCGTCACGCATCGGCTGGCGGTTTACTAAATGCTGGTCACCGGCATCAAGAGCAAGCCCGTGTATGCGCCGCTGCAGGCGGATACCCGCGGCCGCTACCATCTGATGCTGGGGATGGGGGTGGGTGCCGCTCCGCTCTTGCGGGTGATTGCCGAAATGAGATCCGCCGCGGCTCACTCGTTGCGGCACACGCGGGTGCTGTATGTTCCCGATTCCGGCGGCAGTCAGGGCGGCTCAGCCGGCAGCGGTGCGGGAGTCGATGAGTTCAGGAGCGCCGCGGTGGGCGACGTGCGGCTATTCGACGGCACACCCGCTCTGCTCGAGAAATTCAGAGCGACCTTGAGCGAGTCCTTGATGGGCACCCGCCTCTACGTCGCCGGACCCGAGAGCTTTATCGGGCTGGTCATGAAAATCGCGCTCGAGTTCAACCTCAACAAGGACGAGATCCGCGCCGAAGAATGCGGCACCTTGGCGCGGCGCATCTACTGCATTCACTGCCGCGCCACCACCGAACAGGTGCGAACCAACATTGTCCGCTGCGTGGGCTGTGCGCGCTGGCTGCTGGTTCGCGACCATTACTCGCGCCGCCTCGCGGCCTACATGGGAGTCATGGTGGACGCCGAAGCGCCGGGCGAGCTGCCGCCGGTCAAAGAGGTCTTCCTGTGAGCGATGAACAGACCCTGGCGGTCGAAGTCGTCGGCATCGAGCAGGTGACACCGCTGATCAAGCACTTCAAGCTGGCGCCGGTTGGGGGCGGCGCGCTGCCGGTATTCTCCGGCGGCTCGCACATCATCGTGGTCATGCGCGGCGAGCGCGTCCACAAGAATCCGTACTCCTTGCTGGGCTCGCCCTCGGAATTGGATACCTACGAGATCGGCGTGCGGCGGATGGAAGAATCGCGGGGCGGTTCGCACTTCATGCACGACCGGGTGGTGGTCGGCAGCCGGCTGGAAATCGCCCATCCGGTGAATTTGTTCGGCCTCGACAAGATCGCCCGCAAGCATGTGCTGATCGCCGGCGGCATCGGCATCACGCCCTTTCTCGCCCAGCTCGAGGACTTGCACGGCGGCAGCGTTCCCTACGAGCTGCATTACTCGGTGCGCTCGCACGAGCATGCCGCGTTCCTGGAACGGCTGCGCCGACGCGAGGGCGATCGACTTCACATGTACTACGACAGCGAAGGACAGCTGATCCCTTTCGAGACCCTGCTCGCCGATCAGCCGCTGGGCACGCATGTGTACGTCTGCGGCCCCGCCGGCATGATCAAGCACGTCATCGCCACGGCCCAGTCCTGCGGCTGGCCCGACAGCCACATTCATTGGGAGCAGTTCAGCGCACCACCCGTCGGCGATGCCTTCGAGGTGTTCCTCGCCCGCTCCAACCTGACCGTGCACGTGCCGCCCGACCAGAGCCTGCTCGAAAGCATCGAGGCGGCCGGCGTAGAAGTACCCTATCTGTGCCGAGGCGGCGTTTGCGGCTTCTGCCATACGCGCGTGCTCGAGCTCGACGGGGAGCTGGTACACAACGATCATTTTCTATCGGATGCGGACAAGGCCAAGGGCAAGAGCATCATGCCCTGCGTGTCGCGGGCACAGTGCAAGCGGCTGGTACTCGACCTGTAGGAGCGCACCATGAATATCGATAATCCGGCTCTTAATCGGCGCGCCTCGCGCCGCCTCGCTGTCGGGGTCGCCTCGACCCCGTTGAAGGTTCGCCCGGAGGGCGCAACGTGAGCGCCGTTTTCAAACCCGACGAGACCTTCCGCGGCGACTTCAAGTACCGCAACAGCCCGCAGGCCATTCGGCGCTTTCCTCTGCCGTTCGCCGAAGACACCTACATGTATTCGGTGAACATCGAACCGCATCTGCCGGGACCCAAGGGCTCGGTGGTGGAATTCGCCTTCGATGTGGACGAGCACTACGTCGCCGAATGCCGCGAGCGCGCCATCGTGTTGGAAACGGAGCCGCTGCGGTATCAGGCGCTGCCCCACATGATGAGCTCGCAGTGGGATTGCCTGGAACTCATCATGGAGTCCCTCGCCCGGGATTATCCGGCGCACTTTTCGCTCTCACGCCAGGGAAATCGCTGGCATTGGATCAATCGGCCGTTGGGGCTGGACCAGCAGTTCACCTTCGGCGACACCTCGACTCTGCCGCAGGAGCCCCTGGATTACATCACCCGCCAAGCCCAGGGCGACTTCGTGGTGATGGATCAGCGCGAGGGGGATCTGTGGGCCGAGGCCGGCATGGTGACGACTCAGGCCGACTGGTCCCTGGACTTCGACATCGGGATGACCTTCAAGGAATGGCACGGACCCGTGCCGCTGGCGCACGAGCTGCAGGTCTTCGATCGCGCGCTGAAATTCCTGCTCAATCTTCGACTGGGCCAGCCTGTGAGAAGGCTCAATTGGACCATGACCGTCCACCCCCGCCTGGACACCTCGCCGGAAAATTATCCGAAGTGGGGGCCGGACCGCGCCAGCGTGACTGCGCAGAACGCGGGCGATCTCGTGCATCTGCGCGTGGAACTACAGGGGCTATGGCGGCTGCCGCGCAGCAATGCCATCGTGTTCGGCATTCGCTGCTATCTGATCAGCCTGCGCGAATTGGCCACGGTGCCCAAGTGGGCGCGCCGGGTCCATCGGGTCTTGAAGGAATTGCACCCCGCGCTGGTCGACTACAAGGGACTGACGCGTTATCGGGATGCGGCGGTGGAATGGCTGGCGCCTTTCGACGACGGCGCGCCCACCACCCCGGGCACCGCGCCGGAATGATTCCGGCGGGCGCACAACCATTGACACACTCTGGAGACAATCATGGCACTTAGTTGGCGTACTTCCGTTCTGGCCGATCGGCATCGGGCACTGGGATCGAAGCTCGAGGATTGGAACGGCATGGGCACGGCGTGGACCTATGCGAAGGACGTGAACCAGGATCACGTGGCCATCCGCACCAAGGCGGGGCTCATGGACGTGTCGGGCCTGAAGAAGCTCTACTTGGTCGGGCCGCATGCCTCGGCGGTGCTGAACTATGCCACGACCCGCGACGTCACCAAGATCTATCCCGGCAAATCGGCCTACGCCTGCATGTTGAACGACACAGGCTATTTCATCGAAGACTGCATCCTCTATCGCTTGGGTCCCAATTCCTGGATGGTGGTGCACGGCAGCGGCGCCGGACATGAAACCCTGACCAAGTACGTCGTCGGGCGCAACGCCGCCATGATCGTCGACGACGATTTGCACGATCTGTCGCTGCAAGGACCCGTGGCAGTCGATTTTCTCGCCAAGCACGTTCCCGGGATTCGCGACCTCAAATACTTTCATCACATGCCGGCGACGTTGTTCGGCCGTCCCGTGACCATCTCGCGAACCGGCTATACCGGCGAGCGCGGCTACGAGATCTTCTGCAAGGGCGACGATGCGGGACTCATCTGGGACACCATCCTCGCCGAGGGCAAGCCGCTCGGCATCATTCCCACCTGCTTCACGACGCTGGATTGGCTGCGGGTCGAGAGCTATCTCCTGTTCTACCCCTACGACATGTCGCAAATGTATCCCTTCGACAAGGATCCGCCCGGCGACAGCCTGTGGGAACTCGGGCTCGACTTCACCGTCAGTCCCGGCAAGAACGATTTCAACGGCGCCGACGCGCACAGTCGCTTGAAGGGCAAGGAGCGCTTCAAGATCTTCGGTTTACTCGTGGACGGCAAGGTTGCCGCTGACATGGGCGACCCGGTGTATTCCGGCAACAAGAAAGTCGGCGTCGTCACCTGCGCCATGGTGTCGAGCCTCACCGGCAAGTCCATGGCCATCGCCCGCCTCGATGTCCCGGCCGCAGTCCACGGGACCCGGCTGGAGATTCGCGGCAAGAACGTCAAGGGCCCCGCGACGGCACACACGCTGCCCTTCGACGATGTGGACAAGAAGAAGCGGACGGCGGTGGGCTGACATGCAAACCCGGCTCTTGATCGATGGAGTGCTCATCGCCGGCGAGGGCTCGGCGGAGCGCATATTGGATCCAGCGACCGGCCGCTGCATTGCCGAGGTCCCGGAGGCCTCGCCGGCCCAGGTGAACGCCGCGGTGGCCGCGGCCGAAGCGGCGTCGGCCGGCTGGGCGCAGACCGTACCGAAGGACCGTGCGGCACTGCTGCTGCGGCTCGCCGACCGCATCGAGGCGGACGGAGCTGCGTTCGCCAAACTCGAATCCGACAACACGGGCAAACCGCTCAGCGCGGCGCTCAACGACGAAATCCCGGCGATCGCCGACGTGTTCCGCTTCTTTGCCGGTGCGGCGCGCGTCCAGCACGGAGCGTTGGCGGGTGAATATCTGCCCGGCTACACCAGCATGATTCGGCGCGATCCGGTGGGCGTGGTCGCCTCCATTGCGCCTTGGAATTACCCGTTGATGATGGCCGCGTGGAAGCTCGGGCCCGCGTTGGCGGCCGGCAATACCGTGGTATTGAAACCCTCCGAACAGACGCCGCTGACGGCGCTTAAGCTTGGCGAGATCCTCGCCGAGCTGTTCCCCAAGGGAGTCGTCAACATCGTCTGCGGCCGCGGCGACAGCGTCGGCGCGCCCCTGGTGTCGCACCCGCGGGTGCGCATGGTGTCGCTCACGGGCGATGTATCGACGGGTCAGAAGATACTGGCTCTGGCAGCCGGCAATCTCAAGCGCACCCACCTGGAACTCGGCGGCAAGGCGCCGGTGATCGTGTTCGACGATGCGGATCTGGAGTCCGTCGTCTCCGGGGTGCGCACTTTCGGCTTCTACAACGCAGGCCAGGACTGCACCGCGGCCTGCCGCATCTACGCCGGCGGCAAAATCTACGATCGGCTGGTCGCCGACTTGAGCGGTGCGGTTCGGTCGCTGAAAGTGGGGTCGCAAAGCGAGGCCGGTGTGGAGATGGGACCGCTGATCTCCGAGGAACAACGCACCCGCGTGGCGGGATTCGTCGAACGCGCGGCGGCCTTGCGGCACGTGGAGATCACCGCCGGCGGGAAGACGCGCGCGGGCGGAGGGTTCTTTTTCGAGCCCACCTTGGTGGCCGGCACCAAGCAGACCGACGAGATCGTGCAGCGTGAGGTCTTCGGCCCCGTGGTCTCGGTGACGCGGTTCACCGATGCCGATGAGGCCGTCGCATGGGCGAACGATTCCGAATACGGATTGGCCTCCTCGGTGTGGACCCGTGACGTCGGAAAGGCCATGAGCGTGGCGGCGCGGCTGCAATACGGCTGCACCTGGATCAACACGCACTTCATGTTGGTCAGTGAAATGCCCCATGGCGGCTTCAAGCGCTCCGGATACGGCAAGGATCTGTCGTCCTACGCGCTCGAGGACTACACCGTGCCGCGGCATGTGATGGTGAAGCTGTAAGCGCTGGGGCGCGATGATCGGCGAGGAAGTTCAACCACCGGTCAATTATCGCTGCTGCGGCGGCCCCGCTGTTGGCGGCGCTCCTGCGGCGCCGGATTGGGCCGTCGCAGTCCCGTGAGTTCCTCGGCGCGGCGCGGCGGCCCGCGCCGGTCATCGTAGTGCTTGTACGCGCAGGGACAGGAACTACCCGCACCGCATTGAGCTAGCGGCAGACGCGGCGCTTCTTCTGCGAGAAAGCGCATGCCCCGCAGCGCCCGAGCCGTGGGGCAGCTGGCGTTGGTGGTCACGATGGACACCGCATGCCACGGACTCCGTCGATCGGATCCCGAGCCACCCGAGGATGCGCCGGTTCGATGCCTCTTCCACATGAGCGATACCACGGCGGCCTTCGAGCGCCGCCCGCCTCAACTTGATTACGGCCAAGGCTAGCCCTGAACGCCGGCGGCGGTTATCTCCTGAAAGCGGATTCAGATTGTCAGACGAATCCTAGGTAATCCTGAGATAGAATTGACAGTCATGAAGATATGCACGCCCCTTCTGCTAGCGCTGACCGCGCTGCCCATCGCGGCCCCTGCAACCCGCGCGGCCCCTGCGAGCGCTGCGACCTCCGCGGCTGCTGCGCCCCCTTCGGCCTCTGCGACCCCCGCGGCTGCTGCGACCCCTGCAGTCGTGCCGGGCGCGCCGGCCGCCCCTCCGCCCGGCGAACGGCTGGGCGAAGTGTCCTTCCCCGTGTCCTGTTCTGCGTCGGTACGCGCGCCCTTCAGCCGCGGCGTCGCGTTGCTCCATGACTTCTGGTACGACGAAGCCCAGCCGCAGTTCGAACGGATCGCGAAGGCGGACCCTGATTGCGCGATGGCGCACTGGGGCATCGCAATGAGCGTCTTCCATCAAATCTGGGGCCGCCCGGACCCGGATGCCATGAAGCTCGGGCGCGCGGAGTTGCAGGCGGCGCGCGCGCATCCGGCCAAGACCGCGCGCGAGCGCGAGTACATCGCCGCGCTCAGCGATTTCTACGAGCCGGTCATGAGCGCCTACCATGTGCGCGTCGAACGCTACTCCGCGGCCATGGCGAAGCTCTATGCCCGCTATCCGGAGGACACCGACGCCGGCGCGTTCTATGCGCTGTCGCTGTTGGCGGCGGAAGCTCCGAACGACACCAGCCTCGCTCAGGAACACCGGGCGATGGCGGTGCTGAACCCCTTGTTCGCAAAACACCCCGATCACCCGGGCGTGGTTCACTACATCATCCACGCCTGCGATACGCCGTCGCTCGCGAAGGACGGCCTCGCTGCCGCCCGGCACTATGGAGAAATCGCTCCGTCGGGTCCCCACGCGGTGCACATGCCGGGACACATCTTTGCGAGGCTCGGCAT
>Ga0210391_10004024_pt1 | contig 12366 bp, 10 predicted proteins | sample IncBWC12OmetaG_FD_160573 | JGI IMG/M metagenome (GOLD analysis project Ga0210391, IMG submission 160573) | Forest soil microbial communities from Barre Woods Harvard Forest LTER site, Petersham, Massachusetts, United States - Inc-BW-C-12-O ... | reverse complement strand
CCCGCTGCTGGGCATGGTCGGCAAGGCGGTGACGTTCGACAGCGGCGGCATCTCGCTGAAGCCGGGCGCAAAGATGGCGGAGATGAAGTTCGACATGTCCGGCGGCGCCGCCGTGGTCGAGGCGATCGCGGCGATCGCGCGGCTGAAGCTGCCGGTGAAGCTGGTCGGGGTGGTGGGCGCGACCGAGAACCTGCCCAGCGACCGCTCGGTGAAGCCCGGGGACATCGTGACGGCGGCCAACGGGAAAACGATCGAGGTCAACAACACCGACGCCGAGGGCCGGCTGGTGCTGGCCGACTGCCTGCACCACGCGGTGGGGCTGGGGGCCGAACGGGTGGTCGACCTGGCGACGCTCACCGGCGCGGTGATCATCGCGCTCGGCTCGACCCATGCGGGGCTGATCGGCAACGACGACGAGCTCGCCGAGCGGATCGCGGCAGCCGGCCAGCAGACGGGTGAGATCGTGTGGCGGCTGCCGCTGCACGAGGAGTACGACGAGCTGATCAAAGGCACCTACGGTGACCTCGACAACGCCCCGGAAGGGCGCAAGGCCGGCACGATCGTGGGGGCCGCGTTTCTCTCCAACTTCGTGGGGGAGACCCCCTGGGCGCACCTCGACATCGCCGGCTCCGCCTGGGACCTCGGCCGCGCCTACGCCCCCAAAGGCGCCTCGGGCTACGGCGTCAGGCTCCTGGTGGAGCTGGCGAAGTCCTATTGCGCATAGCCCCGCACCGAGAGCCCGCTCCTCCGTCCGTCCGCGCTCTGTGAGAATGCCGCCATGGACTTCGACCTCTCCCCCGACCACGAGCTGATCCGCAGGACCGTGCGGGAATTCGCCGAGGGCGAGGTCGCGCCCGTAGCGGAGGAGCTCGACCGCACGAAGGCGTTTCCCTACGAGATCGTCGCCCAGCTGGGGAAGCTCAACCTGATGGGGATTCCCTTCCCCGAGGAGTACGGCGGGGGCGGCGGGGACTCGCTGGCGTACGCGCTCGCGGTGGAGGAGCTCGCCCGCGTGGACTCCTCGGTGGCGATCACGCTTTGCGCGCACACCTCGCTGGGCACCCAGCCGATCTACCTGTTTGGCAGCGAGGCGCAGAAGCGCGAGTGGTTGCCGCGGCTGTGCTCGGGGGAGAAGCTCGGGGCGTTCGGGCTGACCGAGCCGGAGGCCGGGTCGGACGCGGGCAACACGCGCACCCGCGCGCGCCTGCGGGATGGCGAGTGGGCGATCGATGGCGCCAAGCAGTTCATCACCAACGCCGGCACGGAGATCTCGGGCGTGGTGTGCATCACGGCCGTCACCGGCGCGAGCGACGACGCGGCCGGCGCAAACGACGGTGAGCGCGGCGCGGGCGGGAAGCAGGCAGGCGGGACCACCGAGCCCGCCAACGCCAAGGAGATCTCCAACATCATCGTCCCCAACGGCACCCCCGGCTACGAGCAGGGTGAGCCCTACCGCAAGATGGGCTGGAACGCCTCCGACACGCGGCCGCTGAGCTTCGCCGACTGCCGCGTGCCGCAGGAGAACCTGCTGGGGCCGCGCGGGCAGGGCTTCAAGCAGTTCCTGCACGTGCTCGACATCGGGCGCATCGGCGTGGCGGCGATGGGCGTGGGCCTCGCCCAGGGCGCGCTCGACCAGGCGCTTGCCTACGCCAAGGAGCGTCGCGCCTTCGGCAGGCCGATCGCCAAGTTCCAGGCGATTCAGGGCAAGCTGGCGGACATGTCAACCGAGATCGCCGCCGCCCGCCTGCTGGTGCACAAGGCGGCGCGCGAGAAGGACGCGGGGCGCAACTTCACGCTCACCGCCGCCCAGGCCAAGCTCAAGACGGGCCGCCTGGCGGTGCGCTGCGCCGAGGAGGCGGTGCAGATCCACGGCGGGTATGGCTTCATCGAGGAGTACCCCGTGTGCCGCTTCTATCGCGACGCGAAGATCCTCACGATTGGAGAGGGCACCGACGAGGTGCAGCAGATGGTGATCGCGCGAGCCCTCGGCGCTTAGGTCCCACGCACCGGGGGCCGGCCAACGGGTTTTTGGACGGTCTCCTGGGTCCCACACCACGGGAGCTCTCGATCACGAGCCTGGTGGGCCGCGGTCGCATACCGAGGAACGGGCAGGCCGGCAGCATGCGGGCACAGCGTGCGGCGGTGCGCCGCGAGGGTTCGTCATCGATACGGTGCCAGCGCGCTTGACGCAGACGCCGGGCAAGGTGGTTGGAGGCGCTCATGTCAGCGTCGCCGGATCCGGCGGGCCGTGACCGGGGCGCCCATGCCAGCGCCACGATCTCCCGGGCCGTGGCCACTCATGCCAGCGCCGCCGCGATCCGCTGGGCCGTGGCCGTGACTTTGGGTCCGAGCTCGGCGCGCAGCTCGTCGCGGCTGTAAGCCTGCGTCGGCACCGCCAGCTCCACGGCGGCAACCGCGTGGCCATCCTTGTCGAGCACCGCGGCGGCGATCGCGCGCCGGCCCGCGAGCAGCTCCTCGTCCTCGACCGCCACGCCATCGGTGAGGATCCGCTCGAGCTCGGCCCGCAGCGCTGTCTTGGTGGTGATCGCCTTGGGTCCGCGCCGCCCCAGGCGCAGCCCGGAGATCAGGCTCCGCTGCTCCGCCTCGGGCAGGCGCGCCAGGAGCGCCTTACCCGCGGCGGTGCAGTGGATGGGCAACCGCGTGCCCAGCCCGATGCCCTCATCGACCGCATACTGCCCTTGGCGAGACCCCTGCCAGCGGTCGATGTAGGCAACCTCGGCCCCCCCCAGGACCCCCAGGCTCGCGGTGCGTCCGGTCCGCGCCCGCAGCTCGCGCAGGTGCTCGCGCGCGACCCGACGAACCACCATCGAGTCGAGCAGCGAGAGCCCGAAATCCGATACGCGCGAGGAGAGCCGGTACTTGCGCGAGGGCCCCTGCTCGAGATATCCGAGCGTCACCAGAGTGGTCGCATAGCGGTGCGTGGTGGAGCGGCCCAAATCGAGTGCCTCAGCCATATCGGCAATCCCCCGTACCGGGTGCTCGGCGGTGAAGCACGTGAGCATCGCCAAGCCCGCCACCAGCGAGGAGGAGAACCTGCCGGGGTGCTCGGGATCCAGTGGCTTTGACATAGCGGAAGGTTTAGAAATGGCCGATTGTGGGTTTAATGACGGTTGGGCGGTGCGGACTTGTGATGCGATGTGGACTTTGAATCGGAAGGGACGTGGCGATCAGGGATGCGGCGGTGCGGATCGGGCTGTTCGAAGGGATGTGGCAATGCGAAGGGATGTGGCGGTGCAGTATCGATCTGTTAAGTGGAACCGGCCGTCGAAGCCCTGGGGCACGCCACCGGTGGCACAATCACATCATGACTAACGCCCCGGCGGACGAAAAGTCGCAACAAGAATGGTCGCGTTGCGAGTAATTAATGGCGATCGCGACGATCTGTCTACCAACTATACAAAGTCATTTTTATTGTTTCTGATTTGAGGTGCCTTGGCACCTCGATCCGGGCGCGATTATCTGCGTCCCAGCGCCTGACGAGCGCCCATCACGAGCATCGTGGGAGCCGCCAGCCCACCGATCGCCGCCAGCACCGAACGGGTCGCCAGCCGGGCCTCCGCCTGCACGGCGACGGGCATCGACAGATAGTGACCCGCCATGCCGGCCAGCAATAGTGCGTGCTGGCGTCCGCAGGGGAGCGCCTGAATCCTCTGCATCGACTCGGCCGCGATCAGGCCCAGGCGTGCGGCGGCCTCCTCTGGCGAGGAGTAATAGGCGAGCAGGCTGGGTTGACCAGCCACACGATCCTCCTGTTGATCGACCAGGCTGTCGAGCAGCAGATGCAGGGAGCCGATCCAGGGGAAGTACGCCTCCTCGATCGCTGTCGCCTCCTCCGCGCGGACGACGTGTCTGGCGGCCATCGCGATCAGCATGTAGACACCGAGAGACGAGCCCGCGGAGGCCGCCGTCTCCCACCATCTCAGATCGCTGCTTGCCGGCGTCTGCGCATACGCCCAACGCGCCAGCTCGGCGTGATCGCCCTGGGCTTCGTTGAGATTCAAGCTCTGAAAGGACACCATTCTCCTGGCGGCTCTGCGCATCGGCTCGGCCACCGAGGCGTAGGAGGGGAGCTCGCGCAGCGCGGCGCGGCAGGTCTCGACGATGCACTGCAGGTAGCCGGCGTCATCCTTTTGCGGGTGGTGAGCGTAATAGTCGATCCGCGGACCGGCTGGATCGAGCGCCGCCCCAAGCACTTTGTGCAGTTGATCGCCGTTGCGAACCGGATCCCGGCAGGGCTGCTCGGCGAGCGTGTCGACATAGTCGTAGGCAGCTTGGAGGGCCACCTGCGCGCGCACCACCGCGGGGCGATGGGCATCCGGGACGAACGCGGCAAACGCAGCGGCGCCGTCGAGGTTCAAGCGCTCCGTTCGCAGATTGGCCAAGGCCGCTCGGCGCAGCACCGGGTCGGGGATCTCCTCCGCCCGACTGCGCCAACGATTGGCCTCACGCCGAACGTTGGGAAAGATCCGCAGCCAATACCGTTTTGCGGCGCTCACAAACTCGGCCGCCGGCCACGCGGCCAGCGATCCACCCTCCTCGATAAACGCAGCCATACGAATAGCTTTGCGCGTCGAGGGGACGTCATGCGAAACATTCGTCCACACGCCGTGAGCTTTCGCCAGCCGGGCGCGCGCAAAACCTTCGGGGAGAATCGATCGGCTTGAGAGCTAGGGCCTATCCCGGCAGGGACGTACTTCTGGGGGCGGTCGAGGGTCAAGCGAGGCGATAGATCGACGCCCACCCACCCGAAGGCGTGGTGGGCCCACGTCTAACCCCGAGGACAAAGCCTCGCGCAGGCCATCGGCCGCATCCAGTGTGCGGGCCTGCCGGGATAGGCCCCTACTCTTGCAGGCCCACGTTGGCAGGCACCTTGGCCGCCTGCAGCCCGGGCACGGCGATCACGGCAATCGCCATCCCGGCAACCAGCAGGAATGTCTCCAAAATCTGCAAGCCGGCGAGTGAGAAGGGGGCGGAGAAGCCCGTCGTGAGCTCCAGCCAGCGGCTTGCCAGCGCGTGACCGTAGATGCCCAGCAACACGCCATCGAGGCTGCCGATGCTCAGCAGGATCAAGCTCTCCAGCAGCAGCGCCCGCCACAGTTGGCGATAGTCGAAGCCCTGGATGCGCAGCGAGGCGAGCTTGGCGCGCCGCTGCCAGATGACCGCCCCAAGCGCCGACGCCACCGACAACGCCGCCGCGATCAGCAGCAGCGTCGCGATCTCCCCGAGCGTTCGCAGCCCCTGGCGCGCGCTGGCCTCGCTTTCGGCGGTACGCTCGCTGCTCGTGCGCACCAGCAACCCCGGGCGATCGCCGAGCGCGCGTTCGATCGCATGTTTGACCGTCCCCACAGCCACACCGTGCTTGATGTCAACCTCGAGCGCCGACGGATCGGTTGTGTGCCAGTAGCGACGGTAATCGTCGCTGTTGATGGTGACCGCGCCCGGAGGCCAGCCCGAGTTGGTCATGATCGCCGCGACGCCGAAGCCCACCGCGCCCGACGGTGTGGGCAACGATATGGAGCTGCCCACCCGCAGGTGGCGTTCGTCGGCAAGTACGCTCGAGATCGCCGCCCAGCCCCCTCGCCGAAGCAGTGCGGTGGCCCGTGCGAGGTTGCCGCTCACGAGCTGGCCGGCTTCGAGCATCGCCGGATCGTTGGGGGCTCTTGCGCGCACCCACAGCCTGCGCACGCCGACGTCGAGCAGCCCCCCCTGGTAGGTGCGCACCGCCCTGACACCGGGTAGGCGCGCGATCTTCGCCGCGCTGGCGCCGGCGGTGAAGCTGTTGGTGTTGAAGATGTCGTCGCCGTTGACCACCCACACGTCGGCGGTGCTGAAGTAGTGAGAGATCGCGCCGTCGATGCCATTCAGGAGGTCCGCGCGAGCTCCTCCGATCGCCACGCTGCCGTAGACCGCCAGCGCCGCCACGCCGGCCAAGGCGATCGAGCGCGTGGCGGTCGATCGCAACTCGGTGACGGCAATCACCAGCATGCTGCCGGGGATGCGCTCGCCGATGCGCGCGAGCGCCCCGACCACCGTCACGAACACCGCCGGGATCAGGCAGATGGCCACCAGCGCCAGCGCCACGCCGCCGAGCACCGTCAGCCGGGGAACGCTCAGCACGAGCACGGTAAGAGCCAGCAGGACAACCAGACCGACGGCCGCCAGCCCCAGCACGGCGGCTCTGGAGATGCCGGCCTCGTCGCGGATTTCGCGAAATACCGCATCGGCCGGCCGGCCCGGACGGAGATCGATCAGCGGCGGCAGCGAGGCGATCAGCGTGGCGAGCACCCCGGCGCCGATCGCCAGCAGCACCGTGCTCAGGTGGATCAGCTGCGCGGAGCTGAGCGGGAAGGCGACCGCCAGGTAGAGGGGCACGCGGTGGAACAGCGTGTGCGAGAGCACGTCGCCGAGCGCGACCCCCACGATCGAGGCGCCGATCCCCAGCAGCAGCGCCTGAAAGCCAAGAATCAACAGCACCTGATGAGAGTCGAAGCCCTGCATCCGCAGATCGGCGATGAAGCGCCGGCGCTCGGGCACCGTGAGCAGCATCGCGTTGAGCGCCAGCAGGAAGCCCACCATTCCGCCAATCGCGGCAAACAGCGAGGTCGACTGGTTGGTGGGCTTCTCCGCGCTGCCCAGCTGGCGCAATTCCTCCGTGACCGGCTCCACGTCGAGGCGCCCCGCGGCCAGCCGCCGAAGCTCGCCGGCGACGAGCGCTTCCGCACCGGGCGCCGGCTTGACGAGCACCTGCGTGACGCGTTCGAGCTTGCCCGTGAGCGTCTGCGCGAGCGGCAGCAGCGCGATCGCCACCGTTCCGTCCTTGGTCGCGTTGGCGAGCGCGCCGCTGAGCACGAGCCGGACGGAGACCGGGTGCGCTTCGCCGTTGGCATCGAGCGTCACCTGATGCCCCTGGCCGGCGTCGATCGTGCTCGCCACTTCAGCCGGCAGGCCCAGTCCTCCGGCGAGCAGCAGCTCGGAGGAGACCGGTTCGCGCTGGGTTAGAACCCCAAGCTGGACGATGTGGGGGTCGATGCCGATCAGCTGCAGCGACTCCCGACCGCTGGGGCCGATCACCGTCACCTCCTCGCGCAGCAGCCCGGCCGCCGCCTGCACTCCCGGCAGCCCACGGATCCTGGTCGCCAACCCCTCGTCGAAGCCGTCGCTGGAGCGCGCCACCACCTGCAGGCGCGCCGAGCCGACCAGCCCGTGCAGCAGATTGCCCGCGGAGCTCATCAGGCTGCTGTTGGCCACCAGCACCCCGAACACCAGCGCCACCCCCACGGCGATCCCGCCTCCCGCCAGCAGCTCCTGCACGGTGTGGCGGCGCAGGCGCCAGCCGTAGAAGCGAAACAGCATGCTGGAGCGCACGCCGAGGATCGTCGGATTCAGCGAGGGCCGCCGGCTCATCGCGAGGAGCGCGCGTCGGCCGATCGCGAGGGGCGCGCGTCGGCCGATCTGCGATCGGTTGGGTGCCTCATCGCCGCGGTGGCGCGCCGGGCGAGCTCGAGTCGGGCGCGCGGCGCATCACGCGAGGCTCATCGCCAGCTCCGCGTCGAGGCCCTCGTGGAGGTGTCCGTCGCGCAGTGTGTGCACCCGATCCACGAACGCCCGCGCCTGGGGGTCGTGGGTGACGAGCAGGCCGGGGATGCCCCGCTCGCGGCAGAGTTCGCGCAGCAGCGCCAGCACCTCCCGGCTGCGCTTGGAATCGAGGTTGCCGGTGGGCTCGTCGGTGAGCAGCAGGCGCGGCTCGCCGGCGAGCGCGCGCGCGATCGCCACCCGCTGGCGCTCGCCCATCGAAAGCTTGTCGGGCGTGTGCTCCACGCGCTCGCCCAACCCCACCCGTTCCAACCACGGACGCGCCACGCGGCGCGCGTCGCGCAGCGTCCACCCATCCCCGAGCAGCTTCAGCGCAGCGTTGTCAAGCGCCGTGGCGCCCGCCATCAGGTGGAAGGATTGGAACACGAAGCCCACCTCGCGGCGGCGGAAGCGGGCGCCCTCGGCGGCCGGCAGACCGCTCACCTCGCGCTGATCAAACCACACGCTGCCCCGGTCGGGCGTGAGCAGGCCGGCGGTCAGCAGCAGCAGCGTGGTCTTGCCCGAGCCGCTGGGCCCGTACAGCGCCACGAGCTCGCCGGGCGCGACCGTCAGCGAAACCCCATCCACCGCCCGCACAACCTCGGCGTCGCTGGTGTAGTGCTTGACGAGCTCGCGCAGCTCCAGCCCTGCGCTCTGACTCACGAGCCCGAGCGCTCCATCCCGCCGGGCTGCCGGGGCGCGTGCCGCGGCACGAGCGGCACCACCACCGCCGATTCGCCGCCGGCTTGCAGCAGCTCGCCGCCACCGATCTCCATCAGCAGATCGGTTTCGCGCGTGGCGTTGGAATCCTCGGAGGCGATCACCAGCGCGGCCTTGTGCTCGCGCGCGCCCCTGCGCAACAGCGCATACAGATCTTCGCGCTCGCTTGGGCTGGGCACGGCGGCCGGCTCGTCGACCAGCAGCAGGCGCGGTTGGCGCACCAGCGCCCGCGCAAGCATCACCCGCATGCGCTCACCCACCGCGAGCGAAACGGCCAGCTCGTCCGCAAACCTGGTCGCGCCCGCCCAGTGCAGCGTCTGCCGCGCCCGGCGCCGGGCCTCGTGCATCGTGGCCCCTTCGCTCACCAGCGGCAGTGCCACATGATCGACGACCCGCTCGCCCTTCGCGGGGCGCCAATCGTCGCTCGCCAGCAGCCCGATCCGGTCGCGCAGCAGCCGGTCGCGCTGCAGCGCCGACATCTTTGCCAGGTCGCGCCCTGCGAAGGCGATCCGACCATCGTCGGGAGCCTCGATGCCCGCCGCCAGACGCAGCAGGGTCGACTTGCCCGCCCGCCGCGAGCCGAAGATGCCGACGTGCTCGCCCTCGTGGATCTGGAAGGAAACCTTCTCGAACACTGGAATCCATTGGCGCCCGTCGAGGTAGGACTTGCTGACCTGCTCGAAGCGCAGCAGCGGCACGGCGCCGGCGCTTTTATCGATCCCGCCCGGCATGCTCCTGGATGCGCCTGCGTGTGCGTTTGGCCCACTCGATCTCGGCCCGCAACTGAGCGTCTGAGGCGTCGCGCACGATGTCCATCACCAACCCCATCCAGGAGCGTACCGACAGCGGCGGCCCCGTGCTCTGGCGCAGCAGCTCCAGGCACTCGCGCTCATACTGGAGCAGCGCCTGGCGCAGCTGCGGCACATCCTGTTCGCGCGCGGCCGCCACCTTCGCCTGGATTTCCACGCGCGTGGGCTCGCGCGGGGCCAGCGTTTCCAGCCACATCCGCAGCGCGTCGGGAGCGAGCTCGGTGGCGCTGTAGATGGTGCGCTGCAGGCGCGGGTTGTCGGGGTCGGTCTCGACCGCGCCGGAGATCAGGCCCGCCCGCTCGAGCTGGTCGAGCATCCGGTAGAGGCGCTTGGGGTCGATCGCCCACGAGGGGCCGAGGCGGGCGCGCAGACGGGCGCCGAGGTCGTAGCCGTGCCCGGGGCGCTCCAGCACGAGTCCGAGGATCGCGCCCTTCAGGGGTGAGGAGCCCCGCATCCAAGTCCGGTCGCCGGCAGCGCCCGAGCTATTGGCGAACTCGTCCTTGACGACTCTCGATCTCTCCGCAGACATTTCTCGTCTCCCCGACCGTCCCTCCGGCCACCGCTCCGCTTGCCTCCAGAACGTTACACCAAACCGCTCCCAAGTGCAGCGAACTTAAGAACCTTTCAAATAGAATGATGCCTACGTTGCCGGCGCGGGAAAGTTTTGCCAGCCCGGATTTCAGGATGTGTCCGCCGGCGTCAGTTCCTCCTCGCCCACGCCGACCCGCTCCAGCAGCGCCGCCGCCGCGCTCGCCGGGTCGAGGCGACGCTGCACCACCTCCTCCAGCAGGCGCTCGAGCTCGGCGTCCCCGTGCAGGCGGGCTTCCAGGCGACGGCGCATGCGCGCGCTCGCCAGCGCCAGCACCTCGCCGCGCAGGTTGCGCCGGCGGCGCTCGGCGAGCTGACCGGCGGCGAGGATGTGCGCGCGGTGCTCCTCCAGACGCTCGATCAGCTCCTCGATCCCGCGGCCGTGCGCGGCCTCGGTCCTGACGATCGGCACCCGCCAGCGCGCGGAAGCGTCCGCGTCGCGATCGAGGTTGGCGAGCGACAGCACGCCGCGGATCTCGCGCACCATCGTGTCGGTGAGCGGGTGGTCGGCCTTGTTGATCACGATCACGTCGGGGATCTCCATCACCCCCGCCTTCAGCGCCTGGATCGAGTCGCCCGAGCCAGGCATCAGCACGAGCACCACGGTGTCGGCGTGGTCGATGATGTCCACCTCCGCCTGCCCCACCCCGACGGTCTCGACGAACACGTCCTGGCGCCCGGCGGCGTCGAGCAGCAGCGCGGCCTGCAGCGCCGCCTCGGAGAGGCCCCCCAGCGCGCCGCGGTTGGCCATCGAGCGGATGAACACGCCCGGGTCGAGGAAGTGCTCGCCGAGGCGGATGCGGTCGCCGAGCAGCGCGCCGTGGGTGAAGGGCGAGGAGGGGTCGATCGAGAGCACCCCCACGGTGCGCCCGGCCTCGCGGCGCAGGCGGGTGAGCGCGCCGATCAGCGTCGACTTGCCGACGCCGGGGGGGCCGGTGAAGCCGACCACGGCGGCGCCGCCGGTGTGGGGGTAGACCTCCCTCACCAGCTGCCACCCCTCGGTGCGGTTGTCCTCCACCAGCGAGATTCCCCGCGCCAGGGCGCGGCGGTCGCCGGCGAGCAGGCGCTGGGCGAGGGTGGAGGACATAGGAGAAAGATTACGTCGGGACGGCATCCAGCCGTCCCCTTGAATGGATAGGGAGCCCTCCAGGCTCCCTTGACCGGGCCTTCGGCCCTAGCATGCCCGCTCGTGACACGGACCCGGGAGTGCCTGCGCACGTGGCGGTGGATGCGTGCCAACAACATGACCAGCCGCCACTACGCGGTGCTGGGAGCACGGTGGCTATGGCTGAAGCTGCGCTGGCGTGGGCGCCTTGTGACCGACGGCATCTGCTTCATCTGCCCCGGCGTGCAGTTCGAGATCGGCAAGCACGCCAAGCTGCACATCGGCCGCTGGGCGTGGGTGGGACACGGCAGCAAGCTGCGCGTGCACGAGGGCGAAGTGCGGATCGGGGCGAAGACGGTGATCGGGCAGGAGTGCACGATCTCCGCCTTCCAGCACGTCTCGATCGGGCGCGAGTGCATCGTCGCCGACCGCGTGATGCTGATCGACTTCGACCACGGCATGGTCGAGGTCGAGCGCCCGATCCGCCTGCAGGGCATCTACAAGCGCGACGTGCGCGTCGGGCACAACGTGTGGATCGGCTACGGCGCCTGCGTCCTGCGCGGGGTGACCGTCGGCGACAACAGCGTGATCGGCACCAGCGCGGTCGTCACCAAGGAGGTTCCCGCCAACGCCATCGTCGGTGGCATCCCGGCGCGCGTGATCCGCATGCGCGAGGCGCCGCGGTCGCTGCGCTGGGAGTGAGACTCAGCCCGCGGGACCTGCCCGGCGAGACCAACTATTGCTCCCGGTGCCCTAACCAGCTACTGGACCTCCCTAACGGTCATTTGGTTATCGCTCCACAGGTCCAGTTGGTGGTTATGCCTCAAAACTAAGACCCACAACTCCTGGCAATGCCGGCCGCCAACCGTCACGCCGTCAGTAGCGTTCGGGGAGTCGCGCGCGCTGCGAGGTTGCGCAGCGCGCCGGGATCGGCGTCCGCGCCTGCCGCGAGCGCCTGCTCGACGCCGTGGCGGTGGGCCTCGAAGCGCTCGTGCGCGTAGGGCACCGCGAGGCCGCGGGCGACCATGAAGGCCCAGTCGCTCGCCTGCAGCGCCAGCAGCTCGCGCACCGCGGCAGCGCCTGCGCGGTGGCCGGCGCGCACCACCTCCAGCTCCGCCGCGCGGGTGGCGAACGCGATCTCCGCCACCGCCGGGCCCGACCAGGTCGAGAGGTCGCCGCCCGCGCCCCAGGTGCTCACCTCCCACTCCTGGGCACCGTCCAGCGGCGCCGGCTCGTGGTACTCCAGCGCGTCGTCGAGGCGCACCAGCGGGAGGCCCTGGCGGGTGCACTCCTCCACCACCGCCTCCAACCACGCGAGGCCCTCATACCACCAGTGACCGAGCAGCTCGGTGTCGAGCGCGCACACAACCAGACCGCCGCCGGGCAGGCCGCGCCCGTCGCGCTCCAGCCGCGCGCCGACGCCCGCCACGAAATCTCGCGCGTGCGCGCGCGCGAGGCCCAGCGCGTGCTCGTGGTCGTAGGCGCCGCCGTCGTTGGCCCACGGGTTGTGGTGGTGGATCGTGTGGTGGTGGTAGTCGCGGTAGCGGCCGT
>Ga0210391_10004023_pt1 | contig 12368 bp, 12 predicted proteins | sample IncBWC12OmetaG_FD_160573 | JGI IMG/M metagenome (GOLD analysis project Ga0210391, IMG submission 160573) | Forest soil microbial communities from Barre Woods Harvard Forest LTER site, Petersham, Massachusetts, United States - Inc-BW-C-12-O ... | reverse complement strand
GCGACTAGAGGAACTTCGGGTACTCCGCGGCACACGAGACTGACCCGCTACCGTTGCTCCCTTCCGGGCCTGGCGGGGTTTGCGGGGAATCGTTGCACAGAGCCCGAAGTTCCACCCATCGGCAGTCCGAGCGTAAAAATTTTACGCGCACAAAACTGCTTCGCGAAGTCTAGCACAGCGCCACATCGCACGAAAGGCGTCCGCACTCGGTGTCGTGATTCATTCCCTGTCAACTCGACTTGACTGGTCTGTGATGGCAGCTGGGCTGGGCGCGAGATTCCGCCCAGTAATGCGTTGTGCCGAGCACATTTCCTAGTTGCAGCATGGAAATATGGCTGCGATGGGCGCGGCGGAACGAAAACTACACTCGCCGTGACTGACATTGGCGTCCAGCGATGCAACATCGACCCAAGCTGTTCGAACGTCGTGCGCCGCAGCTGGATTGCCGTCACATCTTCGTTTGGCTGTTCCGCGCGATACCGAAATACCCGCTGTTGAATTTGGAGTGTCGCAACGAGGAGAACAACGATCCGGGTCAAACCGAGCACGCTGCGCAACAGGATCCGAGCCAAACGAGGGAACTTGCGGGGCAGCAAAACGATTGGACACCGTCGAACGTGCTCCGGTGCCAGGTGAGCAACGACTCAGCACAGAAGTTCACTGACCGCAGCACGAACCGACCGGCATTTCTTCAATACGTAACTTACAGCCCTGGGCGGTCTAGTTCGCTCCGCCCTGTGCCGGCCGCGTCGCATCGTGCTTCAGCGCCAGGCGCGCCGGCGGTGCCGCGAGCGCCGTCTCCATCCGCTCGTCGCTAATTGCCGCCAGAGTCTCCAGGGTTTTGCGCGCCTCAGCTGTCTGGCCCGCCTTGGTTTGGGCGGCTGCCTGCAATTGCAGCGACAAAGGATTCTGCGGGTCTTCTTCGAGCTCCGCGATCGCTCCGGCGTAGTCACCCTGCAAATAAAGCACCGCTCCATTTGCGGAGTGAAACGCCGCCTGCACCGGCGTGCTGCGGCTGGTCTGCGCCATGTTCTCCAGCAGCTTCAACGTCGCCTGCGCCGCTTCGGTCTTTGCCGCGTTCACCGCGATGAACACACGAGCCTGCAATATCAAAGCGAGCTCGTTGTCGCGATCTCCCGGCAATAGATTGCTCTTGCGCGTGTCCGAGAGATCTTCCCGCGCCTCATCCAAATCCTTCAGCGCGCTCGCCGCGTCCGGATTGAAAAGCGCCATCGCGCGGTGAATTTCCGCTTCCTGCACGGTTAATCCCGCCGCGTGCGCTTCCGCATCCACCTTCTCGAATTCCTCGCGCGCCAGCCGCGGCTTGTTCTCGCGGTAGTAAGTCATCGCGTACAGAATCCGGTAGCCAATCTGCGTGGAACGCTCTTTCGTCCCTTGGATCGCCACCAAATATTGCGTGCGAGCCTTTCGTTCATCTCCCATCAAAGCGTAAGTCGAAGCCACGCCCGCTTGCGACGCGTTGAAATGCGGGTTGATCGCCAGAGCCTTCTGGTAATGTTCCAGCGCCGCCGGATAATCGCCCAGCATCCGCATAATCTCGCCGTAAGAATCCTGCGGGTTCGGCTCGTTCGGCAACGCCGCTACATACTGCTCCATCAGCGCTGGCGCCAGTTGTGCTTGTCCGCTCAACGCATAGCAGTAAGCCAGATTGTTAATCGCCGGATAATACCGCGGATCGTTCTTCAACAAGCGCACCAGCACCGCCTCACCGCGCTCATTGGCTCCCTGATTCGCGCACAGCCATTCTGCGGCCATGTTGCCCCAGCGCTTGTCAGTGGGATATTTCGCCAGCAAATCATTCATCGCGGAAATCGCCACCACGGTTTCGCCGTTCTTCGTGCTGTTCATCCAGCGGATCAGCAATTGCTCGTCGGGCGAGGCATTGTCAATAAACTTCAACGCGAGCGCGCCTTCCTGTTTCGCCTCTTTAGGATCGGCCGTGAAATAACCTAGCGCCGCATGACCCAGCGCAAATTGCGGATCGGCCTTTACGGCCTGCCGGAAAAATTCCAGTCCCTCATCCACGAACAGCCGGTCTTCGCGCTGCACCAACCCCATCTCGTAAGCATTCGCCGCCAGGGTCGACTGCGTCGTCACCGGTATGGTGCCCGTCGCGTTTGCTGCCGGCGCGGCTTCCTGCGCGCGTGCCCCAACCGCGGCGCCGCAAGTCAAAATGACGATAACCATCCAGGAGAAGTAATTTCGGGTTTTCACGGTTTTCCTCGCATGGGATTTTGCGGTGCCCGCTAACGGCCCTTCAGGATGTACCCGGGATCGAAAGGCTGCTTATCATCAATCTTCACGACTTTTACGCCGCCCGTGATGTTGTACACATCAATCACGCCGATCGCTCCGGCGTTCCCGCCCACAATTCTCATTACTTCATCATCACTCTCGGCGAAAACCACGGGCACTGTTGTCTTGCGGCTCGGATCATTCAGCACGGCCTTCTCTTCGTCGAATGTCCCGCCCAATACTCTTTCCAGGATGAATTTCGTCCCCGGCGAATTCGGCTCGCGCAGCACCAGCGTGATACCTTTGCCATCCGGCCAGATCGTCGTCTTGGCCTTGAAAATCTTCGCCAGCTCCACCAGGCTCATTGCTCGCGCGGGATTGGCGGGATTCACAACTATCGCGTAATCAGTCCCGAACGCGACCGACGCGACGCTCAACACCAGCACACAAACAATCCACAGACGGTTTCGCATAGCGTTCTTACCCATATTTTCAATTTCCTGGAGTTCGCCTGTTTACAAAATAGCACTCCACGCAAACCGCCATCGGTTCATTTGCTCACGGAGTGTCGCTCCAGTAAACTCGCGGTGCCAAAAACTTCCACTACAGACCATTCGCTCCTGTTTCGCCGCCGTGGACCGTGTGCGACGCCGGCGCTTTGCATGAGCCGTTGGATTTGCCGTCGCCTTCCTATGCGTCCTCCGCTTCTCTGCGGTAATCCTTCGCGGTTGCTTTTGCATTCGTTGGGGCGCACCTACCGTGCGCCATTGCGGCCACCCCGCAAACCCGAGCCACAGGTCCGCCTCGCCCTAAACTCGCACGTGCCATTCAGGAACACCCCGCTCAATTCTCATGAAACATTCCGCGGCTTCAGAGTATCTTATCCACCGAGTGCATCCTCCGCACTCCACCGCGGCGCCAGCGGCACCCCCACGAAACGGGGATGGCTCGGCTATGTCCAGAGCCGCCCTTCGCGGGAACGCTTCCCGCTTCCCGCTAAGGATCACGGAGGATCCATGAAGCGTCTCATTTCGGTTTCTGCATTGTTGTTAGCCATGCTCTGGCTGACGCCCGCTGTACACGCGCAGTCCACCGTAATTCAACCCGGCACGCAAGTTCGCCTCACAATGGTCTCCGGCCTCACCACTGCCGTCGCGAAAGATGGCGACCCTTTCACCGCCATCGTCGCCGAACCGGTTTTTTCCGGCAATCAGCTGATCCTGCCCGCCGGCTCCAAAGTCCACGGCACCATCACCAGCGTCACTCGTCCCAAATGGTTTGCTATGGAACGCGGCGGCGCTTCCATGAACCTGGTTTTCAATTCCGTCGAAGTGCAGAGCCGCATTTTCCCCGCGCAGATGAGTATCCTGTCCCTCTACACCGGCAGCGCCGACGACACCAAAAAACGCAAGGACCTAAAAACCACCGAAGGCGTGGTGATCGAACAAAAACGCGACATCAAAGGCGACATCATGACCGGCGGCCTCGGCACAGGCGCGGGCGCGCTGGTAGGCGTGCTGTTCAGCAACGTCGTCCGCGGCACAGTCTTCGGACTGGTGGGCACCTCCGCCTACATCGTCGCGAAAAAAGGCAAGGACGTGGAGCTTCCCGCGCAAACAGGAATGCTAGTTCGCATGGATTCCGCCGTGACGCTGCCGCCATCCCTGCTGCACAACGCCTCCTCCACCCCGGAATCCGCCGGCAACTAACCGCGGCGGAAGATCAAGCAGCGGAGCCGACACTGCGAGCGAAGGTCGAAGTGCGGCTACTTCCACAGAGCGGGACTGGCCGCCTTTGCCTTCGAAACCGCAAAAATCGCGACAGAAACTAGCGAGTGATTTACGGCAGGACGCGCAGGTGCTGAGGAAGGCGGGGTCCCGGTCTTGCGCGATGGACCATATGGCGCGTCCATTTTGGGGGCTTGAATACTGCCCCGAGCCACGCTAACGCAACCAGTCGTCGTTGAATATTCGTAGAAATATCTACGATGCCAAACGATAGAATCGAAGAGAAGTAATCGCAGAATCAAGTCGGCGGGTGCAGAACCGTAGCGGCTTTGCTGGAACTAAAGTGAATCACTGCGTTGACGTCACTCAATCGATTCCAGGCTTAGGTGCAACCTCGCTCCCGAATCTGTGTAGAACTACAATTTCAGGGCAATGCACGGTTGCAGCGAGCCAAGAAGCGTAACCGACGCACGGTGTGCGACTGGGTTTTGTGCGCGAGAAACGGTTAAGAGCATCTTGCGTAATCGGCCCAGCCGAGGGGCCAATTTCGCGATCGCGGCACGCGACGGCTCAAAAGAAACTCAGTCCAGCGAACTCCCGGCACTGGGCGGCGCCGCCATCCGGCGCGATCTGCGTCGGCCACAAATCCTCGGCGCGCAACTTCCAGGCACCCAAGGTCCAGCCGCTGGACTGGCGCTCCATGTGCGCCACTTGAAACAGCACGGGTGCAGCGTTATTTCCGCGTTGTTCAAATCGTTCGATCACACGCAAAGCCACCACCGCTTCGCGCTCCACTTCCGTGCGCAGGTAGAACTTGCATCCCCCGACGCTGACGTTACTAGTTTCGGAGCGCTCCGTAAAAAAACGCCCATAACGATCGAACCCGCAGACCTCTATCGCGAATTGCAGCGCAATTCGTCCCGGCCGTGCAGCTAACTCGGCCAGAGTCGTGGATCCAGTCGACGGCAATGTCTGTTTGTTCATGGTCCCGTCCTGGGACAAACGATCCGCGCTGGTCCCGTTCGCCGCGCCACCGTCGGCTTGCTGCTGCGCTCCAAAAGTTCTCGCGTCATCGTCATGCCGATCGCCGCACGGCTACCGACGCCGGTTTGTCCGAGCGTTTCAAGAAGCGATACAAACTGGTGCGTCCGATGCCCAGCACCTGTGCAGTGCGCACCCGGTTGCCGTTGCACATTTCCAGCACGCGCTGTATGTGCACGCTGCGCACTTCGTCCAGCGGCAGCGGGCTCCATACAGCGGCTGCAGAAGAGGAAGTGTGGCGCCGCGACCGCTGCAGATGTTCCGGCAAATCGCCCACGTCAATGAAATCAGAATTCGCGGTGATCGCCGCGCTGGCGATTACGTTCTCCAGTTCGCGCACGTTCCCCGGCCAGTCATGCTGCAGCAGCACAATGTGCGCCCGCCGCGTCAGTCCTTGAAAAGGCTTTCCGTACGTCTCGCCATATTTTTTCACGAAGTGCTGCACCAGAATCGGAATGTCTCCCGGCCGTTCGGCCAAGCCCGGCACGCGCAGCTCGATGCTGCTCAGGCGATAAAAGAGATCTTCGCGAAAACGTCCCGCCAGCACTTCCGCGCGCAGATCGCGATTCGTCGCGGCGATCAGCCGCACCTCTACTTTTTTCACTTCCGGCGAACCCACCCGCTGGATTTCGCGATTCTGTATAACGCGCAGCAGCTTCGCCTGCATCTGCAGCGACGTCTCGCCGATCTCGTCCAGGAAAACCGTGCCGCCGTTCGCATACTCGAATAATCCCGGCCGCGTTTCCGTCGCGCCCGTAAAAGATCCACGCACGTGCCCGAACAGCTGGCTCTCCAGCAGCGTATCGACCAGCGCCGAGCAATTGCACACCGCGAACCGCTCCTGCGACACCGGACTCATCTGATGCAGCGCGTGCGCCACCAGCTCTTTGCCCGAACCCGTCGGCCCGGTGATCAGCGCGTTGGTGTAATGCCGCGCGATTTTTTTCGCCAGATCAAAAACTTCCAGCATTGCCGGGCTGCGTCCCACGATTCCGTGGAACAGCAAATTGTCCAGCAGCTTGTCCTCGAGGTCGCGTATCTGCAGCCCGCGCGTGAACGAATCCGTCAGATCGTCCAGCGTCTTCAGCAGCCGCGTATAATCAATCGGCTTGCACAAGTAATCGTAAGCGCCGTGCTTGATCGCTTCGATCGCCGTGTCCACCGCGTAAAATCCCGTCACCAGAATCACGTACATCCCCGGATCGCACTGCAGCGCCTTCTCCAGGAACGCCAGTCCGTCCATCCCCGGCATCTTCAGGTCCGCCACCACCACGCGGCAGCTCCCCGAACGCACCTTTTGCAGGGCTTCCTGAGTGCTGGTTGTTCCCGACACCGGAAATCCCGCCTGTTCCAGCCGCCGCGACGTCAACTCGACGAGGTCGGCTTCGTCATCCAATATGCAGATCGACAGATTCTTGCGCGATAACTCCAGTAATGGCCGTTCTTGCAGGACGCTCATAGTCAACACACACAGGCAAGGTAGGGGCCAGAGCGGAACAACAATTGGACTTGTTGCGATTTTGGTTTGTAGCGCGGTGCGAATTTCTCGCGGCAGGTAATTCCAGCCGATCCTTCGTTTTACTGCGACCTGCGCGGGCGCCCGGCAGAGGCGACGCGTTCGACCAACCGCGAAAGCCCTCACCATCCCCACCAGCCGCGTGCCAATACGGCACCGCCGGGTCAATTCAGGATTCATCCCCCTCACGGCTCCGCCGCATTCTTCCCGCTCCCCGCGCCTTTCCCTCTTAATGACTCACGCTGCTCTCTATTAGTCGATTAATCCCGTCCTCCACACTCTCCCACGCTCCCCGACGCGGTTGTAACTGCTCCAGTTTCACGTCCTTGCATGAAGCGTCTTTGACGCGATCTTCCACCCACACCGCGCGATGTGGCACCGGGAAATCGGCCCCGCCACCCAGCGGCCGCAGCAGCCGCACAAACAGCACGCAATCCAGCCGCACCGCCGCATGTAGCGCCACCGTTTTTCCCTCGTGTTCGCGCCAGTCCAGCGACGTCTTTTCCACAAAAAAATTCTCTTTCGCGTCCCATCCCGATACTTCCACGCGGTACCTGCTCACGCGGTTCGCCGCCTCCATCACCGTCTCGGTGTCGCTTATTCCAGGATTCATGATTCCACCTCGTACAGGTACATTGCAGAAGAGATACCAATGAGGACGGCTGATTTTCACTGACCCAGAAGGATTTAACCCAGCGATGCAAGCGAGGCAAAATGCGCCGACTGTTCCGTACGCGCCGCTTGTACGCTATTGAAACGAGTTCGGCATGGGGAGGACATGCTCGACGCTGCAATCTACACCGTCGGCGCTATCCCCAACGATACCCAGGATAAAGCGCCGCCAGCGCGAACCTGAAAATGTACGGAAACATCTTGTCGTACGCGTACCAGGCCACCACCAACCCGAGTATTCCGAATCCCTGTGTGCGCACCCAATACTGGAACCGTTGCGCCGTCGCCTGGCTCATCAGCAAGGTCACTCCGGTCACTCCGTCCAGCGGCGGCACCGGCAACAAGTTGAAAGTCCCCAGCAGTAAATTTAAAAGAAAGATGATGCTCAGGAACGTCGCCGCGAAGCCCGCCACTCCGGGCACCAGTGGCTCGGTGATATGGGTGAAGTCCACCGCATCCGGCACGCCGAAAATCCCGAAATGCATTCCGACGCGAATCGCGATCGCCGACAGAATGACCAGTGTGAAATTCGCCGCCGGACCACCCAGCGCCATCCAGGCGGAGCGACGCGGATAGCGTCGCTGCCATTCCGGGTCGTAAGGCGCGCTGGCCCAGCCGATCATCCAGTGCGCCACACAATACGAAAGGATCGGCACAACTACTAGCCCAAACGGTTCGCGCCGGATGTGCGGCCAGGGATTCAGCGTCACTTGCCCGCCGTGGAAAGCCGTCGGGTCTCCGCCGATCCGCGCGATCAACGCGTGCGCGCCTTCATGACAAGTAGTCGAAAACAGGAAAACGATGTACCAGATCACGCCGAGCAGCAGGAATTGGGGTGTCATGCCGCTCGACAGACTAAAGTGTCCAGGCAGAATCCGCAAGGCCCGCGGCGCCAATTGCCGCCCTGCGCGCGCGCCAGCCAATGGCGCCGCCGTCTCTCCGCGAAACGCCCCGTAATTCCCACAAATATTCTTGACAGCTCGCGGCGCGAGGTCTAGGCTGCGCTACCAGGGTGTCCGATGAAGTACCTCCCAAGGGTGGGTTTTTTAAGGAGGGGCCGTGACTTCGAATCAAAGAACTTCTTCCCAGGTCAACGCCTGCTCTGAACAGGAATTCGAAAACCTGCTTCGCCGCAGCGAAGAGCATCTCAAATCGCAACTCGCCGTCACGCGCAAGCAAGGCCCGATACAGCCCAATTCTCTCAAGATCGTTCCGCCAATCCGCCGCCGCGATTCGGCGGCCTAGCTCCGCGGCGATCACCGGTCAGCTTTCAGCTCCGCCAACGTGCGCGGGAAGCGAACCTACCTCGCAGACGGCGCGCGCGTGCATACCTGCACGTCCTCTGGCGCGCCAAGCTTTTCGAGATCCGAGCCCCAAACCGGGATAGTGAAAGCTTCGCTCGGGTACTCGCTGACGTAGCGGCTGGCGTCGCTTACGCGCGAGCTGGCGGATCGGCTGATCGATCCTTTCATGGGCTCAGGCGGCATCACTCCGGTCTTCAGCGAGAAGGCTTGGTCACACGGGAAAAATGTCTTTTGAGATATGATTGCGCCGCACCGGCGCGAAAGAACGAGCAGGATTTGAATTGCAGCCGCGGCGACCAACGCTGCTGATGAACTGGAACGTGAATTGGGGTCGCGCGTCGAGACTTGCGAGAGGCGCCTGACCCCAAGCGCAGGTATGGCGAAGGGATTTGCTTCTTCCCTTCTGCACACGCGCCCAAGCTACTGGAGGGCGACCAACTTTTCGCACAACACGTCTGTTCCAGGATCCGCGCCGCCCGTTGGATCGAAGCGGACCACTCCAGATTCATCGGAGCAGAAGGTGCGCTGACCAGTCGTGCCCACCGTGACCGGAACGGCCGCGGCTTCAAACGAGGTGTACGGGCTAGCTGCAGTTCCCGCACCGCCCGCACCAGTCGCCGACAGTTTGTAGCCGCTCTTCAGCTTGGTGACGGTGATGATCGGGTCGAGAATGCAAGCCGTGGCGGCTGACGCGGTGCACGGTAGCGCGCCACCAAGGTTGGTAATGGCGGCGGCAAAACCGAGACCCCAGGTGGAGGAGTAGGAAACTTCAGCGGTCACCATGGAACGCACCGAGCCGACAGCCGAGGCTTCGTTGGCCGCGATGCGGGCGCGAAGCAAGTTCGGAATGGCGATGGCCGCGATGATCAAAATGATGGCCACGACGATCAAAAGCTCAATCAACGAAAATCCCTTCTGTTTACCAGTCAATTTGCTACTCAATGGCGTTTCTCCTGGATACCAAGGCTGCTTTCGGATTTGCAATGGTGTGCACGTAGGAGAGTGCAATGCGAGAGCCATCCCAGCGAAACTTTGCCGTACCGAAATGACACAGGCTTATCGACATAGCGCATAAGGAGATATGCGGAATCGTGCCACAAGGCTGCGGTTGCAGGAGTGCGAGGGAGGGTGGGGGGGCTCGGATATGGACTTTAAATGCCTCTAAATACGACAGTTAAAGTCCATCGGATCGACGGCCAAAAGACGCGTGGCGAAGGCTATACGAATGGGCAGATCGCCGCGGCGAACGCAGTCGAAAGGAACCAGCTAGTCGTCGTGCGCCTGTTCGATCTGCTTTCGAAGTTTTTTCACGCTAGTCTCGCCTAGGTATTTCTGAGTAACGTCCAGACTTTTGCGCGCGCCAGACTGGGATCGATCTATCGGGGATGGAATTTTCGCTCCAGCGTGTCGCCGCAGTTTTCCTCAGCCGGTGAAGATAGAACTGTTCGCAGAAAGGCTGGGTCTTGCAAGAAACTTCGACCGGTTTTCCATTCTTCACCAGTGTCGTTTGGCAGCGCCCGCAATTCAGTCCGGCACGGACCGCAATCGCTTTGAGCTTTCGCAGAAAGTGGGTTTCCGGTTGATCGCCGTCGTTCGCGAATATTCAATGCGGAACTCTTGCAGCGAACCTTAAGGGACTTCCGAAGTGCCTTTGCTGCGCTCACGGTCCCGGAGCAATCCGAAGCGTTACAGTGTGTCCTTAAGAGCGTAACGGTCCATCCCCAAAAGCTCGACCTGGAAATATTTGAGCTGCAGAAGTTTCTACCAGGATCGCAAGATCGTAAGGAGTGGCTCCGGGGCCTGGACTCGAACCAGGATAACCAGCTCCAAAGGCTGGCGTGCTACCAATTGCACTACCCCGGAACGGGGTAGGAAAGTGTAGCAGACCTCCCGCCGTTTTGTTACCTTCAGCGCTCCACACAAATTCCCAAGCCGCGTCCCGCCGTTTGCTGCCGCGTCTTCGATTTGTTACGCTGCTAGCGTTCCAGCTCGGCGGAGAGATGTCCGAGCGGTTTAAGGAGCACGCTTGGAAAGCGTGTGTTGGGGAAACTCAACCGTGGGTTCGAATCCCACTCTCTCCGCCACATTCCTTTCGCCTCGCTAATTGCCAAGAATCTTATGACCTGTCCCAAATGCAACGCGCCGCTCGGCCTGAAGCCTGTGCCGGGCGCGCTGAAATTTCCGCAACTCCTCTCGGGTGTCCGGTCCATGGCTGGCTGCCGGAAAGAATCACGCCGATCCGTATGCGCTTTCACAAAGACCGGCCGGACTGGTAGCCGATGGTGCGAATCCGCCCCTCGTCAGAAATACCTGGAAATAAAGCGTAGAATGGGATCATGCCCTCAATGCAGGAACTGGAACGAACGAGTCCTGCCCAACTCGCGGCCCTGTGCCAGCGAGTCGCGGACAATCCCGGTGCGTATCTGCCGGAAGCAGCCGCCGAAGCGTCCAAACTGAAATTGGAGTGGAATTCGTTGCAGTCTTTTCCCAACCCGAACTACGCCGTGCAAAAGAAGATCGAACAGCAGAAAGACCGACTTGGCAGGCGCATGATTGAATTTCTCACCAACATTCTCTAACCACGCCGTCTTTCTCGTCGCTACGCAGCTGTTTCTTCCCGCTCCTACGGAATCACTGATCACTTGGCACTTCTCGCTTGCCACTGCCTTTTTCAGCTCTTTCTTGATTTCCCCGGGGGAACCAAAGCCACCGAAGCCTCAGAAGTCAGTAACAGAAAAGTGAACGACTCCTGCAAGTACAACCGCACCGCCGTATCGGTGTGGCTCAAATACCCGATCGAAACATCCTGCCCGATGTGCAAATCGAAATCCCCTCCGCGCGTCGTCACCACAAATGCTCCCGCGATCGCCGGCGCCCAAATAATTTGTTCGTTCACCAGCCGCTTCACATGCTCCAGCACCGGATATCCGTGGTCACTTGTCTCCGCCAGCGCCGTGTAAGCCTCGGCGCCAAGCAAGACCGCGTAAGGACCGTTCACGCCCACCAGTCGCAACTGGCTCAACCCCTGCGCAATCGCGTCCGGGTATTGCAGCACGTTCGCTGGCAGCGTCATGATCGGATTGCTCGTCCCCTGTCGCACGCCTCCAATGCCAGCCGCTGGATAGCCGTCAAAAATTGCGCGGTCCTCCGCAAACGCGATCTCTCGCGCCGCGTCCTTCGCCGGTTGCCAATTCGAATCATTCGCGCCGCGCTCCACGTCGTCAATCCCCTGGCGATCCAGCTCAAACGCAACCCGCAGCTCCACCAACGGCTTCACTTCGCGCTGCCTCGCCAGAATTCCGTCCGCCGGAGCCGCGATCTTCCGCAAGTGTCCCGTCCCCACGCACGAAAGGCCAACGCCGCCCGGCCCCTGCACATCAACGACGCGCCGTCCCGCCAGGTAGCGCTTCAACGTGCGCGTTGTTTCCTCTTCAATCGAAGCCCACGCCATGTCCGAAATAGGGGCGAGCGCGCGATGCAAATTATTCATGACTGATGTCTCCTTTAAGTGATCCGATGCCGAGCGAACCGTGCCCAGCCGGCGCCGCGGATTGACCCGTTTCGTCAGCCCCCGGTGTGTCACGCGGCGCGTCGCCGGCCGATGCCTCAGCCGATGCCGCCTCGTCGCTCACATCTTCCAAAAATGTCGCCGACGGCACGAAAAATAAGGTTCCAGTCACGGCGCGGCTGAAATCCAGCAGCCGGTCGTAATTTCCCGGCGGCCGTCCCACGAACATATTCTGCAGCATCAACTCAGTCGTGCTCGGCGACTTGCTGTAGCCGATGAAATAAGTCCCGAATTCGCCTTGCGTCGGCCGCCCGAAAGGCATGTTGTCGCGTAAAATCTTGATC
>Ga0210391_10004022_pt1 | contig 12369 bp, 12 predicted proteins | sample IncBWC12OmetaG_FD_160573 | JGI IMG/M metagenome (GOLD analysis project Ga0210391, IMG submission 160573) | Forest soil microbial communities from Barre Woods Harvard Forest LTER site, Petersham, Massachusetts, United States - Inc-BW-C-12-O ... | reverse complement strand
TCTCAGCCGCTTGTTGAAAATTACGTCGCACCACTTTCATGGATGGCCTCCCCTGATTGCCGTCCAGTCTCAGGAACGAATCGCCACCGAGTTTATACACCATCGAAACGTGCTGTTGCTCAGCCATACCAGACCACGCCAAGCCCGCTCATCAGTTAACTAACTAGTAATTGACGTGTGGGCGGTTGACGTGTGGGCGGTGATAGTCCCGGAGTTCGGAGTCTTCAGATTTAAGCGCGACCTATTTGCTCACCAAGTGGTTCTTGACGGCATTGCGGACAAGTTCGGCATTGGATTTTGCGCCCACGATTTCCTTGATCCTGTACTTGTGGAACGTTGCTGTTCGGCTGGATTCACCTCGCGATGATCGTCGTACGACATGAAAGATTGCGTTCTAGGTTGTCCTCTAGGTACAGTGCTTGGTCCCGCACATTCCGAGTGCTTTATTCTCGGTCTGGTTTTCACTTACGACCCTGATGTCAGTCCTTTTTGAGATGGATGCGGCGATAGACAGTATTGTCCGCCAACGTGAGGCTGCCCTCGATCCTGCTACCATCGACGACAAGTCGGACTGTTGCGCCCGAGTTTTCGCTTTTCAATATGTGCTTTTCCGCGTCGTAGTTCCAGTCCAGAGTGCCCATAGAAATCTCTTTACCATTCACCAGCTTGCTGCCAATGCCAGAAAACCAGCCGGGCTTTCCGGCAACTTCGGAAAATCGGTACACGTTTAACTCGTCTCGACACGGGCTGTTTTTCAGGACACATTCCGAATTGCCTCTCCAGGTACCTGTGATTTGCGATTGAGAACCATGAATCACGGCCCCGCCACCACCCGGGACCTGCGCGAAACTGAATGAGTCCACAAAGCAAATGAGCGAAGCAGCCAGCACGAATCGTTCAATAGACACTCTCGGCACAAACATTTCCTTCTCATCAAGACTATGTGCAGATGAAAGTTTAGTCCGAAATCATCTCAGCAAGCCAATCGGTAACGATAGTATGCTCTAGGGTCCGGGAATGACGCACCGCTTGGATGGTGGAAAACCCTTCCCTTTGACGGATCTTCACTAAGGCAGACCGAAAATCGAGTAAAGGAAGGATTGGCGGTGATAGTCCCGCAATCAATAGAACGCCCTCCCACTCGGTAAAGCCGCTACAGTGCACGTTTGCAAAATAGGTAAAGTTTATAGTTGACTTGCATCCCGAACTCTGGTACCTTCTGATACCGTTTTCGGGCTCAACAACTTAAAGAACTTGAGCGGATTACTGGGCCGGGCCCATTTCCCCTTGGATGAAGATCTTTCCCAAGATGCCAGGTGGAGGAAATTAGACGCACTCCTGTTGCAATTCCTCGAAGCGAAAAGACCGCAATCTCCGGAAACGTGCCTGAGAGGTGGCAAATGAATCGTGTGACAATTCTTTGCGCAACCGTAGCGGCAGCTGGCGTAGCATTCGGAGTCGGAACGGCCCGCGCCACTGACCTTAAGGGAACCATTACCAACACAGTCACGATACTCCACGATAGCCAGTTGGTGAGCGATGTCACATGCGCTGTCCCTATTACCCAGAGCGGAGCCAATCCGTGCATCGCATTCGGTACGGACCACATCAAGCTAAAACTCAATGGACACACAATCACAGGGGGTGTCACCCCTCCGGCGGGTTGCAGTCTTCCCACCGACGCTAACTTCGGAGTTGGAATCCTTGCGGCGGGCAGAACCCATGTAGAGATTCAGGGTCCCGGTGTCATCCAGGGATTTGAGCGCTGGGGGATTTTTCTATTCTCCAGCGACCACGTCACCGTGAGAGAGATCACCGCCAACCGCAACTGTTGGAGCGGAATGCAGACAGGCTTTACCACAGAAAGCAAATTTGCAGAAGACAATTGGGTCAACAACGCGGCTGGCTCTAACGGTGCGAATTGCGGCGGGATTTGCCTCTTCAACAGTAGCAACAACATGATAATCAAGTCCACATTTCACGGAAATGGCAGCATCGATTACACGATTGGGAATATCGATTTCGGAATCGGGTTCGAGGGCAGCAGCAACCAGAACCAGGTCGAAGAAAACGACATAGGCGGGAATGCGAACGGGGTCGCGTTTTTTGACACTTCCAGCGGTAACGTCGTCCGCCTCAACGTCATTGTGGGCAATCCGGCGGCCCAGGTGATCAAAACTTTTACAGCCCCCAACCAGCAGGGCGCAGATATTAGTTTCCTACTCGATTTTATGGGCGCGAACAACGTCATTGAGGACAACTTCTGCCTGACCTATCTAGCCGGTGGTGCGGGCCCTGCAACCGCTCCCTGTCCAAATCTAAAAGGCGAAGAAGAGTTGGACGACCATTGACTACGCCTCTGAAGGCAACCTGCGTCGAATGACTCGATAAGCAGCCGAGCCGTGCCCAGTGGAGTTGGCCAATCATCAGCGTTCGACTCTATTGCAGCGGCCTCCTCGCGGCTGGCTCGGATCCCGGTGGCCCTCGCAGTCCCCGCATGACGCGTGGGTGAAACCGCGCCTGGTCACAACAAGACAATTTTTCAAAGGGAGAAGGCAATGCAGACATCATTCCAGAAGATGCTCCTTGCGTTTATCGGCCTTTCAATGGCGGTGCTCTCCGTCAACGCTCAACCTTCGCCTGCTGTCAAAGTCGTCGCCCGCGGCGCAGGGAAGACGATCATTCAGGGCGGGACGGGGCAGGCGGGAGGGTTTGTCCCTGTCATTACGACGATCGCTTTCCATGCCGAACGCCAGGGACAAGCGGTCTCAGGAGACTTCGAGTGTTTGGCCCTTGCCCCGGCGTTGGCAACGGGGAATGGCAGTGGCCAATTCACGGTGAACGCCATGTATGTTACGGGCGAGATCACAAGCGCCGAAATTGAGGGTGACACGGCGACGTTAAAGGGTACGGCTAACGTTACAGGCCTGGGCGCAGGCCACAATCTGCCATTCATCCTCGTGGTTCGGAGGGGCGGTCCGGGATCTACGTCCGTTCTGACGGTATCCGGCCTTACGTTTGACGAGATTCTTCTAGAAGGCTCATTCGAGGTTGTTGCTAACGAGTAAATGCAGCCCGTGGCTGCGGTACGACGGAGTGGTGCGAAAGACTGCCCTTTATTTGCTTCTTGCGGCTGTGATTCACTACGCGAGAGCTGCGGGGCATCGCCAATCAGCACTGCTTCGGCCCCAATGGCCAAATACACCACGATGCGAGAGGTTTTGCTCGCGCATTCGGGTGAGGCGCACTTATCAAGACTGGTCTTCCAATCATTGAACTACTACGACCACGATTCAATTATTGAATTTCTCAAGTCCCTACAGATTCTGTCGGCGAAGCCACCAACGCTCAACGTAACGGAGGAATTGCAATGGTCTATCGTGAGGGAATGTCCAACACAATCCGGTGCCAACGGTTCGAAGGCGCGACGAAGGAGATTGCTGCCGTATGCATATCGATGGCAGCCCTGCTGTTCGGGCTTGCTGCGGCCAGAGCCGATGCCGTCCTGGACTGGAACGAAATTGCGGTAAACACAGCCATTGCCAACGGCCAGGATCCGTTCCACCAGGCCCGAAGTGCGGCGATCGTGCAACTGGCTGTGTTCGAGGCCGTCAACACCATCAAGAGCGATTATCAACCGTATCTTGGAAGCATCGTTGCTCCGCACGGCGCCTCCGCCGACGCCGCGGCCATCGAGGCTGCCTATCGGGTGCTCATCACTTACTTCCCTGGCAGCGCAACGACGCTTAATGCCGCCCTGGCAAACTCGATGGCCTCGATTCCCGACGGCGACGCCAAGAACAAGGGCATAACAACGGGCGACGCCGCGGCTGCTGCCATGATCGCTCTTCGCGCCAACGACGGCTCGTCGCCGGCGCAATTCAAGATACCTGGTCCGATCGTTCCGGGCGAATGGCAGGCCACTCCCAGTTGTCCGAAGAACGTGAATGGAGTTGCGGTCGGAGTGTTCTTTCAATGGCAGTACATGACCCCGTTCGGCATCGATCGGGCCAGCGACTATCTGCTCGCTCCGCCTCCGGCGCTCACGAGCAACGCGTACACTAAGGCGTACAACGAGGTGATGACGGTGGGAGGCGTTGACAGCACTGAACGGCCACCGGATCGGGCCGACGTCGCGAGTTTCTACGCGGCATCGTCGCCGACCCTGGTGTTTAATGAGGCCGCGAGGCAGGTCGCGCAACAAAAGCAGCGTACGCTGTCGGAGAACGCCCGAGCCCTGGCCCTGATCAACATGGCGATCAGCGACAGCCTGGTCGCGTCGTTCTACAACAAGTACCACTACAACTTCTGGCGGCCTGAAACTGCGATCCGTGCGGCCGCCACCGACGACAACCCGAAAACCGCTCCCGATCCGAACTTTGTTCCCTTCATCCTTACTCCGTGTTTCCCGAGCTATCCATCAAATCACGGGAGCGGGAGCAACGGGGGAGCCGAGGTCCTGAGGCGTCTTTACGGAGAAGCCGGACACTCCATCATGATATCGAATCCTGCGGTACCCAACCTTGTCTACCACTACACCTCCTTTAAGCAGATTACCGACGACATCTCCGACGCCCGGGTTTACGGCGGGATACATTTTCGAACCGACCAAGTGGCAGGCGCGCAGTTGGGTCGGGCTGTCGGTACGGCCGTCTACAAGAACAACCTGCGCACCACAGACGATGATGACTGATCAGCTCGAGAACGAGTCGCCTTCGTTCTAACTCGGTCCTTTGGGCGTGCGGTCATGTTGCCTCAGGGGCAGGCCGCACAAATCTTTGTTACAACGGGTCCTCTCCGTTGCCGCTAAGAGGCCGATGCTCTCATTGAAGGTTGTGGTCGCGGTACGGACGGCCTTCACAGGCCGCCCCCCGCACAGGTTCATCTCGGCGCTCGGAGAATTGTCGCCGATGCGTACATGACCCGAAGGTCATGTACGAGTGGTAAACCGCCCCGAGCAAGCCGTTCGAATTGGACGCGCCGGTTCTGGCTCAGATAAAAAGCCGCAACCAACCACGCCTATGCAGAACAAGAGGCTCGGGCGTTCACTAGCTACCTACATTCCGCGCGATTATCTTGCGAGGCGATGATCTGCCACGTACCCCCGCGCTTCAGCCACGTGTCGGTCCAAACCTGGCAAACCTTTGCGTTCGGCTCGGACTTGTCTTTGCCGACATAATGTTCGCTGCCGTAGACAACGGAAATACTGTCTCCGAAGAAACGCACTTTAGCCTCATCAAGTTCGCAATCATGGGCGATGTGTGCGCCTTTCTCGTCCTTTAGTTCATCAGCCTTCGTGAAGCGCGCACCCTTCGTTGACGTGCCTTGGAAGTCGTCGGCAAGCAGACCGGCGACGACACCGTTGTCGACACATACACCCTCAGCCCACTTGCGTTCCATCTCGATGATGTATTTCGCAGTCTTATCATCCGCAGAAGCCCAGTGACTCTGCTGTGTGTAGGCCGGAACCAGCAACAACGTTGTCGTGATTACCACCGCGAAGATTCGTAAGTGCATTTCTCGCATTGCGGAATCCTACACTACGCTCCGATGGTGGCGCAGTAGAAGCGCATTCGGCTGGTTTGGGCCGTATGGTCGCCCACCCGTCAGTAACTGGTTATGTAATAGCCCGCCAATGTCAGTGAAGCCGACAGCGCCGCGTTCCTTAGAGGTTCCGCTCACTCCGCCCAAAATCAACCGTTTTAGTACAGCGAGCAGGATTTAGCCGGCCAAGTGCCCCGCGGCCAATGCACCAGGGGAAGTTACCGAAAACGACTTTTCAGGAACCGCATGATTACTGGGTTTTTAGCGAGCTTTGGGAGATACCGAGAGGTCTCCCTATTGTTCAATCTAATTTGCCGAAGGTTTCTCCACGTGATCTACAACCAGCACCTCTGCCAGCGCCTTAACCAATTCCAGTTTCAACCCAACCTGCTCTTGAATCGCCGTAAACAGCCCTGGCGCTTCGCTGGGATTACCCGAGGATGGAGGAACCATGCCGCCGAACTGGGATTCATCCGGCGTCCATTGCACCCGGAAATCCCACCGACCTGTTAGCCCCGTATGATCTACAACAGGCCTGTCCAGCACGTACTGCAGCGCCTTGGTGAACTCGGTCATCGTCGTATTCGTTTCCTTCATCCAAGCGGACCTTGAGAACTCGTCATCGGGCGGCCCATCCGGATTGCCCAGACTCCTCGTCATCTTTGGTCCTGACTTGCCGACGGTCAAGGCATAGACCGAAAGTTCCCTCTGCTCGTTATGAACCTTCAGGTTGAACCGATTCGCCAGCAGCTTTTGCATCATCGATCGAAACTGCTTCAGGTTGGGCTCCCCGACCGCGTCGGGCACACCTTCGATGTAGTATCTGTCAGTGGCAAACCAAGGCGGCCCACCTGCGATCTGCCTGATATGGATGCCATAACTAAATGAAATTAGATCATTCATGGTTTCGTTCACCGCAAGAACGCGACGCCCTCTGGTCTGGAATCCTCTCTGTCCGTCGTTCGGATCGCTCGGCTCGATGGTGACCACTTCATAAGCGGGATCGGCATACGACGCCATATGCGCAGCAGGTTCAGGAATCGGCCACTCCGTTTCAGCGGTGGCTCGCACAAGGTTAAGGGCATAGGACGCCTTACCCTGCGTCCATGCGCCCATAATGGATCTACCGTCGGGCCCCATCTTCCCCTCGTAGCGGCCATCGATCGAAGCAATTGCGAACCTGAAATCGGCCCCCTGCATCGTGATCGAAGGGATGAGTCGCCCTTGCACTCCCTGGTCGTTGCTGTAGTAGACACCCTTCCAGCCACCTCCGTCATCGCCGCCGTGACCATCCCTCGAGATAACCAAAACGATTCGCAGGCCGTTGCCCACCTGCATCGTTCCCTGCCAGGTGCCGCCTACATCTCGCGCCGTCCGCGCCATTACAGCTCGGATCGTCCAGCAGAATAGCGTCAGCGTTGCAAGAGACATCCATCCAGCCGCGCTAAAAATTGGCTTTCTTGCGAGTTTCCGTCTGCCAATTATTAATTGATGCATAGGATCAAATATCCTTCGAACGGCAATTCTATTCGACCAGCCAAGAGAAAACTCTCGGAACGCGATTTTCGGTAAATTGCTCCTGCGTGGCCTCCGGCTGGGGAACTTACCGAAAATCCGACTTTTCAGGATAATGAGAAAGCTCAAGGATTGCCTGCCGTCCCCGTGAGCCGAAGACGGTTAAATGCAAGTTGCGATAGCGGCAACGACAACGAAGTCGCCTTTGGGCCGGCTTCGCGAATTAAAGCTACGATGGATCGACGGTTGCATGTGTTTGGCCGCCTCGCGTGTACTCAATGAACGCAGACATCATCGACTTGTGGGTTATGCCGCTCTTCTTCGGAGCCTTATTCGCCGTGCTCTCCGGAGGGTTCATGTTGTTCATCGGAGGCAACACGCCCCGGACGAAGCGAATTTGGCTTTGTGCGCTCTTGTTCGAAGTCGGATTGTTTTACTGCATGGCGTGGCATGCTCGGTTTGCATCTGCTCTTGGCTTCAAGCATGCGTGGATATTCTTCGCCGTCCTCATCGCGATCGGCTCAGTTGCGCTTTGCGGAGTGCTGATAAGACGGTTGGCGAGTAGGATTGAGCAGGTTCAAGGTGGGCATCGATAGTAGGGTATCCACGAATCGGTGGCGGTCGGTCGGCTTAGCGAAGCGGCTGCCTGCAAAACGGAATTCCCGGTAACTTCAGTCGTTTACGAGCCGGTCACTCCGGGAACTTACCGAAAATGCGACTTCACAGGAAGCCTATGGGCTGATCCACACAGGCTAGCCGAGAGATTACCGTCTTAATGTGCATGATGTAGCTTTTGCCGCATTGTTTCCACGATCAGACCGATTAATCCATACGTAAGAGTGTTCGTAAGAATGACCCAATAGACACTAATGCCGAAGCCGAAACGAACACTGGCGAGCGCGATTGGCTGAGTCAAAAGGGCGAGATTCCACACAATCGGTTCGGTGGGAGTAATCGGACTCGGGTTAGCAGAGAAGGAATACACCGCCCAGCCGACCGCAACCAGAAAGCCCAGACCCGCGCATATAGCAATTCGGAATTTCATGGCGACAGCCTCCCAACAAACGTGATTTTACGCCTTTTGGGTCTCCCGAAGAGTAACTGTCGAGAACAGGCGACTACATTCATTGTCTGTCGCGCATCTCTCCAGGCACAACAGGCTGAAAGGCTCCCCCGACCCGTCGTTTTTCTGATTTGAATGGTGAAATAGTCGTTCAAGAGAAGGCAATTCTGCGGGATCCAGAATCCTGCGGCGCCAACGCGCGGGTTGCGACTGGCCAATGGCCTCACTTATCAGGAATAACCAAATTGCGGAATATCTTCCAGCTACCGTCAGCTTGGTTCTGCCAGACCGTCAAATATTTGTCCACCAGGATCTTGCCGCTGTCGAATGTCGCCTCCGCCCGGCCCCACTCGTAGACAAAGTTACCTTGTTGACTCGATCCCAACGTCTTTACCACAGCCGCGCGCGCCCTTCCAAGATTCGTAAGTTGAGTTCTCATGTGTCGCTCGATCTGAAGCCGTCCCCGGAAACACTCTCCTGTGGGACCGCAGTCAACGGCATCCTCCGCATACGTCGCGGTAATCAGTGCGATGTTCCCGGTTTTCACTCCATCGATCCACGCTTGATTTCCAGCATCGATCCCGGCCCGCGCCAAGGCAGCCACCGTGCCGCTCTGCGCGATCATCGCCACCGGAAACAGTACACCCACGGCTATCAGGAACATGAGTTGTTTCATTCGTTCGACCTTTCTCTCCATGATTATCCAATCGACGCATTTCAGGCTCGAAACGTGGTTGCCCTGTTCGCGTCATCTGACAGTCTCCGTGACGCTCCGCTCTCCGTTTAGACTAGGCGGGCCGATTCATTCTTGCCAGAACCACTGGCCTCCCATCAGGATCGCCAATAACCACAAACCTTCCCGGAGGCCTCCTGCGCCTTCCAAAAGACCGGAAACCCCCTTTGATTTATCTCTGCTTCCCATTCATCAGGGTCGTCCACGCTGAAACGCTCAGCGGCACCTGTAGCGCCGACGCCGACGGGAAAAATCCCACGGTCATCGTGGCCTTTGTCGTTGCGATGTAAGACCACTCGTCCCGACCCGGTTTTGAGCACCACCACGACGCCGTCTTCGAAGATAATCGGAAGCCGTAGCAGGTCAACGTAGAACCTTTTGGCTGCGTCCAGATCGGAAACAAAAAGAAGGATGCTTTCAAGTTCTCGTATGCGCATCAGCAGACTCCATCCAGGTCGCGAAGTTGAAGCTCTGAATCTAAAGTGCCTTCCGAAACCCATTGACCTTCATCATATCGGTCATCGTTGTTGCGCCTTGCTCTCGTCTTCGACGGCACTGCTGTACCGGTCCCAGATCGTTGAGCTAAGACGATGCCTCTGGAGTCCTTGAACGGCGCGGCCGAACCTGGACGCGATCTCCTCGCCCCTGTGGCGCAAAGTCGAAGCCGGGGATGGCTTAAGACCTGTTTAGGCCACCTCGATTGCTTACGAAAGTACACATTTCGTGCCATTTTGATGGGATGGCTTTGTCCCACAATCATGACTATGCTGACTCCGGTATTTGAATGATTTCGCTGCTCTGCCCGAGCATCTGCCCTGGAGCCCCATGGTAATCCGCTCTTTTGTCATGATTTTTGCGCTCGGCACGGCCGCATGTCCGGCGGTTGTTGCTCAAAGCACAAACAGTACAACTCCGCTCTTTTATGTACCTCTTACAACCCCCTGCCGCGCCGTGGATACACGAGTGAGCGGCGCCATCGCTGCCGGTACCAGCCAGACTTTTAACCCTGCCGGAGGAGCGTGCAGCATCCCCAGTCAGGGTTCCGGACCGATAGCCTACGCGATGAACGTCACGGTCGTGCCTCATGGCCCATTAGGCTACCTGACCGTCTGGCCGGCCGGACAAGCTCAGCCTGTAGTTTCAACGCTGAACTCGCCTGACGGCCGCGTGAAGGCGAATGCAGCCATTGCAGTAGGCGGCAATGGAGGGCAAATCAGTGTCTATAGCAGCGACGCTACCGACCTTATCCTTGACGTAAGCGGTTATTTCACAGCCAATACAACAGCAGACGTCTACGTACCCATCACTCCCTGCCGAATTGTAGACACGCGGGTGAACAACGGGACCAGCTTCGGGGCACCATCCCTGGTATCGGGTCAGCAGCGTAGCTTTGCTATAGCAAATAGTAGTTGCAACCTACCTGCCGCGGCACTCGCGAATGGAGGGGCGGTATCGCTCAACGTTACCACTGTTCCGATAGCAGCTCACCCAGTCTCCTACTTGACCGTGTGGGGCAGTTGGCCGGACGAACCGCAAATACCTCTGATCTCGACATTGAACGATCCGAAGGGTACAGTCGTGGCAAACGCGGCTCTGATCTCGATAAACCCTTCCACGTCTCAGTCTGTCTCCGTCTACGCGACGGATAATACCGATCTGATCCTTGACATAACGGGATACTTCGCTCCTGCAAGTCTCGCCCCTTCGGGACTTGCCCTGTACCCGTTGACGCCATGCCGGATACTCGACACCCGCGAATCGAGCGGAGAGTTTCAGGGTGAGCTGACAGTCCCGGTTACAAGCGGCAACAACTGTGGCGTCCCCACAAGTGGCCAGGCATACGTTGTGAATGCCACCGTTGTCCCTTCGGGACCGCTGGAATATCTAACCTTGTGGCCAGACACTACACCACAACCTCCCATTTCCGTGCTCAATGCGAACGATGGCTTCGTAACCTCGAATATGGCGCTCGTCGGCAGCCCAAATGGATCGATCGATGCATTTGCCACATCCTCGACTCAGCTCATTCTCGATGTATCCGACTACTTTGCCCCGGCTCCGAACTTTGCCTTAAGCGCCACCCCACCGGACGGCATCAACCTGGAGCCTGGCGCTTCTGGATCATTCAGCGTCACGGCATTGCCGGTGAGCGGCTTCACCGGCAACGTTCAAGCTACCTTGACCGGATCGAGTGGGCTCACCACCACCCCATCTTCTTTAACTCTCCTACCGGGGGTAGCGCAGACGGTTACTGTACAGGCCACCTCAAATGCATCGACGGGGGCCATCCTCATTCAGGGTACCTCGGGCAGTATTACCCAAACACTGAGTGTACCTGTTGATATAGGGCCAAATTTTTCCATTGCTGCACCCCAAGGGGGGTTTCAACTTAGTGCCTATGTAACGGGCAGTTTTGTCGTGACTCCGACGGCCGGCTTCAGCGGAATCGTGGGGGGGCAGATCACAGGTTTCCCCCCGGGGGTGATTGTGGGCGAAACTCCGACTGTTCCGCCTTATAGCGGCAATGGTGGGTACTTCACCGCTGATTGCCTGGTGGGGCCGATTTGCCAGGCTGACCATTTCATCATCGCCTATGATGGCGCTGCCGCCGGGACCTATCCTTTGACGTTAACGGCGACTTCCGGCACGATCACTCACACGGAAGCGTTGTCACTAGTGGTGACTCCGCCCACTTTAAACCTTTCCGTCACGCCAACGACTGTCACCATTGCTCCTGGTGGTTCGCAAACCGTAAATCTATCCGTTTCCGGGTACCAAGTGGGCACGTCCGGCGTAAACATCACCATGGAAAATCTCCCTCCAGGGATAACTGCAAACCCTACTGGTGATATCGAGGCCTCGACCGCCATCGTGTTAACAGCTTCTCCTTCGGCGGCTCCAGGCACTTACACCGTGTATGCCGCTGGAATCGACACAATCGTCCCCAGCAACTTACTTGCAGTCCCGCCAATCACTGCTACAGCGCAGTTTACCTTGACGGTTGGCTCCGCACCTTCTGTTGTCAGACGAGATGCGCAACAGACGAAATAGCCCCTAAATGAATTAGAACTACGGTGCGAATCATGTGTTGAGCTGCTGAACGGCCGATGATCGAACCTGTGTGTGGAAAGGCTCAGCGCTTGAAAGCAGCCTTGCAGTAACATCGGTAGAAACTTTAGAGTTCAACCAACTAAGTTGGAGCGAACATCTGATCCCCCCTTGAGCACAAGCAAAACTCATACTACTTTTAAGGCAATGATAAGAAAATCCGAACATCGGCTCCCACCGTGCTTCACGGAGCTCAGAGACCTCTGCGCGCAGCTTCTCTCTCGCACCCTCACAACCTCCCGACAAACGGAGCCACTTATGCCCAAAAAATCAAGTCAGCGACCTCATCACTGACCAGGGAAATTTAGCCGTCAGACGGGCAGTGTGTTGGAGATAGAATTTTGCACACTATATGTTGTAGCCGAACGATGGATCTTGGACTGCATATTGCGGTTCATGCACGCAA
>Ga0210391_10004021_pt1 | contig 12371 bp, 10 predicted proteins | sample IncBWC12OmetaG_FD_160573 | JGI IMG/M metagenome (GOLD analysis project Ga0210391, IMG submission 160573) | Forest soil microbial communities from Barre Woods Harvard Forest LTER site, Petersham, Massachusetts, United States - Inc-BW-C-12-O ... | reverse complement strand
TTCGCCCGGCGGCAACGTCTGCTGGCTTGTTGGCGCCGATGGATCCGTCGTTCGCACCACCGATGGCCGCCTCTGGCTCGGCACGAATTCCCCTACGAACTCAGACCTCACGGCGATCAAAGCCACTAGCGCCAGGGCCGCCACCGTCACTTCAGCCGACGGACACACCTACGTCACCGCCGACGGCGGCCAGACCTGGAAAGCCCAGAACTAGCCTCGTACCGGCCGCCCCGAAAAAGCCTGCAAGAAATCGCGCCTCCTCCGTTCTAACCCCAGCAGCCGAATTCCGGAGGAAACCGTCATGCAGACTCCAGCCTCGCGTATCACGCAACGCAATCTTGATTCCGCACGCCGCACCCGCGCGGACCGCCGCCAGCTTGCCGCGTTCGCGGTCGCCGCATTTCTCATAGCTTTGTTTCTTGCAATCCCGCGCCACCTCTCGGCGCAATCAGACGAGAAAGCCGGATCCCAAACCGCCTCCAATCCGGCCACCACTGACAAAGACCGCACCGACCTCTCGCTCACCGTCTACAACTCCAACACCGCCCTCGTGCGCGACGTTCGCCAGGTCCAACTCCGCTCCGGCACGTTCCCCCTGCGCTTCGAAGGCGTCTCCGCGTCCATCAATCCCGTCACTGTCCACTTCCGTTCGCTCACCGATCCATCGAAGCTCAACATCGTCGAGCAAAATTACGAATACGATCTGCTCGACCCGCAAAAGCTCCTGAAGAAATATGTCGGTCGCGAAGTCACGCTGGTCCGCGCCGAATCCGAAATCAACACCACGCGTTACGTCGAAACCAAAGCGCTCCTCCTCTCCGACAACGAAGCCCCTGTGTGGAAAATCGGCGACGAAATCGTCACCGGCATTCCCACGGACAACTACAAATTTCCCGATCTTCCCGGCAATCTCTACAGTCAACCCACGCTGATCTGGACGCTCGACAATCGCGGCCCCGCATCGCAAAAAATCGAAGCTTCTTACCTCACCGAAGGCTTGAACTGGAACGCCGACTACGTCCTCACCATCTCGCGCGACGATAAATTCGCCGATCTGAACGGCTGGGTCACACTCGTGAACAACAGCGGCGTCGCCTACGACAACGCCAACCTCCAGCTCGTTGCAGGAAAACTTCACCAGGTCCTGCCGCGGCCGCGCATGATGGCGTCCGCCGGGCTCGCCATGACGGATGCGAAAGCCGCGCCCCCGCAGTTCGAGCAGGAAAATTTCAACGAGTACCACCTCTACTCACTCGAGCGGAAAACCTCGATCGAAAATAACGAATCGAAACAAATCAGCCTGCTGTCCGGCACGCAAGTCCCGGTCGAGAAATTCCTTCTCACCGAAGGCTCGCGCTACTACTACCGGAGTTCGAACATCGGCGAAGCCATCACTCAGTCGGTGAAGGTCTACTATCGTTTCAAAAACTCGCAGCAGAACAATCTTGGCATCCCTCTTCCCGCCGGAACGGTTCGCGTCTATCAAGCCGACTCGAGGGGTGGCACGCAGTTCGTGGGCGAGGACAACATCGAACACACGCCCAAGGACGAAACCGTCCGCATCAACACCGGCGACGCTTTCGACGTCGTCTGCGACCGCAAACAGCTCGACTACAAGCGCATCTCGAGCGATGTCTTCGAGCTCGAGTATCAGATCACGCTGCGCAATCACAAGGACGCTCCGGTCACCGTCGAAGTCCGTGAACCACTCGGTGGCGACTGGGACGTTCTCAATTCAAATATGAAATGGACCAAACTCGACTCGACGACGCTGGGTTTCGAAGTGCCGGTCGACAAGGGCGGAAATTCGACGCTCACCTACAAAGTTCGCGTGAAGTGGTAATAGAAGCGGGGAACGCGATCGTCGCTGGGCCGGATGCGATCCGCTGGAGGTTCGCGTCCGGCCGCGCGCCGCACACGCGGGTAAGACTAAAAAACGTCAGCCATTCTTGCCGAGCTTTTTATTCACGATAGCCAGCTCGCGCTGAAACACCGGATTGTCCGGGTACTCCGTCGCCAGCCGCTCCAGCCACTTCTGCGCGTTTGTGTTGTCGTGTTCGCGTTCGTACGCCAGTGCCAGCATCACTTCTGCAAACGGCTTGAAGTAATGCCCGCCTTCTGCCGCCGACCCCATCTGCTGCATCCCGCGCGTGCGGTCGCCGTGCATTCCGCCAAAAAAGAGGAACGCGCGCTTGTAGCTGGGCAGGCATCCGATCACGTAGTTGCTCATCCCGAGCGCCACGTTCGCGTCCTGCATCGAGTTGTCGATCGCCAGCAGCGTGTTCGCTTCGGCCTCGGCCTGCTTCATCATGTTCAGTCCGGCGAGCTGTTTCTTGATGATCAGCGCGTCGTAATCCGACTCCATCCCGTCGACCATCGTCAGCACCAGCAGCGAACGGATGTGTTTCGGATCGCTCTTCAAGTGGCTCTTGGCCATTTGTCGCGCGGCGTCATTCGCTTCGAGAAACCGCTGATTTTTGTTTTGTTCCGCCGAACCGTCCACGCCCCCCAGGAATTTCTGGTCGCTCAGGAAGAATTCAGACGTCAGCACGCCCTTCTGGTTGAACTGCTCAAAGAGGTAGCTCGCCGATTCCGCGGCTTTGCCCATCGGGTCGTCCGGCCGCGCCTTTTGGTAGGCAAAAAAATCCGTTCGCGCCGCATCGAATTTCAGCTGATATAGATGTTGGAAGCCGGACTCGAGCAATTTTGTCGAGTTGTCCGCCTGCATCGTGGGTTCTTGCGGGGCCGCCTGTTGTGCCTGCGATGTGCGCAGTCCAGGTTCAGCACCGGCGTTCAGGCGGATCGGCGCGGCGCCAATCGTCAGCGCGATCGTAGCGGCCGCGGTAATTCCCACCATTCGAACGGAGAGAGTTTGTGCCACAGTCGTTCCTTTGGGGCGTTGTGTCTGCGTTGCTTTTCGGCCCGCGTCAGAAAATGTTCACTTCACGCGCGCCGCGCCAGGTCGCGGAACGTTTCATCCAGAAACTCGGCCTACAGATGATTCAGAATGTACTCAATCGAGGACTTCGTTAGCAACATTCGCGCCGCAGGGTCGCTGATCCCGTGCCCACGGCCAGGAAACACCATCAGTTTATCCGGATAGCGCCCCGAATCGATCAGCGCGTTCAACAGCTCCACGCTGTTCGCGAAGTGCACGTTGTCGTCGCCCGTTCCATGAATCAGCATCAGCATGCCTTTGATGTTCGCCGCCTGATTCACGGGCGATGAGTTCTTGTAGCCGTCCGGATTATTCTGCGGCGTCCCCATGTAGCGTTCGGTGTAAATCGTGTCGTAGAGCTTCCAGTCCGTCACTGGCGCGTCTGAAACTCCCAGCTTGAACGCGCCGCCCGAATTGAACAGCGCTTCCAGCGTCATGTATCCGCCGTAGCTTCCGCCCGTGATTCCGATCCTCGCTGGGTCCACATATCCGAGCGCCTCCAGGTACTTCACGCCCGCCAGCTGATCCTGCAATTCCACCCTGCCCATCTGGTGATAGATCGGCGTTTCGAACGCGTGCCCGCGTCCCCACGAACCGCGATTGTCGAGCGTCCAAACGATGTAACCCTTCTGCGCGTAAACCTCGTCGAGTAAGTAGCGAATTCCGCCCCATGAGTTCCGCACCAGTTGCACGTGCGGCCCGCCGTACACGTTGATCAGCACCGGATATTTCTTCGACGGATCGAAATTCACCGGCTTGATCAGCGACCCGTACAGTTTCGTCCCGTCGTCCGCCTTCAAATCCACCAGTTCCACCGGCGTCAACGAATAGTCCGCCAGCTCGGGAATCGCGCCATCGCTCATTACCGTGATCGTCGATCCGTCCATCTTCCGCAGGTCTTGCCGCTGCGGCGTTGTGATGTTGGAAAACGTGTCGACGAACGCCGACATCGTCGGCGAGATATTCGCGCCGTGCGTACCTTGGCCTTTGGTGATCTGCGTGAGTGATTTATCCGCGATCGAAACGCGGTAGAGGCCCGTCTCGCGTGGGTCTTCCTTGTTCGCCAGGAAATAAATGTAGCCGTGCGCTTCGTCCACCGCCGGATGGTTCGCTGCGCCCGGCCCGAACCCGCCGAGATCCGTGATCGCCCAATCGCCGCTCGTCAGCTGCGCAATTTGCTTGCCTGAATTTTCGTAGAGATAAAAATGACGGAATCCGGTCCGCTCGCTCGACCACAGGAACTTTTTGTTGTCCGAGAAGAAGTACAAGTCGTCGCTGACGTTGATCCAGTATTTGTCCGTCTCGGTCAGTACCGTTTTCGACGCGCCCGTCGAAGCATCTGCAAAAAGTAGATCGAGCTGGTTTTGTGCGCGGTTCAATCGCTGAATCGCCACAGACTTGCTGTCCGGCAGCCAGTTCACGCGCGCGAGATACACGTCCGTGTTCGCGCCGGTGTCCATCCACTTTGTCTCGCCGCCCGTCGCCGCCACCACTCCCACACGAACGATCGGATTCGCCTCGCCCGCTTGTGGGTAGCGCGTATATTCCGTGGCTCCCGTCGGACCGCTCATATCCATAATCGGGTAGCGCGTCACCGGTCGCTCGTCCATCTCGTAGTAAGCGATCTTCGTTGAATCCGGCGACCACCAGTACGCCGTCCGGCAATCCAGTTCTTCCGGGTAGACCCAGTCGAGTTTGCCCTTCAGCACCTCTTCGCTTCCGCCAATCGTTAGCGCCTTCGGCTCGCCGGGATTCGCCACGCTCACCACGAAAAAATTCGCGTCACGCGAAAAGCTGATCCACTTTCCATCCGGAGAAAATTTCGGATCTTCGATCTCCTGCTCGCTCGATAAAATCGGTTTCGTTGCCATCGAGCTGAGATCCAGCAGCACCAGGCTATTCGTACCGATAAACAGCATCGATCCCGAATCCGGCGACCACAAATAATTGTCCGGGCGCACGCGTCCGAGTCCCGTTGCCTGCGTCACCTTGGCCTTCGCCGGCTGCGTCACCGATTTCAACGTCGCCGCGCTTACCAGGACTTTCTTCTCGCCCGTCGTCGCATCCATCGTCCACAGTTCGAGCCCTGCGCTGGTTCGCTCGAGATAGGAGAACCGCTTGCTATCCGGCGTCCACTGAATGCCTTGAACGAGCCGCCCCGCCAGCGGAGGCGCGCTGAAAAGCCGCTCGAGCGTCAGCTCCTTTTTCGTAGCTGTCGCCGCAGCCTGGCCAATCGCGCGCGGCGGTAAAGCCGCAGTAATTCCCACCGCACACACCAGGGTAGCCACCAGCGAACGGCCCATCACCCGCATTCGTTCCTCCTCGGCAAGCGCGACATTCTAACCCCACCCGAACGCAAAACGACAGCGACACACGAAGGATGTGACATTTTGGAAGGGAAAACTGAAGACATTCGGAAGGTTTTCCGGGCCAAGCCAACTATCCGGCATGCCGCACGGCAACATCGCTTGCGGCGGATGGCTCACTCAACGACGAACGCTTTCGATACATCCAGAAAGCGCCGACCGTCACCGCAATCGCGAGCGCAAGCAGCGAACCATCGCGCAGCAGCGTGAGAGGACCGAGTCGTTCTCCGGGACCGAAACACCCACAATTGATCTCTAGGCCCATTCGGTAGCTGCGCACCATCACCGAAAAGAATCCGCCCAACAACAGCGCCGTGATCAATGCGGAGAAGGGAAGCAGCACACCGCTCAGCAGCCACAGCCCGATGAACAGCTCAAACGGCGGCAGCGTGTGCGCCACGAAATTCACCGTCGATGGCGAAAGCAGTTGGTAGGAATCCACCTGCATCGCGAACATCGCCAGCGACACTCGGAGCGAACCTGCCGACCATTCGCCGCCCGCCTGCGGTTTCATCTTCGCGTACGCCGCAAAAATGAAGATTCCCGCCAGCGCCAAGCGTCCGACCAGCAGCAGCACTTTTGCGGTTTTTGATGTCTGCACGTTCATCGCTGGTTCTCGCGCTTACTGGCTCAACAGCGTGTCGAAAAATTGCTTCAACACTTCCCAGGACACTGCCGACGCCATTGGGTACGTCTTGCCCTTGTACGTCACCACAAACGTCGGAGTCGCCTTTACTGGCACCTGGTAACCCTTTCCGATGTCTTCGATGATGTATTTGTCCACCGGGCAATTGGGATCGGCCGCCGGCATCGAGCCATCGAACTTCGACTGTGGCGCCGGGGAAGTCGAACATCCCTTCAAAATTGTCTGGAGTTTCACGAAATCCGAGGGACTCACGGCGCCTTGAACGTACTTCGTCACATCGCCGGTTTCGGTCCACGATCCCTGGTTGTCAAAAAGCGCGGCGTCGACGTCCTGAAATTTTCCGATCTTCGCCGCCGCGTTGGCCCACCGCGCTGCGATTCCGGAATACCGGTGCATCTGAAGAGGGAAATCGTGGTGCACTAAATAAACTTTTCCGTCTGCCACATAGCCGCTGATCATCTTCTTGAGGGTGTTCTCGTAAAAGGCGCCGCACGACGGGCACTCGTAGTCACTGAAGACTTCCATCTTGATCGGCGCGCTCGGATTGCCGATGGTCTTGTTCGGAGCGGCGTTAATCGAGGAATCCGCCTTTGGCTTGGTCGAGACGCTCTTGGTCGAAGCGGTCTTAGTGGCCTGCGCGCTGGCCCCGGCCGCGAGCCCGAGGCTCAGCGTCAGCGCCGCAAGGAGCGCCAACTGTCTGCCCCTCCGGTTCGGCATCCAACCACGCCCCGTCCCGCCATATGGATGACTCAACGATTCCTCCCTCAGCTCGTAAATATCCCGCGATTGTAGCGCGAAACTCGTCAGGCTTGCCGCCCGCTTTTTTCGAAGATCTTTCGCGTGATGCGTTTCGGTAAGATGCGGCGGACCCGGAAGTGGTTAGACGGACAACTATATCGCTCGCCTCAGATCGTCGAAAAATTCCCACGCTTTAGCGCCATCCTAGTCTTGGACCAATACTAAGTCACATATTATCAGTTTCTTACTGCCATGAGTGCCTTTTCACTTAAAACTTGACAACGAGGCACTCAATGCGTATCATAGCCCTGGTTCGATCTACAAACGTCTCCGCCTTCCCCGGCTGGACGCATGGGAGCACATTCATGAGTAAGATTATCGGTATTGACCTGGGCACCACGAACTCCGTGGTAGCGGTTATGCAGGGTGGCGAGCCGCAAGTCATCCCCAACCAGGAAGGCGCGCGGACTACTCCGTCGGTCGTCGGCATAACCAAGACCGGCGAACGCCTCGTTGGCCAGGTGGCCAAGCGGCAGGCGATCACCAATCCTGAAAACACGATTTATTCCATCAAGCGCTTCATGGGGCGCCGCTTCGACGAAGTCAGCGAAGAAATGAAGATGGTCCCCTATAAAGTCGTCAAGCACGGCGACGGCGTTGCCGTTCTCGCGCACGGCAAGGAATACACTCCGCCTGAAATCTCCGCGATGATTCTCGGGAAGCTGAAGCTCGCGGCGGAAGACTTCCTCGGCGAGAAGGTCACCGAAGCGGTCATCACCGTTCCGGCGTACTTCAACGACGCACAGCGCATCGCCACGAAAGACGCCGGCAAGATCGCCGGTCTCGACGTGAAGCGCATCATCAACGAACCGACGGCGGCGGCTCTCGCCTACGGTCTCGACAAGAAGAAAGACGAAATCATCGCGGTCTACGACTTCGGCGGCGGCACCTTCGACATCTCCATTCTGGAAGTCGGCGAAGGAGTCATCGAAGTGAAGGCTACCAACGGCGACACGCACCTGGGCGGTGACAACATCGACCAGCGCATCGTCGACTGGCTCGTCGAAGAATTCAAGAAAGACGAAGGCCTCGACCTCCACGCCAAGGGCAACGAGATGGCTTTACAGCGTCTTCGTGACGCCGCGGAGCGCGCCAAGATTGAGCTTTCCTCGACGCAGGAGACCGAAATCAACCTGCCGTTCATCACGGCGGATGCAACCGGTCCGAAGCACCTCGTTAAGAAGCTCGGTCGTCCGAAACTCGAATCGATGGTCGCGGACATCGTTCGGCGCTCCTTGGAACCGTGCAAGCAGTGCATGAAGGACGCCGGCGTTGACGCAAGCAAGATCAACGAAGTTGTTCTCGTTGGCGGCCAGACCCGCATGCCGATGGTTCAGGAGCTGGTCAAGGAACTGTTCGGCAAGGAAGGCCACAAGGGCGTGAACCCCGACGAAGTCGTCGCGGTCGGCGCAGCGATTCAGGGCGGCGTGCTCGCAGGCGAAGTGAAGGACATCCTGCTGCTCGACGTGACGCCTCTTTCGCTCGGCGTTGAAACGCTCGGCGGCGTGATGACCGTTCTCATCCCGCGCAACACGACCATTCCGACTCGCAAGTCGGAGGTCTTCTCCACTGCGGCCGATAACCAGACCTCGGTAGAGATTCACGTGCTGCAGGGCGAACGCCCCGTCGCCAACGGCAACCGCTCGCTCGGCAAATTCCACTTGATTGGAATTCCGCCCGCGCCGCGCGGCTTGCCGCAAGTCGAAGTTACTTTCGACATCGACGCCAACGGCATCTTGAACGTCTCGGCGAAAGACAACGCGACGGGCAAGGAGCAGAAGATCACCATCACCGCGTCCACCGGCCTCAGCAAGGAAGAGTCCGAACGGATGCAGAAGGAAGCGGCCTCGCACGCGTCCGAAGACAAAGATCGCCTCGCCGAAGTCGAAGCGCGCAACCGTCTCGACAATCTGGTCTACCAGACCGAGAAGGTCGTCAAGGACAACCGCGAGAAGCTCGCTGACTCTGACGTGAAGGACGCCGAATCCGCCATCGAAGCGGCGCGCACTGCGCTCGCCGAAGGCGGCACCGAGAAGATCAACGCCGCTGCCGAAGTCTTGACCAAGGCCTCGCACAAAGTTGCCGAGACCATGTACAAGGCGCAGCAGGCTGGTGCGGCTGCAGGCGCCGGCGGTCAGGGCGGCCCGACTGGCTCGTCCAGTTCGGACTCCGGAAACCAGACGCCTCCGCAAGGCGGCGATGTGGTGGACGCTGAGTTCGTCGACGTCGACAACAACAAACAGCCGAACTAAATTTCGGCTCCAACAACTCCGGCAGGGGCGGGTTTCACATCCGCCCCTGCAAATTTTTGTAGCAATGTTTTTTCGCGGTTCACGTAAAGCACAGCCGCCGGCACAAATCGATCCATGGCGAATACACCCAAACAGGATTATTACGAGCTTCTCGGCGTCGCGCGCAAAGCTTCCGTAAAAGACATTCGCGCCGCGTACCGCAAGCTCGCGCGCAAGTATCACCCCGACCTGAATCCCGGCGATAAATCCGCCGAAGAGAAGTTCAAGCAGATTCAGGAAGCCTACGAAGTTCTCTCCGACACCAAGAAACGCCAGATGTACGACCAGTTCGGCTTCAACGCGCCGGGACAGGGCGCTCCTCCCCCTCCGGGCGCGGGCTACGGCAATTACGGCGGCCCCGGCGGTAGCGGCCCGGGCTTCAACGTCGACTTCGAAGGTTTTGACTTTGGAGGCGGCGGTGGCGCCGGCGGACAGGGCGGCGGCACCAGCTTCCGGGATCTCTTCAGCCAATTTTTCCGCGGCGGCGGAGCAGCGGCGCAACGCGGCGAAGAGGCCGAGCCCGGCACCGACCTCGAGTTCCACATCGACATCACTTTCGCCGAAGCGATGCGCGGCACCGTAAAGAAACTCAGCATCACGCGGCTCGACAACTGCAACGTGTGCCACGGCGCCGGCGTGATGCCCGGCGAAGAAAAAGTCTGCCCGACCTGCAGCGGCTCGGGCACCGTGCAGCAAACCAGCGGCAAGATGCGCTTCCAGGTTCCGTGCTCGCGTTGCGGCGGCACCGGACGCCTGCAAACCATCTGCAAAACCTGCGGCGGCGAAGGCCGCGTGCCGCGCGTCGAGAATCTCGACGTGCGCATTCCACCGGGCGCGCACACCGGTTCGCGCGTTCGCGTCGCCGGCCGCGGCAACGCCGGCGTTCATGGCGGCCCCCCGGGAGATCTCTACATCATCACCAAAGTCCAGCCGCACCCGTTCTTCGATCGCCGTGGCGACGACCTGTACACCACCGTTCCGATCACGGTGACCGAAGCTTCGCTTGGCGCGAAGGTCGAAGTCCCCACGATCGACGGGCGCGCCCAGGTGCGCATTCCGCCCGGCACGAACAGCGGCAAGAAGCTGCGCCTCCGCGAGAAGGGCGCTCCATCCGCGCGCCAGGGCGGCAAGCGCGGCGACCAGATCGTCGAAGTCCAGATCGTCGCGCCGAAACCGGAAGACGAGCGCGTGCGCAACTTGCTCAAAGAGCTCGCCAAAATCGAGCCCGAAGATCCGCGCACGGAAATTTTCTCAAAAGCCGTCGTCTGAGCGCGGCGCGTTCGAGAACTTGAGGAACTGCAATGACCCCAAGGCCCAGAAAACGAGCGAAGGCCGGCTACATGATCAGCGCGGTAGCCGAGCTCTACCAGCTTCATCCGCAAACTCTGCGCCTGTATGAGCGCGTCGGCCTGCTCAAGCCGTCGCGTTCGCAGGGCAATACGCGCCTGTACACGGACGAAGATCTCGAGCGGCTCGAAGTGATTCTCAATCTCACGCGCGAGCTGGGCGTGAATCTCGCCGGCATCGAGATAATCCTCAACATGCGCGACAAAATGTCCGAGATGCAGTCGCAGATGGAAGCGTTCATCCGCGCCGTCCGCAGCGAAATGGCGCGCGGCTTCGAACCCATCGACGACCGCAAACTCCGCAACGCCATCGTGCGCACCACGCCGCGCCAGTCCATCCGCGTGATCAAGTAGCGGCAAAGTCTTCGACCTCACCGCCACAGGCACGAATGCCTGTGCTACTCGTTTTTCTTGTTTTCCTCGGGTTTCCACAGCGGGGCGAATTTCCTCAGCGCTGCTCGGCTTGCGCCTGCAGCGCACCGCGATTATTCTTCCTTCATGGCGCGTCCCGATTGTCCGCATTGCGAAGGTTCCGGCTGGAAGGTTGTGTCGCGCGGCACTTCGGGCGCGCAGGCCCTCGCCGCCGATAAGCCCGGCACGTCCGCCGCGGGCGAGCCGAATTTGGCGTGGGCCGTGCCGTGCGACTGCACCACGGGCGACCGCAGCGAACGCGCCCTGCAGCGCGCGCGTGTGCCGGAGCGCTACCGCCATTGCGATTTCGAAAACTACGAAACCGACAACGATTTCGAAAACATCGCTCGCGACCAGACGGCTTCCTACAACCGCAGCCTCGCGCAGGCGAAACTCGTGGTGCAGCGTTTCGCCGAGGAATTTCTTCCCGTCGCAGAGGCGCGCACCGAACACGGTCTGCTGTTGATGGGTCCGTGCGGGGTGGGCAAGACGCATCTTGCCGTCGCGGCGATGAAGGCGATCGTGCTGCGCGGCCACTCCGGCCTTTATTACGATTACCGCGAGCTGCTGAAGGAGATTCAGAGCAGCTACAACCCGGAGAACCAGGCGACCGAGATGGGTGTGCTGGAGCCGGTGTTGAAGGCGGAGATTCTGGTGCTGGACGACGTGGGCTCGAGCAAGCCTTCGCCGTGGGCGCTTGAAACCGTGGGGCACGTGCTGAACACGCGGTACAACGAACAGCGCGTGACGATCCTCACGACCAACTATCTCGACGCCGACACTTCTTCCTCCGCGGCAGGCGGCGCGGGGGCCGCGGCGACAGGTGGTGCTCCCACGCGCGCGCTTGGGATGCGCGCTCCCGCGATCGAAGATTCGCTCGCCGAACGCGTCGGCCGGCGCATCCGCTCCCGCCTCTACGAAATGTGCCGCACGGTCGAGATCTTCGCTCCCGATTACCGCAAAGAAATCCGCGCCGCTGGGCACTACCGGTCGTAGTCCTACAAATCGTTCTACAAATTCCAATCCATCGTTAGTTTTTTGGAGCAGGCGCGGCAGTCGGCGTTGCCGGCGCGGGAGTGGAGTCTTGCGCGAGCGCGTCGTCAATCCGCTTGAAGAGGTCTCCCTTATCGTTGTGCTCGAGACCGGAGTAGCTGCCGCCGATGGCGACTTTGCAGGTGTTCTCATTGCCGGTGAGAGTGACGTCGAGGTAGCGCTTGCCGCTGAAATTGTTGCCCGTCGAGACCATTCCTTTTTTCTGGGCGTCATCGAGTTGGGCGAAATTGTAGTGAGGCGGAGCGGTGGCGATTTTCACCGCAGCCCAAACGCGATCGCAGGTCGCCTGATAGATTTTTTCCTTCGGTTTTGCAAAGGCGGGGCACGCCACGAGCACCAAAAGCACACAAGCCAGCACGCGCTTCATCATAGTCCCTCCTTGAGCGCCGGATTGGGGCCATGCTAACGCGGCCTTAGCGGCGCGGAAAGGGGATCGAGAGATGCGCCTCGAATGAGTAAACGCGCCCTTTGAGACCAGAGCGGAGCGGAGAAAAAGCGGGCGGCAGGCGCGAGACGAGGGCG
>Ga0210391_10004020_pt1 | contig 12372 bp, 8 predicted proteins | sample IncBWC12OmetaG_FD_160573 | JGI IMG/M metagenome (GOLD analysis project Ga0210391, IMG submission 160573) | Forest soil microbial communities from Barre Woods Harvard Forest LTER site, Petersham, Massachusetts, United States - Inc-BW-C-12-O ... | reverse complement strand
AGTACCAAGAGGCGTCCTTGCGCTGATATCGCGCCGTGTAAAGCATAGCTTTTGCCGCCAATTCACGCCACAGCTCACTATGAGTGTACGACGATGTGCGGGCCAGCAGACTCGCGCCTAGTGTGTTTGCGTTGTGCACCTGATGCGTAGAAGTGGGAAAGTAATGAATGCACAGCGCATCGCCTTCCAGATATGCACCAAGGTCACGCTCGATGTGCTGGCACGAACTGATTGCCGTCTTCAGATACTTTTCATCATGAAATTGTTGATAGGCATCGAGAAATGCGTGGCCGATCAGAGATGTCCATACCACCGAAGGCGACAACTGCTTCTCAAAGCCGCTGCGCGACTGATAATCGAAATGATTGCCCCAGCACGCTCCGCTGTATCCAGGGGATTGATTATCGAGGAGCCACTGCAGCGCCATGCACGCCCGATCTTCCCATATCCGATCGTGAGTCAGTGCATGGAGACGGATGAAGCCGCGCGCGAGAAACGCCATGCCTTTCGTTGAACGGCTTTTGCGAACCCCCAATAGCGGGCGCAGATTGAAGGGAAATCTCCGCACGCCCTGCTGGAGAACCTGGCGAAGAAGCTTATTCTCAAACGTGAGCGGGCGCAAAAAACGGGCGTTTAGGCCATCGAACGTGTCGTAGCCGGCATAGTTGTTCTTCTCAAGCCAAGCCGTCAAACGAATGATGGAATCGTGTATGGTCTCAAGCAGATTACGACCGTATGTACATTGCTCGAGTTGACTACCAGCAGATGCCGTCGTACTTGCCATTTTCGCTCCTGCCATCCGTGATGCGAACAAAGTCTACAATTGTTTGACCATCACGCAATTGACTCGGTACCCGGCCGAAATCCGGGTCTTTGTTTCCGATTACGATTGTCTGCCCATGCTCGAGAACGGCATCGACATCGTCGACCATGAGTCTTGAAATGTGGGGAATGCGATTAAGAATGAAGTCCCGGTTTGCGCCCACAAGGCTGGCAATCTTGACGTTCTTATCGTAGATCCGCAAATCGTATCCCTTTCCGAGGAGCCGCTCAATGATTTCGATAATCGGGCTTTCTCGAAGGTCGTCGGTCCCGGCCTTGAAACTGAAGCCGAGCACTCCGACACGGCGATGTCCTTTTTCCATGATCAATTGCAGACCTCGACTCACCTGCAACTCATTGCTAGGAAGAATGGACGTAAGAATGGGAAGGTGCAGGTCCCGCGTCTTGGCGGTGTAGGCGAGTGCACGAAGATCCTTGGGCAGGCACGAGCCGCCAAAGGCGAAACCCGGCTCGAGATATGCCGGTGAAAGATTGAGTTTCTTATCCTGGCAGAAAATCTTCATCACTCCGTGCGCGTCGATAGCAAGAGACTTACATATATTGCCAATTTCATTTGCAAATCCTATTTTCAACGCATGCCAGCAGTTATCCACATACTTTACCATTTCTGCGGTTTCTATGTCCGTTCGAATCAGCGGCGCATCAAGGCCAGCATACAGACTGGATAGGAGATCGCCGCTTGTTTCGTCTAGCTCGCCGATGATCGTCTTGGGAGGGTTATAGAAGTCCTTGACGGCCGAACCTTCACGCAGAAATTCGGGATTGTTACACAGCCCGAAGTCAACGCCAGCTTTCTTGCCGGAATGTTCTTCGAGCACCGGAATGATCATCTGACGCATCGTACCGGGCAGGATCGTACTACGGATCACTACCGTATGGCGGCCGACTTTGTTCTTGATCGCGAGACCGATTTGTTCGCAAACGCGCCGGATGTAGGTGAAATCCAAGTTACCGTTGACCTGGCTGGGAGTTCCGACGCAGACAAAGGATAGGTCAGTTTCGCGGACCGCCTGGTTTTGATCGGTAGTGGCCCTTAGTCTTTTCGCCCGTACCGCTTCGGCCACGATTTCCCCGATTTCGGCCTCGACGATTGGAGTACAGCCATCGTTGATCAAACGCACTTTTGTGTCGATCGGGTCAACACCGATCACTTCATGGCCATCGCGAGCGAGACACCCCGCGGAAACCGTTCCCACGTAGCCCATGCCAAAAATGCTGATTCTCAATGAACGCTCCTTGTCGAGTTCTGATCGACTGTGTATGTCACGCATGCGTGCCACTAGCGACGCGCGGCCCAACCTAGCTGGCGCAACTGGCGCCTATTGTCTGCATGAATCATTAAGAACTTTAAACGAGAAAAAGTTTAAGATTAATCAGAAAAAAGGATTGCGCATTGCATGGGGAGATCACGTGAGTATCCATTCGACCATTTCCTCATGGAACGAACCCATTCAGCTCACTTGTGCCTTTTGGGGTGCCAAGTGGACCGTCAATCGACCTGAAGGGAGCACTTTTGAAGCTGTGAGGCATGTGCTACGCTTATGAGCATCCGGGCAACTGGAAGCGGAAATCCGTCGGCCTTGGGCGATGGAACCGTCTCTCCAGCGTGGCCTGTTGAGAAGTGCGGTCTGCTTTCGCTTGAAAGCGAGCCTGGTAAATGCCTTGGCGCGGATAATTCGAATCATGAAATGTAACCGCTTAGCCATTCGCCAGAAAGATGCTATTTGCCGCACTCTTTTCCGGGACGATCACGCATAACTTAAGTAACTCCTGCTCTTTAGTAATCTCCTGGAAATTACCTTGGTTTCGCATTTGCTTTCTGATATCTAGGTCAGAAGAATACTTGCATTTCGGGTTTGGTCCCGAGGGTCCAAAGAATCAATGACGATAACGACTATACTTCACAGGAGAATGCGCATGAAGATTGCCACTCGGGCCGGTTCAATTTGGAGTAGAACGAACATGAATACATGGAAGCAACTGTTGTTTGGCGGATGTTCTCTTTTCCTTTTTGGATTCGCTGTCCCGATTCACGCACAGTATTTGTGGTCGGGTGTCCTTCAATCTCCGCGCGCGGTAGATTGGACCAGCGTGGGATCGCCGGCTGTATCAGCTTCGGCGAGTTGGATCCAATGCGGATCGACGGTCGCTGCCGGCTCGTCGGCGGCAACGATCAATGCGGCTCTCGCAGCCTGTCCGGCAAATCACTTTGTTCAGCTCGCATCTGGGACTTTCACGCTAACCGCTCCGATCACCTTTGGCCAAAACAGCAATGTGAAACTGGTCGGCATGGGAGCTAACCAAACCTTCCTGGTTTTTACGGGAAACACGGGCTGCTGGTTCGGCGCGGAAGTCTGCATGGACAGCGCGGACTTGAACTACGTAGCGGAACCCTCGAATCTGGCGAACTGGACGGCTGGTTATGCGCAAGGGGCAACTTCAATTACTCTCTCTGCGCTGGTCAGCGGATCGCATGCTCTAACCGTCGGAACCTCTCTTATCCTGGATCAACTGGACGACACCACTGACGACGGAAATATCAACGTCTGCTATCAATCGAATACGGAAGCCCACCCCTGCTCCACCAATGGAGACAACGGCGGGTTTGCCCGCACCAATCGCGGCCAAATGCAAATCGTCACGGTCACCAGTGTAAGTGGAACAGGGCCGTACACAGTCGGGATAAGCCCCGGTCTCTACATGCCCAACTGGAACGGATGTGACGCTTCCGGCGGTTGCGCTCCTCAGGCGTGGTGGGCGACTTCACCCATTCAGAATATGGGCGTTGAGAATCTGAGTATGAACTTTGCAACATCGGAGCCGGATCAAGGAACAGGCGTTGGAGTTGAGATGCTCAACTGTTCAGGTTGCTGGCTGAAAGGAGTGGCTGGCATTGCGCCCGGACGATCTGATGTTTTCCCGATGCTTTCGACCTTCATCACGGTGCAGGATAGCTATTTCTTCAATACCGCCGGTCATACTTCGACTTCTTATGGTGTAGAGGCAGATGGCACGTCTTCAGAACTAATTCAGAACAACATCTTTCAACAGGTCACCGAGCCGATGTCTTTCAATGGTTCCTGCTCCGGTTGTGTTGAGGCTTATAACTTTGATGTTGGCAGCATCTACGGCGCCAGCCCGTGGAACTGGCGCATGGCCAGCGTCCTTCCGCATGCGGTAGGTAACGCTCATATCTTGATGGAGGGAAATGAAGGATCGGGACTTGAAGGCGACACCATCCACGGAAGTCATCATTTCCTTACGGCTTTTCGCAACGCCTGGAACGGATACCAGCCGAACAACGGAATTGCGCCTTCATCAAATATCGGGCCGGTGCTTTTGTTCGCCCAAAATCGATTCTTCAACATCGTTGGTAATGTTCTCGGGACTCCAGCGATCACCTACGGCTACACGACAGGGACGAATCAGATATTTCCTACCATCGGCTCGGGTTCGAGCTCTACTTATACGGTTCCGGCCGACTCGAATGTGCTGCGCACGCTGATGCGTTGGGGAAACTACGATACCGCCACGGGAAGCGCCAGATGGTGTGGGAACTCGTCCAATTCCGGCTGGACCACGACATGCGGAAGTGTCTCGGAAGTGCCGAGCACCATCGCACAGTACGCGAATCCGATCCCATCCTCAACCAACCTGCCGAAGTCGTTCTATCTCAACGCCCAGCCGGCTTGGTGGCCAACCTCCAAACCATGGCCCCCGATAGGACCGGACGTCACGGGGGGTAATTTGGGTACGTGTTCGGGAGGAACCAACGCAGGCATGTGGGCCACAGGCAGTGCGCAATGCCCTGGCGGGACGTTTGCGGCAGCCTATGCGGGGCATGCCTATTCCATTCCTGCCATGGATTGTTACATCAACACCATGAGTGGGGTACTTCAAGGAACGGGCAGCGTATTGTCGTTTAATGCCGCGAGCTGCTACGGCACGCAGACTCAAACCGCGCCAGTTTCTCCGCCGACGAGCGTGATCGCTGTTCCTGTCCCGATTACTCCTTAATTTGTAATTCGTCGGGATCACAGATATTCGGGGTCACCACTTTGCGATCTCAGTCTGCCTCGAAGGCTGTGAGACCTCAGATGACAGGATAGCGGAATAGGGCCCCAAAACGAGTTTGCGTTGTCGACTCGACATGGAGCGCAAGGGGCTATTGCCGAACGCGTTCAACCGGCCGGCTGCCACAACTGCTAGGACTATGAAAATCCATTCCGGGCCAAGCATCCTAAAACCGGCCTCGGTGATGTTATACGTAACCGCGGTTATAACGTAGGCTATCAACAGGCCGCCGAGCAGGTGTTCGCGGCGAAAGGCGGCGACAGCAATGAGATAACCCTGCACAAGAACCAGAATAATCAGAATCACGCCAATCCCGCCCAAATTCAGCCAAGTCTCAAGATAACCATTGTGCGACTCATTGATACCCGGAAATTCGCGGTTCATGTATTCCATCCGCGAACCTGTCCAGAAGGTTTCGAAACCGGCGCCAACGATCGGGTTCGTATCCATTTTTTCTAAGACCTTCCAGATTTCCGTTCTCCCAGTAAGATCTGAACTCCTTCCCATCGCATTCATGACCCCACCCTGAACTCCAAGAAGTTCGATGAGGCCACCACCAAGCAATATGACCAGAACGAGCGCGTGCACAGTAGCGGGACGCTTGATTCGTGAGATCGCAAGCATCAAGGCGGCGCCGAGAACGAAACAAGCGCCGGCTGTGGCGGAATGGGCCATGAGCAAGAGATCCATGCCCAAAAAGAGCAGAGTACACTGCGCAACCAAATGTCGCGTTCGGTGAGGTTGCTTCTTGTTGTTGATGAGACTGAGCACCTGCCACAGTGCGCCCAGTGTCAAGACAAACGTCCCAACACCGAGTAGATTTTTATTTGTCGTAACTCCACCGATCAGCAGCATCCCCTCTGGAGTATAGTAGCGGCTCAGACTCGGATAGTACTTGGCCAAGAGTAGAGAAGCAGGAAAGAGGATAAACGCTGACCGCGAGAAGAAACGCCTAAGGGCCGCAACCGGCTGAGCCTCAGTAACAACAATCAGGGCCATTATCAGATCGCCCAGACCTCTGACCCATCGCTTCAGGCCCCATCCAGGAGAGTCCGAAAAGAGCAGACTAAACAAACAAAAGGAAAAGTAAAGGACGATCGGCCAACTGGCTCTTAGCACTGCGATCGAAGTCTTACGCCGTAGGATGATAGCGATGATACCTAAGATCATCAAAATCCCGGCGATAGACTGGTCGAGAAAATTACCTGCTGATGCAGCGTCAGCGGCCGCTTCATAGCCCATCCCGAACCAGGTGGAAACAGGCCTTGAAGCACTTATCCACAGCCAGATGACAGGCAACCAGAGGAATTTCGAGGTCCGCGCAGTGTCATCACGGTCGAGAAAAAATAGGCCGCCAATTCCAGCCGCGAAAACCAAAACTGCTATTGCTGATCCCATCCGTCACTCTGCTATGCAACCGAACTTGTCTCTCTTAGAGCATACGTCGAGTACTTTCGCCATATCGACACCACTGACACGCCAGCTGGAATTGTCAGCAATGCGATGACTGGAATACTGTAGCGGGCCGCCGCGATAACTGCCAAGTGTACTGCAAATATGGAGAGGCAAAACATCAATATAAGGCCCATTTTGTGCAATTCGCCACGTCTGTGCAGCAGGTAGAGGCCGCTTACAGCCAATAGGAGCATCGGAAGCTGTATGGACACGTTGACTGACGTAACTTTCTGGGTTTTGCCAAGGAACCAAAAATTCAATGTGTTTCTTGCAACACATGTCGCAAACAGCGCAGGGTGTTGAGCGTATTCTGCTCTGGCCCCGTGAAGTAAGGCCTGGTTAAGCCTCCACTCGTCCTGCGGACTGCTGAACACCTGGTAGTACTGATTTCCTACTTGAATGCCGAGTTGAGCCGCTAACTCGTCTCGCTTCTGTCCGGCCTCTGTCTGCAATACGTAGAAGCTTCTTCCGGATGAGACATTTTCGCAAGTATATTGCCCTTCTTGAATGGCGAGTCCCTGGACAGTCGCGGTCGGTACAAACTCATGAACCAACAGGTAATTGCGAATTGTCCATGGTGCCATCACGGCCACCATGCCAAGCGTGAGAATAGTGACATTCGAAACCACTCTCAGCCGTTCGCGCATGCCAATGGCGGTAAGACAGAGATACAACATAAGTAGCGCCGGAAACGCAATCGGCGTACTGCGTATCTGAACCACGACCCCCAGCACCAGGCCCGCGATTAGGTAGCGCACGGGGCTTCGCGTCTCCACGGCTCGATGAAGTGCGAGCATAAATACAAGAATGGCGAATATAAAAAGTACTTCTACGCCCCCTCTCGCTTCACAAATGAGGGTGCCTGGATTGAGGAGAAATAGTAAACTGGCGATCAAGGCGACCTTCTCGTCGTCTATGACGAGACGTGACAATCGCATGATCATGAGGGAAATGCCAATCGACAGGAGCCAGTTGGCAAATCGAGCCGCTCCGAGATGGTAGCCGCCAAGCTTAAAGACGACGGCAAGAAATAATGGGTATCCAGGCTCACGAATCATGGTCTCGCCCATGTTCGCGTCCCAACGATACCCATTTCCATGAGCGAGATTGTTCGCTATCAGATCATAGCCGTCCTGAAAGAGCACGCTGTACCTGAGCGCAAAGGCATTCTCCAGCCTCGGCACCACAAGAAAAAGTATCGCAGCCGTGGTTAAGAACGCCACCATCAGCACAGCCCACGCTGAACTCACCTTCCGCTTTGACGGAACTGTCGTTTCTTGCAGCCCTATCATGTCGGCCTAACTCCGATGCATCCCATGGATTATGGTAGTGGCCTCCGCCTCGAACGCTGGAGGGCTATCCGAAAGGCCGGCTCTTTCCGCACGCTTCTCTTGCGTGTAATCTCCCCGGCTAAAGTACTTTTCCAGCCAGCAGTAGAGCGCGACGAACAAATACCGGCTGCCCATTTCTTTGATTTTGAGCTTTGAGATTCCGGCGCGCCGGTTACGCCAGGTTATCGGCATCGTGGTCCAGGAGTATCCACGAACGATGACCTTCAGCGGAAGCTCCACAGTAAGGTTGAAATGGGGCGAGAGAAATGGGCGGCATCCGTCCAGAGCCGCTCTTCGGTAGGCCTTGAAAGCGTTCGTGAAGTCGTTCAACTTCACCCGGAACATCACCCGCAAGAATGCGTTCGCCAGGCGGTTGACCAACAGCTTGTGCAGCGGATAGTCAATTACACCCCCGCCACGGATAAAACGGGAACCGAAAGCCGCGTCCCAGCCCTGGCCCAAGAGCTCCCAGTACTCGGCCACATCACGGCAATCATCAGACTCATCAGCCATCATAATCACCAGGGCGTCTCCCCGGCTGTGGTCAATGCCGAAGACCACTGCGCTTCCAAAGCCGTGCGCACCAATGTTTTGAACCGGGGCGAGTTCCGGAATCTGCTGCCTCAGTCTTCCCAGCACTTCCCAAGTCGCGTCGGTGCTACCGTCATCCACCACCACGATTTCATGCGGAATTCCTCGAAGGCGCAGCTCGACATGAAGGTGCTCAACCGTGCTAGCGATACTGCCTTGTTCGTCACGGGCGGGAATCACTACCGACAGCAGTCGCAACGGATCCTTTGAATTGGGCAACGTGGTCTTAGTCATATCAGGCTCCTTTCCAGCCAGTCGGCATTGTTCTCCGCATGCTGGGCCATCTCTTCCAGAAGATCGCCAGCCGGTGTTTCGATCTTCCAGTCGAAATCCCGCTCGGCATCATGATTGTCCATTACCACCCAAGGAATGTCGTAGGGTCGATTTGCCAAATCGGCGGTGGGCGCGAATACCCCAAAACGGCTATCGCACCAAGCGGTCAATTGCGATAACGACATTGCGTTCGCATTTCCGCCGCCGGCCGTATAGACCCGCTGCCCTCCCGAACGTCCGCAAGACATCTGTGACTCAAGCAGGCAGGTCAGGTCTCTCGGATGAAATACGTCACGCACCTGCCGACCGGTCCCTCCGAAACCAATGTAGCGAAGCGGGCGGCGCCGTAAATGCGCATTGATCCAGTAAGAAAAGATCCCTTGGTCCGGTGTTCCAAACTGCCCGGCGCCTGCGAGAACGCCGCAGCGATTAATCCAAACCGGAAATCCAAACGCCTCGCCATACTCGAGCGCAACCACTTCGGAAGCGAGTTTGGTGCTCCCGTAAAGTGAAATCGGCGGGTTAGTGGAGAATTCGCGTCCGATTCCTTCAGGCGTCAGACCGGAAGGGAGTGCCGCTGCTTCGTCCAGGACGAACCGATTTTCATCCGTACGGAGAGGGAGCGACACTAATGCGGGTATGGAATAAACTCGGCTGCTGCTCAACAACAATATTCCGGCGCCGTGCGTCTTGGCGAATTCCAGCACGTTTACGACGGCACCGAGGTTGTGCTCGAAAAGCTGACGGCTGGAGAAGGCACCGCGCACGCCGGCCAGCACGCTCGGATTCGCTGCTGCGTCAATTACCCAATCGGCCGGCGGTAAGGTAGCAAAGTCACTCGCCGAACGGATATCGCCGTGTATTACCGTAACCCCAAGCCTGCTCAGCCGGAGACGATTACCCTCTGAGCCAGGGCGCATCAAGTTGTCGATTCCCGTGATGCTAATCTCGTGCTTACGCCGCAGCATCGATTGCGCAATGGTGCTTCCGACGAATCCGCAAATGCCGGTGATGAGGATTTTCATTAGACGATTTGCGCTCGCCGCTCGACCCAGCTCGCTGCAATCTCTTGGAAAATCGTTTCGAGCGGCTTGGTGATATCCCAATTCGGGTAGTGCGCCTTCATCTTTCGCAAATCGCTGTAATAACAGATATGATCGCCGATCCGATTCTCTTCCACATATCGCCATTTCATGGGTTGACCAGTCGCCGTCTCGGCCATGCGGAATGCTTCTACAATGGAACAAGCGTTTCCTTTGCCGCCGCCGAGGTTGTAGACCTCCGCCACGCGAGGAGCCTTCGCGAATTCGTACATGAAGCGAGCTACATCTTCAGAATGGATGTTGTCGCGAACTTGCTTTCCCTTATAACCGAACACTTTGTATTCACGCTCTTCGATGTTGCACTTAATCAAATAGCTTAAGAATCCGTGGAGCTCAACGCCCGAATGCCTCGGCCCGGTAAGGCACCCTCCGCGGAGACAGCAGGTCGGCATGCCGTGATAGCGGCCGTATTCCTGCACCATCACATCCCCGGCAACCTTGGATGCCCCGAACACCGAATGTTTGCTTTGATCGATGGAAAAATCTTCTGCAATGCCGTTGGCGTATCTCGAATCCGCATAATCCCATCGCGTCTCCATTTCCACCAGCGAAATGGTATTGGGGCGATCACCATACACTTTGTTCGTCGACATGTAGATGAAGGGCGTCTCCGGGCATGCCAGGCGTGCAGCCTCGAGCAAGTTCAACGTACCAACAGCATTTACCTCGAAATCGAGGAAAGGGATGGCCGCCGCACGGTCGTGAGACGGTTGCGCAGCCGCGTGGATAATAAGGTCCGGACGCAGTTCCTTCATTAAATCGAGTACGCCATCTCGATTCCGAATGTCGAGAGCTTCATGCCGATACCCGGGGATCTCCCGATATAGGCGCCCCCTCACCCAACTCGTGTCCCCTTCCGGCCCGAAGAACACTGCGCGGTGATTACTGTCAATTCCAGTGACCCGAAATCCCTGGTCTGCGAAGAACAATGACACCTCAGAGCCGATCAGGCCGCATGAGCCAGTTACCAATAGATGTGGTGAATGCGATGCGTTCATAAATAGAACCTCCGGCGTACTATGCAATCAGTTCAAGCGGAAGCTGCGGTGAAACAAGTCCGAGCGGTGACCATGAGCTTCATTAAGAATTTCCAAAGACTTTTTCCAGTCAGCGTCTCTGAGTTTCAGTTGCTACTCAGTAATCGGCGCTGAACTAATTCCAAGGAAAGCAGCTTGTGAATCGCCATGGTATGGTTCTCAGTCCCGTTCAAATGGGACCGAACCATCGCTTCAAGCGCTGTCCTTCGGAGATACGGGCGTGAAAGCGTAAGCGGATCGAGCAGGATCTGACGGACATAGTCGGAAAGTTGATCGCGGTACCATACCCTGAAGTGGGTCAACTTGTGGCGCCCGAGAAACAAGCGTTCCAAATGCAGTCGTGAGAGCGCGTGATCTACGCGAACAATCGACTGGGGCATACCGTAGTCGTAGGCATATTCGGCTTTGAAGCTAAATTCTCTACTGCCGCGTAGAAAAAGCGACGCGACACCTGCCTTCCCTCCCACGCCGCGATCCGAATGAACTCGACCTAGTTGCGGGCTTTGATCGGCAATCAGGCGAAGCCGCACGTCTCCCCTGGATACACTTCCCACCGGCGCTCGATATACTGCCCGAACGAACTCATTGTCCATGAACGGAGACCGGACGGTCAGCTGACTTTGTTCGATCGCCAGAATGCCGTGGTGGTACCACGGTGATTGGCTAAAGGCCGCGAATGTGACCGGGTGTTGATTGCGCAGCGCCTGGTAAGTCTCTGCAGCTGCTTGAACTTGCGCCAGGAACCCCTGATGGAATAGGCCGGCCGCCGGCTGCATGGGCTTGAACATCGCCATCTGGCACACAATCTCGCTGCCGTAGGTCCCCACGATTTTCGCCGGAGCAATCTCGCGAACCCTGGCACTAACATACAGATCTGACGCCCGGTATACGTCGACTGTGCCTTCTGTAAGATCAACGGTCTGATCAGCGTAATTAGCGAAATCCTGGAGAAATTTGTTCCCGACCTCAATAACAGAATGTGGCTGCTTCAGCATCCGGGCGATCTTACGCCCAATGCGCACGTCTTGCGAATCGCGAAACATGCTGCCAAAGGTGTAACTGGGAAGAGACCCGGGCGAGGGCGGATGGCACGCTAGGATAACTCGCGTGTCCAACCCCCCTGTTATTGCAATGCCCAGCCTCTGGCTCCCCGAAAAATAGTGCGGAAGCCTCCTCAACAGGGTCGACCGTAGCTCCTCGTAATAAGCCTCTTCCGAAAGCAACTCCTGGGCCTCCCACTCCTTGGGCGCGAAATAACTACTCTTCGATTCGCAATGACCATTCCGGAAGGTCCAATTCGACGCCGCAGGCAGGACATGAATATCCTGGAATATTGTGCGATTTTCCAGCACACAACTGCAGGCCACAAACTCGCCGACACTACGATGATCGACCACCCTGAGCTCCGGGCACACGGCCAAAATGGCTTTTGCTTCGCTTGCGAAATAGAAGCAGTCAGGCGACTCGTGATAGCAAAGGCGATGCATACCATAACGATCATTGAAGAGAGAGATAATGCCCCGGGCACGATCCGCGATTAGCCCATGAAACATCCCATTCAGGCTCGATAGAAAGTTGGGATCCCGTTCATACATATCGGCGAGATACTGTGCTTGACAAGCACATCCCTGCGCGCCGGAGTGGCTGTAGTCTTCTCCAGAAAAG
>Ga0210391_10004018_pt1 | contig 12372 bp, 7 predicted proteins | sample IncBWC12OmetaG_FD_160573 | JGI IMG/M metagenome (GOLD analysis project Ga0210391, IMG submission 160573) | Forest soil microbial communities from Barre Woods Harvard Forest LTER site, Petersham, Massachusetts, United States - Inc-BW-C-12-O ... | reverse complement strand
AGCATCAACTTGCACCGTTTCTTTTTCAATGTCCTGATAGGGTTCGTAAGTTCCATCTGATCCGAGGCGCTGGACCGACTGCTTGTCTACGGTACGATTGCCGTACTGAGTGTGGCTTTCGATAGTTCGCGTGGGTTCTACGTTGGCGCTCTGCGACTCGGTTGTGGCCGTCCAGGATTTGTTGGCATCGTCCGTTTGGGAATCGGAAGTTTGCGCCCAAAGTGCGACGTCAGAACCAACGCCAAAGCAAAGATATGCCGCGATTGCCAGCACCATGAACTGGATCAAGTGCATAACACGGCACCACAGACGATAACCGTCCTTACCTGAACCGTCGCTTGTCAACTGGTCATGTTCGTACCGTTCGGAAACATCCGGGGTCGGCATATCTGTATTTTCTCCCTGCGGACATTAAGGTGTCCAGCGAACAGGCAGCCAGACAAGCCTCGGCTCTGCGCCAACTCCAGTTTTCAGTACTTTCGTAACTCTGAGTTGGGCCGTCGCTGGCGGTATTCTAAGTTCGATTCTCCCCTTAGTTGTTGGCTAATTCCATATTTAGGGTGTTGTGCGGCTTATCACCGCGAGGCGACCGTAATGGCGACGATGTTTGGCCGTTTTGAAATTCAGAGTGAACTTTCCAAGTCAGACACCGCCTTGATTTATAAGGCGACGGACACGGAAACCAATCAGGTTGTGGCGCTCAAGACGCAGAGCCTCGAGCCGCTCGGCGAGCGCTCGGAAGCGTTTGTCGAGACGCTGATCGCCGAGGGCGAGAACACGCGCAATCTCGCGGGACAGAATATTGTCCTGCTGTATGGCGCAGGCGAGATGGACGGCCAATTCTGCGCGGCGATGGAGTACATCCAGGGCAATAGCGTTGCCACGATGCTGGCACGCAAGGAAGGCTTCTCCATCTGGGACCTGCTCGACATTACACGCCAACTTTGCGCTGGCCTGGAACATGCCGCCTCGAATGATGTCGTCCACCATTCGCTCGAGCCCGCGAAGATCATGGTGCAGTGGGATGGAATGGTCAAGATACTCGGCTATGGCATCTCCAACATGAGTTTGATTGGCGCGGAATTGGGAAATGGTTTGGGACGGCTGATGCCTTACTGCTCTCCCGAACAAATCCGCGGAGAAGCGATTGATCTGCGCTCGAACCTGTTTACTGTGGGCGCAATCCTTTATGAGATGGTGGTTAGCCGGAAGGCTTTTGATGCCGAGGATCCTGTCGCGCTAGTGAGTCAGATAGAGAATGAGATGCCTCCGGTCCCGTCTTCGGTAAACGCGAAGATTCATCCTGCGGTCAGTGCGCTGATCATGAAGGCGCTGGCAAAAGATCCAACCGAGCGTTATCAAAGCGCGCGCGAACTGGTGGAGGATCTGGAGAAGTGCAAGGAAAATAACAAGAAAGCTGGATCTGATTCTAAGAAACCCGCCGCAGCGAAGGTGACCGTAGATTCCGCGGCCCGCGCGGCGGCCGCTAGCAAGTTTGTTTCGGCAGGCTCAAACGCAGCCAAGCCAGCACCGCCTGCCCAGTCGGCCGCGCCACGGCCTGCTTCACCTAAATCGGCCGCGCCGATTTCTCCGCAAGTCAATGCGCCAATCTCGTCGCAGACGAGTCCTTCTACGGCGGAAACCAGAGTCGCTGCGGCGGCTGCGGGTGCAGCGACCGGAGCCCGCGCGATTGGTGTGTCGAGCGTGAATTCCGATCCGAATTCTGGCTCGCGGTTTGCGAATGAGGTTGCAAACGAATTCGAAGTAAGCGCTCCCGAATCTCAGACTTTGCCCGAGGCCGTTTCATCGGTAGCAGCTGTGGAGCCGGAAGCCCCAGAAGCCGAGGAGCAGTCGCCCCGCGTTCCAGTCGATCCGATGATGTCCCAGCCACCGGCGAGCCCATCCGGCACGAGCTTTTCGGACCTGGCAGAGATGCCTCCACTCAAAGAGCCTGTATTCACGCCTCCTCCACCTCCCGAGCCGGCTGAGTCGTCACGCTCGGTGGATCAGGTATATCCAGGCAAGTCTCAAGGCAAATCCCTCGGGAAAGACGAAAAGCCAAAAATCCAGCCGCGCGAAGTTGCACAAAAGGCGTTTACGGAAATAGCCACCGTCCCGCCTCGGCTGATGCTTTACGCGATTTTGGGTGCGGTTGGCCTGATCCTCTTGGTTTCGATCGTAATCTTCTTTCATGTTCGCTCGGAAGACGATGGTTCGACAGCTGCGCCGCAGCCAACAAAAACCGTCACAGCGAGTCCAGCTCAGCCCGTTGCCCAAGCTCCGGTAGCGACACCAACCCAGGCTCCGGCCCAGACACCCGCTCCGGCGGTCGCGCCCCTTACGGAACCTCAACCGAACCTCACGGTACGGCAGGTCGAAAAACGCAGCTCGAAGAGTTCTCGACGAGCGCCCACTCCCGCTCCCGTGCCGGTCGTGATTCCAGGACAGGCCGCGATCGATTCCAGTCCACAAGGCGCACAGTTTCAAGTCGATGGAAAAAGCGATCCGTCATGGGTCACACCATTTAGTTTGATCGGTCTCAGTCCCGGAAAGCACGTCATCTCCGCGAGCAAATCTGGCTATTCGTCCGAAATACGATCGGTCGATGTTGCTGCAGGCAGTAAGTTGTCGCTGGTCCTTCATTTGACGCCGATGAATGCGCTGGTAGTGGCGAACAGCACACCTCCCGGTGCCGAAATCATCATCGACGGTAAGCCGACAGGACGAGTGACGCCGGCACAGTTTGCCATCGAAAAGGGAAACCACACCGTTCTGTTGCGCAAACAGGGGTTTCTCGATGAGACCGTTAACGCCGATCTCGGTCCCGCTCAGAATTTTCAGTATTCGCCCGCGCTGAGGGCGCTGGGCAACACTGAAGACATGAAGACCGTCGGCAAGTTCAACAAGCTCTTTGGACACGGCGGTGACAGCTCGGCGGGCATGGGCTCCATCAGCGTCCACACCCAGCCTAAGGGCGCGCAGGTCGCGATTAACCAGCATGTCCTGGATAAGTTAGCGCCGGTCGATGTCATGGTCGGACCAGGGAACTATATTGTGGATATCACGCTGACTGGTTTCAAGCCCATCCACAAAGTCGTTAACGTCGACAAGGGTGGCAAGGTCGCGATCGACGACATTTTGGAGCGGCAGTAAACGGCGTTCGGCGAATTGGATGCGAGGCTCCGGCGCTCCCTTCTGGCGTGGCCCGCGATGGTAAATAACGATAGCGATGAAATAATCCGTACGGCAGACCTTATTGGGTGTACGCTGTAGCCAACGACTTCCGGTCGCCCGTTGCTTACAGGCGCGGACTTCGGCCGTGAAACAGAAACGTAAATCAATTCATAAGTCCTCGATTCAGGCGCACGCAAAATAGGCCACGGCAAGAAGGGTTGATATTGTGTCATCGCACCCTACGTCGAGTACGTTAAGTCCAGACTTCTTGTTGGGCCTTCGCGGAATAAAATCACTTCAGCGTTTCCCTAACGGTGGGATTCTGTTTCGACAGGGTTCTGCGGCAACCGGCATTTATTTAGTTGAGCGTGGCGAAGTCTGCATTTTGTTACCGACGGGTCACAACCAAAGCCAGATTCTGGAAGTCCTGGGTCCGGGAGCCGTGCTCGGGTTAAGTGAAAGTATGACTGGGGAAAATTATCGCATCACGGCTGAAGCAACCGGCCAAACGTCGCTGGCTTTCATTCCCCGTGAGGCGTTCCTAGATTTCTTGCGTGATCACGTGGATTCTTGCATGCAGGTGGTGCGCCTCTTAAGCGAAGACTTGCACGGACTTTACCACAAGTTCCGCAGCATCAGTGCTCATCCTGGGCGTCCCCGCCACCGGCCATTGGATGAGCTACTGAGTTAGAAGAGACTTGGCCCGCCAAGTCTCAGGTTTCCTCACCCGATAAGTCACATGCTGGCGTAAGCAGTCCCAGCGGCAGTTCCCGGGGGACTGAAAGCTTAGACCTTAAGACCTTCTCCACTGATTTGTTTGAAGCTTCACTAGTTCGCCTTGAAGTTGATCGTGATCTGTGTTTGGATTTCAACCGGTTGGCCGTCGAGGTAGTAGGGCTTATATCTCCACTGGCGGACAGCTTCGAGCGCAGCGTGTCCAAGAATCGGGTCTCCGCTAAGAACCTTCGGGTTTATGACGCTTCCCTCTTTGTTGACCGTGGCTTCAATCTGCACCGATCCCTGGGCGTGAACGGCCAGCGCGGCTTGCGGATACTGCGGTTGTACTTTCTTGATTAGGAGACCCTGCGATACACCTTGCGAAATTCTTAGCGTAGCCAGCGAGGGCTTCGGAAGGTTCGCCGCTGCGGAAGACATCAGACCGCTCAAGCTACTGTCATTAGTGGATACACCGGCAAGCGCAGGCGCAGACTCTTCGCCTTGTGTCTGCATTTGTGGCTTCGCATCCGCAGGGTTCGTCTTTACGAGTATGGGTGCCGCATTGGGTTTCTTTGTGGCCGGTTCAGCATCGGCAGCAATGCGAATTGCTGGAGAATTGCCGACGTCGGTCGTTGACTTATTCAATAGTTTGTTTAGCAGTGTTGATGCGGGCGTTTTGGAGGCTGTAGGTTGAGTCGTCGTACTCGCCTGATCGACGGTGATCGTTGGAGACGAAGATGCCGGGGAAGTCACTGCGGAAGACGTGGGTCCCAGGGCAGGAGGTGGTAGCTGCTCCGAGGGCGCGCTCGCGGACTGAGGAGCGGCATTCTTAGCGGAACGGTCCATTTTCCCGAAAGTTACATACCCGAGCGCTGCCAGAGCCAGGGCAGCTGCTGCCGCGATCGCGATCTTCTTGTTACCACTAGATCCGCCGGAATCTTCTTCTCCTAGCGCGCCGAATGTGGGCGCGTCGGAAGTACCTAGCGAACCGAACGTGGGAGTGGCCCCGTAAGCAGCATCTTGTGACGGCTTGAGCGCGGACGGAATAGCGGATGGTGAATTAGCGAGTGATGGACTAGCGGGTTCGAGTTCGACAATCTTGTTTTCCGCTGATGCCGGTGCGGCCGCTTCTTTAGCAGGAGCTGTCGCCGCTGCTGATCCCGAGACCGACGTCACGGCAGGACTGGTATTTTGGGCAGGCACGGACGAAGATACAAGGTCCGAGGTGAATGAGTCTTTCCTGACCGCTTCGCTCTTGGCAACACTCGAGGCGATGGGTTGCTGGGCTTCCAGAACCGGTTCGGGAGCGCTCGCAGTGCGGTTGTGTGCGGCAGGTACGAATTCATTCAGAGGGTTGTCGTCGACTTCTGACGGAGAATCTAGTGAAACATCTGCCGACGCTGCGATTGCCGTCGTCGGAGTTTCAAGTTCAGGTCGCTGGCTGAGGCTTGACGGCGGAGCAATCGTTGCCGCACTTCGATTAGCAGGTTGAGAATTACGCTCGGATGGAGGCGCGGTTCTTACCGGAATCGGCATGGCAGGCGCGCTGGTTGGGGCGGCTCCGGCAGCATCGGAATTTTTTCGCAGGAGTCCGCGCGCCACCCGAAGCGTTCCCTTTGCCTGCTCGACGTTGATCGGCTTGGTGAGCACCAGGTTGGCGCCGATGCGATAGGCTTTGGCTACGCCCGCTTGTCCTTCAACCAGGGCGATTGCCAGCGAGCTCTGATTCGAGCCGGAATTTCTGGCACTCTTGAAGAGCAGAGATGCGTTCTGTTCGTTCTCGCAATCAACAACGATGGCATCATAGCGCTGCGTCATCAATTTCTTGACTGCGGCAAAAGGCTCATGAACCGGTTCGATGGTGAAGTCCAGTTCGCTGAAGACCTGGCTGACAACCCGAGCCAGTTTTTCCTCAGGACAGAAGAGTAGAGCTTGGTAACCCATGATGAGGCCATCCTAGGTAATACGGTGGGTACCAGCAAGTTACGGGGGTAATTGAGTTACGGTTTATCGGGCGATCAGACCTTCTAAATGTGGCAATTGTACCTCGTCCGAATTTACGAGTACTGAAAGGCAAGCGTGCGGAAAATCAAGATTGTTGAAGATCAAGGGTGCTGAAAATCGATGATCACGATAGTCTGAAAGGACTGGACCTTTCCGTCGCGTAGGTAGGGCCGATAGCGCCACTGCTTTACCGCCTGAATGGCGGCAGCGGCCAAGGTAGCGTCTCCCTCTACCAAGCGCACGCCGTCGACTTTACCCGCTTCATCGACGACTTCCTTCAGGACAATGGTTCCTTGCGCTGCCGAGCTTGCCTCTGCAGGATATTTCGGAGGAACGCTGTGAGACAGCCGTTTTTCCGCACCTTTGGAAGAAAGAATGACCGCGCTGCTCTCACCGGGCAGCGGAGCGCTCGACAGCGTCGCGCCAAGGACGTCCTTCTTGCTGTTCTTGGTATCGTTCGGCTTGTTGTCAGTGGCCTTGGTCAGGACTGGCGCGGCCGTGGGTGTCGCTGCGGAAGTAGGGGTAGCAGTTGTCTTTCCGGGAACCCCTGCCGGCTGGGTGGCAGCGTTCGCATCGGCAGTCATTGTTGGTGAATTTGTGGCTGGAGCTGTCGAAGAAGTGGCGGCGGAATCCGGGGTGGTTGGTGGTATCTGATTCAGATCAGTAGGCGATTCTGAGACCGTCGCCGGGGTTGTGGCAGAAGTCGGTTGAGCCAACGGCTTCGGAGCATTTGATGCCGATGGCAGGTTCTGCTGCGTATGTTCTATTCCAGCCAGGACAAGCACGCGATCAATCTGTGGCTCGGCAATCTCTCGGAATCCCGGCTGATAGGTCCATGCAGCATAGAACCCAGCACATGCAAGCAAAAGTACGAATAGTGCGATCATCGTGCCGCGTGGCTTCTGCCGGTTTTGCTGGTAAGAAAAGACGGGAGCGAAAACCTGAGCTGGCGGTTGCGCCGGCGTTTTCGGCTCGGAACTCTTAGTTTGGTCTTCTGCGATTTCAGAGAATTCCGATGCTTCCAGTTCGGTTCTTTCCAGTTCTGCGAGAACAGGGTCATCGGAAGGTATGACCGGGGCCGAGGATTTCGACTTTACCGAAACAGGGGCAGCCAAAGATGGCTCTGACGACGGCAAAGACGATGCCGGAAAGGATGAGGGCTTCGGATTCAATTTTGGAGCCAAGTTTGGACCAACAGCTGGCGCAGCGATTTCGTCGACGGCGGAATTCATGCTCATCGTCGGAGCTGCCGCGTCTGAAGCGGCGGCTGAAACAGATGCTGCTGCGAAGCTTGGGGCAGGCTCAGCGAAGCTTGTCAGTTGGGAAGAAGCGCCTCCCGCAGCCGCTCCCTGCGCACGCGCTTCACCAACGACTGTGGCAGTCGTGGCCGTTCTGGCAAGCGGCGGCACGGGGATATTTTCATTCGACGGGACGTCTTTTCGCACTCGGCCTACGGCGGTGCGAATCGTGGTCCGGGCCTGGTCCTTCGCGACCGGCTTGGTCAGAATGAGTTCCGCGCCCAGGCGAAAAGCAGTGGGCAGGCCGGCACGTCCATCGACAATGGCGATGGGAACCGGGTTATTTCCATTTTTTCCGCGGCGGCAAACGTCAAAGATCAGCTTAGCGGCGGGCAGGTTTTCGCAATCGACTAATACCAGGTCGAAACTCTGCGAGTTGAGTTTTTGAGCAGCGGACACACCGTCGAGGGGCCGCTCGCAAGTTACTGACATCTCTTCTAGAACGCCAGTAATCGCACTTACGGCTTGGTCATCCGGCGACAACAGCAGAGCATGGGGCATGGCTCTCCCATGCTAGGAACCGACACCGAAAGCCGCAAGTTACGTGGGTAAGCAGGGCGGCCACTATAGTTTCAGGAGTGTTTCAAGATCGGGTCTGTTTCTGACCGAAAGCCGACTCTGGAGGAGGATAAACCATGGAGTCGCTGAAGGCTGATTTATCCGCGGGAGCGAAATCGGGGAAGGGTAGATTGCTTTGAGCGCGCCAATCCGCGACTTGCCGTTCGGCAGCGGCCGTCTTCTCTTTGTCGAGTCCGGGATCGCGCGAGAGATAGAGAGTCTGCGAAGGCAAGGCTAAGCCGCTGCCCGATTGCTGGATGATATCCAGGATATGCAGAAGCAGGTCTTCGCGGATGGCCGTAAATTCCGCGAAATCGCGGGTGAGCACGTAGCTGAAAATTTCGAGCGTCAGAGCACTGGCGTCGAAGCTCGCGAAGCGGATGCGGGCGCTGCCGCTTTCAACCTTCGGATGCTCGTACAACAGGCGGCGGATTTCGGCCAGTATGTAGCGCAATTGATCAGACGAAGTTTCGCAGCGCAATCCGAGCGTCGGATTAAAGAGAATCTTGTCGCGCCGGGTGAGATTTTCGATGTTCATGGTGGCGAGCGCGCCGTTGGGAATGGAAAGCTGCGTGCGCTCGGTGGTGCGAATGCGGGTGGAGCGCAGGCTAATGTCTTCCACCGTTCCAACGCGGTCACCGAAGCGGCAACTGTCGCCGACGCGAATCACTTCATCGGCGAGAACGGAAATTCCGCCGAAAAGATTTTCCAGGGTTTTTTGGGCAGCGAACGCGATCGCGATGCCGCCGATACCGAGGCCGGCGAGCACGGTGGTCAGGTTAAAGCCGATAATGCTCAGGATGAACAGGACTCCAAGAATCACGACCAGCGCTTTGAGCAGCCGCTCGCCCAGCACCATCAGGGTTTCGGTACCAAGACGGCCTCCGCTGACGGCGCGAAGGCGGAGACGCTGCATGGTGACGCTGGTGACGCGGAGCAGAAACCAGAAGAAGCCAATGCTAACCAGAACCGCGATGATGCGGTGGTAATAAAGACGGGTGAGCAGAGGGAGTCCGAGGTAGTTGCAAATTATGCGGTGAGCGATCGCGCTGAACGATACCAGCAGCGGTGAGGACATGCGGCTGTAGGTGTGCAGATTGGGGCGCTTTTTGAACTTGAGCCAGAGGCGTCGCGGAATTGCGAGCAGCAGAACGATGCCCCATCCAAAGACGAGTGCCAGCGGGATGGCGGCGAAGAGACCTAGCCATTGCCAGAGCGGCATTCCGAGAAAAACGTTTTGCACCAGGCTTTGCGGGAGTTTGTTTTCGACCTGGTGAGCTTCAAGATTGTCATATAGCTCGGGGACTTTACTCAGCGTGTCGGACGAGAAAAGCCAGACTTTTCCAGAATTTGGATCGGCAATTCGGACGAGGACCACGGGAACATCTGCGTCTCCGTTGGAAAAGACTCCGATGGTTTGCAGATCGGTGGCGCCGAACTCTGGGCTGCCTTCGCGATTCGTGCTAAGCCGCCCGAGTCTGCCCACGAAAGAACGATCCATGAGCACTTTCAATTTCTCGGCCAGGTCAGCTCCCTGCGACTGCCGGTGCGCGGCGCTCATTTGCAGATAATCGGCGGCGCTTTTGTAGCTTCCGTTTTGTGCGGCTTGTAGAAATCCGAGGACCGCTCCTGAAGGTGTATCTCGTCCTAGTGGGTCGGGGGATACTGCCGTCGGCTCCTGAGTCCCTCCTCCACCCTTAAGCAAGGTGCTTACGGACTGGGCCATTAACCCATGAGTCGAAAGACATACGACAAGAACCAGCAGCGCCAATTTTTTCATCGAGATTCCATGAGCTGAGTGCCATACCGAGCGAAGTAGAGGATGTATGTTTTACTGACGCCGTTGAGATACATGAGGTCCTTCGCTTCGCTCAGGATGACAGCGTGACGCAGGCCGTCGACTACCTCTTGGGACGATAAATGTCGGTGGCTTGTCCGTAGAAAACTTCCGCCGCTTCCATCATCGTCTCCGAGAGCGTGGGGTGTGGATGGATGGTCATACCCACATCGGCCGCCAACGCACACATTTCGATAGCCAGCACACCTTCGGCGATGAGATCTCCGGCACCTACCCCCACGATGCCGACTCCCAGAACGCGCTCAGTCTTCGGATCGATAATCAATTTGGTAAGGCCTTCAGGACGATCGAGCGTGACGGCGCGGCCCGATGCGGCCCATGGGAACTTGGCCACGGCGATCTCGCGTCCCTGTTCTTTGGCCTGCGTTTCGGTGAGTCCGGCCCAGGCGATTTCAGGATCGGTGAAGACGACGGCAGGAATTGCGTTTGGTTCGAAAGCAACTTTGTGGCCCGCGATGGCTTCGACTGCGGTACGGCCCTCATGCATTGCCTTGTGAGCGAGCATGGGTTCACCAGCGACATCTCCGATGGCGTAAATCGTTGGATCAGCGGTCTGGCGCTGTCCGTTGATTTCGATGAATCCCTTGGCATTGACTTTGACCTTCGTCTGATCGAGGCCGGGGATCTCGGAATTCGGGCGGCGTCCTACGGACATCAGCACGCGATCGAAGAGCTGCTCTTTTTCTTTTACGTTTGGGCCATCGAGCGTTACGCGGATGCCGGTCTTCTCGTCCTTGAGCGATTTGACGGTCGTATTGAGAAGGATTGATGAGAAAAGTTTTTCCAGGCGCTTGTGCAGAGGTAGCACCAGGTCGCGGTCGGCTCCGGGGAGCAAGCCGGACAACATTTCTACGCAGGTCACCTTGGTGCCGAGCGTGGCGTAGACCGAACCTAGTTCTAATCCGATGTAGCCGCCGCCGATGACGAGCAGCGTCTTTGGAACGTCGGGCAGATCGAGCGCGCTGGTTGAATCCATGAGGCGCGTGCTGTCGAGTTTCAGGCTTGGAACGACGGTGGGACGCGATCCGGTGGCGATGATGATGCGGTCGAAGGTGAGATTCTCCTCGTTGTTATTATTGCCGCTGCCAGCCGTTTTGGTGACCTTCAAAGTGGTCGAATTCACGAACGCCGCTTTGCCCGAGACGAACTCGACTTTGCGCTGCTTCGAGAGCTGGCCTAGTCCGCCGGTCAGTTTGTTGACGACGCCAGATTTCCAATCGCGAAGCTTATTGAGGTCAATTTTCGGCTCGGCGAATTCAATGCCCCAGTTTTTTGCCTGCTCGGCCTCTTCGAGCAACTTGGCCACGTGCAACAGGGCCTTGGACGGGATGCAGCCGCGATAGAGGCAGACGCCGCCGGGGTTTACTTCCGGATCGATCAGCGTAACTTTCATGCCCAGATCGGCGGCGAGGAACGCTGCGGCGTATCCGCCGGGACCGCCGCCGATTACTGCTACACGGAGATTTGGATTGTCTGACATTTTCGTTTCTTATCCTTAAATTAAATTCGCGAAGCAGCGAAAGCTTTAACTGCAGAGAGCGCAGAGAAAATCGTCAGGCCCGTATGATCTCAGCCTCGCGAAAAGCTGGCACGATGACCTCGCGGAGCACTTTGAGCCTTTTCTCAACATCGGCAGCGTTTTCGGGTGTTGCTGGCACGTACACGGGAATCACATTCTTGGACGAGTGCCCTTGCTTTGCCAACTGGATCCACTTCAATACTTCTTCTACATATCCTTCTAATGCCTGCGAAGGAGTCTTGCACGAATCTGTTACCAAGTATGCAGGGGATAGGTCGCAGGAGATTACCCAGAGCCACTCGTCAACATCCATTCGGGCAGCCTCAATGTGGAAGAGGAACACCGCGACAACCCCGCCATAGCCATCTCCGAAATAGATTTCTCGGATATCTTTGCACCAAGGAAAGGACCGAATATATTTCTCGGCGCCAGACGCCATCACTCGCAAGAGTTCCGTGTCCTGGTCGTCTCCTCCGACCATCTGGTCAATGGAAACGACGCCTTTCACCGGTATCTGCTTTCTGTCTTGTCCATTCATCATCGTGCGAAACAAGAAATTCTCCGCGCACTCTGGTCCAAAGGCTTCTATCCCTGCACCGAAAGCAAGAACGGCTGCTCAAACGCTTCAGCGATCCAGCGCAAAAACCGCGCGGCGTCAGCTCCGTCGATCAACCGGTGATCGTACGAGAGAGAGAGGGGCAGAATCAAGCGCGGCTCGAATTTGTTGTTTACCCACTCCGGCTCCATGCGCGAACGCGAGAGGCCGAGAATCGCGACTTCGGGATGATTCACAATCGGAGAAAATCCGGTGCCGCCGATTCCGCCTAGATTGGTGATCGTAAATGTGCCCCCTACCATTTCGTCGGGAGTGAGTTTCTTGTCACGCGCTTTTTTGGAGAGCTGCGTCATCTCCGCCGCTAGCTCGACGATATTTTTCTTGTCTACGTCGCGAATGACCGGGACCAGCAGGCCGCGATCGGTGTCTACCGCAACTCCAATGTTGATGTATTGCTTGTAAATAATCTCTTCCTTCCCCATATCGATGGAGGCGTTGAATTGAGGGAAGACTTTCAGGGCCGACGCGCAGACTTTCAGCGCGATCGCGGTGACGGTCATCTTGCCGCCGGCTTCTTCGGCTCGTGGCGCGAAGCGAGCTCGTAACTGCTCGAGTTCCGTGATGTCGGCGCGGTCTTCCTGCGTGACATGCGGGATGGTGTTCCACGCTTCACGTAGATGCTCGGCGG
>Ga0210391_10004017_pt1 | contig 12373 bp, 12 predicted proteins | sample IncBWC12OmetaG_FD_160573 | JGI IMG/M metagenome (GOLD analysis project Ga0210391, IMG submission 160573) | Forest soil microbial communities from Barre Woods Harvard Forest LTER site, Petersham, Massachusetts, United States - Inc-BW-C-12-O ... | reverse complement strand
GCGGCCCTTGGACTTGAGAAGACTGCTTAATTCGGCCTTTTCAGCGTAATTCAAGCCCAATTCCTCCGCTTTCTTCAATAATTCGTCCATTCGGCGCCCCGGACCGTATTCCTCGAGCAGCTTTTCGACCGCCATCTTCAGTTCCTTAGCCGCCGCCGCCGAATCGGCCACCAGGGGGTCCTGCATGGCCAACGTCGTCAGCCGCTCGTGTTCGGGCCGATCGCGCCAACGTTCCAGAAGCATCGCCGTGGTGGGCGAGGAAGCCGTGGCGGCTTGCTCGAGCAGCTCCTTGAGCACGGGAACCCCGGGTTTATCGATGCTGCCGAGCAAATCCGGATCAGCGATGGTGCCCGCCGCCGCCGGGTGATGCAGCACCAGCGTGATGGCCTGAGTCAGCAAATTACCGCGCCCGACACTCATTCGACCGCGCTGCTGAACCGGGAGTTCCGAGCCGTGTGCGCCGGGTTTGGCGGCGCCCGCGAAGAATTCCTTGAGTTTATTGGCGGGCATGCCGACCCGGGAAGCCAGCCGGTCAGCGAGCATTTCCCGGTAAATGCCCTCCGGCATGCGCGCAAACAAGGGCCCCGCCAGGGCCTTTAACTTTGCGCGTCCGTCAACGTGATCCAGGTCGACATCCGCGATCAACTGCCGCACCAGATATTCAGACAGTGGCAGCGCTTCTTTCATGCGATTTTCGAAAGCTTCGGGGCCTTCCTCGGCGACCAACGTGTCCGGATCGTGTCCCTGGGGCAAAAACATGAATTTTAATTCACGGCCGTCCTGGGCTAGGGGCAGGGCGTTTTCCAGCGCTCGCCAAGCCGCCTTGAGTCCGGCCGGGTCGCCGTCGAAGCAAAATACGACCTCGTGGGTCTGGCGGAAGATTTTGCTGAGGTGTTCCTGCGTGGTGGCCGTACCCAAGGTGGCGACCGCATAGGTGATTCCTGCCTGGTGCAGCCGAACCACGTCCATGTAGCCCTCCACGATCAGCAGCCGCTTGAAATCCGCGCGCGCTTGCCGCGCCTCGTACAGCCCATAAAGTTCGCGGCCCTTGTGGAACAAGAGGGTTTCGGGCGAGTTCATGTACTTCGGTTCGCCCTGATCGATGACGCGGCCGCCGAAGCCGATCACCCGGCCGCGCGAATCGCGAATCGGGAACATCAGCCGGTCGCGAAAGCGGTCGTAAAAGCCGCTGGTTTTCTCGCCGCTGCGCTCCAGAACGAGGCCGACCTGCAGCAGGCGGCGCCGCTCTTCTTCGGAACTGCCAAAGCGCTTGAGCAGTACTTCCCACGCATCAGGCGCATAACCCAAGCTGAATCTGGCGCAGGTTTGCGCATCGATGCCGCGGCGCTGCACATAGGCCTGCGCGCGTGCATTGTCGGCCAGATTTTGCTCGAAAAAACGTGCGGCGCGCAGCATCAGTTCGTGCAGGTCGGCGCTGCCCGGGTCGTGCTCCTTTTTGGCCTCGCGCGGCAATTCCAGTCCGGCGCGCTGCGCCAGATCGGCCACCGCATCGAGGAATTCCATCTTCTCGTACTGCATGAGAAAGCCGATGACCGTGCCGTGCGCGCCGCAGCCAAAGCAGTGATAAAACTGCTTTTCGGCGCTGACCGAGAATGACGGGGATTTCTCGTTATGAAACGGGCAACAGGCCTTGTACTCGCGGCCGGCCTTTTTCAGCGGCACGCGCGCGCTGATGATCTCCACGATATCCGAGCGCGATACGAGTTCATCGAGAAACGAGTCTGGAATTCGGCCGGTCATGGACCGTCCCCCACGTGCAGTACTCGGGCAGTCGCTTGGGTTATCCGCCCAGCTTGGCTTTGATCTTCGCCCCGACTGCGCCCATGTCGGCACGGCCCTGCGCCTTGGTCTTGATCAGGCCCATGACCTTGCCCATGTCCTTGATGCTGGTGGCGCCGGTCGCGGCCACGGCCTCAGTGATCAGGGCGTCGAGGTCCGCGGCGCTCAGTTGCGAGGGCATATAGCCCTGCAGCAGGGTGATTTCCGCTGCTTCCTTGTCAGCCAGATCCGCGCGGTTGCCGGCCTTGAACTGCTCCAGCGATTCCTTGCGCTGCTTGATCATTTTTTCGAGCACGCTGAGCACCTGGCCATCATCCAAGGAGATGCGCTCATCGACTTCGCGCTGCTTGATGGCGGCGGTGATCATGCGGATCGTGCCAAGCCGCTCCTTCTCGCCGGAGCGCATCGCCGCCTTCATATCGTCGGTAATTCGCTCTTTGAGGGTAGCCAAACCGCGACCAATTCCCTTAGTAGGAAGGTCGTGAAGGGGCAGCCGGCGGAGGACTGGCTGGCTGCTGTCCGGTGCCGCGCATATTCTCGCGCGACAGACGCTTCAAGTGCCGTTTTACCGCAGCGGCCTTTTTTCGCTTACGTTCTTGGGTCGGCTTCTCGTAGAATTCACGGCGCCGCAGCTCGGTGAGGACGCCCGCCTTTTCACAGGCACGCTTGAAGCGACGCAGGGCGGCATCAAAGTATTCATTCTCACGAACGCGAACGCTGGGCATTCAAACCTCAATTGGTGGCACGGCCGCCGGATTCGGCGACAGGGGGGCGCATTCTAAAGTGCGCCTCCGCAAAAGGCAAAAATATGCGTGTTTTAGGCATCGAGAGCTCCTGCGATGAGACCGCGGTCGCAGTCTATGACGAGGCACACGGTCTGCTGTCGCATCGGCTTCACAGCCAGGTGGCAATGCACCAGGCCTACGGGGGGGTGGTCCCGGAACTGGCCTCCCGGGACCACGTGCGCCGTCTGTTGCCCCTGGTCCGTGAGTCGCTGGCAGAGGCAGGGTCGGATAAGGCCTCCATTGGCGGCATTGCCTATACGGCCGGTCCGGGGCTGATCGGTGCCTTGCTGGTCGGCGAGGGGTTCGCCACCGCTTTAGGTGCGGCGTGGGGCAAGCCCGTCCTGGGGATTCACCACCTGGAGGGTCACCTCCTGGCGCCCCTGCTGGAGTCCCGATCGCCGGCCTTCCCCTTCCTTGCCCTGCTGGTCTCCGGTGGCCATACCCAGCTCGTGGATGTCGCGGGGTTGGGCCGCTACCAGATCCTAGGCGAGACTTTGGACGATGCGGCCGGGGAGGCGTTCGACAAAACCGCCAAACTGCTCGGGCTGCCCTATCCGGGGGGTGCCGCGTTGGCCTCGCTCGCGGAGCGCGGTCGCAGCGGTGAATTCACGTTCCCGAGACCCATGTTGGACCGGCCCGGCCTTGATTTCAGTTTCAGTGGCTTGAAGACCGCGGCCCTAGTAGCCTTGCGCGGCCGCGAATTAAGCGATTCCTTACGCGCGGATGTGGCGCGCGGCTTCGAGGAAGCCGTGGTCGAGACCTTGGCGGAAAAGTGCCGACGGGCCCTCAAGCAAACGGGTCATCAGCGCCTGGTGGTGGCTGGCGGCGTGGGCGCGAATCGCCGCTTGCGCGAACGGCTCGCAACCGTCGTGCGGGACTCGAACGCGGAGCTCTATTTCCCGCGCACCGAATTTTGCACCGACAATGGGGCAATGATTGCGCTGGCCGGCTGCCTGCGGCTGGCCGCGGGCTTGCGTTCGGGACTGGGCATGAGCGCCCGAGCCAATTGGGAATTGACGGCCATTGGGGACTGACCAAGCGGATTGACCAAGTGGCTTGACGAAGCGGATTGACGAAGCGGATTGACGAAGCGGATTGACGAAGCGGATTGACGAAGCGGATTGACTAAGGGGTATTGAGTCGTTGCATGGATAAAATATTCATTCACGCATTGAAGACCGAAACCATCGTCGGGATTTTCGATTGGGAAAGGCAGGTCAAACAGACGGTGATCATGGACATCGAGTTCAGCGCCGATATCGCCAAGGCCGCGCTGTCCGATTCCATCGATGACACCCTGAACTACAAGCGGGTCGCCAAGCGCGTGCTCGCCTTCGTCGATGAATCCAGGTTTCATCTGGTGGAAACGCTGGCCGAGCGCATCGCGATGCTCATTCTGGAAGAATTCGGTGTGGGCTGGGTGAGCATTACATTGAGCAAGCCGGGAGCCATCCGCGGCTCGCGCGATGTCGGCGTCATGCTGGAGCGCACGCGGCAGGATTTGGAAACATGGCGCACGCGAGCCGCACTCAAGAGCTGACGTGCCGGCCTAAATGCTTGTATCAGCCTAAATGCTCCGGCCGCCGTCAACCGCGATGATTTGGCCGGTGATGTATGGCGCATCCTTCGCCAGGAAAAGCGCAGTGCGGGCAATATCCTGCGGTGTGCCGTGGCGCTTGAGCGCCGTCTTGCCGATGATTTCGCGCTTCAGTTCCTCGTCCATCTCGCCCTCCGGCCAGAGCACGGGCCCCGGGGCAATACCGTTGACGCGAATTTCCGGACCCAGCTCCCGCGCCAGTGAACGCGTCAGCATGGCGAGGCCCGCCTTGGCCGCGCTGTAAACCGGATGCGCCTTTAAGGGACGCAGAGCATGAATGTCGATCATATTGATAATGAGTCCGCGTTGCGCCCGCAGACTGGGCGCGGCGGCCTGCGACAGGAACAGCGGCGCCTTGAGGTTGCTGCCGATCAAGTCGTCCCATTGCGGCCACGTGATCTGGCCGACCGGTGTCGCATAAAAGCTCGAGGCGTTGTTGATCAAAATGTCCAGGCGGCCGAATTCCAGCAGGGTCGCCGCGACCAACTTATCGGGCGCCTCGGCGTTCAAAAGATGTGCGGCAAAGATCGCGGCAGAGTGCGCGCGCAGGCGGTTGAATTCCTCCTCCAGCGCAATGGCAGCCGCCGCCGACGAGCGATAGTGAATGAGAACATTCGCGCCGGCCGCATGCAGCGTGCGTGCCATCTCGGCGCCGACGCGGCGCGCGGCGCCGGTGATCAAGACGACTCGGTCGCGCAGCGCAAAATTGTCATTGATGACGGCCATGCGCCGCAACAATACCCCAACAGCTGTGGCGGCGCGAAATGATGCCGCGCGACCGCGACCGCGATGGGGATGGCGCCGGCGACGGCGACGCACACAGCGCGCGCGTGCGTGAGCATCTGGCCAGTGCGGTCAATGCGGCGGGCGGTTGGCTAAGCTTTGAGCGGTTCATGGAGCTGGCGTTGTACGCGCCCGGCTTGGGTTACTACAGCGGCGGCGCAGCGAAGCTGGGCGCGGGCGGTGATTTCACGACGGCGCCGGAAGTGTCGCGTTTGTTCGGTGCATGCGTGGCCGTGCAATGCGCCGAGGTCCTGCTCGGATTAGGCACTGGATCCGTGTTGGAAATCGGCGCCGGTAGCGGCCGCTTGGCGGTGGATCTGTTGTCGCGCTTGGAGGGCTTGGGCCGGCTGCCGGCCAATTATTGGATTCTTGAAGTCAGCGCGGATCTGCGGCAACGGCAGCGTGAGCATCTGGAGAAATGGCTGCCGCACTTGCTTCACCGCGTCGATTGGCTCGATCGGCCGCCCGAGGAAGCCTTCGACGGCGTCATTCTCGCGAATGAGGTGCTCGATGCATTGCCGGTGGCGCGCTTTCGCTGGCACCCGAGCGCGGTCGAGGAGCTGGGCGTGGAGATTCGCGAGGGCACGCGCGTCGCCACGCGCGTCGCCGCGAGCGGCGGCACGAGCGCTGACGCACACGCCCTTGAATTCGTGTGGGGCGCGCGTCCGGCGAACGCGGCGATGCGGGACATTTGCCGCGAACTGGCTGAAGCCGGTGGTCCCTGGGATGACGGTTATGTGTCGGAGTACTGTCCGCGCCTCGGCGCGTGGACTCACGCGGTCACGCAGTCATTGCGCAAGGGCGCGGTTCTGTGGTTCGACTACGGGCTGCCGCGCGCGCAGTATTATTTGCCCGAGCGACACGAGGGCTCCCTGGTATGCCATTTCCGCCATCGCCTCAGCGACGATCCGTTTGCGAACCTGGGGTTGCAGGACATCAGCGCCTGGGTGGACTTTACGCGCGTGGCCGAGGCCTCCAGCGAGTCGGGCTTTGAGCTGGCCGGCTTTACGACCCAGGCACATTTTCTGGCAGGCTTGAAGATCGATCAGGAGATGCAACTCGCCGCCGGCGGCGATGCGAATCAGTTTGCGCGCCTTGCCAATCAGGCGCGGCAGCTGATGATGCCCGGCGAAATGGGCGAGCGCTTCAAGGCGATGGCGTGGTTGCGGGGGCTCGAGATGCCGCTGTCGGGGTTCGCGCTCCAGGACTTGCGGCATTCGCTCTAGTACCTGAACTTGTTTTGATGGCCGACCTTTTGGAATGACTCGGGGGAAACGATGCGGGCAAAAATCGCGGTACTGGACGACTATCAGGGCGTCGCACTCAAGATGGCGGACTGGTCTGCCGTTTTGGCTCGCGCCGACGTGGATGTGTTCAGCGACCATCTCGACGCTGCGGACGCCGTGGCGCAACGGCTGCTTCCCTACGATATCGTCTGTGTGATGCGCGAACGTACGCCGTTGCGCGCCGCTATGCTCGAGCGGCTGCCGAACTTGAAACTCATCGCCTCCACGGGTCCGCGCAATGCGTCCATCGACCTCGAGGCGGCTGCGGAGTGCGACATCGCGGTCGTGCACACCGGCTATTTCGGCAGCCCGACGCTCGAGTTGACCTGGGCGCTGATTCTGGGGAGTGCGCGCCACATCGTCGCCGAAGCGGCCGCGGTTCGCGGCGGCGGCTGGCAACATACCATCGGCGATGACCTGTCTGGCAAGACGCTGGGGATCATCGGGCTCGGGAATCTGGGTTCGCAGGTGGCGAAGATCGGCCTGGCATTCGGCATGCGGGTGCTGGCCTGGAGTCAAAATCTCACCGCGGAGAAGGCCGCCGCGGTCGGGGCAACCCTGGTTTCAAAAGAGGCGCTGCTGCGCCAGTCGGACTTTGTTTCCATTCATTTGGTGTTGAGCGAACGCACGCGCGGACTCATCGGTGCCGCGGAATTGTCGTTGATGAAGCCCAGCGCGCGTTTGGTGAATACTTCGCGCGGACCCATCGTGGTTGAAGCCGCATTGATTGCCGCGCTCCGGGCCGGCCAGATCGCCGGCGCGGCCATCGACGTCTACGATGTGGAACCTCTGCCGGCCGATCATCCCTACCGCAACCTGGAGCACCTGCTGGCAACGCCCCATATCGGCTATGTGTCGCGCGCCTTGTACGAACGCTTCTACCGCGACACGGTATCAAACATCCTTGCGTGGCTGGACGGGCGAGGCTAGTGGCTGGACACGCGAGGTTAGTTCCGTGATGGCGCGCAGGCGCCGCTGATGGATGCGCTCCGCAATCAAGGGCCCCACCTGATCCGCGATATCCTCGGGCGTCGGCTTGATCGTGGCGGCCGCATCGCGCGCCGCCTGCAGGTATTGCCGCTGCGGATACGGGTTTTCCTCGAGTCCTAAGCGGCCGCGCGAATCGGCTTCGCAGGCGAGCAGCGCTTGCGCAAAGCGCGCCGGCCGGCGAAACGCATCGGTCTTTTCCAGGATTCCCAAAATGGTGTTGGCACGCAGTTCAAACGCCCGGTGCACATTGCCGTGATAGCGCGCCACGATGACGCTGAGTTCGCGATATTCGCTCGGCGGCTTCAACCGATCGCACAGCGATTCGATCAGCGCCACGCTGCGCTCCTCATGCCCCTTGTGGCCGGGCCATTCCTTGTGCGGCGTCGTGCCCTTGCCGAGATCATGCACCAGCGCGGCAAAGCGGACCCGGGTATCTGCGCTCAAGCGCACCGCTTGATCCAGCACCATCAAGGTGTGCACGCCGGTATCGATTTCCGGATGCCATTTCTCGGGCTGCGGCACACCGAAGAGCGCGTTGATCTCCGGAAACACGATCTTCAGGGCGCCGCAGTCGCGCAGCACCTGGAAAAACACACTGGCGCCGCTCTCGCGCAGCGCCTTTTCGGTTTCCTGCCACACACGCTCGGCTACCAGGGCGTCAACCTCACCTTGTTCGACCATCTGACGCATCAAGGCCATGGTTTCGGGAGCCACCTGAAACCCAAGCGGTGCGAAACGGGCGGCGAAGCGCGCGAGCCGCAAGATCCGCACCGGATCTTCGACAAAGGCAGGCGATACATGGCGTAGCACGCGGGCCTGCAAGTCGCGCCGCCCGCCGAACGGATCAATGAAAGATCCATCGCCGGCCTGCGCAATGGCATTGATGGTCAGGTCGCGCCGTGCGAGATCCTGCTCCAGAGTGACTTCCGGCCCGAACTCGACCGCAAAGCCACGATATCCCGGGGAAGTCTTTCTCTCCCGGCGCGCCAGCGCATATTCTTCGTGGGAGTCCGGATGCAGGAACACCGGAAAGTCGCGGCCCACTTCGCGATATTTGAGGCGCAGCAGTTCGTCGCGGGTACTGCCCACCACCACCCAATCGCGTTCCTTGACGGGCAAACCCAGCAGCGCGTCTCGAACGGCGCCGCCAACCAGATACACTTGCATGCGTGAAGTTTAGCAGTATCGCCGTCCCGATCCGTGCCGCCGTGGCAATCGCATTGATCGCAAGCTTGAGCGGCGGCTGCTATCTGCTGCAAAGCGCCCAGGGCCAGTTGTCGCTCATGTCCAAACGCGAGCCGATCGCCCATGTCATCGACGAGCCCGGAACGCCGCCCAAGCTGCGCGCACAACTGCAATCGGTCACGGCAATCCGCGACTTCGCGAGCCACGAACTTGGCCTGCCGGATAATGGCAGTTATCGAAAGTACGCCGACATCGGCCGAGCGTACGTGGTTTGGAATGTGGTTGCGGCCCCGGAATTTTCCGTCGACCCGAAGAGGTGGTGTTTTCCCATCGTGGGCTGCGTGGCGTACCGGGGCTACTTCGTCGAGGCACGGGCGCGGCGCTTTGCCGCCGGCCTGCACGCACAAGGGTTCGACGTGGTGGTCGGGGGCGTCGCGGCGTACTCCACGCTGGGACACTTCGATGATCCCATTTTGAGCACGATGGTCAATTGGGATGATGTGGAACTGGCGGCGATCATTTTCCACGAGCTGACCCACCAGCTGCTGTACGTTCGCAACGACGCCTCGTTCAACGAGGCGCTGGCGACCACGGTCGAGGAGGAGGGGGTGCGGCGCTGGCTCTCGAGCCTCGGCCGCGAGCAGGATCTAGCGGAACATTTGCTGCAGCAAAAGCGCTACTTGCAAGTGATCGCGCTGATGAGCGCGACGCGGGAACAACTGCGTGTTCTCTATGCCTCGGGCCTGCCGCCGCCGCTGATGCGCGAGCGCAAGCGCGCCACCTTCGCGGCGCTGCGCGAATCCTATGCCGCCCTGCGTGAGCAGTGGGGTGGTCACGCGCCGTTCGACGCCTGGTTCGCGCAGGACATCAACAATGCTCACCTGGCATCGATTGCCACGTACTTCGTCTGCGTGCCCGGCTTCGAGCGGGAGTTGAAGGCAGTCGACGGCAACCTGCCTGCCTTCTACCGCCGGGTTCGCGAGCTGGCGAAACTGGATCAGCCGCAGCGGGACCGGTTGGTGTGCGGAACATCGGCAAGCCCTTAGAAGCCCACCAGCGAGAACTGAACCGCCATCATGATGGCGGACACGATGGTTACCGCGAGAAGACCCTGCATCAGTCTTGCGACAAAGAATAAATCGTTCATGATATGTGCTCCGTTGAAGATTGAACCCACGGTGCATAGGTTGGCCCGCGCGCCGATTCCGAACAAATTCAATCCCTGATCAGGTGTTAAGGAAAGCTTAAGGTGCCATCCGCATACGACCGATTGCCGTTGGGATCCTTGCGGGTGTTCGAAGCGGTCGCCGCGCACTTGAGTTTTTCGGAAGCTGCCGAGGCGCTGAATGTCACGCCCGCGGCCGTGAGCCAGCAGATCAAAACGCTGGAAGCGTATATCCAGGTCCCGCTGTTCAGGCGCAGCGGGCGGCGCGTGGAAATCACGGAAGAGGGATCAGAACTGTTGCCCGCGGTCAGATCAGGACTGCAAAAACTCGAGTCGGCGCTGCAGCAGATGAAACATCACCGCCGCGCGGGACCGCTGCAAATCAGCCTGCTGTCGTCATTCCTGCAGATCTGGCTGCTGCCGCGGATCCGCTCATTTCGACGCCAACACCCCGATATCGAATTGCGCTTTCACACCTCGCGCGATCTGGTGGATTTCTCGCGCTCGGAGAATCATGTGGCGATTCGCTTCGGGCGCGGCAACTACCCGAACATGCACAGCGAGAAGTTGCTTGACGATTGGCTGGTGCCGGTCGCCAGTCCCGATCTCATCAAGCAGCACGGCATGATCGAACGGGGCGACGCCTTGAGCAAGTTTCCACTGCTCGAGAGCGGCGATGAGCCCTGGCATATGTGGGCGCAGGCGTCCGAGGAGGAGGCGTGGCATTCACGGGCGCCCAGCATCGAGGATTCCGCGGGACTGCTGGCGGCCGCCGAAGAGGGCTTGGGATATGCGCTCGGACGGTGGACGCTGGTGACGCGGGCGCTGCAGAAGGGCACGCTGAAACTCGCAGGACGCGGCGCATTGCCGTACGCGCACGCCTATTACTTCGTGTGTCCGAAAAGTTTTCTCGCGTTGCCCAAGGTGGCGCTGTTTCGCGAATGGATCGTGGCGGCGGCCAAGGCCTTTCCGGCACCGCCCGGATGAGATTGGTCTAAGGGGCGGACTTGGCGCGGCCCGCGGCGGCGCGATTCTGGCTAAGCCGCGCGTTGTCCTCTTGCGCGCCCAAGAATAAACGCGCGGAGGCGCCCATGGATTTGGGCTGGATGCCGAGTTTGGCGAAGCCATCCTCGCTGCACACGCTGTCGACGGTAAGAGAATTGTAGTTGTCGCCTGAGAAGGGACGTCCGGGAACGAAATTCATGAAGAATGCCTGCATGCGCCCGAGAAAATTCGGCAGGCCGACGATCCAGCGGCGATGGCGCGTCAGTTTCGCCACCCAGACGACAATTTCCTTCAGGGTGTAGATCTGCGGGCCGCCGAGTTGATAGGTTTGACGGCTGGTTGCGCCGCCATGCAGGCAGCGCAGCAGTGCGTCGACCATATCGTCCACCCACAGGGGCTGGAGGCGCGCATTGGCCCTGGCCAGAGGAAAGACCAGGGGGATCGCGGCCAACAGTCCCGCAAAGCGATTCAGAAACGAATCGCCGGGGCCGAACATCACCGACGGCTGAAAAATGGTCCAATCCAGGGCGCTCTGATCGCGGATCAACTTTTCCGCTTCGCCCTTGGTACGCAAGTAGTAACTGGGTGCGTTGGGCGCGGCCTTCAGAGCGGACACCTGCAGCAGCCGTGCGACGCCCGCGGACCGGGCAGCCAACAAAACATGCCGGGTTAGCTCGACATGGGCGCGGCGGAAGCCGGCGCCGCTGAAGCCGCGCTCGTTGAGAATGCCGATGAGATTGATGACGACGTCCTTGCCGCGGAATCGCTCGCTCAGCTGCGGTTCCTGGTAAACATCGCAGTTCTCCAGTGTGAGGCCGGGCAGCACCAGCAAGTGCTTGTGCAACTCGCGGTCCCGAGACAGCACGGTGACTTGATGGCCGTCCTTGATCAAGCGCGCAACCAGCCGCGTGCCCAGGAATCCGGTGCCGCCGAGAACGACGATGGACTTGAGGCGCATGGTTAGCGTACCGGCAGCAGCAGCGTATCGCTGCCGCGGCGAACCTTGAGCACCAGGACCGATGCGCCCTTCACGGCTTCGCGAAATGATTTCATATCGGTGACCGGCGTTCGTCCCACACCGACGATGACGTCGTTGGCGCGAATTCCTGCGACGGCCGCAGCGCTCGCTTCTTGCACTTTGTTCACCACTACACCGCTGCCGTCCGGCGCATCCGCCAGTTCGGCGCCGTCCAGCCCCCGATTGAGATCGGCTGCACCCAGGGACTCTACCTCCGAGCGCTCGGCGATCAACGCGGTGACCTTGCGGGCTTTGCCGTCGCGCAGCAGCCCCAGTTCCACTTTATCGCCGACGTGCAGCATGCCGATGGCATTGCGCAGCTCGCCGGAACTCTTCATGGTGACGCCGTTGAGGGAAGTAATGATGTCGCCGGTTTTGATGCCGGCGTGATCCGCGGCCGATCCCTGCACGACACCGGCCACCAGGGCGCCGGTCGTTTCGGAGAGGCCGAATTCCTTGGCGATGTCCGAGTTGACGCTGTACAGCTGAACGCCGAGGACGCCGCGTTTCACCTGGCCGTATTTAATGAGTTGGTCCATGACGCTGCGGACCATATTGACCGGGATCGCGAAGCCGATGCCGATGTTGCCGCCGGTGCGGGAGAGGATGGCGGAATTGATGCCGACCAATTCGCCGCGCAAATTCACCAAGGCGCCGCCGGAGTTTCCCGGGTTGATGGAGGCGTCGGTTTGGATGAAATCCTCGTAACCGCCCGCTTCCGGGTTGATGTCGCTGCGGCCCAACGCGCTGACGATGCCG
>Ga0210391_10004016_pt1 | contig 12374 bp, 10 predicted proteins | sample IncBWC12OmetaG_FD_160573 | JGI IMG/M metagenome (GOLD analysis project Ga0210391, IMG submission 160573) | Forest soil microbial communities from Barre Woods Harvard Forest LTER site, Petersham, Massachusetts, United States - Inc-BW-C-12-O ... | reverse complement strand
AAAGAAGGTTAGCTGTGATTTTATACCAGCAAAATTTACACCGGGAATGCCATCGCAGGCACCACACACGAGCATTGCGAAGAGCTAACTTCGGCCGCGCCCGAGTTCCGGCGGAAACGAGTATTCATTGAGCGGCCCGAACTTGCGTTTTTCGGCGAAAATGCGCCAGCGGCGCCACACGATGCGCAAACTCGCCATAACCGGAATGGAGAGATAGACGCCGAGTATCCCAGCGATTTCGCCACCAGCGAGAATGCCGAATAAAGCCGCGAGCGGATGCAGTTCTACACTGTCTCCCATGATCCGGGGAGAGATTACGTAGTCCTGCACCAGCCGCCAGAGGACCAAAAATAACAAAAGGAGCGGCCAGTGCGGATATCCCGCGAGAATGACGACGATCATCATCGCCGTGCCCGCCAGCAACGGTCCCGCCACCGGGACAAACTCCATCGCGCCTCCGGCAGTCCCTAACATCAGCGCGTATGGCACGCGCATCGCCCCTAAAATTGACGTGTAGGCGATCAGCGAAAACGCCGCCAGAGTCAATTGGGCGCGAATAAATTGGGCGAGCATCTGGTTCAGATCCTGAAAAACGTCCTGCAGGAATTCACGCTGCGATCGCGACTGCACCATTGCCACCACCACTTCGTGGAAGTTTCCGCCATCGCGCAGAAAAAAAATGGCCAGGATAGGTACCAGAAACAACTCCCACACTTCCTGTGCCGCTTCGGCCGCGCGCACGCCAATGCGCTGTGCCAGGTGAGTCAACTCTTCGCTGCGGCTCAACAGGAAAGTCTGAATACGCCTCTGGGTATCTTCGCTCCATCCATGCTGGCTTCCGATTCGTTCGGTTAGCTGGCCGAGTTGGCCTGAGAACTGACCCGTGCCGTTATCCATAAGGCCAGGCAGGGAGGCTCCGAGGCGGGCGCTTTGCCGCGCAATCCTTGGACCGATTAGAAAGCCGATCAGCGTTAGCGAAATCAGCAACAAGGCATAGATGATCGTGATCGCCCACGCCCGGCTGCGAACCAGCTTCTCCAGTCGAACCACGGCGGGATTAATAAGATAGGCAAAGAAAATGGCGAATAGAAAAAGAATCAGAGTCCGACGCGCCGCATAGAGGAACCCTAAACCAACGGCGAAGAGGAGCGCCGTGAATATAACGCGCGAGGTTCGTGAATCAATGAGGGTCAAAAGTTATCCCAACCAAGCTGGGCTGCACGCAACCTTGTGCGCAAAGGCCCAGTGCTATCGTACCTCCTCAAGCGCAGAGTGATCCAATTCCAAAGGAGCCTGACCCCTCAGCCGGAAACGAGTTGGTTGGCTAGTCACGCTCTATGTCGGTGTTTTCTCCCACAACCGCGATCCGCATAACCTTGAACTGCTCGTCCAGCCAGAGCTGCCAAGTACCGGCGTCGTTTTTCAGTTCGATTTTGATCAGATCCTGCGGCCCGCTCTTCAGAGTTATTTTTTCGTGCCCAAGGAACTCCGCAGCCAGCGGAGCCGAAGACTGTTGATGAGGGTTCAACGTTCCAAACTGGGCGCGCTGTTTCAGCGGACACTGCAATTGGCCTTTCTCCTGTTTGCAGGATGCGCCGAGAAACTTCCAAGCCAGAATTTCGCGATCAATGAAGAAATAGTCATCCAGAATGATGGTCGCCGTCGGGAGCAGATAGGGTTGTTCGTGTTCCTTATCATCGGGACCAGTGCGCCATTTCTGGGTAAGAAAATCGGCATTCGGCGCCACCACCAATTCCGCTTGCCCAGGACTTAATTCCTTCCATTCGTAACGTCGGAGGTCACCATTAGTTGCAAGTTGCATCACCGAAGATTGTGCGGCCTGAGTAGGAGCATTCTCCGTCTTGAACTCAGACTCGATAATGCTGCCGTAGCCGGTCTGATAGACCGAAAATGTCTCCGTTCCTACGCGATGGCCATTCTCGAAGATACCGAAGGAACCAGAGTCGATCTTCTTCCCGTCGTGCTCCTTCTCCTTCGACGCAGAATTCGGCGCGGGAGCAGCCCATGCCGCAACGCACCAAACCAGCGTCATTACAAAAACAAGCAACCGATAACACAACTTCACTGTGATTCTCCTGTTCCAAAGTGAGTCGACGGAGCCTGCGACGAGCCAGCAGCTCCGTTCTCCCCCCGAAATTGCAAAGTACGCTCGATTTCAGTGCAAAGGGAGGCCGGATCCTTCCCCGAGGTTACGACAGTAACCGTCGCCTGCCGATAAAACGGCAGCCGCGCCTCGTATAAACGAGCGAACTCGTCGCGATTCTTTCGCAGAGGCCGGTTCGTTGTGTCTTCCAGACAGCGCTGCCAAAGCTCGTCCACGGGAGCATCCAGGAACACAGAAGGCCATCTTTTCAGCAGCTCGTGGTTCTTCAGCAGATCGAGATTCTCAGGATGCGCGAAGGCTCCGCCTCCGAGCGCGATCACGGTATCCCGGTCCAGCGAGTCTGTCAGATCGTGAAGCACGGCGGCCTCGATAAGTCGAAACTCGGGTTCCCCGCGCTCCCGAAAGATCTCAGCAATCGTCTGCCGCTCGCGGGCTTCGATTTCGGCATCCAGATCCACGAAATCCCACTCCAGCCGCCGGGCAAGTTCCCGCCCCACGCTACTCTTGCCGGAAGCCATGAAGCCCACCAGAAACACCGCGCGCACTCCCATGGCATCCCGCAGCGCGGCAATGGCAGTACCTTCCTCCAAGGTCGCGCCAATCTGCTCCCGTTGAATTCTATGTAGGTATCAATTCGTAACTATCGGGCTCAAAAGGTTCTAGATTTTCCCTAAGACCCTGACACCTGATACCTGATTTTCTATGATTCAGCGTTGCTTGAGGCGGATTCTACCACTGAAAGAGCGCAGCTCGACCTCCGACGAAGCCTTGCCGGCAGTGCCAAAGAAGGAACGTCCGGCCTCTGTGGCATATCGCGAGTGCTTGGCTTGAAGAGGAAAATCGTGCCGCACCCGGCCCAGCACGGAGTGCGCTCTGAAATCGGCGGAGACATCAGCCGGAACTAGGGCTTCGATATCACCTCGATGGGTGGTGAACTTATATTCCCCGCTCGAGCTGAAATCGCCATCGTAAAAAATCCTGCCACTGCCGGAACTGACTTGAACCAGCGGCCCAGTCACCGCCTTCAAACGGATGTCGCCGCTGATGGACGAAAGCTCAATGTGGCCATTGCTGACATCGGTCAGCGTGATTGCCCCGCGCATGGTTCGGACATGCACATGTCCATTGTCCACGTTGCGAATATTTACCGCAGCGTCGGCACCTTCCATGGTCAAGTCCCCATGCAAGTGCTCCGCTGAAAGCGGGCCCGTCGAAGAGCGAAGATTGAGGGTAGCGTCAGCGGGAATCGTCAATTCATAATCAACGCGGCCTGTTTGCTGGTCCGATCCCTGTAATAAGTGAGACGCGATTTCAATCCGGTTACCGTTCTGCTGCTGATCGACTTCCACATTGGCGGATTTGAGCGTGGCCGTCACGACCACCTCAGTACCACTCCCAGGCTTGACCGAAACCGCCCCATATTGCGTATCCACGGAAACATTGGCATTGGGGCCGACCGTGAAACGGTATTCCTTCTTTGTCTCGGCCAAGGCCGCCGACGAAAGACACGTGGCCAGAACCAAAGTTGCGACCGCCGTTTGTTGAACGCTCGCTAGCCGACTCGCCTGTTGAAGACCCGCCATGACTGCGCCCCTGCGGCCGGGAACACCGATCCGCCCCTTCCAAATTGAATGCCGATCCAGATTATTTCCGATCTTAAATTATTAGTTGCGATCTTAAATTTACTGACGATCTGAACTATTGAATACGATCCAACGCTATCTGGTAAAGAAGCGCCTTCTGCTCGTACGCATCCATTAAGTGCTGCCGTGCGTCCGCATCGCCCGGATTCCGATCCACGTATGCCTGAGTTTCCCGTATCTCGGCGTTCACCGCCTGTAGTTGGCTCTCATAGGTAGCCCGCATAGAAGGGGCGCGCGTCGTAACCACACTCAGAAACTGCTGGTCGTCAGCGCTAGAGGCGGGTTCTACCTCGGCCCCCATTGTGTTCTCGGGCTTAACCGACTTTTTCGCCATTTGCACAGGAGCCGGGCGAGGTACCGCGGTCGGCGCGGTATCAGGAGAAGCTTGCGCGACTTGTGGAGCGATCGTCGTTGGAGTTATTACCGGCGTGGTCAAGGCATCCTGCTTCGCCACAATGGGTGCCGGCTTATGGCTAATAAAGTAAGAGCCAACGGCCAGAAGCGCAGCCGCGACAGGCGCTAGCCACAATGCGCTCCATCGCCGCCGTGGAGAAGTTGGAACCAGAACGGGACGACTGGACACTAACTCCGGTTCGCGTATCAACCCTTCGGCGCGTAATTCAGCGGCAATCCGTACCCAAACCCGCGGCGCCGGTTCTTCCGATGCTTCCAGTTGCCGGGCCTCGCTCGCGATCAGCTCTAGCTCCGACATCAGTCCCGAACAGTCTGCGCAAGACTCAAGATGAGTTTCAAATTCAGTCTGAGACGCGCCGTCCGGAGCGCCATCGACGAACTCAGGCAGAACTCTTTGGAAATCTGAACAATTCATAGCAAACCCTCTCCCCAAATACCGCAACCCCTGCTCTAACCAGTCTTGGCCTTTTCGGCTCTCATGAACTTTAGATAATCGCGCAGCTTCAATCTTGCCTTATGAAGTTGCGACTTGCTGTTGCCAATCGAGCATCCCACCATCTGCGCAATTTCGTTATGCTCGAAACCTTCCACATCATGCAACACAAAAACCGTTCTATACCCAGGCGGCAGGCGGTCAATCGCCCGCTGCAACTGCAACCGGTCGATGGAGCCGGTCAGCTTCACGTCCTTCGTACCGAATTCTTTCCGCGGAGTTTCGTCGTCGGCCTCCAGCGTCTCTTCGAGCGAAACCACCGGCAGACCTTTCTTGCGCAATTGCATCAGCACTACATTGACCGTCATTCGATGCAGCCAGGTAGAAAAAGCAGACTCCCCGCGAAAAGTATTTATTTTGCGAAATAGTTGGAGAAAAGCTTCCTGGGCCAGATCTTCGGCCTGGGCGGGATTGGAGACCATGCGCAAACATAGCGAGTACACGCGGCGTTTGTGCAGGTGATACAAGACTTCGAACGCTGCTTCGTGGCCCTGCTTCGCCTGCTCGATCGCTTCTGCTTCGGTGATGCGTTCCTTCGGGTCGGTCAAGTCGCCTTTTCCGGCCGCTACTGCTTCAGATGCGGCTTCAAACTCTTTTCGTTGTACAAATTTGCCGAGACATGCGCGGCAGCGCGCTCGACCGATTTTGTCTCGTCAGAATACCAAAAACTGTAGTTTCTCGGATGATCTATCCAGCCAAACTATCAAGTAACTCGGCATAAAGATCACCTTCGTAACCCTTCAGTATCGCCCAATCTATGATCTTCGGTAGATGATCTTCGGTAGAAGCTCTTCGATAGAGACGGGGCTAGCCCCGTCTTCCCAGCACCATCACACTCACGGCTGGAGACCGAGACAAGCCGCGTCTCAAAAAAAGTCAGATGCGAATCAGATGCGTCTTACCCCTTAGCCGTGATCGTCTCCAACCCATGCCCGTGCGGACCCGTTTCTCGTACCCGCAGCAGAATCGCAAAGGTCAGCCCGACAAATCCAAGGATCGAAAAGATCCACATGCCAAGTCCATAGCCTCCCGGATTGTCCAGTCCGGCATGGCTATAGTCGTTGGCCTTGCCAATCAGCAGGTTCAAAATGAAGAACCCAATCTGCTGAATCAGCGTCATCAAAGCATAAGCCGTGCCCAGTCGGTTCTGATCCACGATATAAGCCACGGACGGCCACATGACCGCCGGAATCAGCGAGAAGGCGATCCCCATCAGGCAGACCGGTACATAGAGCGAGATGTCTGTATATCCCATCATGAGATAAACCGGCATCAGCAGGATTGACCCGAACATCATCAGGAAGGCGCGCTTGCCGATTTTGTCAGCCAGCAACCCGAACAGAGGAGTAGCGATCATCGCCGAGAGCGGCAGCAGGCTATTAAAGAATCCGGCCCGTTCATGCGCCAACACCCGCATCGCATCCGAGGCACTTACCCCGCCGTGGACCGCCAGAATCTTGTTCGTAAAAAAGTCGATGGCAAAGGTGCGGAAGGGAAAAATCGCAGAGTAGAAAGTAAAACAGAGTCCCACCACAAACCAGTACGACGCGTTGAAGCGGAATATCTGCCCAAACTCCAGCTTATCGATCGACCCCTCCTTGCCCAGTTCGTACCGCGCCTCGGCTCGGCTTTCGAGGCCCCAATAGACGACCGAGCAGACAACCGCCAGCACTCCAGCACCAACCGCGATCAACAGCGGTCCCTGCCAGCTAGGCTCACCCGCCGGTCCATTGGGATAAAAGACTCTGTTAGCCCACGTCGGCGAATTGTCAGCCGCAACCGAAGCCAGCCGAGCAATCAGGAGGTTAATCCCAAACGCGAAGCTCAGTTCTTTACCCTTAAACCACTTGGCAAGCACAGTCGTGGCCGCAACAATCATGGACTCGGCGCCCAAGCCCAGCACAGTGCGTCCAGCAATCATCACGCCCGGCTGCCCGCGCGCGGCGGTAAGCGCCGCTCCCAGCAGACAAAGCACGGCAAAGAAAGTCATCGCCTTCTTGGTGCCGATCCGGTCGATGATGATGCCACCAATCAGCAGGGTCAAAACCGCAGCCACGCTGTAAGACGAGTTCAACCAGCCAAAGGCCGTGGCGGAAAATCCCAGCTTGTCGATAAAAATGCGTTCCAGCGGATTGATGCTGTCGTAAATATAGTAATTTCCGCCCATGGCCACGCTGACGAACAGCAGCACGGTCCAGCGGTAAAGACGAGACGGTTCCGGTCGAGCGAGTTCAGGCATGAAGACACTCATCCTTAGCGAAATGGCAGCGCCAGGCGTTCATTTATAAAGAAGAGCAACCGCAAGAAGATAACAGATTGGATTCGAGAATATCCGGTTTTCGACGCGGTAGAAGATACCTATTCCTAAAAGCCAACGGCTCTCAATCGCAAGCAAAGAGCCGCGGATCGAGAGCCGTAAGCTGACAACTGAGCGCTGAGCGCTAAAACCTGCCTTAGATCTTCTCAGACTTGTGATCGTACTTCACATCGCCATTCTTCTCGTTCTCGCGTGTGATGTCGTCATTGGTGTAGACGTGATCACCCTTCGTGCCCTTGGCTACATTCCCCAGCACGACCGTGTGTTCGTGTCCCCCAAAAGACGTCCAGGCGCGCGCTTCTTCAGGACCGCGTGGACCGCGTTCTTCACGCCGCTCTTCACCGCCCATTACCGCACGCACCGGGCGCCCTTCGCGTCCAATCGTCTCGGGATACAGCCGCACATCCTGGGTCGTCAGCGGAGCGCCGCCGCCCTGATTCCACACCGGCACCGTATAGACCGAGCCCGTCGATCCTTCAATCTGTGAAAGGGTAGAGTTGGTCGCGCCCGCGATTAATCCCGTGGTAGCGTTGCTCGCTCCCACCGGATTCGGCGAAGCCTGTTGCAGCGATATCTGCGGGGTGGTTAAGAGCGGAATATACGGGCCGCATCCATAAAGGCAAGCGCCGGGGTAGGGAAATGGTTGTTGTCCAAAAGCTGCCGCTGCCGTCAAAACCAAAACTGCCAGAATCAGATTGGGTCGCATGTTGCCTCCACAGGGGACTAACACATCGTCAGTGGAAGTGCAGTTTGCTGGCCAGTTATTGTCGGCCTGAAAAACCCCAGAATGTCAGGCGATTCACGGCATTCTCGGCCAAATCACTGAAGTCCAAGCGAGGATGTTCAGTATGCAGGTGAAAATCCCTGCGCACAACCCGCAATCGATTAGTGACGTTTCTTGTGGAGCGACGGGCGCCCCCGCCCGTCCACGATTAATTATGCCGAGCGATTAGCTACCCACATATCGAGCATACAAACTCCGAGCAATCGCCGTGTCAGTCGTCCCCTTAATAATCGCGCGCCCATCCGGAAACAGCGTCATCTCGTAAGGCTCACGCCAGAATTTCAACACAAATTCGTTATGGCGAACATTGCCAAGCGGCTGCAGGCGACCGCTCAGTTCAGCAAAATCCACCGGCCGCTGCCGCTCATGGATCTGCACCGAATTCCGTCCACACAAAGTAATATGAGGCCGGCCCTCACCCGCCAGATGAACAAAGTCGCCCGAACAGGCCTGGCACCCTTGCCGTGGACGAATCGCCGCCAACTCCGCGTGTTCGTTGCTCCACACATCCCAGGAAACGAGCGTACGCCGCATCTTCGAGCGCGACCCCACCAGAAATTTCAATGCCTCCGCAGCCGCAATCGACGCCACCAGGTTCACGGCAGAATTCAAAATGCCAGCAGTCTCACAAGTCTCAACCGTCCCACGAGGCGATTCAGGGAAGATGCATGCCAGGCAAGCCGTTTCACCCGGCAGGATATTCATGGTGACGGCATAACTGCCAACCGCAGCCGCATAGATCCACGCCACGGAATTCTTCAACGCATAGTCGTTGATTAGGTAGCGGGTTTCAAAATTGTCGGTGCCATCGAGAATCAGGTCGACACCGCCGAGCAGGGAATCGACGTTCGCCGGAGTCAGATCAGCAACATGAGGCTCAACCACAATCTGCGAATTAAAGAGCGCAATCTGTCGAGCCGCCGCGATCGCCTTCGGCACGGATTCGCGAGCATCATTCTCGTCAAACAGCGTCTGCCGCTGTAGGTTGCTGGACTCAACATAGTCTCGGTCGATAACGCGCAGCGTCCCTACACCGGAACGCGCAAGCAGCGAGGCCAACGCCGAACCGGTGGCGCCGCATCCGACAATCACCACTCGCGACGACGCCAGCTTCGGCTGGCCCTCGGCTCCGATCCCCTTGAATAACACCTGCCGCGAATAACGGTCGTCGGTTTTCAAAACATCCATTTCCAAAGCGATAACCTTGGCGGACACCTTTCCTACGCTTTCACAACCAGTATTATAGGTGCAATCATCAAACTTTAATTCTCGCGAGCTTCGACCCTCGCGAGCAATGGGTGCCATCTTGCGCTTCATCGAACCCGAAAGGTTTCATGGCTAAGCCGCCTAAGTTTCGGGAGAGAATTCCACGGCTAAGCAATGCCGCACGGTTGGTAGCGAGGTTTCTATTAGTCTGGACGCTGGTATCCAGCGCAATTTGTGCGGCTGGTGCCGCACCCACCCAGCAGCAACCAACAGAACCGTCGTCACAGGCCGGAACAACTTCTGGAGCGCAGTCCGGCACGGTGCCCCAAGCAAAGCCCGCAGCCACGCCCGATGAAGCCTTCGGAACCATCACGCCCTATCTAGGCTTAACCATCGATGAGATCGAGTTGCCCGCCACTCCACCGAACGAAGCTGCCGCACTACTGACAGCCACCTCCCTCAAGGTCGGCGAACCGCTTACCCGCGAAAAACTGCACGATGCCATGCAGGCCCTTTACGCCACCGGACGTTTCTCCGATATTCAGGCCGAAGCGGATCGTACCGACACCGCCGGCGTCCGGCTCCGCTTTCTGACGGTCGCTAATTTTTTCGTGGGCATGGTAACCATCGGAGGTGTTTCCACCAATCCGTCTCCCAATCAACTCTCCAGCGCCACCCGCCTGCAACTCGGCGAACTCTATTCCCAGGAGAAGCTCGACCGCGCTCTTGCAGGCATCCAAAGAGTTATGGAGGAAAATGGCTTCCATGAGTCCAAGGTGACCCACTCCGAGCAGCGCGACGAGCATCAACACCAGATCAATCTCACTTTCCGCGTCGTTCCCGGCCCGCGCGCCTCCGTCGGAGAAATCACCCTCGAAGGCGACGCCGGTTATTCCGTCGCCGAGATCAAGGACATCGCCAAGCTGCATACGGGCGATCGGGCGTCCTCGAGCCGCATTACCCGAGCTCTGCAGCGAATCCGCAGCAAATATCAGCAACAGGACCGCTTGCTCGCCCAGGTCTCCGTCACCAGCCGTAATTACCGTTCCGAGCCCAATGCCGTGGATTATGTCTTAAAAGTGGATCGTGGGCCGGTGGTGGAGATTATTGCCGAGGGTTTCAAACTCAGCAAAGGTGTGTTGAAGAAACTGGTGCCCGTATACGAAGAAGGAGCGGTCGACGATGACTTGCTCAACGAAGGCCGCCGCAATATCCAAAATCATTTGCAGACTCTCGGATATTTTGAAGTCACCGTTAAGGTGAATCAGCTCAATCCCCAGGCCGGCAAGACCGTGCAGGTGGTCTATGACATTAATCCTGGAGACCGGCACAAACTAGCTGCCATTCACATTTCTGGCAATCGATTCTTTTCCAATGAGCAGATTCGCTCACGTATGCAAAATCAGGCCGCCGGCCGGCTGTTCAGCCACGGGCGTTACAGCGAAGCCTTGCTCGAAGAAGACGTACAGGTTGTGAAGGCGCTCTACCGGGCAAGTGGTTTCCGTCAGGCCGAGGTCACCAGCAAGTTGGTTGACAACTATCAGGGAGTTTCCTCGCAACTCGCCATCGACATCATTGTTAAAGAGGGTCCTCAGACCCGTGTGACATGGGTTCGCATCGAAGGCAATTACACCCTTCCACAAGAACAGATTCCCGAAATTTCCACTGCCGAAGGACAGGGCTTTGACGAATCGAGCCTGTCTGATGATCGCGACACGATTCTAAGCAAATATTTTGATAGTGGTTTCCCCAACGCAACCGTCGATGTCGGCTACGTGAGCGTTCCGTCGGCAGACAATTCTCCGCGCGTCGGTGTGACTTTCACAATTCATGAAGGCGAGCAATTTTTTGTCGATCAGCTTTTTCTCGACGGTCTGCATTACACTCGCTTCGGAGTCGCCCGCCGGGAAGTTCCTGTGCAACCCGGCGCGCCTCTCAGCCAGCAAGCGATACTCGAGAGCGAGCGCCGCCTTTACGACCTCGGTCTTTTCAAACAGGTCGACACTGCGATCCAAAACCCCGATGGCACAGAATCACACAAGAATGTGGTGGTCGCGGCGCGCGAAGCAGATCGCTACACCTTCGACTACGGTGTCGGTTTCGAGTTCCAAACCGGGCAGCCCACATTCGGAGTCAACCAGCCGCTAGGGGACACCGGCGTTAGCCCCATGGTCTCTTTCGGTGTAAGCCGCATCAACGTGGGCGGACGCCACCAGACCCTCAGTTTGAAAACCAACGTCGGCCGCCTGCAGCAGCGAGCGGTCGTTAGTTATGACGTCCCCAAACTCCTGAACCTCGATAAGCTTCGTTTCACCGCCACCGGGCTCTACGACGACACCGTCGATGTTTCTACCTTCACCTCAAAACGCCTCGAAGGCACATTGCAACTCATGCAGGTAATAAAACGCGAGCAGGCAACCGGACGCGACCTCACTACGCTCGCCTACCGCTTCAGTTACCGCCGTGTGGAGGCCAGCAATATTCAGGTCAGCGACGACCTCATTCCGCTCCTCTCGAAGCCAACTCGCGTTGGAACCCCTAATTTCCTCTATATGCGGAACCGTCGCGACAACGATCTGGAAAGCACCCGCGGCAGCTACACCACTGTCGAAGGCGGGGTCGCTTCCAGTAATTTTGGTTCAGAGGCAGACTTCAGCCGCATACTGATCAAGAACTCCACGTATCACGCGCTGTTTCGCAATCGCAGCACCGGGCAAGGCTACGTTTTTGCTCGTTCCACCACCGTGGGCATTGAAAACCCCTTCGGAAGCACCGTAGTACTCGATCCCTCGCAAACCGCATCGGCGACCCAAACTCTTATTCCATTGCCGGAGCGGTTTTATAGTGGCGGGGGCAACTCTAATCGCGGCTTCGGGTTAAATCAGGCAGGACCGCGTGATCCATTTACCGGGTTTCCCCTTGGGGGCAGCGCCGTGTTTCTCAATAATCTCGAGATGCGTTTTCCCAACGTTCGCGTGCCTTACCTCAATGACAATATCGGCTTCACAGTTTTTCACGACATGGGCAACGTTTTCGCGCGGCCCCAGGAAATGTTGCCTAGCCTGGTCCGCTTTCACCAGCCCAACGAATATTTGTGCTTCACAGCGGTGAACCACCTGCAGTGCAACTATAATTATGTATCGCACGCCATAGGCTTGGGAGTACGCTATCAGACGCCGATCGGACCATTGCGTTTTGACTTTGGATACAATTTAAATCCACCGTACTTTCCCAGCTACACGAACATCACGACTAGCAACTTGAATGGGCAGTCGGTCGGGCAGTTCGGATACCAACGCGCCGGACATTTTAATTTTTCATTCAGTGTAGGGCAGTCTTTCTGATGAAACTCCGAATGCTTAAACTCGGAATGTCTAAACTCGTAACCATCA
>Ga0210391_10004013_pt1 | contig 12377 bp, 12 predicted proteins | sample IncBWC12OmetaG_FD_160573 | JGI IMG/M metagenome (GOLD analysis project Ga0210391, IMG submission 160573) | Forest soil microbial communities from Barre Woods Harvard Forest LTER site, Petersham, Massachusetts, United States - Inc-BW-C-12-O ... | reverse complement strand
GTTTGTCGAAGGCTTCTTTCTGAACCGCATACAGCAACTCGTCCTTGTCTTTATAATACAGGTAGATGGTCGCCGGGCTGTATTCGATGGCCTCTGCAATATTGCGGATAGAAGTCTTATTGTAACCGTCTTCAAGGAACATATGCATGGCCGCGTCGATGATTTTTTGGCGCATTTCCTGCTTATCCCTTTCTTTCCTTTCTGCGATCCCCATGCTTGTTTGTTTACGATGCAAACTTAATGAACAGTGTTCAGAAAATCAAACTTTCCCTCCATTTTTTTCGAACTGCTTGTAAATGAAGGTGAAAAGGAATTGTTTCGGGGTGAGGTTAAGGGGTATCTGCGCCCGTTTGGCCCAAATATCAAGAAGGATCTGCGAAGCCTTTTCCCGGATTTGGCTTTCATTCCCGCTTTCATCAACCGCAGAGACGATGAGGTAGACCGTATTGTAGTATTTCTGGAGGAAGTGAAGATAGGCCGTCCGGTCTCCGCTTTTGAGACTCATGATCAGGGGCAAATCAGGATTGTCCAGGATGTCCTTCCGGTTTTTTTTGAACATACGTTTTGTCTTGGATATTGCATCACAGGACGGAAGGACAACGAGTGTAGGTGGTAGCAAAAGTAAGGTGCAAAGATATACTGCCTTTTGTAATGCGCTCGTTAAAAACTAAAGTCGAAACGACCGTCGGTGATGCTTACAGAATCGGTGGGACCGTTGTACAGCGTGAAGGAAAATATTCCGGAAATAATTCGTTTTACGGTGTCGAGGTAGGTGATTTGGAAATAATCGTTCGGGTCAAACCTGTTGTTGACCCCACCATTGAGACCATCGGAATAGGAAATGGAAAGAGAATCGAAATAATTGCCTACACCGTTGACGCCCCCGAATTGAGGATAAAAATAAAAACTCGATGTGTAGCCATCGGCGCCCGTCCCACTCAGGATCGAGTTAAAAGAAAGCGGGAGCATGCTAGGACCAACATGAGCAACGATCCCGGGCAGGATTTGATTATTTGGAACCCAAATCGCACCGTCGACTTTGCATCCGAAGGTATTTAACCCCAGGTGAGTAATGGGAGGTAACTGGACTCCGTTGTTTTTAGCACAGGCGCAAAAAAATACGAGGCAGAGGATAGGCAAGGATGCTTTCATGCCTTTAAAATAGCCGGTGAAAATCTAAGGAAAAGTTATAGTTACCTCCAGGAAATTTTAATGTCCTGCAACAGGATATTCTCCTGCCCGACATTCTCATTATCCAGGCTCAGGCTGGTCATGATAATTAACTTCCTGATGTATTGCGCGTTGAGGGGAACGTTATTGATATACAAACCGCAATGGAGCATTTCATTGGGACGAAGATTCACGGTCATGTCCATCGCGGAATCTTTTTTATAGGTGCCGAAACGGATCTGGCTGATGGAATACAGACTGTCCAGGTCATCGGATGCTTTGGACAGGCTGGGATTGATGGAAAAGATAAGGGAAGCGTTCTTATACGATTGGTTCGCAAGTACCATGGCTACGTCCACCGTTCCAGATTCCTTATGTCCAATGGCGGTCGCCCTGAGAATAGGTAAGGCTTTGAAGGGGGAATGCATCTTCGTGTCAGGGGAGTAAGCGGTGTCTTCCTGGGCCATTCCACGGGTGACCAGGCAGAGGAAGAGAAGAAGGTGTAGTAAACGTTTTGGCATACCTTAGGACAAAGTACTTCAATTATTTCACATGCGAATCCCCTTCGATCAGTTGGAAAAAGAATTCCTCCGGGTATTGGAGGGTCTCGGATTTTCCAGGTCCAAAGCTGCCCATTGCGCGCGCATATTCGCTCAAAATAGCCTCGATGGCGTGTATTCGCACGGCCTGAACCGGTTCCCTGCTTTCGTTCGGAGCGTGGAGGAAGGGCTGGTCAGGATCGATTCCGAACCCGGGGCGGTGCGTCGCATGGGCAACCTGGAATGCTGGGACGGGAACCTCGCCCCGGGCATGTATACCGCATCCCAGGCGATGGCCAGGGCCATCGAGCTGGCGGTTGCGGAAGGTATCGGCGGGGTGGCGGTTCGGAATACCAATCACTGGATGCGGGGAGGGACTTACGGTTGGCAGGCGGCGGACTCGGGTTGCATCGCGATCTGCAGCAGCAATACCATTGCCAACATGCCTCCCTGGGGCAGTGCGGATCCCAGGCTGGGCAACAACCCTCTGGTCGTGGCTATTCCCCGGGAAAAGGGCGCCATCGTTTTGGACATGGCCATGTCCCAGTTTTCCTATGGAAAGCTGCAGGAATATGAAATGGAGGGGCGGGCGCTGCCCGTGCCCGGAGGCTACGACTCGAGCGGCGCGTTGTCGACCGACCCCTCGGCCATCCGCGCCTCCCGGCGAACCCTGCCCATCGGGTACTGGAAGGGGTCGGGCCTGTCCCTGGTCCTGGATGTCCTGGTATCCGTCCTCAGCGACGGCAGATCCGTCGGTGCGATCACGGCCACGGGGAAGGAATCGGGGTTATCGCAGATCTTCTTATGTTTGGATGCGTCGCGTGCGGACCAGGGTCTCATTGAAAACATCATTACCTTCACCAAATCCGGGGAAAACGTGATGTATCCTGGAGAAAAGACCCTGGCTACCCGGCAGCGCAACGAACGGGAAGGGATCCCGGTAAATGAAAATGCGTGGAAAGCGCTGCTGGCGATGTAACTTTGCCCGCATGCCGGTTCAGGTTGGATTGTACAATACTTTGAAGGTTGCCCGGAAAGCGGGCCCTGGCGTCTATCTGGACGACGGGGGAGAAGGGATCCTGTTACCCGCCCGACAGGTGCCCGACGGCGCCAAGACCGGGGACGAACTGCGCGTTTTCATATACCACGATTCGGATAACCGACTCATCGCCACGACCATGGTGCCTAAAGCGGTGGTGGGAGACCTGGCCCGGTTGACGGTGGTGTCGGTCACTCCTCAGGGCGCCTTCCTGGATTGGGGGCTGGCCAAGGACCTTTTCGTACCCAAATCGCAACAGGCCACCTTCATGCGCCTGGGTGGCGAATACCTCGTCAGGCTGTACATCGACAAACAAACGGGGCGGGTGGCGGCCACCGAGCGCCTCGAGTCCTTCCTGAGCAATGAGGAACTCACGGTAACAGAGGGAGAGGAAGTATCCTTGACCGTCTTTCGTCGCACCGACCTTGGTTTCGCGGTGATCATCAACGGCAAGCATTTGGGTTTGCTGTACGACAACGAAGTCTACCAGGACCTCACCCCGGGCGATACCCTGACCGGTTTCATCCGGACCATCCGCCCCGACAACAAGATCGACGTTGTGGCTGGGAAAAAGGGCTACGCCAGGGTAGAAGGAGAGGCAGGCCGCATCCTTCAGCTCCTGGCGGATAACGGAGGGTACCTGCCCTTCAACGATAAGTCGGACCCCGAGGCCATTTACCAGACCTTCGGGATGAGCAAAAAGACCTTCAAGATGACCACTGGCGCTTTGTACAAGCAACAGAAGATCATTTTCACCAAGACGGGAATACAGCTCCTCGATACGGTGGGAGACTAGCGGCTTTCAGGCCGCGGGTTCTCAGGCCGCGGCGGTCTTCTTCTTACCCATTAAGGTGGCGAACAGCAGGGCAATCAGACCGATGACGATCCCGCTGGCGATCCCGTAGAGGGGTCCAAACAGGACCATGGCCCTCCGTGGATGGTCGGCCAACGGCCACTTACGCATCATTTCCACCATTTGAGGATGGTTGCCCAAATACGTGGCATACCAATAAACGTGGGCTGCAACTACCCATACGCAATTGGCGAGGCCCAGGAAGAATCCGTGGAGGAAATACTTCCCCGGAGCCCTGCGCGCGATCAGCCAGGCGGTAATGATGAGAACGGCAACCCAGAAATAGACTTCCATGGATTGTGAAATCCAGAAGACGGTGCAAATTCCCATGGCAAGGCCAAAGAGGGAAAGCAAGAAGATAAGTTTCCAGTTCATGAGCGTGGTTTTATAAAGCAATCATTACCATAATGTATTGCATATTTCTCACATTTCAAAGGTTTTGCGCTCCCGCGTGCGGTCCGTCCTCCGGGCGCGCAGGGGGCGGGCACGAAAAAGCCGCTCCGGTAGATTCGCGGAGCGGCTGCATATATGGAAGGCTTGCCCTTATTAGTGAGTGCGCGATTGCTTGTTGAAACGGATGATGCTGACTGCCACAAAAGTGATGATGCTCGCAGCTGTGACAATACCTCCGGCAATTTCCATGATCATACTATTGCTATTCATAACAAAAGGTTTTATGAAAGTTTGACCCTGGGCGGGGCCGGAAGTAAAACAGGCAAGTGTTAAAATCCCTTAACCTGCCGGGGGAAGAAGCGTTCTTTAATAAAGAAGAGGATTAAACCCACTCCGATAATTCCCGTCGCGAACCACAGATAAGCGGGGGGACTGCTGAGGAAGATGAATAGCCAGATGCTCATCGACAGCAAGGCGGGCAGGGGATAAAGGGGCATTTTGTAGGGGCGCGCGTCGGCCGGCTTTTGCCAGTGCCAGCGGATCAATCCTACCGACTGTCCCAGGAACTGGATGAGGATGCGCATGGTGATGATGGCTGTGATGACGTGCTCCATCTTAAACAGGAGGCTGAAGGCTAAACCCAGGACTCCCAGGACGAGCAGGGAGACGTGGGGGAAGTGGTGCTTGGGGTGCAGGCGCGCAAAGACGGGGAAGAAATCTCCGTTCCGGGCGGCCGCATAGGGCACCCTGGAATAGCCCAGGGTCAGCGCGAAGAGGGAAGAGGAGGCAATCACCAGGATGAGGCCCGTCGTGACGGACGCCACTTTGGCTCCGTACACGTGCTCCATATAGGTGCTGACGACGAAGGAAGATTGCTGGATGGTTTGCCAGGGGAGGTTGCCCAGCAGGGCGACCTGCATGCCCACATATACGAGGGCAATGATGGTCACCGAAAGGAATATGCTCCGGGGAATGTTTCTTTCAGGGTTCTTGATCTCGCCGCCGAGGTGGACGACATTGTAATAGCCCAAATATGAATACACGGCTTTCAGGGTAGCATGCCCGATCGATGTGCACAATATGAAGGAGGTGTCGAAGCCCGAGAAATTCCAGTTGAAGGCTTGGGCGGCGTTGAAATGGGGAACGCCGGAGCAGATGATCCAAAGGATGGTTGCGAGGGTAATGGCTCCGAGCACCATGGAAATCTTTCCAACGGTTTGAATGTTCCGGTAAAGGACGACGACCACGAGGATCACGAGCCCTCCGCTAACGGCCTTTTGGGCATAGTGCCCCAGGGGAATTAAGTAATTAAGGTATTGGGAAAAGCCTATGGAAGCCGAGGCCATGGTCAGGGGCGCCTGAATGATGGTTTGCCAAATGAAAAGGAAGGGCATCAACCGTCCCCAAAAGCCGTTACCGAAGAGCTTGCCGAGAAATACATAACTACCCCCCGCTTCGGGCCACTTTGCGCCCAGCTCGGACCAAACCATGCCATCCGTATAAGCCAGCAAGGCGCCCAACAACCAGGCCAACACACTTGCGGATCCGTGAAGGGCGCCCACGATCATGGACATGACAATGAAAGGGCCGATGCCTACCATGTCTATGATGTTGATAGCGGTACCCTGGGCCAGGGATAACGACCTTTGCAGGGCGGGCTTGCCGGAGGCGTCGGCGGCGGGGGCTAATGCGGCGGCGGGGTTGGCAGGCATGTGTGTAAATGTCTTACTTTTAGTTATCATGAGAAAATCCTTCTTACTTGCTACGATTGTTTGTATGTGCATGGCCGCGCATGCGCAGGCCCCGATGGCCGTGCGCGCCCGCGCTACCGGCCCGGTGACGACCGCTGCGAGCCAGGCCCAGGCTGTATACGACCTGATTGGTAGACTAATTCCGGCGCACGCCCACGATTTCAAAGTGGAGATCATTCCGAAGGAGGGCGGCAAGGACGTTTTTGAATTGGAAAGCACGGGCGGCAAGATCGTCCTGCGCGGCAGCACGGGCGTGGCGGCGGCGAGCGCTTTATACGAATATTTGAGAACGTACACCCATTGCGATATTAGTTGGAACGGGACCAACCTGACCCTGCCGGATAAGCTGCCGCAGGTAACGACAAAAATTCACAAACAAACTCCCTACAGGTACCGGTACGATTTCAATTATTGCACCTTCAACTATTCGATGAGCTGGTGGAACTGGGATCGGTGGCAAAAGGAAATTGATTGGATGGCCCTGCACGGGATCGATATGCCCCTGGCGCTGACGGGACAAAACGTGATCTGGCAAAGGGTGTACAAGGGGCTGGGGTTCACGGATAAGGACCTGGAAGGATTTTTCAGCGGGCCTGCGTACTTCAACTGGTTTTGGATGGGGAACCTGGACGGGTGGGGAGGGCCCCTGCCCGAGACCTGGATGCGCAGCCATGAAGCCCTGCAGCATAAGATACTGCAGCGCGAAAGGGAACTGGGGATGACCCCGGTCCTGCCTGCTTTTACGGGGCACGTGCCTCCGGCCTTCCAGGCACGCTTCCCCAAGGCCCATTTGCGGAAAACGAACTGGGGTGCGGGATTCAGTGACGTCTATATCCTCGACCCGGGAGACCCGATGTTCACCGAGATCGGGAAGCGCTTCCTCCAGGAGGAGGTGAAGACCTTTGGGACCGATCACCTTTATTCCGCCGATACCTTCAACGAGAATATTCCTCCGAGTAACGATTCCACCTTTCTGAACGATGTCAGTAAAAAGGTGTACAGGGCGATGGCTGAAGCCGATCCCAGGGCTACCTGGGTCATGCAGGGCTGGCTGTTCGTGAACGACGCTTCGTTTTGGAAACCGACACAGATCAAGGCCCTGTTGAATGCTGTCCCCAACGATAAAATGATCATCCTGGACCTGTGGTCGGAGACCGTCCCGGAGTGGAATAAGACCGAAGCGTATTACGGCAAGCCCTGGATATGGTGCATGCTCCACAATTTCGGAGGAAGGACGGGGCTGTTCGGGCGCATGGGCACGATTGCTTCCGCACCGAGCCGGGCGCTGAACGATCCTCATTCGGGCAGCATGATGGGAATTGGATTAACGCCGGAGGCTATAGAGCAGAATCCTGTGCTATATGAACTGATGCTGGATAATACATGGACACGGGATACCATCGACCTGGACAGTTGGCTGAAGGATTATACCACGAGGCGGTACGGACAGGAGAACGCGGATGCGGACAGCGCCTGGGCCATCCTCCGCCATACCGTGTATAACGGGAATACACTCATGGGTGCGCCTGAATCCATACTATCGGGGCGGCCCACGTTCGATAAAAGCACTAATTGGACGTATACGGAAGGGAGCTCCTACAGGGCGCCGGATCTCTGGGCCGCCTGGAATTACATGGTCAAGGCCTCCGCGGCCTTACACCACAGTGATGGCTTCCAATACGACCTGGTGGACCTGACGCGCCAGGTATTGGCGGATTATGCGGACTCCTTACAGCAAGGATGCGCCGAAGCCTACAAGGAAAAAGACGTCCTTTTGTTCAGGGACCGGAGCACCCGGTTCCTGGAGCTGCTGGACGACATGGACCAGTTATTGTCCACGCGCCGGGACTTCCTGCTGGGGCCCTGGCTCCATTCTGCCAGGTCATGGGGGACCACCCCCGCTGAAGCGGACCTGTACGAAAGGAATGCCCGGGACCTCATTACCTTGTGGGGCGACAAGGACTCTCCCCTCCATGAATACGCCTGCAAGCAGTGGTCGGGTCTGATCAGCAGCTTCTACAAGCCACGCTGGGAAAAATTCTTTTCGGAGGTGATCGATTCCCTGGAGCAGCACAAGACCATTGATCCCAAAGCCTTCGACCTGCGCATCCGGGATTTTGAATGGGACTGGGTGAATCGCCACGACACCTTTCCCGACCAACCGTCGGATGATCCGGTGGCGGTGTCCCTGGCTTTATGGGTCAAATATATGAGCCAGCTAGCCGACGCCAGGCCGCGACAAATCCCCCTTTGGGTAAACGGTGCCCCGGGTTTCGAGCGCCTCAAAGACGAACCCGAGCAGGCAAAGGATTATTGGGTGAAGAATATCCACAATCCTTCCATTACGGTGTATATGCCTCCACCCGGCAAAGCTAATGGCTCGGCGGTGGTGATCTTTCCCGGTGGCGGCCATCGGCTGCTCGTCTATAATGGAGAAGGCCGTGATCCGGCCGTTTTTCTAAATAGCCTTGGAGTAACGGCCTTCGTTTTGAAGTACCGCCTTTTCCGGGAGGATTCCATCTATAGTTTCCAAAAAGAGACAAAAGCCGATGTGTACCGGGCCATGCGCATGGTCCGCAGTGGCGCGCAAACCTGGGGGATCGATCCAAACCGCATCGGTATCCTGGGTTTTTCAGCGGGTGGAGAAGTGGCGGCGCTCGTGGCTTATGGGCCGGGGAAGGGAGATCCCTCAGCGCCCGATCCCATCGACCGGGCCGACGCCAAACCCAATTTCCAAATACTCGTCTATCCCGGACCGTTAGGAATACCGGACGTCGTTCCAAAGGATGCGCCGCCTACTTTCCTGACGGCAGCGGATGACGATACGTGCTGTTCGCCTTCGATCGTGAAGTTGATGCTGGGATATCGTGCGGCGGGAGTGCCGGTGGAGATGCATTTGTACGGGAAGGGCAACCACGCGTTCAATATGGGGTACCGCACCGACCTTTGGACGTTACACGATTGGCCCGGGCGGATGGCAGACTGGCTACACGATAATGGGTGGCTCGCGCCGGCGCACTAAAGGCGCTACACGGTTTTACGATAATTGAGCACGGCCCAGCCGTTCAGGAATACACCGATCACTGCCATCGCGGCGAGATGGTATCCTATATCTCCCCAGTTGCTCCCCTTAAGGACAACCATCCGCATGATCTTAATGAAATGACTCGTCGGGAAGGTCTCCACTATATATTGGGCCCACTTGGGCATGCTGTCCACAGCGGTAAAGACCCCGCTCATCAGGTTGAAAATATTGATGAAGAAAAAGGCCAGGGACATGGCCTGCATCTGGGTGCCTGAATAGGTCGATATTAATAGCCCCATGCCCAGCATGCTGAAAAGATAGACCACCAGGGACCCATAAAGTACCCACAGGCTGCCCACGGGGACGATCCCGTAGAAGGCCCAGCCCGCCAGCAATCCAAGGGTAAAGACCAGGACGCTCAGGACCAGGAAGGGGATGAGCTTTCCCAGGATGAACAGGGTCTTGGGGATGGGGGTCACGTTGATTTGCTCGATGGTCCCGCTTTCCTTTTCCTGTACGATATTGAAGGCGGACTGCATGCTGGCGATGGCGGTGACGAGGGTGACCAGGATGGCAGGCACCATGAAGAGGTGGAAGTTGAGTAAGGGGTTGTACCAGTTGGACGAGGCTACCTCGATCTGGGGCGTTGCGTCGGGGGCGGGCCCCAGCCATTGCAGGCGGATATCGGAATTGAAATCGCTGACGATGCTGGCAAGGTAGGCGCCTCCGAGATTGGCCTTGGTCCCTTCGATGGCGTTGATGGCTACGTAGAGGTCCTTGTTGTTGTCGACGACGAGGTCGCGTTCGAAATGGGCCGGGATTTGGAGGGCCAAATCGGCCTTGTCCTGTTCCACGAGGTTCAGGGCTTCTTTGTAGGATGGTTCATATCCCACCAGCCTGAAGTAGCCCGACGCGGTGATCTTGTCCACCAGTTTGCGGCTGAAGGGGGAATGGTCGTAGTCCACGACAGCCATGCCTATATCCTTTACCGTGTAGTCGGCGGCCAGGGGCAAGAGAATGAGTTGAATCATCGGGGCGATGACGAGGATCGACAACAACCCCCGGTTGCGCATCATTTGCCGGAATTCTTTTTCCAGCAGGAATAATAAGGTTCTCATTGCAATCTGATTTTAAATCTCCTAAGGCTGATAGTGAACAAGAGAATGGCCATGCCTGCCAGGATGCTGCTTTCTTTCCATACCGAACCGAGGCCCATACCTTTTAGCATAACGCGCTTCACGATGATGAAGTACCAGCGGGAGGGTACTGCGTTTGCCAACCATTGCAGGGGCAGGGGCATGTTTTCGATGGGGAAGAGGAACCCTGTCAGGAGCATGGTGGGCAGCATCATGCCCATCAGGCTACCCATCATGGCGGCCTGCTGGGTTTTGGCGTTGATCGACAGCAGGAGACCGATGGACAAGGAAGTCATGATGAACAGGATGCTATCCACCAGGAGGAGTAGCAGGCTACCCTTGACCGGCAAGTCCAGGAAGACGTCGCTGAGGATCAGGATGACGAAGAGGTTGAATATCGAGATGAGGAGGTTGGGCATGAGCTTAGCAATGATGATGTAGACGGTCTTGAAGGGAGAGACCAGGAGGATTTCCATGGTGCCCAGTTCTTTTTCCCGGACGATGGAGACCGAGGTCATCATGGTGCATACGAGCATCAGGACCAGGGCCATGACGCCGGGCACGAAATTGGGTGCTCCTCTCAGTTCGGGGTTATACAGCATGCGTGTCTGGCTGCCGATCTGCAGGGGTTGACCCGCCGCCTGAGCCAGGCGGGCATTGAAGGAGGTGACGATCTGGGTGAGGTAGTTCGTCACGGTGGTGGCTTGGTTGGGATCCGACGCGTCGGCGATGACCTGCAGGGTGGCCTTTCCGGTATGGATGAGGTCGTCTGAAAAGTGTTCGGGAAAAATGACGGCCATTTTGATGTCCCCCTTCTTGAAAGCCGCCTCCAGCCCGCGCGCATTGGACAGGCTGCGGGCGACATTGAAATATTTGCTGGCTGCGATTTCCGCAGTCAGTTGAGTGCTCACAGGATCCTTTGAATAATCGACGACGACGATTTTCGAATTCTTGATCTCGTTGGACAAGGCGAAGCCGAATAGCACGATTTGTGCGATGGGCAAACCAAAGAGCATGAGGAGGGTCTTCCTGTCGCGGAATACGTGCAGGAACTCTTTTTTGATAAATACGATGAGTTGCTTCATGATTAATCCGCTTTTCGTGTGGCATTCCTGGCCAGGCGATAGAAGACTTCTTCCATGTCGTTGCTGGCATACGTTTTTTTCAGGCCTTCGGGGGTGTCAAGGGCCGCTATGACCCCGTCCACCATGATGGATACCCGGTTGCAGTATTCGGCTTCGTCCATGTAGTGCGTGGTTACGAATACCGTGACGCCCTTGTCGGCGGCGAAATAGATCAGGTCCCAGAACTGCCTTCGCGTGACGGGGTCCACGCCTCCGGTAGGTTCGTCCAGGAAAACGATGTCCGGATCGTGAACGACGGAAACCGAAAAAGCGAGCTTTTGTTTCCAACCAAGGGGTAGCTCCTGTACCAATGTTTTGGCCTCGCCCGTGAGGGAAAGCTCTTCGAGCAGGGTTTTGGTCTTCGTCCGGATCTGGGGGGTGCGCATACCATAGATGCCCGCATAGAAACGGATGTTTTCGCTCACGGTGAGGTTGTCGTAGAGGGAAAACTTCTGGCTCATGTACCCGATGCGCTTTTTGATCTTATTCGTTTGCGAGTACACGTCGAAACCCGCTACATTGGCCTGACCCGAAGTGGGGGTTAGGAGCCCGCAAAGCATGCGCATGGCGGTGGTTTTACCCGCTCCATTGGCACCGAGAAAGCCGAAAATCTCACCTTGGTGAACGTCGAAGGTGAGGTCGTTGCAGGCAACGAAGCTGCCGAAGCGTTTGGTCAGGTTTTCGGTGTGTATGACGGTCTCCATGGGGTCAATCTTTTAATAGATGGATGAAACAATCTTCGATACTAGGGACGATGGGTTCCACGTTGACACCTATTTGGCCCTTCGAGTCGAGGTATTCGGTCACGCCAACTTCCGTTCCTTCTTTGAACGTCGCGTGCAGCGCATCTCCGAAGGCAAAGCAAGACAGGGTGCCCGGATAGGTCCGGACGTCCTGGAGCACGTGGAAGGGTTGGGAAGTCCGGATGGAAAAGAGTTTCCCCGGGAAGGAGGCGACGATGGCCCCGGGCGTGTCGATGGACAGGATAATTCCCTTTTGGATGAGCGCGATCCGGTCGCAAAGTTTGGCTTCATCCATGTAGGGCGTGGAGACCAGGATGGTGATCCCCTCCTGCTTCAGCTTTTTGAGCATGTCCCAGAATTCCTTACGCGAAACGACATCCACGCCCGTGGTAGGTTCATCCAGAAAGAGGACGCGGGGACGGTGGATCAGGGCACAACAAAGGGCCAGTTTTTGCTTCATTCCCCCCGACAACTTGCCGGCCCTGCGGTTCTTGAAAGGCTCGATCTGCTGATAGATATCTTTAACCTGGTCATAGTTTTCCTCCAGGGTCGTTCCGAATACCGTGGCGAAAAAATGGATGTTTTCGGGGTTGGTCAATTCTTG
>Ga0210391_10004012_pt1 | contig 12377 bp, 10 predicted proteins | sample IncBWC12OmetaG_FD_160573 | JGI IMG/M metagenome (GOLD analysis project Ga0210391, IMG submission 160573) | Forest soil microbial communities from Barre Woods Harvard Forest LTER site, Petersham, Massachusetts, United States - Inc-BW-C-12-O ... | reverse complement strand
TCCGTCGAGAGCTCAAGCGGAAGCATGGGCACGGCGCGGTCGGGGAAATAAACGCTCGTGCCGCGCAGCCGCGCTTCCTGGTCGAGCGCGGACTCCGGCTTGACATATTGCGCGACGTCGGCAATGTGAACCTGCAGCTCGAAATTCCCGTCGGCGAGATGGCGCACGGTGACAGCATCGTCGAAGTCGCGCGCGGTTTCCCCGTCGATGGTAACGATGGGCAGGTTGCGGAAATCCCGGCGCCGGCGTAATTCCGTCGCCGGGACAACGGCTGGAATATCCTGCGCCTCTTCCAGCGTTGCCGCAGGAAAATGATGCGGCAAATGAAACTTCCGGATCGTGATTTCAACGTCGACCCCGAAGTCATCTTGCCGGCCCAGAATCTCAACCACGCGGCCCCGCGGATTTTGCGTGGGCGTGGGCCAGTCCGTGATTTCGACGTCAACCACCACGCCTTCAAGGTCATCCCATTCCGAAGGACGAGCAGCCTCGTCGCCCAGCACGCGGTCGACAGATTCTTGTAGCACCCGCGTCCCGCCGGCTTTCGCAGGAGCCGCCGAGGACGGCGGCGCTGCAACTTCGGGATACTCCGAGCCCGCCGGAATCACGATGTCCTGTGTGATCTTGCTGTCGATCGGCTTTACGAAGTTATGGCGGCTGCCGTAGTGAAAAATCCCCACTACGGTGGGATGAGCGCGCACCACAGGCCGCACAATGCGCCCTTCAGCACGGCCATCAGGACGAACCGCCATGACGTCGACCAGCACGCGGTCGCCGTGCATGGCGTTTCCGATGGCGTGGGGCGCAATAAAAATATCCCCAGCCAGCCGCGACTTAAGCGACGCGCTCAGCGAACTCGGGTCGGGGATGACGAAACCAAAGCCGTCGCGATGCATGCTGAGGCGTCCGACAACCAGATTCTTGTCGGCCGCGGGTTGGGGTAGAGCATAGCGATCTGAATTGAGCTGAACCAGCTCGCCGGCAGCGACCAGCTTCTGAAGATGCGCGTCAAGCTTGCCGCGGGCGTCGCCATGCAGGCCGAGTTCGCGCACCAACTGCTTGAATCCGGCCGCGCGCTTGGGCTGCCGGGCAATGTGTTTCAGGATGATGGAGTCGGAAAGCATGGACTGTCAGCTGTCAGCTCCCAGCATAAGCCATTCAAGGAGAACAGTCCTCATTTTGGCGGCGGTGGTGGCAGGGCCGAGATCTCCAGGTTGTGCATCACCACGATCTCCCAGCGCCCCGCATTTTTCACCATCACGAAATTCAGCAGCCCTTCCCGCTCCGGCCTGAGATTGCCTTGCGGGTCCGTGGTGCCCGTCATCTTCCATCGCACATCGACGGAGGCAACGTCGGGGCGAATGAACCGGGTTTTGATCCCGGTATATTCCTGGTGACTCTTGCTGAAGATAGTTGCAAACATCGGCGCGTGGAAGGATTCAATATTCGCGCGACCAGTCGCCCCGACGCCACGAACATTGGTGAAATCTGCGTCCTCGGCAAACACCGCCGCAAAACTCTTGGCATCGTGACGATTCCAAGCGTCCATGAAGCGGTCGATGACGGCGCGGATGGCGTGCTCATCCGCTTCCTCACCGGTCTGGCCCGCGAGCAAGAGCGGAAGCAGTAGAAAGCAGATTGCAACGATTTTCATGCTCTCTCCCTAGCCGATGACTGCCTTACCACGCGTCTCCGCCGCCGCGCGGCGGCCAGGCGCCCAGCGCGCGCCGCATCATCGCGATTTGACCCGTGTGATAACTGTTATGCGCCACCATCTGCCACAGCACAGCCTCGAGGGTTCCTGCGAGCTTCGTGTCGCCGTCGTGCGCGGTTTCAATCTGGCGCTGCATTTCTTCAGGAGAAGACTTCGCCAGTGCGATGAAATCAGCGAGCAGACCGGCAAAGCGCTTTCGCATCTGATCCCAATCTTGCGCATCCGCAGGCGACGGCGCAGGCGGAAAGCTCTCCGAAGAATGCTCCGGATAAGCCGGCCGGTCGCCGCGAATGCGGCGCACTTCATAGTCCATCCAATAGTTCATGTGAAAGACAAGTTGTCCAATGGAGTGCGGAAATCCCGCGACCGAACGCGCAGCCAATTCGGCAGAAAGATCTTCGACGCACGCAAGGGGATCCGCGTGAGCGCCTTTGCCGCGGAGCAGTTCAGTCAGTGCGCTTGAGGACATTGAAAATCAGGGAAAATCAGGTCCTGGGTGTCGGGCGTTAGGTCTCAGAATATTGTCGTCAGTTTCCTAATGTCGGGGCCCGAAGCCTGAGACTCAACACCTAAGACCCAAGAGCTACGCCTAAGGCCGTCCCGCAAAGTATTTCTCTTCCAGAATCCTGCGGTGATGCAACTCATGCCCAGCGATAATGTAGGCGAGAGCCCGCACACTGACTTCATTCTTGTTGGCGAGACCACGCCGAGCCCACGCCGCCTCGTCGAGATTGCGCAACAGTGAGATCGTCGCGCGGCGCACCGCGATGAATTCTTCGACCAGATCGCCAATCGGACGTTCCGCGAACCCACCATTGCGGACATAATCGTCCTGCTCAAAACCTTCCAGCGGCGTGGCATCAGCGCGCGCGATTCGCAAGGCACGATAGGCGAAGATGCGCTCGGTGTCGCAGACATGACCGAGAACTTCCTTGGCGCTCCATTTCTCCGGCGCATAGCGGAAGTTGCCGTCTTCCTCATCGCGGCATGAGAGCAGCAGCATCATTTCGCGGCGCTGCTGGTCGAGCGTATGGAGAATGTCGTCGCCCTGCACCAGCGAAATATAGCGCTCGTAATAAGGCGCGTATTCGCCCGCCTGCGGCCGGGCAACAGTGAAGGCTGAAGGGGTGATCACGGCTGGTTCCAACATGGCTTTGCTCCTTCGAGGCTGGCTTGCACCTTCGACAAATCTTCGATGCAACAGCATACTCCGAGAGGCTGTGGAACTCGAATCCAAGCGATTTATTTTCGGCAATCGTTACACGGCGGCCGGGTAGAAAGGGAGGGGCCAGGCGACCCGATGACCAACTTGGGAAGATTCCAATTACGTACCAAGCTAGGAAACCCTGTTGAAAATAAAGGCTTTTCCACAGCGCTCATTTTGAGACAGCGGAGTACAATTCGGTTTGGTCACGCAAGTGCGGCACGAGACCTCTAATCCCAACAAGGAAAGGAAATTTTCATCCATGTGGAAGCCCACGAATCAGCCTCAGACCCCCGGACGGCCAGCCGAGCCCGAGCGTCCTACTACGTCTACCCCGAATGCCCCTGCCATGATGGCGAGTGAGCCCGCCGTTGGCCCGCGTCCGGTTGCGACCACCACCACCGCGGACCAGGCAACCATCGGCAAATCACTGGTGATCAAGGGCGAGGTGACGGGATCGGAATCTCTCTATATCGACGGCCGCGTGGAAGGCTCGATCAACCTTTCCGGCAATCGCGTAACCGTCGGCCGCAATGGCGTGGTCGCAGCCAACATCAATGCCCGCGAGATCGTGGTGCTGGGCAAAGTCCGCGGCAATCTGACCGCCAGCGACCGCGTGGATATCCGCAGTGACGGCTCGCTCACCGGCGATGTAGTAGCAGCGCGCATCTCCATTGAAGACGGCGCCTACTTCAAGGGCGGCATCGACATTCGCAAGGGCGGCCAGACCACGCAGAAGGCCAACGGCGAGGATAAGAGCGTTGCCATAGCCGAGCCCGCAGCAGTCGGCGCGCGCGCGTAGGTTTGCTTTAGCCGCATCTCAGAATCAGCGGCGGCGTTCGCAGAGAATGCGAATGTCCGCCGCTTTGTTTCTCTACCTGCCTCACGGCCGCGTTCCCGATCCCAAAATCTCTTTACTCTCACCTTCCGCCACCGCGGGATACGCCGTAGCTTTCCGTCGGCGCAGGTCGTTGGGCAGCTGCGACTTCAGCAGCCACAGACCAGCAGCGGCCGCCGCTGCCCAGGTGACCGAAATCAAGCCTAACTGCACCAGGTCAGCAATGCGGCTGCCTTGAGCCGATACGAACGGCGTGACACTCTTCGCCACTTCCAGACTGATGCCGCCGGCGACCATCGCCGTCAACGCGGATTTCCCCAACTCACTCCAACGCAACGTTCTCAACGAAACCAATTTCCGGTAATTCAGCAGCAAAGCCAGTGCCAGCAGGTTCGCTCCAATGCCAATATCGGAAGCCCAGGCCAGGCCGACAACTCCATACCGATGGAAGAGCAGCGAATACACCGGCAACGAAGCGCTCGTGATCACTGTCACCGCGGCCATGGGAGTAAGCGTGTCACCGGAGGCGTAGAAGGCGCGGGCGTAGAGTCCCTGGGCGGACCAGAGCGCCAGAGAAAGCGAGAACCAGAAGAAATAAACGGTCGTGGTTTGCGTGTCAGACACCAGGAACCTTCCGCGCCGGTAGACCAGATCAATCAGCGGGAAGGCAGCGGCCATCATCCATCCCGTAGCCAGAAACGATGCGGCGGCGACGCGGTAGACGGAATCGTTCACCGTCGTGGCGAATTCCTGCAGGCGCTTCTCGTTGAACAGGCGCGCAAAAAACGGCAACGAGGCTTGTCCCGTCGCCTGCCCCAACACCGCAATGGGCACTGCGAACAGACGTTTTGCATAGTTGAGTCTGGCGATGTCTCCAATACCGCTGGAGGCGTAATGGCGCAAAATCCAATCGTCCGCCGTCACCAGCGAAACTCCGAGCATCAGCGGCACCGAAAGCTTTACCCACTCGCGAAATGCGGGATTGGTGATGTCGAACGAAGGACGATAGCCAGTCCCGATCCGCGCCGCGCCAATCACGCTAGCCAGGAACGGACCGACAATGCTCCCCACCAGCGCGCCATAAGCGAGCGCGGCAATCCCAAAGTGGTGTCCGCCAATGACCCCGCCCACGATGATAAATACGTTGTAGACCAGCGGCCCGAAGGCAGGAAAAAGAAACAAGCGGTGCGAGAGCAGCACAGCCGAGACAACGCCACCAACGTAGAAAAAGATTTGGGCCGGCAGCAGAATGCGGGTCAAGTGGACGGTCAGCTCCACTTGCGCAGGCGAGAAGCCATGGAACATCCAGCGCACGAATTGCGGCGTAAAGATTTCCGTAAGAATGGTTCCGGCAACCAGCACCGTAGTCATCACCGTGATGACGATGGAGAAGGTTTCCTGCGCGTCGGCATCGCGCTTCTCCGCGAGAAACCGGGTATAGATGGAGATGAATGTAATCGAAGCCGCGCCCCCGGCCACAATGTAGTTGAGCCAGTCAGGCAGGGTGAAGGCTGCGACATAAGCGTCGGTCTGCGCACCTGCGCCGAAAGCATAGGCAATATAAGCCTCGCGGACATAGCCGATCACCCGCGACAGCATCACTGCCGACATCAGCAGCAGTGTGGCCGAAAAAGCCGTGTGCTGGTGCGAAGGGCGGAAGAACCGTAGAAGTCTGTTCATGGGCCGCAGATATATATCCGCAGGACGCGAATTTCCTTCAAAGCCTACCAGAGGCTTGCATTCGGGACGGGGTTTATCGTCCGAATCACACCGCGATGGTTCCTTTATTGACACTGGAGTGGACTGTATCGACCTATCGGAGAGAAAAACCGCTCAAGCGAGCGCATACGAAAGACGATCTTCCGGTCTAACGAACTGTGAGCGAAAGACTTGCCGGTTGATCTCGAGTTGAGTCCCATTTGATCCACAGTGCATTGCCGCCGCGTGCCGTCCGCGTCAAAGTGACTCCGGCTACAGGTCGTGGGTGACCAAGATCCTAGACCAGTTCGGAGGCAGACATGGTGATCCGATTCTCAGCAAGCCCCGGTTCTCAAGTAATGACTGAGTTTTGTGAGCAAGTGAACCCGCGTGTGCTTCTGGAAATGAGGCGGGAGCGCCCGTTCCCAGAAATGCAGCGAGTGCAGGAAAGCTGGGTAGCGGCGCATGAAAAACGCGCTCTGCTATGGCTGGCCGCGCGCACGCCGCGATGGGTCGGCCCCGACCATCTCACCGGGTTGGGATTGGCTGCGCAGCTCGGGGCGGGCGCCTGTTACATGCTGGCTGCGTGGAACCGGTATGCTCTGCTCGGTGCGATTTTCTGCCTGGCATCGAACTGGCTGGGAGATTCGCTGGATGGAACGCTAGCCCGGGTGCGGAAACAGTTGCGACCGCGTTACGGCTTTTATGTCGATCACATGGTCGATAGCTTTGGTGCTCTGGCGCTGATGGGTGGCCTGGCCTTGTCTGGTTACATGCATCCCTGGATCGCAATCGGCCTGCTGGTTGCGTTCCTCATGCTCTCGATTCAGTCCTATCTGGCGACGCACGCGCTGGGCGAGTTTCGTCTGTCGTTCTGGCGCTTCGGTCCGACCGAACTGCGTATCTTGCTCGCAGTGGGCAACCTGACGTTGTTGTGGAGGCCACAAGTCCATTTTCTGGGTGGATACTTCAAGCTCTTCGACCTGGGAGGAACCATCGGCTTGGCTGGAATGGCGATGATGCTCGTCTTCTTCACCGCACAAAATACCGTGCGGCTTTATCGCGAAGACAGGGTCGGCAAAGAGAAGATCGCCAGAGAGAAGGTTTCTGGAGAGAAGATCGGTGACGCAAGCACCGCAGAAAAGAGCATCGCCCAGTGACAACCCGAGCGGGAGACAACCCAGGTGCGAGCTTCCCTGTCCTTCACCGCTGGGTGAAGTTCAACCTCGTTGGGGCACTCGGGATGGCAGTCCAGTTGGCTATGTTGCTCGGCTTGAAGAGCGGATTTCATCTCGACTATCTGCTATCGACAGCGCTGGCGGTGGAAACGGCGGTGGTACACAACTTTGTCTGGCACGAACGCTATACTTGGGGAGACCGGGTGCACCCCTCATGGCAAAAGTCTCTCGCGCGGTTATTACGCTTCAACTTGGCCGCCGGGGGAGTTTCCATCGCCGGCAATCTGGCATTGATGAAGGTAATGGTCGGCCTGGGCCACATGAACTACCTGATCGCGAACGCCATCGCCATAGCGTCCTGCTCGTTGTTGAATTTCATGGTAAGCGAGGCGTGGATCTTTGAGGCTGAAGCCAAGAACCTCCAGGGTAATCTTGCTGTACCACCCGAATGATTCCATACTCGAACCATGCTGGGGCCGAGCGTAACCGTGAAATGGCTGCTCGTGTTTGCGCTCGAGGCATTCTGCGTGATGCCTTCTACCGCGCAGACCGTTTCATCGTCCCCTTCCTCACCCCACCCCGCCGCTGCCCAGAAGCTCGCGGTCACCGTCATCGACGAGAATGGCTTGGCCGTCAACTCAGCCCGAGTGCAGTTGCAACCGCCTCCGCCGGCGCTCCCACTACGCTGCAGCACTGATTTTGCCGGGCATTGTGAATTCACCGACTTGTCCCCCGGAAACTGCGAACTGCGCGTCGAAAAAGCCGGCTTCTATGCCGCCGTTCAGTCCGACGTACAAGTCGGTTTCACCTCTAACGTAGACGTGACTCTTTCCCATCAGCGCGAGGCGCGCGAAGTGGTGAACGTCGTCGAATCTCCACCGGCCATCGATCCCGCGCAAATTCCTGCCAAAGAAGAACTCAGCGGCGAGGAACTTCTCGACATTCCCTACCCCGGGCCGCATGACTATCGCAACGCCCTGATCTTCATGCCTGGAGTCACACCCGATGCCTACGGTCAGGCGCATGTCGCGGGCGCTGAGACCTACCAGACGCTGCTGGTCCTCGACGGTTTCAACGTGACCCAGCCGACCAGCGGAGCGCTCGTAGTCCAGACCAGCATCGATTCCTTCCGCTCCGTCGCAGTCACCCCCAGCCGCGAGCCGGCCGAGTTTGGCAAGGGTTCCGGCGGGGTGATGGCCTTGAACACTCGCATGGGTAACGATCACTTCCGCTTCCTCGCAACCGACTTCATCCCCGCGCCGCAGGACGTCAAGGGCATCTCGCTCGCCAACTGGACACCCATCTACACAATGTCCGGCCCCATTCGCAAGGGAGACACGTGGTTTTTCGACGCCCTCGATGGCGAGTACGACAACTACATCACCAAGCAACTCCCCACCGGCTCCGACTTTGACCACGTCTGGCGCATCGACAACCTGGTCAAGCTGCAATCCAACCTCACCACTCGCAATATCGTGACGGCCAGCTTCCTGTCGGATTACTTTCACGATCCCAACGCCGGAATGTGGGCTCTGATGCCTCCGCAGACCACTCCGGGCGAAGTCGAAACCGCCTACCTCGGCTCGCTCAAAGATCAATACTATTTCCGCGGTGGGGCGCTGCTCGAAACCGGAATCGGCGGAGACCAGTACAACCTCACCCTCACTCCGCATGGAGATGCTGGCTACATCCAGACGATCCTTGCGACCGGGGGCAACTACTATCTGCACGAGGACTCATCCGCCCGCCGTCTGCAGGCGCTGGCGAACCTCTACCTTCCGCCGCGTCAGTGGCATGGCCGGCACGATATCAAGTTGGGCACCGACCTCGACCGCCTGAACTACGACGCGCAGTTCCTGCGCCAGCCGATCTCGTTTCTGCAAGTCGAGCCGCCGCCGGGGCAATCGCCCGAGCCCTGTCCCGTCAATGCGAATGGCCTTCCCATCGTGCCCGAGCCAACCTGTGCGCGCTATTCAATTTTCTCCAGCGGCAACTACTCCACCATTTACAACAACGAAGCCAGCGCCTACGCCGAAGATCGCTGGCTCATCACCAATCGTCTGCTCATCGAACCCGGCGTGCGTTTCGACTGGGATGAGATCGTTCGAACGCCTCTGTTTTCCCCGCGGCTGGCCGGAACTTACATCTTTGACGACGAAAGCAATACCAAGCTCTCGGCGGGAATTGGGATTACCTACGACGCCACCAGCCTGGGCCTGATTCATCAAGCTCAAGACGGGCAGAGGGTCGATTACTTCTTCGATTCAAACGGCTGCCCGCTGGAAGCGGACGGCACGAGTGTGAAGTGCGCACATCTGCGAGGAGCCCCCGAGCCGGCGCCAATCCCGCTGCCAACCAACTTTGTTGTTGACCGCAACACGCTCGCGGCCCCACGCTATCTGAACTGGAGCATCGCTCTCGAGAAGAAACTGCCGCAGGCAATCTTTCTGAAACTGGAGTTCATCGAGAAGCGCGGTATCCACGGCTTCGCCTACAACGCCCTGAATGGCGCGGTTGACGGAAACTTCTTCCTCGAAAACCAGCGCGACGACCGCTACTACGCGTTCACAGTCAGCCTGCGCCACCGCTTCCGTCAGCGCTATGAGATCTTCGGCGCCTACACCCGCTCCCGTGCGCGCACCAACCAGGTCTTCGATTTCAGTGTGGATCTCCCGGTGCTGAGCCAGCAGTTGCCCGGCCCGTTCCCCTGGGACACGCCCAACCGCTTCGTCGGATACGGCGTGGTGCCGTTCTTCAAGCTCCCCATCGTCCACAAAGTAGACATGGTTTATTCCGCTGAAGCGCGCACCGGTCTCCCCGTCAACGCCACATTAGAAACGGGCGAAATTTATGCGCCCGATCCCCCAGGGACTTTTCGCTTTCCCACGTACTACACCGTAAACCTGGAGTTCGAGAAGCGCATCCATCTCTTCAGGCGCTACTGGGCGGTGCGCGCCGGCTTCGACAACATCACTAACCATCCCGACCCCGTGCTATCCAACGGCATTATTAATCCGCCGACCCAGCCGGCTCCCATATTCATCGACGGCAATGGGCGCGCCCTCGACGGGCGCATCCAGTATCTGGGCAAAGAGTGATTCGCAGACCTATTTCTCAAATCTTCAGCACAACCTTGCCGTAATTCTTACCTTCCTGCAGCAGTTTGTAAGCCTCGACAGCGCGTTCGAGCGGAAACACCTGGCCAATCACCGGAGCCAGCTTGCGTTGCGCGATCCATTCTGAAAGTTGCTTCCACGCCGGCTCCATGATGTCGCGCTTCTGCGATAAATAAGTCAGCCACAGGCCTTGGAGGCTCGCGGATTTTGCATACAAAGCCCGCAGATCGAGTTGCGGAGGCTTGCCGGTCGCGGTGCCGTATTGGAGAACACGTCCGAAATCGCGCAGGCAGCGCAGGCTTTTCGCGGTGTGTTCCCCGCCCAGCATTTCGAAGACCGCATCCACGCCTTCGCCCTGCGTCAGGTCCTTCACCGCTTCTTCATAGTCGTGCTGTTTGTAGTTGATGCCGTGCTGCAGGCCGAGTTCTTTTACTCGCGCCAGCTTCTCATCAGTCGATGAGGTCCCATACATTTCGACGCCAAGAATGCGGCCAATCTGCACTGCCGCCGTGCCTACTCCTCCAGCCACGGCATGGATGAGCACGCGATGGGTTTTGCCCGCAACCGGCGCCTGTGTCATTCCTGCCTGCCAGTAGCCGAGATAAGCAGTGAAATAGTTGACCGGGAAAGCGGCGGCTTGTTCATCCGTCCAATGCTCAGGCACCAGCCACAGCATGTTCGCGTGGGCAGCGACCTTCTCGGCGAACGCAGCCCACTGAATGTAGCCCATTACCCGGCTTCCGCTGCTCACTTCCACGCCGGCGAATTCGCGGCCGGCGATCAGTGGCGGTGCGGGTGTTCCCGGGTAGCCGCCTTGAGCCGTCATGAAGTCAGCAAAATTCACGCCTCCAGCGGCAACGCGAACGAGCGTTTGTCCCGGCTTGAGGGTAGGTTCTGCGACGTCCTGAATAGCGAGCGCATCCGGCCCAGAGAGGCGGGCGATTACTAAGGCCTTCATGAACAGAAGTCTAGCAGCGAAGCGATCACTCCGAGATGCCGACCAGAGCATACCTTCGGGTTTTCTGATCGGGGAAGATGATCTCGTAGTTTCCATACACGTCGTAGGTGTGAACGTCCTTCACTTTGAGCGGCAGCGTCTTGGCTTTGTAGTCGCCTGGCACCAAGAGCGAGTTTTCGGCATCAAGGCCTTCCAGTTCATATTTCTTTCCGTCGAGGATGGCCTTGAGCCTTATAAGGCCTCGGCTGTTAATACGCGACGAACTGACGTGAACGTTGATGGTGTATTCGGCCGGGTTGGGTTCAGAGCCCGCCCAGGCCAGCGCGGAGAACAGCAGCACAACGGCCAGTGCAATCTTTTTCATAGCTTTCTCATTTCTGTTTTCGGGCCATGTAGTACAAAGCCCCATTCGCGCGCACAAGTTGCGTGCAGGGATCGCGACTGACAATACTTTACTCGGGATCGGGAATGCGCTAGCTGGCGAAGACGCTCCCACAGCGGCCTCACCCGGCTCAACCTCGCGTTTCTGAGCCGGCTACTTGCCGTCAGGTATATACTTTCGGCGTAGCTTTAATGAGGTTTCCCGGCCGCGCCTCCAAGGGCCGGGACGGGGCGTACATTCATTCCCCTAATTCTTGCGCACCCCGCATGCTGATTTGCCGATTCCCGCCTGGGGCGGCGAGGAAATGGCACCGGTGCATCGCGCCAGATGTCTAGCGGAGCTGCATCCGGGGGAGGTCATAACTGTGGATTTGATTCTGGTACGTCTTCTTTTTGTCATAGTAGTTGCAGTTACCTGTTACGTTATCGCTCCCTTCGGCCTGCCTCGCAACCTGGACGCCGGGATCGGCGCGCTGGTTGGTGCGGGGATCATTCTGTTCGAATGGAAGCTGCGTGCCGTAAGCCTGAAGCGGCTGATCGGCGCGGCCATCGGGAGCCTCCTCGGAATCTGCGGCGCCTACCTGTTTGCCCTGGTCATTCGCAGCAGTGTGCCCGCGGGCAATACCCAGAGCTTCCTGCAGATCCTGGTGATGCTACTGATGGCCTACGTGGGTCTAATCGTGGGCGCCAGCAAAGGTGATTTGCTGAACTTAGCTGCTTTGGGCGGAATCTTTGGCGGCGAGAAGCAAGGCAAGAAAAGCTACAAGATTCTCGACACCAGCGTCATCATCGACGGCCGCATCGCCGACATAGCCGAGACCGGCTTCCTCGACGGCATCATCGTCACGCCGCAATTCGTGTTACGCGAGCTGCAACTCGTAGCCGATTCGGCCGACTCGCTCAAGCGTAACCGCGGCCGCCGTGGTCTGGACGTTCTGCAGCGCCTGCAGAAAATGGCTACGCTGCAGATCCAGATCGTGGAGGACGATTTCCCCGCCGTCCGCGAAGTCGATCTTAAGCTGATCGAACTGGCCAAAGTCTACGAAGGCAAGATCATTACTAACGACTTCAACCTGAACAAAGTAGCGCAGCTGCAGGGTGTCGAAGTGCTGAACATCAACGAGTTGGCGAACTCGCTCAAGCCCATCGTGCTGCCGGGCGAGATCATGAAGGTATTCATCCTCAAAGAAGGTAAGGAATACAACCAGGGTGTCGCCTATCTCGATGACGGCACCATGGTGGTCGTGGACAACGCACGGAAAATGATCGGCAAAACCATCGACGTATCGG
>Ga0210391_10004011_pt1 | contig 12378 bp, 12 predicted proteins | sample IncBWC12OmetaG_FD_160573 | JGI IMG/M metagenome (GOLD analysis project Ga0210391, IMG submission 160573) | Forest soil microbial communities from Barre Woods Harvard Forest LTER site, Petersham, Massachusetts, United States - Inc-BW-C-12-O ... | reverse complement strand
CAATGACCATGTGTCGGGACGGAAGTACTCCGCCATCTTTTCCATGATGGTCTGCAGAATCGAGTCAAGATCCAGCGACGACGTAAGCGCTTTGGCCACGTCGTGGAAGATGGTCAGTTCCTGGCTGTGGCGCGTCAATTGTGTGCCGGTGGCCTCGGGCATGCCTGATTTCCTGATCTCAAGTTCCTTGATCTTCAGCTGGACGGAGTGACGGTTCCAAAAATTATAGGAGCGCACCGCCGCCGGGGCAATGAACGTTGGTAACAGGAACCCTTAAAGCCAATGGGATGCTGAGTTTAGCCTAGGTCGTGTTGGGACGATTGCCTAGGTCCGTATGGGGAAGGCCGCCTCGGCCGTCCAGCCGAGCGCAGCGAGCCGCCTCACTAAGATGCGACTGGATTTCCTGATGGCGGAATTCACTTCTTCATCTGCAAAAGCCCGACCGACCGTTTTTCGTCAATCAGGTGGCGGCGGCCGTCCTCGCTCGTACTCGCGCCCTGCCGGATGAGTTCGACAACCTTCGCAGGTGTCAATGACGGGTCGAGCGCGAATAGCTTGGCCGCCAGATTCACCACGTTCGGCGAAGCCATGGACGTTCCCGACAGCCGAAGCTTCGCGCCGCCCGGGACAAGGCTTTCCACGTTATAGCCGTCCGAGTCAACCACCACGGCCTTTCCGTAGCTCGTAAATGAGGTCTCGTCTCCCGCCTGATTCACCGCGCCAACCGCAATCAGGTTTGGCAGCTGCAACGAGGACGGGACATCCGCGATAAATCCGCTGTCGCTGTCACTATTTCCAGCGGCCGTGACAAATAGTGTATTCGGCGCGCCCTTAATCGCCGTCTCGACGGCGTCCCGCCAGATCGCATAGAGTTCAGCAGCCCGCTTCTTGCGCGCTGCAGGATCGCCGCCGCCACCAGTTTTCGAAATCCACGTTTCAAACTCCTGCGGATCGTCTCCCCAGCTCATATTCACCACTCGCACGTTCCGCGTTCGGAAGTAATCGGACATCTGCTGAAAGGCAGCACCCATGTGACGGGCCCATTCCTCCGTGGGAGCAAACGGCAGGTCGGGCAATTGATCGTTGAAGCGCGCAACCACCAGCCGCGCGGCGGAATTTCCCCGCACCGCGATTCCCGCACAGTGCGTTCCATGAACATAAAATCCCAGCACTTTATCCAATTCGAAGAGTTGATGTATCTGCTCCGCAGACAGTGTTGCGTACTTCTTCTGCAGCGCATCCGCCGCGGGCGTGTCGATGCCATTTTCAATGTCCAACCGCCCCTGGATTAGTTCGCGGAAGTCGGGATAAGCCTTCTGCTGCTCGGCAGTAAGCGGATACAACCACGTTGTAGACGGGTCTCCGCGGTCATCGAACGCCAGCCCGTGCGTGCCGCTGGCCGTAGGTTTTGGATCGGTGAAGAGTTGATCAGGAAAGAGCGAGACGTCGATTCCAGAGTCCCAAATCGCAACCAGCACCGGAGACAGACTCTGTTCCTTCGTGAGCGTGACTTCCCGCGCGGCCCAGATATCGGGTTGGACTACATTGTGCGCTGCGATGTATTCCTTTAGAACTTGGGCGCGCGCATGGAGCATCTGGATCCCGGATTGCAAGTCATCTCGTGTTGAGATCAAATCCCAGGCTTCCTGATTGTCGAGCGCACCCGACTTCTGCACCGCCGGATCAAGCTCGGTCTCCACATTGCCCACGGCAACCGATTTCGTGTAGAGCCGCGAGCCCGCATAACTCTCTTTCAATGAGTCCTGAACCACATCCCAGGGCAGCGGATCGATCGCCTCTCTAAAATGCTTTGCGAATGCTTGTTCGTAAGCAGGACCCTGTGTCGTTTTCGCGTCGATGGCGGCTTGCAACCTGGCACGCGTGTACAGGAAGGCGAACAGCTTGGCGGCGGGTTTCTGCTGCAAAGCGCGGAGGGCTTCCACCGTCTGCAACCCCTCTTTATATTCGCCCGCGAGTTCCTCTAAGTCGAGCTTCACCGAAAGCAGAGTCCGCAGCGTAGCTTTGTCGTCAATCTCGTAGTCACGCAATACGCTGTCGAGGTCGGCGCGGACCTTGGCCGCAAAGGCATTAAAAGTGGAGTCGTCCGATTGCACCAACTCGGAAGCTGTACCGGTCAGTGGATAGCTGAACCGCGGCAGGTCAGCCTGACTCGTGACTTTCTTCTTCCCACCCGATTGCGAGAGTGCGAAAGTTGAAACCAGCAGCAGAAGCCAAACCAAACTACGCGCAACCCGGCAACGTTCCAGCATGCAACACCTCAGATTGGAGATCGACGGCAGAAGTTTCAACTCAGAACACGGGGCAGTCTAGTGATCGAAGTACGACCCTGTCAACGCAATCGGCGCCAGCGACCTTAGTTTGTCTATCGTCGACCCAGTTCGTTCGCCGTTGGTTTATCCTCATTGGTATGCAAATGACTATACGGCGCGGAGTTATCTCTTCGAGTGCGATCCTGATGGCGGTGCTTTCTGTGTCCGCCGTTCAAGCCCAAACCACGCCACCGCCCGACCCCAAGACCGTCCCCGTGATCGATGGCGGCATCGGCCCCTGCTCCGCCGAATTCACCGTCACCGATTCAGCGCAAGGCCCAGTCTATGCCGCGAAGATCAGTGTCCACATCGCCTACGGATTCATGTACCTCCACAAGCTTGACCTCGAAATTGGCACCAACGCCAGCGGCAAGGCCCGCTTCACCGGACTGCCCGACCGCACCAAGCAAGGACTCTTCTTCCGCGCTTCCGAGGACGCCCGCGAAGGCTCAGCCTTCGTCGACCCCTCCAAAACCTGCAAAGCCGAACTCACCATCATTTTAGAAAAGAAACCTCAGTAGCCAGCCGCAGAACGCCTTCAGACAGGTGGAGCAGGCCTTCCAGGCCTGCGTTAAGAACACCAATTTAGATCGGGCTTTAGCCCCCGAGGTACGCTAACCCTCGGTAACCGTAATCCTTCAACCCCTTCTAGCGTCCGCCCCGGCCTTCGCCTATGATTATTCTGCGGACGGAAATCTAAACCCGCCGGAGCCGGCCTTGGGAGCGTTCGGAGAAAAACTTCGCAAGCAGCGCGAGCGGCAAGGCATCGGGCTCGATGCCATCTCCGGCACCACCAAAATCAGCACCCGCATGCTGCGCGCCCTCGAAGAGGAACATTTCGACCAGCTTCCCGGCGGCGTCTTCAACAAGGGTTTCGTGCGCGCCTACGCACGTCAGGTCGGACTCAACGAAGAAGAAGCCATAGCCGACTATCTCGACGCCATGCGCCAGACCCAACTTCAGGCGCATTCCCTTTCGCCGGACTTCCGCAATCTTCCCGGCGACGATCCTCATAGCGACGATCTAAATGGCCACGACCTTCCCGACCGCGGCGTTCCCAGCAGTCCCGCCGGCAAGCACGCCCGCAATAATCGCAGCCAGCCGCCTCGCGCAAATGATCGGCGAAAGCAGTCTCGTCGCAGCGAAGATCGTCGCAGCGAAGATCGTCGCCCGGCAGACAGTCACAGCGAAGCTCGTCACAAAAAAGAAGATCACCGCCCTAAAGATCTTTCTCCACCTCCCGACTCCTCAACCGCCAGCCTCGCCGCCCAGCTTCCGTGGGGAAAACTAGCCGTCGCTTTGCTGCTCGTCACCTTCACCCTCGCCCTCTGGAATTCTCGCCGTCACCGCGAACCCGCAGCCGCGCAGCAGCCCACAGCCTCTTCCCCACAATCTCCCGCCCGAGTCACCGCGCCGGCGCCGTCCGCTCCCGCTCGCACCCTTACGGCGGCAAAAGCGTCCCCGGCAAAAACATTGTCGTCCGGAAAGCTTTCCCCCGGAACAATCTCGGCCGCATCCCCAGCTTCGCCTACAATCAACGCGCCCACAATCCCGCCCGCGTCGTCCGCATCTTCGCCGGCCTTGAAAGCTGCCCTCACGGCGCCAGCCCAGCCCGATTCCACCGGCTCCGCTCCCGCGCCTTCAGCGAACGCGCCCCGCGCCAATCCCCCACTCGCAGAGGGCCCCAAGTCAGCCGCCGCGGCGAAACCGCCTAACACTTTTAGCCTTCTCATCCGCGCCGAGGAAACAAGTTGGGTCTCGATCACCCTCGACGGCAAACCTGTCGCTCAGGAAACCCTGATCGCCCCTGCCCACACCTCCATTCGAGCCGCCGGCGAAGTCGTGGTCAAGGCGGGAAACGCCGCCGGCATCAGCTTCCAGCTCAACGGCGAAGATATCCCTGCTCAGGGCAACGAAGGCGAAGTCAAAACCTATGTCTTCGATGCCGCCGGATTTCGCGTACTCCCGCAAACCCAATCCCCCGCCGCCATCCGCTAGCAGTCTGCCTGTGCGCAGTTACCGAAGGCACCAACCATCTTTGGAATTTCTTGCTGACCCCTTCCCCGCAGCGCTACGCTGGCCGCATGAACACTATCTTGAAATCCAGCATCATCTTGCTGGCCCTGTCTGCTGTAGCGCTGGCGCAAAGCGCGCCCAAGAAGAGCCAGAGCAATTCACCGAAAAACCAAAGCGCAGCCGCCCCGGCCGCCAGCACAAACAGCGGCGCCAGCCAGCATGACGCGGCTGCTAATAAGAACCAGGGTTCCGGATCGCACTCCGGCAACATGGTTGGCAATCACAAAGATGTGATGGAAACCGTCGACAAAAATCCGAACTCCGGATCACATACCGGCAACATGTCGGGCAATCACAAAGACGTGATGGGCACAGCGGCCGCGCCATCCGCCGGCGGCAAGAATTCGCCCGCGACGCAGCCAGCCCCTGCCAGCAAGCCCAACTAAATCGGACCCCGATTCATCGCGCTGAGGGCGCGGCTCAAGGTCTAAGTGCAAGTGCGTTTCGCGCAAACACTCCAACGTCATGGGTAAGGCTCGAAGCCCGGCGACTGAATGCCGAGCGCTGCCAGCGCTTCGTCCAGCGTGCGCACCACTTCCAGCAACGGTCGTGTAGATTCTCCCAGCATCTGGAACATGCGCGACAAACCAAAAATTACCGCGGTCGGGGCAACGATAATGCGAGGGCGCCGGGTCGCATCAATCATAGCCGGCTCCTCACGGGCCAGTTCTTGTAGATAGGCTGTCGATAGAGCAACCTCAGTAACGGATGAGAAGTCAAAAATACCCGCGCGAGCATCGGTCGCGATCGAGTTGGTGCGAATCGCACGCTGCGTCTCGGCTAGCAATTCATCCGTGAGCCTCCCGTCAACCCGAACCAGCAGGACCTTGTTCCCTGGGTCGAACTCAAACCGAAACCCCATTTAGCCCCGACTTCCTTACTTGACTTTGAAAACGCCGAGCATTCTACACCCTCCAATCAGATTCGGCGGGTGGCCATTCAAGCCGTCCTTTGGCTTGAGTGGGAGCGGTGGCCCAGACCTTTTGGTCTCGCTGGCACCAGCGCAGCGGGTCCGTTTGAATGCGATTGGCGTGCCGCTCGAATCCTCAGCGGGGCATTAGCCGGAAAAATAGAGCCTGCTTGGCAACAGGTTCTACCTTCACTTGCATGGCAGCCATCTGGGCCTGACTTAACGGGGTAAAGGAACGAGCGAGATCCACGCATTCCTCAACCTGCTCGACTGAGTCACATCCGATGATTGCCGTGCTGATGGGCAGCGAAAGATTGTAGTAGAAGGTTTCCCGCTTGGTCAGCGTACCCGGAATTGTAGTGATTGCGCCTCGGCCTTCCCACGAATGTTTTTGTTGTTCCACAGGCGGCGGCGTCCAACTGGAAAGAATGCGGCCGCGTGCCATCACCTTCATCCCGATAATCCCCATCTGTTTCTCGACAGCCAGAGGAAGAAGATCCTTTTCAAAACTGTAAAAGTATTTGTCAGCCGCGTTGACGCCCATCAGGACGGTGTCAAAGGGAAAGCGGTTGATGCATTCCATAAGTGCTTCGGGACGGAAGCGCCCGGTGACGCCCAGATGGCGCACCATTTTCTGATCGCGCGCTTGAACCAGGGCTTCCATCGCTCCACCTTTGCCAAATATCTGGTCAATGTCTTCCTGAATTCCAACATCATGCAGTTGCCATGCGTCAATGTGATCGGTATCCAGCAGCTTGAGAGACACATCGAGGTTCTTAAGCGCGGCATCGCGGGTTCGTTCTTTGGTCTTGCTTGCGATAAAAACGTGATCCCGGCTACCCTTGAGACCCTTTCCAAGATACTGTTCACTCCACCGGTCAGGTCCGCCGTAAATAGCTGAAGTATCGAAATAATTCACTCCTAACTCGAGCGCGCGCTGGATCATCTGCAAGGCCACGCTTTCGTTATTGGCCTTCTCCAGCGCTCCCTGGCCGCCGAGGCCAAAAATTCCAACCCGAAATCCTGTCTTACCCAGATTGCGCGTCGGCATCATTTCCTGGACGGCCCTTGCCGCAGCTGGACTGTTTTCCGTTGACCTCACCTCGCCAGACGCGGAGGGCGCGATTACTCCTGCAGACAGACCAGCCGCTATTGATGCTGCCCCTGTCTTAAGGAAACCTCGGCGGTTCTGGCTACCGGCATCGTGCGCTGTGTCATTCGTTTTCATGTCCATCGCTCCAGTTCGTCCGGAATGAATTAGAATACCGATTTTCTTGGGGACTTATCGATCACGCGAGTATATTGTTCTCTTTACGAACCAGTCAATCTTTTGTCTGTTTTTCGGGCAGTGTCCGAATTTCGAGTTTTACTTTTCTTCGCGACCTTTGCGAATCCTTTGCGCACTTCGCGGTTAAAGGCTTTTGTTCCGCGAAATTAGGACGCTACTTTTTTTGTTTCTACTTCTGGTCGCGTTTGTGCAATTGGTTTCACAGTCTGTTGAGAGCATCCGAGTCCCTTCATGGTACGGATCGGTGCTCAGGAGATGAAGAATGAGTCATCGAGTGTTTCTCTTTTGCTTCGTAGCCGGATTGATGCTACCCACAATTGCGTTTTCTAAATCATTCTTGAGCCAATATAAAGGTTTGCCTTATCACGACACCCGCTACAGTGGCGGTCCACAAAAAATACCAGGCAAGGTCTTGTGCGCTTACTATGACCTGGGCGGCGAGGGAGTCGCGTATCACGATACCGATCCACAGAATCACGGCAGCGGAGAGTTGAATCCAGCGGATGGGACCTATCTCAATGAATTTCGTATCCATGAGGGAGTGGATACTTCCTACACGAAGTTCAACCGGAAGCCCGATCCGGTTGACGACAACCCCTTCGACAAGATCGTGCCCCCGGCAGACCTGCTCTATGTTGGCTGGACCGAACCCGGAGAGTGGTTCAACGTGACGGTAGACGTGGCAAAGTCGGGAACCTACGCGGCCGATTTCCTCTACACATCGAATCGCGGCGGCACAATATCAGTCGATGTGAACGGAAAGGACGTAACCGGCCCTCTTGAGATCACCACAACAAATGATCCTGCAGACCCACTGGCCTGGCGTCAATGGCACCATTGGAATCTGGCTTCGCAACTTTTCAAAGTCCGTCTCAGCAAAGGAAAAAATGTTCTCACCGTCCACATATTGACGAACGGAAACATGAATCTCGCCTATTTCGACTTCAAACGGGTCCGCAGATAATAAGGTGGCGGCGGCCCATTCAAGCTGTCCGTTGGCTTGGGTGAGGCAGTTCCACCACACACAAGGCCCTCCCGCCACTCGCCAAGAACGCAATATCGCAGCGTCCTGCCCCGCCTCGCCTCCCGAATCCTTCCATCCACCATGCCAATTCCGCTATTGAATTCATCCTGCGGCATTTAGCGCCAAAATGGTTGCGCGGCTAGGGGCCCTCTGTTAGCCTCATTTCCAGGAATTCTTTCGACAGATCTTGTTCTTTGATCGGTCCCGATAGTATGATTATAACCTAGTGTTTCGTGTGATCCTTGTGACCGCGAGCCCTACCTCCCACCGTCGCCAGAAATAAGGTCCAACGCAGTTTTCTAAGGAGAACAAATCTTGGCAGCAACGAAGAATCGCATTTTATTTACTTCCGAATCCGTCACCGAAGGCCATCCTGATAAAATCGCCGACCAGATTTCCGACGCCATCCTCGACGCCTGCCTCGCCGAAGACATCGCCAGCCGCGTAGCCTGCGAAACCCTCACCGCTACCGGCCTCGTAGTCATCGCCGGAGAAATCACCACCAAAGCCTATGTCGATTTCCAAAGTGTAGTCCGCGGCACCGTCGGCGCCATCGGCTACGACAACGCTGTCTACGGTTTCGACTGCAACACCTGCGCCGTAATCTCCAGCATCAACAAACAGTCCGGCGACATCGCCATGGGCGTAGACACCGGCGGAGCCGGCGACCAGGGCATGATGTTTGGCTACGCCTGCAATGAGAACGAGGAGTTGATGCCGACTCCCATCTCGCTGGCGCACAAGCTGACCATGCGACTCTCGCAGGTTCGCAAGAATGGAACGCTTCCCTTCCTTCGTCCCGATGGAAAATCCCAGGTAACAGTTGAATATGATTCCAAAGGTAAAGTGCTCCGCGTGGATGCGGTTGTGATTTCCACGCAGCATGCCGAGACCGTCAGCAACGAAGAGTTGCGCGCCGGCATTCTGAAGCACGTGATACAGGCTGTGATTCCTGCCCACCTGCTTGATGAAGATACGAAGTATCACATCAATCCTACGGGACGCTTCGTCATCGGCGGCCCCATGGGCGACACCGGCCTTACCGGACGCAAGATTATCGTCGACACCTACGGCGGCATGGGCCGTCACGGCGGCGGAGCCTTCAGCGGCAAGGATCCGACAAAGGTCGATCGGTCGGCGGCCTACATGGCGCGTCACATTGCGAAGAACGTTGTTGCCGCCAAGCTCGCCGACCGGTGCGAAGTGCAACTCGCCTACGCCATTGGCGTGGCCGACCCCGTAAGCGTTCGCGTGGAGACTTTCGGCACCGAGAAAGTGGATCCCGCGATCATTCCCGATTTAATTCGCGCCCACTTCAAGCTGACGCCCCGGGGAATCATTGATTCGCTGAACTTGCGGCGGCCGATCTACAAGAAGACGGCGGCTTACGGCCACTTCGGACGCAACGATCCCGACTTCACCTGGGAAGCGACCGACAAAGCGGCGAAATTGGCTAGCGATGCCGGTGTGGGCGAGCACGCGGCGCAAGCAGTCCGCAAGTAAGGGTTAGCCTCAGCATGCCACGCGGCTGACCGAAGTTCAGCCGCGGAAATGGTCCGAAGGTGCCACTCCCCGAAGAGTATTTAGGCATGCTGACCTTTCGCCCGATTCGTGTATTCTGAAAAAGCGGCAAGCAATCAAACTAGTCTGATCAAACACAAAGTAACCTGGTAACCAACCAAAATTTCTAGCAGGAAAGCGCCACAGGAGGCGTATGTCAACAGCAGCACAAGTGAACAGCGACATCAAGAGCCTGGAACTGGCCGAACTGGGCAAAAAACGCATCGAGTGGGCGAACCAGTCCATGAAGGTGCTGCAAATTATCCGCAAGGAATTCATCAAGAACCAGCCGTTGAAAGGCATCCGCATCTCCGCCTGCCTGCACGTCACCGCAGAAACTGCGAACCTGGCCATCTGCCTGCGCGACGGCGGCGCCGACGTAGTCCTCTGCGCCTCGAATCCCCTCTCTACGCAAGACGATGTCTCCGCCAGCCTGGTCCGCGATCAAGCCATTCCGGTTTACGCCATCAAGGGCGAGGATAACGACACGTATTACAACCACATCCTCGCCGCCATCGATCACAAGCCGCACATCACCATGGACGATGGCGCCGACCTCGTCACCATCCTCCACACCAAGCGCACCGACGCTCTCGAAGGCGTCATCGGCGGCACCGAAGAAACCACTACTGGCGTAATCCGCCTGCGCGCCATGGCGAAAGAAGGCGTGCTGAAGTTCCCCATCGTCGCCGTGAACGACGCCGACACCAAACATTTGTTCGACAATCGCTACGGCACCGGACAGTCAACCATAGACGGCATCATCCGCGCCACCAACTTCCTGCTGGCAGGTTCGAAGTTCGTGGTAGCCGGGTACGGCTGGTGTGGCCGCGGACTCGCCAGCCGCGCCCGCGGTAACGGCGCCGAAGTGATCATCACCGAAGTCGATCCCACCAAGGCTCTCGAAGCCGTGATGGATGGCTTCCGCGTGATGTCGATGACCGAAGCCGCAAAATTAGGCGACGTCTTCTGCACCGTCACCGGCAACAAGAGCGTGCTCACCAAAGAACATTTCGCGCTGATGAAAGACGGCGCCATTATTTCCAATTCGGGGCACTTCAACGTCGAAATCGATATCCCGGCGCTTGAGAATATGTCGTCCTCGAAGCGCACCACCCGCACCTTCGTCGACGAGTATTCTTTGAAGGATGGCCGCAAGATCAACCTTCTAGGCGAAGGCCGCCTGATCAACCTGGCCGCCGCCGAGGGACATCCCGCCTCGGTAATGGACATGAGCTTCGCCGACCAGGCGCTTTCAGTCGAGTACATGGTCAAGAACTTCAAGACGCTCGAGAAAAGGGTCTACAAAGTTCCCGACGAACTCGACAAGCGCGTAGCCAAACTGAAGCTCGAGTCCATGGGAATCAAGATCGACCGCCTCACTCCGGACCAGGAAGAGTATCTGGCAGGCTGGAGCGAAGGAACGTAAAGGTTGTGTAGAGCGGGCGCCCTCGCCCGCTGCTTTTGACTTGAAGCGGGGCGGCGCAAGCCGCCCCGCTTTGTTTTTGCGTGGGCTTGACACCGTGAGCCCGTCGGAACAGAATTCCTGATTGCACGAAACTCGTCCGACCGTGTGTCCGCAGTGAAACCGCTGTAGTGGGCGTGGTCAGGTGACGTAGGAGTCGAGCTAATGCCGGAGAAAAAGGTTCGCTTCGACGACTTCCAATTGGATTACGGTCGTTTTCAGCTCTGCCGCCGTGGCGTCCCGGTTCGGCTCGAGGGCCTGCCGCTGCAGTTGCTCATGTTCTTGGTCGAAAAGAGGGGGCAACTGGTGACCCGCGAGCAAATCTCCAACGAATTGTGGAGCAAAGACGTCTTCGTCGACGTCGAACAGGGAATTAATACCGCCATCCGCAAGGTTCGCCGCGCCCTGGCAGACGATGTTGACGAGCCTCAGTACCTGCAGACTGTGGTCGGACGGGGCTATCGCTTCGTCGCGCCCACTGCCGAGGAAGATGCCAGCAATGCGGCAGTGGGCGAAGCATTTGCTGTTTCCCCGGAAGAGTTCGGTCGCGCCATTATGGCTGCCGCCGGCCTGGATCCAGAAAATCCCCGAGGCACTCGAAAGTCCCCGCCGCGCGAATAGCGCCAGAAAGTTGCGCGCGGAGACGCTTCGAACCATTCTTCAGATGGCTTCATATAGCTTCAGCCCCTCTCCATGGACACTTACTGCCAGTGGGCGCATTATTCGGTCCATGATTTCTGCCGCTTGCCACTAACGTCGGTCGAAATCAATCCATCAGAGAGGTGATTCAAATGAACCGATCAAGAGACATCCGGTCCCGCAGAATACTGGCATTCATGGCAATGGTGTTTGGTGCGATACTCACAACCATGGTGCTTCCGTCCTATGGCCAACAGGACGTCGATCCGACCTGGTACGACCCGTATGCCGTTAGCACGCTACCCAGCCCCGCACCACACACGGTGGCCATTCACTCCTCACAGGCGCCTCTGTCAATTCACCAGCAGCAAACAACGCTCACGTCCGCCTCGTTATCTCAGGGCGCCGAGAGGTTTCGCGCGAACCAATCCACGGCCGGTTGGAGCACCTCTTCTTCCTGCTTTTGGTCTGCGAGGATGCTGACAGCTCGAATCTTCGGTGCGGCCACGGCGCTGGTGCGGCAGGAGTGGACTCGTGACCTTCCCGATCTCGTGCTTTAACGCCGCGCTTAGGCGCCGCTCCCGCGGCATAGGAACGGCTCCGCTGTACATCGCAGTCTCCTACTTCCGGGCGTAGCGGGTCTTGCACTGGGGACACTCCAGCACATGCATCTTCCCACTAAGAGGAATGGTCGGAATGATGAAGAAGAATACGAGGAATCTCATTCCGGTTTTTTGAATGAACTGGGCCTGGGTCCCGCAGGTTCCGCAGCGCAGCATTTCGGCGGTGGTCTCGGACCCCCAGAAAAAGACCTTTGTCCCGATGATCAGCATAGCGCGACAGTCTACTACGCCCCTGCCAATTGGAGAAGACCGAGAGCGGCGCTTAAGGGCCGCTCGTCCCTGGTATTAGCGAGGGTCCGTGCGAGCGGCCCTGACGGGTGCCACGGCCGTGTCCCGGTAAGGTTCTATTTCTTGAATCACGCTAAATCATGCTTTACAATACTTAGCATGAGAAGCACTCGCACCCTATCCGTAACCTTGCCGCCTGAAATGCTGAAGCGCGCCCAATCCATCGCCAAGCGGG
>Ga0210391_10004009_pt1 | contig 12380 bp, 11 predicted proteins | sample IncBWC12OmetaG_FD_160573 | JGI IMG/M metagenome (GOLD analysis project Ga0210391, IMG submission 160573) | Forest soil microbial communities from Barre Woods Harvard Forest LTER site, Petersham, Massachusetts, United States - Inc-BW-C-12-O ... | reverse complement strand
ACCCTCCGAATCCCGGGGCCCAGCGGACCACGGAGTCTCCCTTCAATACTGAAACGCCGGCGGAGTTGAAAACCGCGTAATGCGCGGTGGCAAGCAATTGCCGGTCTTCGCTCTTCACGGTCGGATGCATGGCGATCAGCAACCCATATCCAGGTGTGCCGTCTGCTTCATACATGAAACTCGTATTGAAGAAGTGGCGGGCCGATTCGAGAGTCGTTTCCTCAAACGTGTTTCCCAGCTGCACCGAGTCGGTGGTTTGAAAGCCGCCCGCGGAACGGAAAGCGCTGCGAAATTCCCGCACTTGTTTCGGCAAGTAAATGGCCACCGCAACATTGGCTGGCAGCACGACATCCTTCGGCAGAGTCAGACCATCGGCGGCCAGGCAGCTCGATGCTGTCGCGGCCAGTGCAACCAAGCCGGCGAATAACTCGTGGCGCAAACGCATTGTCCTCTCCCTGGGTATCCGGTCCGGACGTCAGTGGAATTGCTCCGCTCGTGGGGCGGATCGCATTCTAAATTCTTGCTCCCTGTCTTGGCCTAGTTTCCTCTGGAAATTGATTGGCGACAAGCGGGCAGATCCGAGAATGATGAATGCACCTTACATAACCACTCAGCCGCAGCAAAGCGCGGCGGCCCTTCAGGACTCCAAATCATCGAACTCAGCCGGCACCTCCTCACCGCTGAGTCCGGTAAACGGCTTTAGCCTGGATTCGAAACGCTCGCGCGCAGATGGCTCCGAAAGGGCGGCGTCGAGCGCGCAATTGAGTTCGTACGCTTTCACGTCGTAGCCCGCGTCGCGCATCGCGGTGCTGACCGCCTCGACGTGCGCAGCTCCCGCCTGGTACACGCCGGGCGCAAAATCCGGGTCGATGTCCAGGTTCTCGGGTTCTTCATAGGATTGCCGGCACCCGGCTACATTGGTCGCGTGATAGTTGCGGCACGACTGGGGCCGGGTCTCGTAAATGGCGCATTGTCCTTCCTTCAGAAACGGGCACTTTAGGTTGCGGGTGACTCGCTCGCCCTCGCCCAGCTTCCTGAGCATCATGCTGTTCGCATGCACCTCCGCATAGACGCGCGCCTTCTCCGCAGGGGTGAACGACTGTTCGATGAAATCGAGGATTCTGAAGACCTCAGCGGCGCGAACATCCACTGTGAAGTAGCAGCACCAGGAGCAACCCGCTCGACAGGCCAGCGTACCGACATCCGGGGCCGCGGCGATCCGAGCGTCATGGCGTTGCTGAGAGGTCTCGAGCGCGCGAAGCACTCCCAAGTCTCGGATCTCGTCACGCGCCAGCGCGTGTTCCTGCGCGAGTATGTCGCGAATAACGGGAATATCGAGGGTGAACTCCATGCCCAATCTTAATCCCAATCCTGCCGGGCGGCCCAGCGCGATATACTTTCGGACATGACTGAGGTGCGCATTCTGTCGATCATTCCGCCGATGACGCAGCTCAACACGCCGTATCCGTCTACGGCCTATCTCACCGGGTTCCTGCGCTCGCGCGGGTTCAAAGCGGAACAGGCAGACCTCTCCATCGCCCTGGCGCTCAAGTTGCTGTCGGTGCAGGGCGTGCAGGCGATTCACGCCCAAGTGAGCGCGCTGCCCCGCAAACAACACACGCCCGCCACGGGCTTTTTCGCTGAGCATTTCGAGACCTACCGCACTACAATCGCGGCGGCTATTCGATTCCTGCAAGGTCGCGATCCCAGCCTAGCCCATCGTATCGCTTCGAGGCATTACCTGCCCGAAGGCCCACGCTTTGCCTCGCTCGAGCACTACATGGACGAGCAGCGACAGGAAGTCGACACCCTCGACTGGGCCTTTGGCGCACTGGGACTGCAGGATCGCGCCAAGCACATCGCCACCCTTTATCTTAATGACCTCGCGGACGTCATCCGCGATGCCATCGACCCGCGCTTCGAGTTCGTGCGCTATGCAGAATCGCTGGCGGCGAGCCAACCAACATTCGATCAGCTGCAAACGGCGCTCAACGCGCCGCACAATCTGGTGGATGCATCCCTGCACGCACTGACGCTCGAAGCGCTGTCGCGGTGTCAACCGACCCTGGTGCTCATCACCGCGCCTTTTCCCGGCAACGTTTACGGCGCCTTTCGCATTGCGCAGACCATCAAGCAAACCCTCCCGGCCACCGTCACGGTATTGGGCGGTGGTTATTGCAATACCGAATTGCGCGCCATGAACGAGCCGCGTGTTTTCGACTACTTCGATTTCATAACGCTCGATGCCGGCGAACGTCCGCTGCTTGCACTCATCGAACACCTACAGCACAAGCGACCTCTCGATCAGTTGGTGCGCACCTATACGCGCAAGCATCACTACGTCGATTTTAGAGAGCCCGATATCGCGTTCTCCGAAAGCGGCACGCCCACCTACGCAGGCCTGCCCCTGGGCGACTATCTGTCACTGCTGGACATGCTCAACCCCATGCACCGTCTCTGGTCGGACGGCCGCTGGAACAAGCTGACGGTCGCACACGGCTGCTATTGGAAGAAATGCAGCTTCTGCGATGTAAACCTTGATTACATTTCACGCTACGACGTGGCGACCACCGAGGTGCTGATAGGTCGAATCGAATCGCTGGTTCTCGAGACCGGACAAACTGGATTTCACTTCGTCGACGAAGCCGCGCCGCCCAAGGCGCTCAAGTCGCTTGCGAACGCCCTGCTGCAACGAAAACTGGATATTTCATGGTGGGGCAACATACGTTTCGAGAAGTCATTCGATGCGGATCTTTGCCGGCTCCTGGCCGATAGCGGCTGCATCGCCGTCACGGGGGGACTGGAGGTGGCATCGGATCGGCTGCTCAAACTCATGAAGAAAGGCGTGTCGATCGAGCAGGTGGCCCGGGTCACACGTGCCTTTTCTGATGCGGGGATCCTCGTACACGCCTATCTGATGTACGGCTTCCCCACTCAAACCTCGCAAGACACCGTCGACGCCCTGGAATACGTTCGCCAATTGTTCGCGGCCGGTTGCATACAATCGGCTTTCTTCCACCGCTTCACCTGCACCGTACATTCGCCGGTCGGCAAACATCCAGAACGGTACGGCGTGACATTATCTCCGCCCCTCAGGACGACATTTGCCAGCAACGATATCAATTTCACGGACCTTACCGGCATAGACCACGATGTGTTTGGCGCGGCGCTCAAGAAGGCACTGTACAACTACATGCTTGGCATCGGACTTGATCTCGACGTACACGAATGGTTCGAGCAACCCGCGCCTGTTCGCGGTATCGGCAAAAGGTCTCGCCGGCGCACGAGCGACGCGGTGCCGCGCACAATCGTGCCGCGAAATCTGATCGAGCGGGCGCTGGCCTGAACGATCCTGCTTGCTCATCGCCTTCAACAAGCCGTTCGGTGTCGCCTGCAAATTCAGCCCGGAACCCGGCCGCAAGACCCTGGCGGACTACATCGACGCAAGAGGCGTTTATCCCGCGGGCCGCCTCGACACTGACAGCGAGGGCCTGTTGCTGCTCACCGACGAGGGCGTCTTGCAAGCGCGCATCGCGGAGCCAAAGCACGATATAGCGAAGGTGTATTGGGCGCAGGTGGAGGGTGCGCCATCTTTGGCGTCGCTCGATCAGCTGCGTAAAGGCGTAAGTCTCGGCGACTTCACGACGCGGCCGGCGAACGCGAATCTCATCGCGGAACCGCCCGGACTGTGGCCGCGCGATCCGCCGATCCGCTATCGCGCGAAAATTCCGACGGCGTGGCTTGAGCTCACGATACGTGAAGGAAAGAACCGCCAGGTGCGGCGTATGACTGCAAAAGTGGGATTTCCGACGCTCCGCCTGATACGCGCCGCCATCGGCAAGGTGAGCGTACAAGGACTGGCGCCGGGCAGGTGGCGCGAAATTGGTCCGGACGCCCCGTGGAGCGACTAATCCGAAGAATCCCGAGTCAGGTCTCCGCGATCACGGCAATCGAGATCTTCATTCCCGGAACGCGAACCGGCAGCTTCGCCCCCTGGCGTGCTGGCGGATCGATCGGAAACCACTTCAGCCACTCCTCATTCATGCCGGCGAAATCTTCTTCCTCCAGCAAAATAACAGTGGCGCTCGCGATCTTTTCCAGGGAGCTGCCGGCCGCATCGAGAATGGCAGCGATATTCGTCAGACACTGGCGTGTCTGTTCTTGAATTGAGTCCCCTTTGATCTTCCCCGTTTCCGGGTCCACCGGACCCGTGCCTGAAACGAAGACGAGTCCGGCGGCTTTGACCGCTTGGCTGTAGGTGGGCGGCGACGGCGGGGCCTTCGTGGTTCGTACTACTGTGCGGGGCATGGCGTTCTCGACGGTTGATCCAAGATTGGCCTACTTAAATACAATTTGGGGTCACTCCCACTCAATAAGGCTTATGAAGCCGCGGGTCAACATGGCACTTCCTGCCGCGCGATGTCCGCAGCGCCGAGTCTCGCACTCTCATTCGCTGTCAAGCGATTGACCAGGCGGCCGTTAAGGAGCAGCGCGTCACGCTTGCATGACCCCAGTCCGTGCATGCAACAGCCCAAGTCCGCGTCTCATGGCACAACATAACGTGGCTCGAGTAATCCCCTATCGCCTTCCCTCTGGGGACCTAAATGATCAATATCCTGCGAAGAAAGCAGCTCTCGGCAAGGAGAACTGGCGTGGCGTGTTCGCCGCGCAGTTTTGCCATCGCCACCGTCAGCCGCTCGAAAGACGGCCGCTGCCGCCTCGACTCGTGTCTGTCCGCCGCGGCCTCTCCCGACGAACAAACTGTTGCCGTTGCGGAATGGCTTGCCGCCGCCGACCACCAGCTCGGTGCGGTCAGCGGGGTACTGGATGCGGCCGACTATGAATTGCTGCACGTCGAGGCGCCGGATGTATTGCCCGCCGAGTTCAAGGCCGCGGTGCGCTGGCGTCTCAAGGGCGTCATCGATTTTCCCGTCGAGGATGCCGTAATCGATGTGTTCGACATGCCGGAGCAGCCGCACCGCACCGGCGCGAATAAAATGATGTACGTGGTGGCCGCTCAGCGGCATGCCATCGAGCGTCAGGCTGCAGTCCTCAAGCCCGCGGCGCGGCGCTTCGATGTCATCGACATCCCCGAATTGGCTTTGCGCAATCTCGCCTCGCGCCTGCCGGAAGCCGCCGACGGTCTCATTTTTTTGTGGCTGACGGGCAAATCGGCGCAGCTCATCGGGATCAAGCAGAGAACCCTGTATTTTGCGCGGCACGTCCGCTTGTCCGGCCACGACGCCGCCGATCCCGCGGCCGATCTTCCCGACGTCGATGCCATCGCGCTCGAAGTGCAGCGTTCGAACGACTATTTCGAAAGCCAGTATCAGCAGGTGCCGCCTGCGAACCTGATCATTGCGCCACGCAGCGAACGCTCGGCCCGGCTCGCGCAGGCCTTGACGAAGCACACATCCATGCGGGTGCAATCCCTCGATCTCGAGCACGCCCTCGACCTCGCGCCGGGATTGGATCCCTCGGATCCTTGCAGCGTGCTGGCGATCGGCGCCGCCTTGCGCGAAAACCCGACGCAGCTGTGACGGCATGCTGCAGCAGGTCAATCTCTATGAACCGATATTCCGCGACGACCAAAAATTGTTCTCGGCAACCGCAATTTGCGTGGGTCTCGGCGCCGTGGCTGCGGTGCTAGTGGCCATTTCTGCGTTCTCAGAGTGGCGCACGCGCTCTCTGGACCGGCAATTGATCGCGTTGCATGCGCAGGAGGCGACACAAAAGAAACTCGCGGCGGAAGCCAATGCGATCGTCGATCAAGCGGAGAGTCCCGACACCATTGAAGCTCATCTCAAGGCGATGGCGATCGATCTTTCACGCCGGCAGCAGGCGCTGCGCTATCTGAGCGGCGGTGCTTTGACGGGAGCCGGCGACGGGGTCCTGGCGCACCGCGGTTTCGTCGGCCGCATGACGGCGCTGGCGCGCCAACAGATCGATGGCCTGTGGCTCACCGGAGCGACGTTCGCGTCCGGATCCGGTGGTTTGGAATTGACCGGCGGCGCGGTGAGCGCCGATCTGGTTCCAATCTACCTGGAACGGCTGGCCGGAGAGCCGGCCATTGCGGGCACCAAGTTACAGTCGATTGAAATACGTCAACCGAAAAAGCCCAGTGGGACGCAGATCGAGTTCACGGTATCGACGGCAGCGTCAGCCGATGCCAAAGACGACCCATCTGCGCAGGCCGGCACTGCCAAGCGCTCGCCGTGAACGTACTCGGCACCACTTTCGCCAGAATCAACCGCGCAAGCTTGCGCGAAAGGGCGCTGCTGTTCGTGGCGGCGTCAGGATTGCTGGCGCTGGCATGGAATTACGCCATTCTGGCGCCGCTCGCGGCGCGGCGCGCTGCTTTCGCGCGGTCGTTCGAGGAGGTGAGCGAGCGGCTTGCCACTGCCAACTTTGGAAAGGGCCAGGACGGGCTCGTCGAACAGTACGCAGTGCTCAAGTCCCGGGAAGCGGCTCTCGCCTCCGGGATCGCCGCTGTCGACAGGGAACTCAAGAACGCGCAAGCGGGGATGATCGAACCCAATCAAATGGCGCCGGTGCTGGCCGATGTGTTGAGCCGCCAAAAAAACCTGACCTTGGTGTTGCTGCGTAATCTCGCAGTCGAGCCGCTGTTGCCGCCGATCGCGCCGCCGACATCCGGCCCGCTGCCGCACACCGAGATGGGCCCCTACATCCACCCGGTCGAGTTGATCGTGCGCGGCAACTATCTGAGCGTACTCAACTATCTCCAGGAACTCGAATCGCGCCCCTGGGGCTTTCAATGGCGGCGCTTCGAATTCACGACGACCGCGGATGGCCCGGAGTACCGCATCGAGTTCACAACCCTGTCGATGCAATCAAACTGGGTAGGAGTGTAAGAGTGCGCTGCGCAGCCCTATTGCCGTTGGCGCTCGGCCTTGCGCTGTGTGCGAACGGCGCGGAACTGAAAGACCCGACCCGCCCGCCCGTCACCAGCACGCCGGGCAAGCCTTCCGGCGAGCATCAGCCGCCGCCCCGCGTGAGCGCGATTTTTCTGTCGAGCAGCCGGCGCATCGCCATATTCAACGCCCAGCCCGTACAAGCTGGAGACAGCGTGGGCATGTACCACATCGATGAGATCGAGGCCCGTGGCGTCCGCTACAGCTGTTCCGGTCATTCGGCGTTCGCACCGCTGACATCCAATCCGAAGGCGGCGAAATGAGCAGCGAACATTAATAATCGTTACCACCCTGTCGGGGTCCTGAGCCAGATGCTGATTCTGACCGTGATGCTGTGGAGTGCAGCCCTGACGGCCCGGGCAGCGGATGCCGAGCCGCGCTTCAATATCGCCGTGGTCAACGCGCCGGCCAAATCCTTCTTTCTGGCCTTGGTCAGAGATACTCCCTACAACATGGTGGTACACCCCGACGTGAGCGGAGACATTTCGCTCGATCTGAAACAGGTGACGGTTCCCGAAGTGTTGGAAATGACTCGCGAGCTGTACGGCTACGACTACCGCAAGCTCAGCGCAGGCTACTTGGTGCTTCCTGCCACGTTGCAGACCCGCATGTTCTACGTCAACTACGTCGATCTGGAACGCACCGGCTCATCCAGAACCCGCGTCACCTCCGGGCAATCGTCGAGCAACGGCGGGCAAAACGGGCAAAACGGCGGAGCGAACGGCGGCGGGCAAAACGGCAACTACTCGCCCAGCGACACTCCAGGGCAAACGCCAACAGGCTCGTCAGGGAACACTAGCCGCGCCGCAGGCTCACAAACCGGCTCGTTCATCGAAACACGCTACAAGGTGGACTTTTGGTCTGAACTTGCGCGCTCGCTCGAGGAGCTCCTTCCGAAGGACGCCGCGCACTCGGTGGTGGTGAATGCTCAATCGGGAGTCATCGCCGTGCGCGCCATGCCCAACGAGTTGAACGATGTCGGCAAATTTCTGGCCAAGATCCAAAGCACCGCGGGGCGGCAGGTGATTCTGGAGGCGAAGATCATCGAGGTCGACTTGAACAACGACTTCCAAGCCGGCGTCAACTGGTCGGCGCTGCTCAGCAACGGCAGTCAGCACTATTTAATCGGCCAGCAATCGCCCTCCACCTTCGATGCCAATCTACTCGCACCGACGGGGCCGACCGTGACCGTGGCTCCCGGCAATCCGATCCCCGGCCTGGTCAGCAATACTTTGGGCGGGGCCTTCACCCTCGGAGCCCAGGCCAGGGACTTCGCCGCCTACGTGAATTTGCTGCAGGTGCAGGGCAATACTCGCGTGCTGTCGAGCCCGCGCGTATCGACGCTCAACAATCAGAAGGCGGTCATCAAATCCGGATCCGACCAATTCTTCGTCACCAATGTCACCAGCAACACCGTCACCTCCACCGCGGCGTCCACCAGCAATTCAATTGAATTGACCTCGTTCTTTTCCGGGGTCGCGCTTGACGTCACGCCGCAAATCGACGATGACGGCAGCGTCATCCTGCATATTCATCCTACTGTGAGCGCGGTGACCTCGCAGAATTTGAGTGTGACGTATGCGGGTCAGACCGATACGCTGCCGCTGGCGCTCAGCCAAATTCGCGAGTCCGACAGCGTGATCAAGGCGCGCAGCGGACAGGTCGTGGTCATCGGCGGCCTAATGACCACGCACGACTCGCAGATCAACTATCAAACGCCCGGATTGGGTTCCATTCCGCTCCTCGGCAATTTGTTCAAGAGCAAGCAGACCACGCATTCGAAGACCGAACTCGTGATCCTGCTCAAACCCATTGTCGTGGACGATGACAACGAGGCCTGGAAGCCCCTCGTGAAATCCGGGATCGACCATGCGAAAAAGCTCGATCCAGCGGTCAATGGCTCACTGTCGACGGACCCTTGATGGAACAGAAAGCCCGGAAAAGGATCAGGCTCGGCGAGATGCTTGCCGAGCAGAGCCTGATCACGCCCGCGCAGCTCGACCACGCCCTCAAGGAACAGAAGCGCACCGGCCGCAAGCTCGGCCGTGTGCTCACCGACCTGGGCATCATGACCGAGGAGCAGCTGAACCAGGCGCTGGCCCGCCATCTCCAATTGCCCTATGTCGACTTGCGTCAGATCGCCCTCGATCCCCAAGCCGTACGCCTGCTGCCCGAAGCCCACGCGCGGCGCTTCCGCGCCTTGGTATTGCAATCGGACAAGCGCGGTCTGTTGGTCGGCATGGCGGACCCGTCGGACTTGTTTGCCTACGACGAGATCGCAAAGCGTTTGAAGCAGCCGCTGCGAATCGCAGTGGTCAACGAAAGCGAGCTGCTGCGCATGCTCGATGTGGTGTACCGGCGAACCGATGAAATTGCGTCCCTGGTACAGGAAGTTCGGGACGACATGCGGGAAGGCGACGTCGACCTCGCGCTGCTTACCGCCGACGACACGTCGGCCGATGCCCCGGTCCTGCGCCTGCTGCAATCCATTTTTACCGATGCAGTTCAAGTCGGCGCGTCCGACATTCACATCGAGCCCGGGGAGGGCAAGCTGCGCGTGCGGCAGCGCGTGGACGGCGTGCTGCAAGAGCAGTTGCTCGATGGCAGCCGGGTGGCCGGCGCACTGGTGACGCGCCTGAAGCTGATGTCGGGCCTGGACATCTCGGAGAAGCGGCTGCCGCAGGATGGCCGCTTCTCGATCAAAGCCGGCGCCGCTCACCTCGACGTACGCATGGCAACCATGCCGACCCAGCACGGAGAATCAGTGGTGCTGCGGCTGCTCAACCAGGCGACAGGTCTGCAGCCCCTCGATGGGTTGGGGATGCCGGAAGACATGGAGAAGCGCTTTCGCCGGGTGATTCAGAGCAGCGCCGGCATGGTTCTGGTCACGGGACCCACGGGCAGCGGCAAGACCACGACGCTGTATTCCGCGCTGAACCTTCTGAACAAGGCGGATACCAAGATCATCACGGTCGAAGACCCGGTCGAATACCGATTGGATCGCATCACGCAGGTGCAGACCAAGGTCAAGATCGGTCTGGACTTCAGCAAGGTGCTCAGGTCAGCTCTGCGTCACGACCCTGACATCATTTTCGTCGGCGAAATGCGCGATCGCGAGACGGTGGATATCGGCCTGCGCGCCGCCATCACCGGCCATCTCGTGTTCTCGACGCTGCACACCATGAGCGCGGTCGCGACCATCGATCGATTGATCGACATGGGCGCGCCGCCCTATATGGTCGCGGCCGCCGTGCACGCGGTGCTGGCACAGCGACTGGTGCGCAGAATCTGCACCGATTGCAGCGAAGAGCACCTGCCCGACGCCAACGAGAGTGCATGGCTTTGCGCGCAAGTCGGCGGTACCGCTGCGGCGCAAATGCCGCTGAGGCACGGCGGGGGATGCGGCTATTGCCACATGACCGGCTATCGCGGCCGGGTCGCGATCTACGAATTGCTGGAACTCGACCGCCAACAGGCCGACGCGATCCGCCGCAACGACTTGGTGCAATTCGCCCATATCACCGCGGCGCGCCGCGATTACAGGCCACTCGCGCAGTCGGCCATCGAACTCGTTGCGCGCGGCGTCACCACGCTGTTCGAGGCAATGGCGGCGGTGAGCGGCATCAACGACGACACGCAAGCCGCCGAGGCGGCTCAGCCTAAGGGCGGGAACGCAGACGCACAGGCGCAGGCGGCCGCGGACTCTCCGCTCGAACCTGAGCGCATTCTGTCCCTGTTGTCCAGCCCGTAGCGCCGCATGACCGTGTTTGTCTACAAGGGGCGCTCGCTACAGGGCGAGTTGGTGCAGGGCCGCCTCGACGCCGACAGCGCCGATCAGATTGCAGCGCGCCTGCTCGGCTCCGGCATCACACCGATCGACATCGGTGCCCTCAGCGAGCGCGGGCTGGACTTAAAGAAGCTGTGGCTGTCGGTGGGCGGCGGCAAACCGCGGACCGTGGACCTGATGATGTTCTCGAGGCAGATGTACACCATCACCAAGGCCGGCGTTCCGCTGCTGCGGGGCCTGACGGGACTGCAAGCGACCACGCACAACGCGGTGCTGCGCGATGCGCTCGCCGACGTGCTCACCAGTCTGGAGGCGGGGCGCGACCTCAGTACGAGCTTTGCGCGCCACCCCGCCATTTTTCAAGCCATGTACATCAACATGGTGCGCGTCGGCGAAGAGACCGGCACGCTCGATACCGCGTTTTTGCGCCTGTGCGATTACTTGTCGCTGGAGCAGGACGTCAACGACCGGGTGAAGAGTGCGCTGCGCTACCCGCTGATCACCTTGGCCGCGGTGATTCTTGCGGTCGGCATCATTTCCGTGAAGGTCATCCCGGCATTTGCCCCCATATTCCGCGTACTTGGCGACAAGATCCCGCTGCCGACGCGCATCATCATGGGAGCGTCCTACGCGACGCAACACTACTGGTGGCTGATGCTGCTGGCGGCCCTCGGCGCATACCTGGCGATGCGATCGTACCTGTCAACCGATGCGGGACGCTACAAATGGCACCGCGCCAAACTCAAGCTGCCCATTGTGGGCAACCTCATGCATGAGGCGATACTCGCCCGGGTCACCCGATCGCTGGCGATTTGCCTTAGCGCAGGTATTCCGGCGCTGCAGGCGTTTGCCACGATTGCCCGTACGACGGGCAATGACTATGTCAGCGAGCGGATATTACATCTGCGCGACAACGTGGAACGCGGCGAGTCGATCAGCCACGCCGCAGCCTCAGGGACGCTGTTTCCGCCGCTGGTCATTCAGATGATCGCCGTCGGCGAGGAAACCGGCGAACTGCCCGAATTGCTGGGCGAGGTTGCCGAACACTATCGCCGCGACGTCGACTATCAGCTCAAGAACTTAAGCGCCCTGATAGAGCCCGCGCTCATCGTGGTGGTCGGCGGCATCGTGTTGGTGCTGGCGCTCGGCGTGTTTCTGCCAATGTGGGACATGTTCGCCAAGGTGGGCGGTCATTAGTGACGCTGTACATGAAGAACCGGGTGTCTCTGAGACCCGGTTCACTGCGTGGCCTTTCTCGGTCACGTACCATGACGCGATCAGCGGCAGCTTAGCGTCCCGCTCAACCGGTTAATTAGGACTATCAATATGCGTACACTGCAGCGGGGCTTCACCCTTATCGAATTGGTCGTTGTGATCACGATTCTCGGCATCCTCGCCGCATTTGCGATTCCGCGCTTCGCGGCTCTCGACAGCGCCGCGCGCATCTCCACGACCAGCGCAATGGCGGGCACGCTGCGCAGCGCCGCGGCGCTCGCGCATGCACAGTACTTGGTTGCCGGTACGGCACCGGCTACGGTCACCATGGACGGCACTTCCGTATCGCTGGCGTTCGGTTATCCGGACGCCGCCGGCATCGTGGCAGCAATTCAGGATCCTTCGGGCTTTACGAGCGCCGGGACGACCACCATCACATTCACCAA
>Ga0210391_10004008_pt1 | contig 12384 bp, 6 predicted proteins | sample IncBWC12OmetaG_FD_160573 | JGI IMG/M metagenome (GOLD analysis project Ga0210391, IMG submission 160573) | Forest soil microbial communities from Barre Woods Harvard Forest LTER site, Petersham, Massachusetts, United States - Inc-BW-C-12-O ... | reverse complement strand
GCTGCGCTACCGGATGCTGCCTTACATCTATAGCGCGGTGCGCGAGTGCACATTGACCGGAATGCCCGTGATGCGTTCTTTGTGGCTGCATTATCCGGATGATGCGGCGGCGGTGGCGCGCGGAGACGAATATTTGTGGGGGCGGGATTTGTTGGTGGCGCCAGTAGTGGAGCCAGGCGCGACTTCGCGGGCGGTCTATTTGCCGAGCGGGGATTGGTGGGATTTGTGGACGGGGGAACGCGTTAAGGGCGGGCGGGAGATTACGCGCGCGGTGGATTTGGAGACGATCCCTTTGTATGCGCGCGCTGGAGCGATTGTGCCGATGGGACCGGTGAAACAGTTTACGGATGAAAAGATAGACGGACCGCTTGCGATTTCTGTTTATGCGGGGGCGGATGGCTCGTTCCTGTTTTATGAGGATGATGGGAATTCGTTTAATTACCGGAAGGGCGAGTGGATGGGGATTGAGATGCGGTGGAACGATGCGCGGCGGGTTTTGAAATTGGAGTTGGCCCAGGGATCGCGGATGTTGGCGCCGGAGCGTCGGGAGATTGAAGTGAAGTTGGGGGAGACGGTGCGGAAGTTGGTGTTCGAGGGAAAGGCTGCAGAAGTAGCGTTTTAGGCTGGATCTCGATTGCGCGCGTGGGGACTGCGTTGGTTGACCCGGGGGTGCGAGATGGAGCGGCGAGAATTTTTGCGGGATTTGGGGGTGACGTCTGCGGTGCTGCGATATGTCGCGACGAATACTGCTTCGACTTCGCAAGCGGTGGCTGCTCCATTCGATCCCAGTCTTGAATTGGGTGTGAGTGCGGGAGCGGCGCCGGATGTGGCCGGCCACACTTTCGTTTGCGAATTCAAAGTGGGCGCCACCGGCTGGAAGGTGTACGAAGATTTGCGGACGCGCGACGGGGCGATCACTTTTATTTCTGGGGCGGGCGCATCGCGCGTGCTGGGGAAGAGCGCTGAGGCGACATTTGCGGAGGCTGGTCCACCGTATTTGGGATTGAAGCTGGCGGATATTGGAATGTCCGGGCCTGATGTGTTGGCCGACAAGCTTTTGCAGCAGGGTGATCCGGATCCCGAACTGGTGAAATCGGCGGCGCCGCCGCAGGGCACGGCGAAAGAAGAGTCGCACTGGCGATTGCCCTGGAACACTTTTGTGGGGACGAAAGAATGCGCGGATACGATGCCAGTGTTTCCTTCGGGTAATACGCGCACCTACCATCCGGGACAATATTTTCCGGAGATTACCAATGACGCGGCGAAAAAAAGATTTGAAGGATTGATGGGCGGCTGGATGCCGGCGGTGCGCAAGGTGATGCCGATTTCCGATGGCGCGTATGTGGAAGTGGTGCTGTTCGGAGACGTGGAAGCGCGCGACCGGTTCATCGTACAGACGTGGCACCGCACGACGCGTGTGGAAAATGGGAAAGTGTCGAAGGTTGTGTATGGGTACAGCTATCCGGCGTTCCCTCCGACGCGGGAAGATCCGAGCGCCGAGCAATTTTATCGCGCGCTGCTGGTGTTTGCGGCGTACTGGGAAAAACAGCTGCAGGATTTTGCGCCGGCGGCGCTGCCCGATGATGCTTGGGTCGATATGGCGAAGCACGCGTTCGCGAAGGAATTGATGGTGCGGCCGGGCGGCGTCTATCCGAAGTATGGGGCGGTGGATCGCGATTATTACGGTCCGGAGTATGACGGGTTCCAGGATATTTTCACGATGGCGGTGTACGCGAATCTGGAATGGGGGCGATTCAATGCAGCGCGGGAGATCATCGATAATTATTTGACGGATTTTACCGACGCGAAGGGAATGATCAACATGCGCGGGCCCGAGACGGCGCAGTTTGGCCTGACGCTTTCTTTGCTGGCGCGTTATTACCATTACACGCAGGATGCGGCGTTGCTGGTGAAGCATCGCGAGAAGATTGTGGCGACTGCGGCGATTTTGACGGAGCTGCATGATTTGAGTTTGCAGTTACCCAAAGACGATGTTGGTTACGGGATTATTCATGGGTGGAGCGAATCGGATTCTTGTTTACATCCGAAGCCGATGATTTGGTGGCTGCCGTATTTTGCGAACAATGCTTTTGCGGCGCGCGGGCTTCGGGACATTGGGAAAGTGTGGCCGGCGATTCAGCCAGGCGCGGCGGTTGCGGTTGATGTGTGGTTGAAGCGCAGCAAGGATTTGCAGGACGCGTTGATTGCGAGCATGCGCGCGAATGTGCGCAGCGATGTGACGCCGGCGTATATCGGGCCGTTGCCGGGGACGACGCTGATGTTTCGCGAATCGCTGGAGAAGGAGCATCCCAGCCCGCAGCAGTGGGCGCATCGTGCGTATGCCGAACTTTTGCAGCCGGATGTGTTGCCTGCGAGTTTGGCGAACACGGTGATCGATTGCATGCGCGCTTATGGCGGGACGACCTTGGGAGTGGTCGCGAATATCGAGCGGCCGCATGCAGAAGGGCGCGACATTTTGGGATTCATTTCTTATGGGTATGCACAGATGCTTTTGCGTTTGGATCGCGTCGAGGAATATTTGCTGTTTTTGTACGCGCATCGTTATCACGATCACACGCGGGGGAGTTGGACGGCGGGCGAGGTTTCGGGAGTGGACGGGGACACAGCGCTTTTCTGCATTCCGGCGCAGCAGACGATTCCTTTGTTAGTGAGATGGATGCTGGTGCTGGAGGATTCGGACGAGGACAGAATTTATTTTGGGAAGGGGTTGCCGCGGGAATGGGTGGCGTCTGGGAAAGAGATGCGGATTGCGGACGCGCCGACGCGATTTGGCAGGGTGAGTTTCGCTATGAAGGCGGATCGCGCGGCTAAGAAGGTGAACGCGAAGGTGGATTTGGGGAAGGCTGGCGGAGTGCAGGAAATACATGTGAAGTTGCGAATGCCACCTGCGAACGCGGTGCGGCGGGTGACGGTGAACGGGCGGCCGGTGGAGTTGAGCGGGGGTTCGCGCGATTCGGTGATTTTCCCGACGGGTGGCGAGAGGCGATTTGAGGTGGTTGGGGAGTTTAGTTGAGTGGAGCGATTGTGGCCGGGGCGTCGGCGTGTTTAGGCCAACCAAGGAACGTTCATGACTGACAAAATGTCACGCAGGGAGCTGTTGAAGACGGGCGCGGCCGCCGGAGCTTCGTCGGTGGTGCTGCGGAAATTGGACGTGGCGTTGCTGCAGGAAGCGGCAGCGGAGGCATTGCCTGCCGCTGCTGACGGCGAAATTGTGGCGTTGAGTTGTAATGATGGGGTGTATGTCCCGCCGCGGGGACAGAGTTTTTTTAAGTTTGGATTTGATGTGCCCGAGCCGTCGGTGGCGTTTCAAGGGTTGTTGTTTTCGTTCCGGTTGCACACGTTTGAGGATTGTTACGGCATGGACCGCGCGAGCATGACGGTGGAGAAAACGGCGGATGGTTTTGATATGCATTGTGCGCAATTGGTCTGGGCCGGGGATCAGCTGAAGGCTGCTGGCAGCGTGGTAGCGCGGGTACGGAAGAGCGGCGATTACTTTGAGTGGAAGGTGACGGCGGAGGCGGACCGGCCGATCAAGTCGGTGACTTCGATTGTGCGTGGAGTTCCGCGGGGGCAGGTATCGGTTTCGTGTAACAAGTTTTTCGACCCCAAGGACAACGAGATTTCGAAAGAGCATCCTTTTCTTTTTGGCGGGATGACGACACCGCTGGTGGTGATTCAGACGGGCAGTGGGGATTTCTTTTATCTTTCGGCGCGTGACGAGCAGGTACGGGCGACGCGATTTTATTTGCAGCCGGGGGATGCTGGGTATCGCGCGGAACTGATTTACGAGCGCGAAGGCTGGGAGAAGAGCAACAAGATTGAAAGTCCTGCCTGGCGGGTGGGGAAAGCGCCGAGCATGGACGCGGCGTCGCGGATGCATTTCGAGCACGTCGAGACGGCTTTTCAGATTCCGGATTGGGAGAAGAGGACGGATGTGCCGGAATGGTTCCGGGAAATTGCGCTCGTGCTTTCGATCCACGGGATGCACTGGACGGGATACATTTACAACGACTACGCGAAAATCGGGCGGACGCTGGAGTGGGCGGCGGCAGAAATTCCGGCGAAGCGCGTGCTGGTTTTCTTGCCCGCGTGGGATGGGCGCTACTACTGGAATTATCCGTTGTACAAAGCCGATCCGCGGCTGGGAGGCGAGGCGGGATTTCGCGCGCTGATCGCGAAGGGGCAGAGCATGGGATTCCGGATGATGCCGATGTTTGGCGCGAATGTGGCGAACCGGAATCTTTCCATGTATGCAAAAGTGGCGAACGCGCAGACAGTGCGGATTGATGGCGATGATTTTGCGAATGATTGGGTGGACATGGACAACGACCGGAGCAACGACGGTTGGGGCGCGTTCATGAATCTGGCGGTTCCTTCGTGGCGAGAATATCTGGCGGGGCGGATATCGGAAGTGATCGAGCAGTACAACGTGGATGCTTATTTTTTGGATATTGCGGGGGCGTGGATCAACAATTTGAGCGGCGGCATGTATGAAGGCACGGTGCAGCTGGTGAAGGAATTGCGCGCGAAATATCCGGCAGTGTTGGCGGTCGGGGAGATGCATTACGACGCATTGATGTCTTGCATTCCGGTTTATCAAGTGCCGCGGTCGCCGGCTTATCCTGCGGCTTTGACGAAATATGCGCGGTCGTTTGAGCATTTGAGCCGGCCGGCACCGGGACGCGGGAGCACGGGCGTGCATGAAGATGGGTTTGCGGCATTCAAGCCAACGATGCCGGAAGAAAAGCACACGATTCCGACGATAACCGTAGTGGATGATACTTTCGCGAAATATCGCGATGTGATGGCGGAGGTGATCGCGGCGGCGAAGCTGCGGGCGGGGATTTCGTGAATGCGGGGAATCTTTTGGGTGATGTCTTCTGGAGCGGGCCCTCCGATTCGCGGTAGCGTGAAGATCGCGCCGAGACCGTGGCAGCGCGCCGCGTTTCCATCTATAGTCAGTTCATGACCAGGCCAACCTGTTTGCTGTTTAGCGCGTTTTTGATTGCCGGATTAGTTGCGCCGCGTTGCTCGGTGCAGGCGGCTGCGTCCCCTGCTGCACAGACGTCGACGGCTGCGAAGAGCGCGCCGGCTGCAGTGGAACTTTCTGCGTCAGCCCAGCAGGGGATCGGGCTGGCGGAGAAGGGTCGGTGCCGGGAAGCTTTGCCGCTATTGAAGAAATCCATTCCGCATTTGAGTGATAAGCGATTGAAATTTGAGGCTGCGATGGCCAGCGCGCGCTGCGCGATGAGTCTGGATCAGGTGGAGACTACGGTGGACACTTTGCTGTTGCTGAATCGCGAGTATCCACACAATCCTGAGGTTCTTTACGTGACGATTCATTATTTTTCGGAATTGGCGAATCGCTCGGAGCAGGATTTGGTGAGCTCGGCGCCGGGTTCTTATCAGGTGCACAAGCTGGATGCGGAGGGGTTGGAGTCGCAGGAAAAATGGGACGAGGCGGCGGCGGAGTATCGGAAGATTCTGGAGGAGAATCCGAAATTGCCGGACATCCATTACCGGTTGGGTAGGATTTTGCTTTCGAAGCAGCCGCCGGCGGTGGACGAGGCGAAGAAGGAGTTTGACGCCGAGCTGGCGATAGATCCTGTAAATGCGGCGGCGGAATTTATGTTGGGGGATATTGCGCGTCAGGCGCAGCAGTGGGACGTGGCGATTGCGCATTTTTCGCGGGCGCTGAAGATGGATTCCGGATTTGAAGAGGCGTATTTGGGATTGGGGATGGCTTTGAACGCGGCGGGGAAAAATTCGGAGGCTGTGGGGCCGCTGGAGGCCTACGTGAAGATGGAGGCGGCGGATCCGGCCGGGCATTATCAGCTTTCGATTGCGTACGCGAAGTCGGGGCGGAAAGAGGATGCGACGCGCGAGATGGCGTTGCAGCGGGAGGCGGAGATTAAGGCGCAGGCGCAGGAGGGAGCGGGGAGGCCGCAGTGAGTCGAAAGATTTAACACAGAGTGCACAGCGAGAGGCGGGAGAGATCCTTCGCCCGGCATGAGACAAAGGCGCCGGACGCAGAGGACGTGACTAAATTGCCAAAAGGCGATTTTTTCGCATCTAATTTCATTGTTTTTAGCGTAGCTTTTTGGGAAAAAACAAGAAGTCACAGCCTCTCAGGATGACGATGCCGGGAAATGTGAACTACTTCCAGCTTTTTTGGCCTTCTGTGATTGTGACGTAGCGATCGATGGGGACATCTGTGAAGCGTTCTCTGGCTCCGCTGGGTTGGGGCCACTGGATTTCTAGCCAATCAATTTTTGTGCGTTGGCCAACTCCTAAAACCACGCGCGGGTCGTGGGCCGCGAGGTAGCTGCCGCCGCCTACTTTGGTGCGAGTGCGCTGAAGATCGCCGGAGCGATAGGTGATTTTCGCGCCCACTGCGTCAATATTTGATTTGCGGCCGATGAGGCGGACGCCTAGCCAGTGGTTTTGGCGTCCGGCATTGTTGCGGAGAAGGACGGGCGCGCCATTGTTCGTCGCGATCAGCACGTCCACCGAGCCGTCGTTATCGAAATCGCCTAGGGCCATGCCGCGGGCGGCCAGGGGCTTCGCGAAAATGGGACCGCTTTCGAGGCTGACGTTTTTGAAACCGTTGGGCGTATTGCGGAACAGGAGCAGCGGCTCGCGATAGGTAACGTGTTCGACGCGTTTTTCGACCTCGTCATCGGGATGGCCATTGCAGAGGAAGAGGTCGAGGTCGCCGTCGTTGTCGTAATCGAAAAATTTCAGGCCCCAGCCGCTCAGGTATTGGGTGGTGGGGCCGATGCCGGTGGGAATGGAAACGTCGTTGAAGGTTTCGTCTTTGTTGTTGTGATAGAGCGCGTACATTTCCTGGTCCACGTTGGCGACGAAAAGATCGAGAAAACCATCCTGATCGTAATCGGCGGCGTCCACGCCCATGCCGGAACGGGCGCGGCCGAAAGTGTTGTAGCCCACGCCTGCGAGTAAACCTGCTTCTTCGAAATGTTTTTTGCCACGATTGAGGAAGAGAAAATTCGCTACGGTGTCGTTGCCGACGAAGAGATCCATCCAGCCGTCGTTGTTGATGTCCGCGGCGACGACTCCCCAAGCTTTTCCGAGCGCGGCGGCGATGCCGGATTCTTTGCTGACGTCGGTAAAAGTGCCGTCGCCATTGTTGTGGAACAGGTAGCTGGGCTCGGGGCCATAGACATTTGGTTTGCAGTACCAGCGTTCGCCGCTGAGGGTGTTGCCGCAGAATTTATTTTTGGATTTGTCGAAATCCACGAAGCGGCAGACGAAGAGATCGAGGCGGCCGTCGTTGTCGTAATCAAACCAGACGGCGCTGCTGCCCCAGCCGGGAGCGGAGACGCCGGCTCTGGCGGTGACGTCGCTGAAAGTCCCGTCGCCATTATTGTGATAGAGGATGCTGTGCGGGTATTGCGTGACGTAGAGGTCGGGAAAACCGTCGGCATCGTAATCGCCGACAGCGACGCCCATGCCGTAGGCGTTGCCGAGGACGCCGGCTTTTTCGGTTACGTCGCTGAAAGTGCCGTCGCGATTATTGCGATAGAGTGCGTTGCGCAGGGGTTGCGGCGGGGTGTAGAAATCGCAGGGGCCGCTGTTGACGAGGTAGATGTCCATCCAGCCGTCGTTGTCGTAATCGAGGAAACCGCAGCCGGCGCCGACGGTTTCAGGGAGAAACCATTCGGGAGAGCGGCCGTTGGTGTGTGTCCAGTTGATTTTGGTGGCGGAGGGCGGCCTTTCTTCGAAGGCGGGCGCGCTGGGTGGGAATATGCGGGAGCGATTTGCGGCGAAATTGCTGAGGCCGAAGCCGGAGCTGGCTAGCAATCGCAGGAAGCGGCGGCGCGGAAGTGATTTCCAGCCGAGGTGTGGACCTTTCGACATGCAGCCAGTCTCCTGATTCCAATCCACTGCTCACATTGTTGCAGATTGCGTTACGGATGCGCGACGATTCCTGTGCCTTCTTTGATTATGATGGTTTTATTTGCTGGAATATTTTTAAATTCTTGCTGCTCGCCGCTGGGCCAGCGGACTTGCAAGCTGTCAATTTCGGTGGCGCGGCCTAGGCCGAAGTGCAGGCGCAAATCGCTCTGCGAAACGTAGCTGCCGCCGCTGCGGACTTCTTGCAACTGCCGGCGACCCTCGGCGCGGAGAGTTACGCGAGCGCCGATGGCGTCGCGATTGGATCTTATGCCAATCAGTTTCAGGGTGAGCCAGTTCCCTTGTGGAGCGTCGTTTTTCAGGAGGCTGGGGGCATCGTAACTATTATTGACGAGGAGTGCGACCCTGCCATCGTTACGAAAATCGGCGGCGGCGAGGCCGTGGCTGTTGAAGGGCTTGGTGATGCCGGGGCCGGCGTCGAGCGAGACGTCTTTGAACTTGCCGTTGTGCTGATTCCAGTAAATTAATTTTCGTTCACGGAAAGAGCTGAGCAGGCCTTTGCCTTCAATTTCCGGGTACACGTGGCCGTTCACGATTGCGATATCCGGCCAGCCGTCGTTATCTACATCCACGAAGAGCGCGCCCCAGCCGAGGAATTGAACGCTGCCGCCGAGGCCGGCCTGGACGGTGGCGTCAGTGAAAGTTCCATCGTGATTATTGCGATAGAGCGTACAGCTGTCGTCGGAGAAATTTGTCTTGATGATGTCGAGCCAGCCGTCGCCGTCGTAATCGCCGGCGTCCACACCCATGCCGGCTTGAGTGTGGCCGTCTTCGTTGTAGGCGACGCCGGCGTTGAGAGCGACGTCGGTAAAACTGCCGTCACGATTATTGTGGAAGAAAAGATTGGGGGAGGAATCGCAGGAGACGTAGATGTCCGGCCAGCCATTATTTTCAAAATCGGCGCTGAGAGGAGTGAAACAGTAATGCGGGACGTTGTCTTTCAGAATTAATTTGTCGGAGACGTCGGTGAAAGTGCCGTCGCCGTTGTTGTGATACAGCTCGCTGCGCGCGCCTCTTAGGCCCATCGGACCGCAGAAGACGGGCTGGCCTTTCCAATCGCAGGCGGAGGCGCTCCCGGGATCGTGGAGTTGCGCGGAATCGAAGTCAACGTAGCGCGCGACGAAAAGATCGAGGTGGCCGTCGCGATCGTAATCGACGAAGGAGCACCCGGTGCTCCAGCGAGTGTCTGCGTGGGCGAGACCGGTTTTCTTGGTGACGTCGCTGAAAGTGCCATCGCCATTATTGTGGAGAAGGACGTTGTGTCCCCAGAAAGTGACGAAGAGATCCGTGAAGCCGTCGTTGTCATAGTCGCCGGCGCAGACGCCCTGGCCCCATCCGGTGAGAGCAACGCCGGCTTTTTGCGTGACGTCGGTGAAAGTGCCGTCGCGATTGTTGTGATAGAGGTGGCTGGTGGGCTCCTGGCCCTGGGGGAAGCCTTCGAGAGTGTTGCCGTTGACAAGAAAAATGTCGGGCCAGCCGTCGTTGTCATAGTCGATCACAGCGGCGCCCGTGCCGGTACTTTCTACGATGTACTTTTTGACGCGCTCGCCGCCGTATTCGGTGCGAGCGGTGAGGCCGGCTTGGGCGGCGATGTCCACAAAATGGATCTTAGGGGGCTCGGGCGGAGTGGATTGCGGGATCGTGGTGACGGCGGGTTGTTGTTGTGCGGCGGCGTGAACAGCGGCAAGAAACCACCACGGAAGAAACAACGCGAGCGTGATTATTTGTGCGACGGAGCGGATGGACATTTAGCTCTGGCCGGCGTTGCACGGAATTTTGTGAGAGCGATGGGGCAAGAATCCCTGCACCGTGCGTGACCTCTGATGTAGGCTACCAGCGTTGTTAGCTTTTTTGGAGCGTATAGCGAGTTTTTTCCGGTGCCGAAACATTTCAATATTTCGAGGCGCGATTTGTTGAAGAGCGTGGGAGCGGTGCTGGCGGCTCCACGAAGTGCCTGGAGCGGTGCGACAGCGCCTATTCCCGTTACTTATGTGGACGTGGCCGCCGCGGCAGGGATTACTTTTCAGCACGAAAATGCTGCGACTGCGGAAAAATATTTGATTGAGACGATGGGGTCGGGATGCGGCTGGATCGATTACGACCGGAACGGCTTGCTGGATTTGTATTTGGTGAATGGGGCTGCGACGCGTCTCTACACGCCGAAGCGCCGGCTGCAGAGCGCGCTTTATCGAAATAACGGCGACGGGACGTTTAGCGATGTGACGACCGCGGCGGGCGTTGGCGCGGAAGGGCTTTTTGGAATGGGCGTGGCGGTGGGGGATTACGACAACGACGGATTTCCGGATCTTTTTGTGTTGGGGTACGGACGCTGTATCCTTTTTCACAACAATGGTGACGGAACCTTTACGGATGTGACGGCGAACGCGGGAGTGGAAAATTCGGGACGGTGGGGTTCGAGCGCGGCATGGTTTGATTATGATAATGATGGCCGGCTGGACCTTCTGATCGCGAATTACGTGGATTGGGCGCCGGACAATAATTTTTGGTGCGGAGATCACGGGCCGGGGCTGCGCAGCTATTGCCATCCGGACAATTATCACGGGCAGGCGCCGACGCTTTATCACAACAATGGCGATGGCACGTTTACAGATGTGAGCTTGCGATCAGGAGTGGGCGCGAAGCCGGGAAACGGGCTGGGCGTGGTGACCTTTGATTACGATGACGACGGGTGGCAGGATATTTTCATCGCGAACGATTCGATGCCGAATTTTTTATTTCACAACAATCGTGACGGGACTTTTCGCGAAGTGGGATATATGGCGGGCGTGGCGGTGAGCATGGATGGCACCTCGGAAGCGGGGATGGGAGTGGACGCGGCGGACGCGAGCGGGATGGGGCGGATGGATTTGATGGTGACGCACCTGGATTCGCAGTTGGCGCGGTTCTATCAAAATACGGGCGGGGGAGTATTTGATGATGCGACGTTGCGGTCGAAGATTTCCTATGCGACGTTTCATATGAGCGGGTTCGGGACGCGCTTTATGGACTATGACAACGACGGCTGGCGCGACGTTTTTATGGCCGACGGGCACATTTTGGACAATATCGACCGCTATCGCAGCGGGGTGCGCTATGCGGAGCCGAAGCTGATGTTCCGCAATATGGGGCGGGGAATTTTTGAGAATGTGAGCGATCGGCTGGGAGCGGATTTGCAGCGTCCGCGGGTGAGCAGGGGCGCGGCGATTGGGGACTTCGACAATGACGGCGACCTGGATGTGCTGGTGAACAATAATGGAGAGCCGGCGCAGCTGCTGCGCAATGACGGAGGCAATGCAAATCACTGGCTGGAGATTTTTCTTATCGGGACGCGTTCGAATCGCGATGGCGTGGGAGCACGGGTGAAGGTTACGGCGGGAGATTGGACGCTTTACGATCAGAGAAAGGGCGGGATGAGCTATCAATCGGCGCAGGATCCGCGGCTGCATTTTGGGTTGGGAGCGCACGCGACGGTGGATGCGCTGGAAATCATTTGGCCGAGCGGGGTCGTGACGAGACTTGCGGGGATCAAGAGCGATCAGATTATTTCGGTGAAAGAGGGCGAAGGGTTGGTGGAGCGGCCGTTTCCGCGTGTGATTGCCCGACGCACGTAAATGGACGCGCGCGCTTTATTCCACGCGAGAGGGTGCGGTGGTGGCTTTGTGGTCGCTGGGGCCGGAGCGGATTTTGGCGGCTTGGGCTTCGTTGAGTTTGGCGAGAATTGCTAGCATTTTCTGGGCTTGATCGAGTTGGCCGCGCTCGCGATAGGCGGTGGCGAGGTGCGAGTAGACGGAAGTATTCGCGGGATCGAGCTGACGCGCGATTTCCAGGTGAGTGATGGCGTCATCGGAGCGAGCGGCCATGAGATAAATTTTGGCGAGCGCGATCTGCGAGCGCGAGTTGTCCGGATGTGCGGCGACTGATTTTTCCAGGGCGGCCTGGGCTTCGGCGAATTCGGGCTGGCCGGGCGCGACGCCGGAACGAATCAGCGCTTCCCCTAGAAGCGTAAACAGAATGTAATTCTCGCGACCTGCGGCGATGCCTTGGCGCGCTGCGGCGATCGTCTCGGGAATTTTTCCTTCCACTAAATTTTGCTGCGCGCTTGCCATGTAGGCGATTTCTGTTTCGGGCGCGAGCTGCGCGGCTTCTGCGAAATCTGCTGCTGCCAGATCACCGCGTTCGAGCAGCGTCTGGAAAACTCCGCGTTCGTAGAACAGGCGCGCGGAGTGCGGAAGATTTTGCATGCCGAGATTTACCACTTTCACGCCGAGCTCGTAGTTCTGGTGGTCCATGCAGGCGTCGGCGACGAGAACATAGAGTTTTTCGTTACTCGGACTGAGAGCGGCAGCTTGCCGGAGGGTTGTGAACGCTTGCTCGGGTTGCGAATTGCCGACGTAGGCCTGGGCCAGTAGATTGTAAACGGCGACC
>Ga0210391_10004007_pt1 | contig 12385 bp, 11 predicted proteins | sample IncBWC12OmetaG_FD_160573 | JGI IMG/M metagenome (GOLD analysis project Ga0210391, IMG submission 160573) | Forest soil microbial communities from Barre Woods Harvard Forest LTER site, Petersham, Massachusetts, United States - Inc-BW-C-12-O ... | reverse complement strand
TCGGCCAGTGATTGGCACACCTCGCTCAGGGCGGCAGAAAAACTCTTTCGGATGTGAGCATCTTTCAATCGAGCGCCACTGGCGCCGCTAGCTAGCAACAAAACCGTGTCGTTAGTCGAAGTGTCGCCGTCAATGGACATGCAATTGAATGACTCATCGCAGGCCTCGTGTAAAAGCGGCTGCAGTTCACGCGAACTCGCACTAGCGTCGGTGAACAGATACACGAGCATGGTCGCAAGCTGCGGATGAATCATGCCCGCGCCTTTGGCAATCCCCAGAATGGTGATTTCTTTTGAGGCGCCTTTTAAGGACGTTCGAAAGCGTGCGGACGCAATCTTAGGCCGCGTGTCGGTGGTCATAATGGCGTGTGTAAACGCAAGCACGCCGCTCTGGCTGGCAGTGCGCGCAGTGATAAGCTCCGGCAATTTCACGAGGATTTTTTCTACCGGCAGGCGAACTCCAATGATGCCGGTGGAGGATGGGAAAATTTCGGTAGCGGGCACACCGAACAATTTTCCAGCTTCGCGACAAACTTGTTCGCAGGCCTGAATACCCGCCCGCCCGGTGGCGCAATTGGCGTTTCCAGAATTCACAACGACCGCTCGAACACGGCCGCCTGTCGCGGACAGCGACGCGCGCCCTACGTCAACGGGAGCAGCAACGACTCGGTTCTTCGTGAACATGGCCGCCGCGCTCGCGCCTTCCGCAGCTTCCACTAGCGCGAGGTCCGGCCGACCGCTGACTTTAATGCCAGCAGCCAGGGCGGCAAACGAAAACCCCAAAGGCAGCCGAATTTTCTCCGGAGAACTGCGTAACTTGGTCATGCCTGAATCTTCAACCAGTTTTTCGGCGGCGGCAAAATCGCGAAGGCAGGCGCCTTGCCACGAATCATAGCAATTTCATCGCAGCGATAAAGCCGTGGGCATTGATAACAGTCTTTGTGAATCTTGTCGGGAAGATCCTGATGCGCCGCGGTTGTAAATCCCATTCGCGAGAAAAATTCCGGGATGCGAGTGAATAAACACACGCAACTGACCTTATGTTTTTCCGCCTGCGCCAGAAGAGCCTTAACCAGACGCCTGCCCCCTCCATTACTTTGGCTCGACGGGTCGACAGTAATAGAACGAATCTCTGCCAGATGCACGCCATAGAGGTGGAGAGCGCCGCATCCAATAATTCGTCTGTCATGCTCCAGCACGATAAAATCGCGCACGTTCTCGCAGATCTCGGCCAGCGAGCGCGGCAGCAAAGTGCCGTCGCCGGAGTAAGCCGCGATGAGAGCGTGAATCTGCTCCGCATCGGGCAAGACCGCTTCACGCGTGCGCATGGATCTCCTCACCGTGCGCGGAAGCTAACCTCTTTTTTTTCGTGGATTTGTCCGTGCGCTTGTTTCCGGATTCGGAATGCTTATGCAACGCCGCGTCCAGCGCCTTGACTAGCTGATCCACGTGCTTCTTCTGAATGATGTAAGGCGCCAGAAAACGCAGCACAGTTTCGTGTGTGCGATTGATGATAATGCCTTCCTGCAGCAGTTCCTTGGCCACCGCTTTCGCCAGTTCAGGCGAATCCAAATCCACGGCCTGCATCAGCCCAATGCCGCGAACATCCTGTATCGATTTGTGCTTTCTGTCCAACGCTTCGAGCGCCGCGTGAAAATATTCGCCGAGCGAGCGTACGTGTTTCAGCAACTTCTTTTCTTCGCGCAAGAACTCAATGGCAACTGCACAGGCCAATGGACCTCCGCCAAAAGTCGTGCCGTGCATACCCGGATGCATGCAACTCGCGACCCGTTCCGTGGTAAGAATGGCCCCCAGCGGCAAGCCGCACGCCAAAGGTTTCGCAACCGTGACTACATCCGGCAACACGTCATAGTGCTGATAGGCAAAGTGGCGTCCAGTGCGACCCAGGCCCGATTGAATCTCGTCGAGCATCAGCAACGCGCCGCTTTGTTTCGTCAAGCGCGAAGCAAGTTCAAGAAACTCCCGATCGACTGGACAAATCCCGCCCTCACCCTGAATGGTCTCGATACACACCGCGCAGACGCTGGAATCGAATTTTCGTTGCAGGTCATCCAAGTCATTGAACTTTACGAAAGTCACGCCCGGCAATAACGGAACAAACGGAGCACGATATTTCGGCTGACCAGTGGTAGCTAGCGCGCCAAAGGTGCGTCCATGAAATGAATTCTCCATGGCAAGAATGCGCGTTTTTGGCTTGCAGCCGTTCGTATTGTTCTTTTGCGCAAAGGCGCGGGCAAGCTTAAGCGCCCCCTCCCAAGCCTCAGTCCCGCTGTTGCAAAAAAACGCGCGGTCGAGTCCGGAGATTTGCGTCAGCATCTGCGCGAGTTCCGCTTGATACTCGTGGAAGAAGAGATTCGAAACGTGAATCAACCGCCCTGCCTGACGCTTGATCGCCGATTGGACTGCCGGGTGATTGTGGCCGAGCGCATTGACTCCAATTCCACTCAGGAAATCCAAGTATCGCTTGCCCTGGGAGTCCCAGAGATACACGCCGCGCCCGCGAACAAAAAGTATAGGCTGGCGCTCGTAGGTCGGAAGCAAAAGCTTCGCTTCCATGCGGGAGACAGAAGCAAGGCTCATGCCCTCAGCACCTCGGTGCCACACTCCAGCTTGGTGAAATAAAACAAGGGCAGCATTTCCACTTGCGCCGCAGGAAGGATGCGCACGCGCCCCACGCCCGATTTCAGAGCCTGTGTGCAGGCTTCGAGCTTGGGCATCATGCCGCCGCTGACAACCAACTCGTCAATGAGCCCCGCTACCTGCTTGGTATCCAAACGAGCCATCACCGAACCATCGGCTTGTTTTACTCCAGGCACATCGGTGAGAAAAATCAGCGCATCGGCTTCGCACGCGATAGCGCAAGCAGCGGCCATCTGGTCGGCGTTCACATTGTAATATTGGCCGTCGCCTCCTAGGGCAAGCGATGAAAGCACAGGAATTCCACCCTCGGCCCAGATAGCCTTAAGCCACCGCGGTTCAGAAAAGCAAATTTCTCCGACAAACCCTAAATCGTATTCCGCGTCCTGTTTCTTCCGGGCACGGAATACGCCGCCATCCCCGCCACAAAGACCGATGGCCGGTTGTCCCGCAGCCGCAATCGCCGCCACCAAGCTTTTGTTCACAATGCCCGCGAGCACCATCAACGCAACATCGCGCGTCTCGGCATCGGTCACGCGTAGACCGTGAACGAAGTCACTTTTCTTTCCGAGGAGTTCCAGAGTGCGCGTCAGTGCACTGCCTCCCCCGTGGACCACCGCGACTTGGTGGCCATCTTGCGAAAGTTGCACCACCGCTTGCGCGCATTTCTGAAGGCTGGATTTATCCTCCAGCGCCTTGCCACCGATCTTGACGACTATTTTCATTTTTATTGCAGTCCTTCCGCTTCGTGCCAACCATACATAAGGTTCATGTTCTGCACGGCTTGACCGGCTGCGCCTTTGAGTAAATTGTCGAGGCAAGAAACAACGATGAGTCTGCGGCCATCGCGTGCGAGGCAGAATCCCAGGTCACAGTAGTTGGTGTGCACTGAGAATTGAATTTCCGGAAGACTCGATGCGGGAAAAATGCGGACCCACCCTTTGCCTTTATAGAAATCGCTAAAACAATTTTGTACTTTGTCCGCCGTCATTTCGCTTTTCAGGTACACATAAATCGTCGACAGAATCCCGCGTGGAATGGGCAATAGATGCGGCGTGAAGGTCAGCTGGCCCGAATTAAGCGCCAGTTGTTCGAGTATCTCGCCGGTGTGTCGGTGTCCGAAGACCGAGTAAGCAGAAAAATTATCAGCCACCGACACAAAGTGAGTACGTGCCGTCGGTTCTTTACCAGCTCCCGATACGCCCGATTTCGAATCCGAGATGATGCCGCGATCGCAATCTACAGCACCGGCAGATAGCAAGGGCGCCAGCGCCAGAATGACTGAGGTCGCATAGCAGCCGGGATTCGCTACCAGAGCAGACGCTCGGATCTCGTCAGAATTCAATTCAGGTAGACCATACACGGCTCGCTCAGTCAGCTCCGCCGCTGTCTTTGCATCAACATCTTTGAAACCATAGATGGCACGATGCTGTTCTTGCTTCAGCCGCCAAGCTCCGCTCAGATCGACAATTCTTAGCCCGCGCGCAATTGCCTCGGGAACAAGTTCACGAGAAACGGCATGTGGTGTCGCTAGAAACAATAGCTCCACCCCGTGCTGCTTTAGCACGGACCATGAAAACGGCTCGAAGGCGGCAACGCGCGGCATTCCGGCGCCGTACCCGCTCGACTCCTCCGTCTCCGCACGTCGCCGCAAAAGCAGCGGCGTATCAGTCCGCGGATGACGGCCGAGCAGGCGCGCGACTTCGAGTCCGGAATATCCGGTTGCGCCGAGCACCGCGGTTTTAAGTTTCGCCGTCATCGAAATTTATTCAAGATCCCTGTTTACCAAGTTTACTTATGCTGCCCCGATGCTTCGTTGCCCCAATTTTTACTATTGAGGCATATTTATCCATTATTATGCATAAATATTCATCTATCTTAAATGCTCTGGCTGAACTGTCAAGCTTTTCTGATGACTGCAAGAAGAAATTTCTATTGGACTCCGCCGAGCATGGGCATTTAGTGTGAGGGCGATTGTGCGCGAACTGGAGACTTGCGAATACATTTCATGCTGCATTTCACGCCGTGCGTCCCGACACCGCAGTATTCGGTGAGGATCTTCTACCGTATAAAAACAGGAGCAACCCCATGAAGAAGCGAATGGAGAGGCGCGGGCTGCGCCGGTCGTTATTGTCATTTTCACCACCTTTATTAACGTCGCCTGTATCCTTATTACGTTTTATTCTCTCCCTTTTGCTCGCCGCCGTAATCATCGCGGCATTGGCCACGCCTTGTCTCGCCGACGATGCACCCAAGTCAGATCCATCAGGCATTGCGACCGGCGACCGGACTACAGTCGTGGACGGATCCGGCAATTCTTTTGTCGTTTCCGAGCCTACCGACAAATCTGCTCCCGACTACGCCGCTAACAAGAAGGCATATGACGACTATCAGGCGCAGGTGGCGAAAGAACCGCTTGCCGTGAAGCTCGCTGACAGCGTTGGGCACGTCCGCGTCGCCACCAACTTTGCCTGGACATTGAATACGGGATACCTCGTCCTCTTCATGCAGGCAGGTTTCGCCCTGCTGACATGTGGACTGGTGCGAAAGAAGAATGTAGCCCACTTGATGATGCTGAATTTCGCCGCCTACGTATTCGCGTTTCTTGCTTACTACGCCGTTGGATACGCATTTCAGTTTGGAGCGATCGCCATCAATGCCGCGCCAACCAACTTGGGCGGCATCCCGATGCTCAACAAATTTTTGATTGGCAGCGGCCAGTGGGGGTTCGTAGGTGGTAAAGGATTTTTTCTTACTGGCCCGGCTTACGACAGCGCCAGCAACTGCCTGACCCTATTCGAAGTTGTGTTCATGGAGACTGCTGGTTACATAATCGTGGGTGCCATCTGTGAGCGGATCACCTTCTGGGCATTTCTGCTCTGTGAACTATTCATCGGAGCGATTCTCTATCCGATCTCCGGCTGCTGGACGTGGGGAGGCGGCTGGCTCTCGCAAGTTGGATCGACATTGAATCTTGGTCACGGTTATGTCGATTTTGCGGGATCGACTGTAGTGCACGCGGTGGGCGGCTTTGCCGCGATGGCTCTCGCCATTATTCTCGGTCCACGTCTGGGCAAATACGGACCGGGAGGAAAGATCCGCGTCTTCCCTGCTCACAACATCGTGTACGTCGTGACAGGAACTTTTATTCTGCTCTTCGGCTGGATGGGATTCAATCCCGGATCGACTCTCGGCGCGACCGATCTCCGAATTTCAGTAGTTGCTGTGAATACGAACCTTGCCGCGGTTGCGGGCTCAGCCGCCGCGATGCTGTTGTGGTATTTCCTGTTCGGCAAGCCGGATATCACGATGGCGTGCAATGGCATGCTTGCAGGGTTGGTCGCCATCACGGCTCCGTGCGCTTTTGTATCGCCGACCTCGTCGGTCGTGATTGGCATACTGGCGGGACTACTGGTGTGCGGCGGAGTAATCTTCAACGACCGCGTGCTCAAAATCGATGACCCCTGCGGTGCTATTTCCGTCCACGGTTATTGTGGGTGGCTCGGTGCAGTCAGCGTGGGTATCTTCGCCGACGGCGCTTATGGCGCTGGCTGGAATGGCGTGGGTGCAACTTCCTACCTGGGCCACGCTGGCCAAGGCGTCACCGGCTTGCTCCACGGAGACATGCGCCAGTTCGCGTGCCAGCTTATGGGAGCAACTCTATATGCGCTGTGGGCGTTCGGCGCAACTTATGTTGTTTTCTGGTGTGTCAACAAAGTAAAAAGCATGCGCGTGTCGACCGAGGTGGAAGAAGAAGGGCTTGATGTTCCTGAGTTTGGGATGCCAGCATATCCCGAAGACGCGGTCGTTCCGGCCTCATACTGATTCAGGCCTGGTTCCCGCTCTCATCGAAGTATTCGGAGGGGTATCGGACTCGCGAACTCCGCGTCTTACAGTCGTGGCCTCAGGTCACTCGATGTGCCGCCCGCCGCTGGAACGTAGCAATTAAGCGTGTAGTCCATCACCATGCGATCGGCGTTGAAGCGCCAGCCGAGAGTGCGAATGGTGCGCTTCATGCGTTGAATCCAGCCGCGTGGAAGGCCGTCGTGATCGCGCTGATAGTAAAGAGGAATCACTTCTTCGCGAAGCACTCGCATTAGATCATCTCCATCGCGGGTGTCGTGAACATTCATGTCAGAGTGAGTTCTGCCGTTTCCGATGGCGAAGCCGTTGAGTCCGTCATAGGCTTCCGCCCACCATCCGTCGAGCACCGAGAGGTTCAATCCACCGTTCAGAACGACTTTCTGGCCGCTCGTTCCCGAGGCTTCAAGCGGTCGCCGCGGATTGTTCAGCCAGACGTCGACACCTTGCGTTAGATGGCGGCCAACGTTGATGTCGTAGTCTTCGACGAAGACAAATTTGTCGGAAAACTGCGGGTCGCGCATCAACTGCGCAATTTGTTGCAAAACACGCTTACCCGGTTCGTCGAGAGGATGTGCCTTGCCGGCAAACACAAACTGCACCGGGCGTTTTGGATCATTGACCATGCTCGCGATTTTTTCGATATCGGCCAAGATCAGATTTGCGCGCTTATAAGTGGCAAAACGACGCGCAAAGCCGATGGTCAATGCATCGGGACTGAGAGTACGTTCCAGTTGTTGCAGCACTGAGCGCGGTTCGTCGCGGCGTGCAGCCTGTTTAACGGCGCGACGGCGCACAAATTCGATCATTCGCGACTTCAAGTTGAAATGCGTCTCCCAAAGTTCGCCGTCGTCGACGTTATCGATCCCTTCCCATATCTTGGCCTCGCTGCTGCGCAGATGCCAACCCGTACCGAGATGGCGATCATAAAGACGAAACATCTGCGGAGCTAGCCACGTAGGGACATGCACGCCATTCGTGATGTGTCCAATGGGAACCGCGTCTTCCTGTTTGCCCGGCGAAAGTCCAGTCCACATGGCGCGTGAGACTTCACCGTGTAAAGAGGAAACAGCATTGGCGCGACGCGAGAGCCTCAAGCCAAGCACGGTCATGCAGAAACGCTCGTCACTGTCGGGATTTTCCCGCCCCAGCGCCATAAAACCTTCACGCGACAAACCGAGAGCTTCGCGTATAGGACCGAGGTGCTCTTCGATCAGATCGGAATCAAAGCGATCGTGCCCGGCAGGCACCGGCGTATGCGTGGTAAAAACCACCTCACGCGCCACACGCGGCACAGCTTTGTCGAAGCTGATACCTTCTTCTTCCATGCGCTGGCGAATCGCTTCGAGAACCGCAAATCCGCTGTGCCCTTCATTGAGATGAAGAACTCCGGGTGTAATGCCTAGCGCTTTCAGAGCACGCAGTCCGCCGACGCCGAGAAGCAATTCCTGATGCACGCGAACTCGCCCGTCGCCTCCGTATAACCGCGAGGTCATCTCGCGATCTTCGGGAGTATTGCCTTCCACGTCGGAGTCCAGAAGAAACAACTCGCAACGGCCCACCTTCACGCGCCAAACTTTGGCGTAGATCGGACCATGGCGGGTATCGACCTGTACCTGAACCGGTCTACCGTTTTTCCCAATGGCCGTCTCCATCGCCAGTTGATTGACATCGGTTTCGAGATACTCTTCATGTTGCCAACCATCGCGATCGAGGCGCTGGCGGAAATATCCCTGGCCATAAAACAGGCCCACTCCGACCAGAGGAATGCCGAGATCGGAGGCGCTCTTAATGTGATCGCCGGCCAGAACTCCAAGTCCGCCGGAATAAATCGGCAGAGATTCGTGCACACCAAATTCGGCGGAGAAATAAGCCACTGGACGGGGCCGCAAGATACCGGCTCGGCGGGCACCCCAGGTGCGCTCCGCATCCTGGTACTCGCGCAGGCGACGATAGGTATAGTTGATCCGGCTGTGCAGTATAAGTTCCGCGGCGCGCGCTTCGAGTTTGGCAAGAGGATACTCGTTCAGCAATGCGACAGGATTGTGATTGAGCTGCCTCCAGCGCAAAGGATCGAGATCGCGGAACAAAGAAGCTGAATCGTTATCCCAGCTCCACCACATATTGCGAGCCAGCGCCCAGAGACGCTCCTGAGCCGGAGCTATGAAACGATCGAGTGTGCGCGCTTCGCTCACCACGGGCGCAACCCGTTTCGCAGCCTCCGTGAGCTGACGTATTTCATTCTCCGGAAAGACTCGCGCCTCTAAAGTCTGAATCACCAGAACGCCTTGCAACACGCCGCGATCGATGATCGGAACTCCGAGAAACGATTGGTAATCATCCTCGCCAGCTTCAACGAAATACTTGAAGCGGGGATGATTCTTGACCTGTTCGACGGCTACCGGGCGAACTTGTTCCGCGACCAGACCAGCGAGCCCCTCACTGACTGCCATGCGCAACTTGCCAATGCAGTCACGCCGCAGCCCGAGCGTTGCAGCTAAGACAAGATTGGCGCGGTCAGGCTCCAGCAAATATGCCGAGCAGACATCGGTGCCAAACCGTCTGGCAATCAATGCCACAACGTTCATCAAAGTCTCGGCAGGCTTACCCGGCTCCGCCGCCAAACTAGCAATTTCTTCCCAGGTCAACACGTAGCTGGCATCGAGAGAGCAGGCGGCGTGGTCTTGATCCTGAATGATTTCGTCCGGTCGATCCAATCTTGTCTCCATTTGCTCCAATTCTTTTAGGTCACGCAGCCGGTCAAGCAACAACCGGCAGCGACGCGAAGACGGTCGGAACCCACCATCCTCCTAGTCATTCTATCGGTTGAAAACCGAACCGCTCCACATTGCCAGCGGAGTTGTTGATTACCTCGGTGCGCACTGGATGGGCATATTTCGTCTTGCGTTCTCCCATTACCACACTACTCCCAAGATAAAACTTTAGTGTCCGGGTTGAGGCAAGTCCAATTCGATTTGTTTATGCGAAGGATTAGCTCGACGCCAATCACCGATCGTCACCGTCAGCCTATATTCTCAATTTACGGTGCGAGAAATGAGAGCACTTCTACCTATAGAGGTTACTGAGCCAGTTCGGTCTGCGCTTAATCCTCATGTTCGACGCTGACGAAAAGATTGGTCGCCCGGCAGAACATCGCTGATAGTTGTTTCCGCCAGCGACTAGAGGAGCCTAAAAGCCGTTAGCTGTCCTTGCGGTAGAGGAGATTGCGCATCGCCTGTCGCCGTTCTTCATTCAAGGCCTTGCGTTCGCCGGCGTCCACGCCCGGCTTGTTTACAGCCTCGGCGGGTTCAGGTTCGCTGCACTCTGGGCAGCGGTTAGCAAAGCCAGGTTTATCTGGCTTCAGCTCAAACTCTTCTGAGCACACGGAGCAGACTCGGATAGGAAATGCCATCGCGCTAACATGATACAACTCACAAGCAATAATCGTTGAGTCTAAGGAGCGTTTGGTAGTGGTGCAGTTTGAATCGGTTTTGAAAGGGCACGGCTTCAGCCGTGCCGCAAGCATCGTATCTTCATTGCGGCTTTAGCCGCTGAGGGACGGCAATTTTCAAACTGCACCACTACCGAGCGTTTGCGCTCACAACCGTTGTTGGTGAGAGGGCGATTCATCACCAAGTATCTGCCTTTGCGAGGAACCGAATGGACGACGGCATCGAACCGGCGCTTTATGGTTTCTCGCTTACAGAGAAATCTCCAATATCGGGCGAAACACTTCTAGAAATCGCGCACGTTAACTACACACAAGAAGAGTCCAATGAAGAGAACCCCACCTAGATAATACGTTACGACCACCAACCAAAACACAATCGGCTCTTCGGCGCGGTAGACCCAACCCTGAAAGCGTGTCCTCGCTTTTCCGATACACGTCCAAACCACGGCCGCGGCGAACAAGAAGCACCCAACCATCAAGAAAATATACGGCGGCCTTAGAAGTGAGTGCCAATCAGACATGAACAGCGTCCCATTTTTCCTACTTGCACTGCAGCACAACCGGCCATTATAGGTGTTGTAATCAGCAACAAAACTACTAAGTAAGAAAAAGCGCTGCGCCCCACCCGCCAGGAGTTCGAGTGGAGCACAGCGCGTTACGAGCCTACCTTCTTACCCGTTATCTTTCCCCGTCATCCCTGCGAAGGATGCAACACGCGGAACGTGCTGGCCAACTAGATGCAGGCATTGCGATTTGCGTCCAGCACCTTACGCATCATCAGTTGCTCGGAATCGTTGGGAAACAAGCAGAGTTTATGATCTCATCGAAGAGCGCGGCGTCTCGCTCATCAACGGAGCCGTAGCGGGGAACGTCTTCTTCATCCTTTGAGCCGTATCTGGCATTTATCCCGCCCAAGAGATGGACCCGACGCCAACGCTCGCCTTGCTCCCAGTACCCCCATGTCTCCTCCCCGATCGGTTTCCCGTCATCGTCAAGCACCTTCCGTCTCTCGGTCTTCTTCTTGTCCAATGAATCGAGAATCGGATTGGGTGGCTTCATGTCACTCATTTCGCCCCACTCGATGCTTAAACTGGCTGTGCTGTTCTTAGGTCTTATGCCGAAACCACACATATTTGGAGGCGCGTCGGCGCAGCCCTCGGTAATCGTGAAATTATTTATGGGAACGTCGAATTGAAAACCTAGATGTTCATCGGTCCCTATTATTCGGTGTTTGCCGATCCTTTTCATTCCCGGTCTCAACTCCGGACAAGTAGTCACAACGGGAATGGATGGTGGAAGGGGTTTTTCTCTGTGAGAAAACTCTAGATATGACGCACCAGCCAACAGTATCGCGATAATCCCAACGCTGACTGTTTGTGCTCGCATAGTAGGAATCGAGGCATTCCCATTCAAATGGACACCACTCGAAGCCTCATGGTTTCACACACACATTTCCGACAATAGATAACTGATGTAATCAGACGCGATAACACTATTACGTAAGAAAACTGCGCGCTGCACCCCACCCGCCAGGAGTTCGAGTGGAGCACAGCGCGCTACGGGCCTACCTTCTTACCCGTTATCGTCACCCGTTATCGTCATCCCTGCGAAGGATGCAACACGCGGAACGTGCTGCCGCCCTGCGACCACACCAGCACCAGCGCATCCTGACCGTTCGGCACACTGGATAGCACCTGTGCCACGTCAGCCGCGGACTTCACAGGCTTACGATCGACTTCCATGATGACGTCCCCACGCTGCAAACCAGCATTATCGGCCGGACTGCCAGGTTTGACGTCCTCAACAACCGCACCGTGAACTGACGGTTGCACTTGCACTTCGTTCCGGACGTCCGGAGTCAAGTCAGCGAGACTGAGCCCCCAGCGCCCTTTTCCGTGCTCACCATTGGCCGTCTCCGTGCCTTTGTCGCCGCTGAGTGTTTCCAGCGTTACCGCGACACTGGTTGGCTTGCTGTCCCGCACCACTTCCAGGTGGATCGTGTCCCCCGGCCGTTTTTGCCCGACAATCATTTGCAACTGTCCCGCGTCGGTCACCGGTTTGCCGTCGATTTCAGTAACCACGTCTCCCGTGCGTAGACCGGCTTTGGCTCCGGGCGCGTCGGGCTGAACATCGCTGATCAACGCTCCCTCGGCTTTGTTCATCTGGAAAAACTTTGCATTATCGGGAGTTACATCGGAGATCTGAATTCCGATAAACGCATGCGTCACCTTGCCGTCCCGAATCAATGTCTCGACCGTAGGCTGAACGATCTGAGTAGGAATCGCGAAGCCCATTCCGGAGAATGATCCCGAAGATGAAATCAGGAACGTATTGATCCCGATGAGTTCGCCGCGAGCATCCACCAGCGCTCCACCCGAGTTTCCTGGATTGATAGCGGCATCGGTCTGGATGAATT